>OHCN01000635.1_pt1 | contig 14186 bp, 10 predicted proteins | sample 1566761 | NCBI WGS metagenome assembly OHCN01 (sample SAMEA3879568, study PRJEB24766) | human gut metagenome | biome: human-associated habitat; feature: feces | place: USA | collected 1985/1987 | reverse complement strand
CATGCGATGCATGACGTGCACCTCGCAGCAAGAATGCCAGAGGCATTCTTGAATTATCATGTGTTATGAATGGAGAAGAAAATGAATCGAAACAAACAGATGCATGCTCCGGTCTGCGAGGCCCTGGAGCGTTTAAAAAGAAGAAGAGTTGTGCCGTTTGATGTACCTGGGCACAAACGTGGAAGAGGAAATCCGGAACTTGCGGATCTTCTGGGGGAAAAATGTGTCAGTCTGGATGTCAATTCCATGAAACCGCTGGACAACCTCTGTCATCCGGTTTCTGTGATCAAAGAGGCAGAAGAGCTGGCAGCGGAAGCATTCCGTGCGGATCATGCTTTTTTTATGGTCGGAGGAACGACTTCTTCCGTGCAGGGAATGGTGCTTTCCTGCTGTAAGGCAGGGGACAAGATCATTCTGCCACGAAATGTACACAAAAGCGTGATCAATGCACTGGTATTGTGCGGTGCTGTTCCGGTGTATGTCAATCCGGAAGTGGATACAAAACTGGGGATATCACTCGGAATGCAGGTTTCTGAGGTGGAAAGGGCGATCCGTGAGAATCCGGATGCCACGGCGGTTTTTGTAAACAATCCGACCTACTACGGGATCTGTTCGGATCTGCGTGCGATCGTGAAGGTGGCACATGAGCATGGTATGCTGGTGCTGGCGGATGAGGCACATGGCACACATCTGTATTTTGGCAGTGATCTTCCGGTCTGTGCCATGGATGCCGGGGCAGATATGGCTTCGGTGTCCATGCATAAATCCGGCGGAAGCCTGACACAGAGTTCTCTGCTCCTTACCGGAAAAAACGTAAACTGGGAATATGTAAGTCAGATAATAAATCTTACACAGACAACAAGTGCTTCCTATCTGCTGATCTCCAGTCTGGATATTTCCAGGAGAAATCTGGCACTGCGCGGACGGGAGTCTTTTGATAAAGTGAGCCGCATGGCAGAATATGCAAGAGAAGAGATCAATTCGATCGGCGATTTTTATGCTTACGGCAAAGACATGATCAACGGCGGAAGTGTCTATGATTTTGATGTGACAAAACTTTCCGTATATACAAGAGATATCGGCCTTGCCGGCATTGAAGTTTATGATCTGCTGCGAGATGAATATGACATTCAGATCGAGCTTGGAGATATTGCAAATATCCTGGCGTATATTTCCATCGGAGACCGTATTCAAGATATCGAGCGCCTGGTGGGAGCACTGGCGGATATCAAACGGCTTTATGCGAAAGACCCGGAGAAAATGCCGGGTGCCGAGTACATCAAGCCGACCGTCCTGGTATCCCCGCAGACTGCTTTTTATGCAGAAAAGAAAGCCGTTCCGATCCGGGAGACAAAGGGTATGATCTGCAGTGAATTTGTGATGTGCTATCCGCCTGGGATCCCGATCCTTGCACCGGGGGAACTGATCACGCAGGAGATCATTGATTATATTATTTACGCAAAAGAAAAGGGCTGCTCCATGCAGGGAATGCAGGATGCAGAGGTAGAATATTTATATGTGCTGAGCGGAAAATAAAAGCAAATGGGAGGGGAAAAGGATGGAGCTTTGGTTTTCAGATTATCAGACGGAAAAGGTAAAAGTTTCGGTAAAAATCCAGAAACAGCTTTTTGGTCTGCAGACGGAATTTCAACGCATTGATGTGTTTGATTCAGATGAGTTCGGACGTTTTTTAAGTGCGGACGGAAGCATTGTATTTTCAGAAAAAGATGAATTTATTTATGACGAGATGATCGTCCATGTGCCGATGGCGGTTCATCCGCATGTAAAAAATGTCCTGGTGATCGGCGGCGGGGACGGCGGTGTGGCAAGAGAGCTGAGCTATTATGAAGAAATCGAAAAAATTGATGTGGTAGAGCCGGACCGTGTTTTTGTGGAGGTCTGTAAAGAATTTTTCCCGGACAATGCCTGCGGACTGGCAGATAAAAGAGTCAGTGTTTATTATGAGGACGGGCTGAAATTCTTGCGTCTGCGTCATAATGAATATGATCTGATCATCAACGATGCGATCGATCCGCTCGGACATAATGCCGGACTTTTTACAAAAGAATTTTATGGGAACTGTTACCGCGCATTAAAAGAAGACGGCATTATGGTCTACCAGCACGGCAGTCCTTTTTATGACGAGGATGAGGAGTCCTGCCGCGTGATGCACCGCAAGGCGAGTCACAGTTTCCCGATCAGCCGTGTCTATCAGGCACACATTCCGACCTGTTCCTCCGGATACTGGCTGTTTGGGTTTGCATCAAAAAAATATCATCCGCTGGAGCACCTGGATGTAAAACGCTGGAAAGAGCGGAAGATAGAAACCTGGTATTATACGACCAATCTTCACAAAGGAGCTTTTATGCTTCCCAAATATGTAGAAGATATGCTGGAAGAAGAGGAAGGCCGTAAGAAATAAAAATCAAAAAGAAAAGGAGATTTTACTATGGGAAGATTACTGATCATCGGATGTGGAGGAGTTGCAGGAGTTGCGATCCACAAATGCTGTCAGAACAGCAAAACATTTTCTGAAATCTGTATTGCCAGCAGAACAAAGGCAAAATGTGATGCACTGAAGGAGAAACTGGAAAATACAACAGAAACAAAGATCACAACGGCACAGGTGGATGCAGATCATGTGGAAGAACTGATCGCACTGATCAAATCTTATCAGCCGGATGCTGTTTTAAATGTGGCATTGCCGTATCAGGATCTGACGATCATGGATGCGTGTCTGGCATGCAAGGTGGATTATATTGATACCGCCAATTATGAGCCGGAAGATACCGACGACAAACAGTGGCGTGAAATTTATGAGAAACGCTGCAAAGAAGCAGGATTTACCGCATATTTTGATTATTCCTGGCAGTGGGCTTATCAGGAAAAGTTTAAAGAAGCAGGCATCACGGCACTTCTCGGAAGTGGCTTTGATCCAGGTGTCACCAGTGTCTTTGCCGCTTATGCACTGAAACATTATTTTGATGAGATCGAGACAATTGATATTCTCGACTGCAACGGCGGCGACCATGGCTATCCGTTTGCCACCAATTTTAATCCGGAGATCAATCTGCGTGAAGTGTCTGCGAACGGTTCTTACTGGGAAAACGGCCATTGGGTAGAGACAGAGCCGATGGAGATCAAAAGAGAATACAATTTCCCGCAGGTTGGTGAGAAAGATATGTATCTGCTTCACCATGAAGAGATTGAATCTCTGGCAAAAAATATCCCGGGTGTAAAACGCATCCGTTTCTTTATGACCTTTGGACAGAGCTACCTGACGCACATGAAATGTCTGGAAAATGTGGGTATGCTTTCCACTTCGCCGATTTTGTATGAAGGAAAAGAAATTGTGCCGATCCAGTTCTTGAAGGCACTGCTTCCAGATCCGGCATCTCTTGGACCTCGTACCGTCGGAAAGACAAACATTGGCTGTATTTTCACCGGAAAGAAAGACGGAAAAGAAAAGACCATTTATATTTACAATGTATGTGATCATCAGGAATGTTATAAAGAAGTCGGATCTCAGGCAATTTCCTATACAACCGGAGTGCCGGCGATGATCGGAGCATCACTTGTAGTGGATAAGGTATGGGACAAAGATGGTGTGTTCAACATCGAAGAATTTGACCCGGATCCATTTATGGATATGCTGAATCAGTACGGACTGCCATGGGTTGTGGATGAAAATCCGCAGACAGTAGAATGATGTGGAAAGATCTGCCGACACCGTGCTATGTTGTGGATGAAGGCAAAATCAGAAAAAATCTGGAGATTCTTGCGGATCTTGAGCAGGAGTGCGGCTGTCACATCCTGCTCGCCCAGAAAGCATTTTCCATGTACAGTCTGTATCCGATGATCGGTCAGTATATCAGCGGAACAACAGCGAGCGGACTGTATGAGGCAAGACTTGGATATGAAGAGATGGGAAAAGAAAACCATGTTTTTGCCCCGGCGTATAAAGAAAAAGATATGGAAGAACTGGTGCAGATCTGCGACCATATCATCTTCAATTCCTTTGCACAGTATGAGAAATATAAAAACATGTGCAGAGAAAGTGCAAAGGTGCGGGAAGATAAAAAAGCAGTCAGTGTCGGCATCCGCATCAATCCGCAGTGTTCCACGCAGGAAGGGCATGAGATCTATGATCCTTGTGGCTATGCTTCCAGACTTGGTGTGGCAGAAGAACAGTTCCGGGAAGATCTGCTTGACGGTGTGGAAGGGCTTCATTTTCACACGCTGTGCGAGCAGAATGCAGATGATCTTGTAACGACTTTTCAGGCATTTGAAAAGAAATTCGGAAAATATCTGCACCAGATGAAATGGCTGAATATGGGCGGAGGTCATCATATCACAAGGAAAGATTATCAGATAGAAACCCTGAAAAAACTGATCCGTTATATCAGAGAAACCTATCAGGTGGAAGTTTATCTGGAGCCTGGCGAAGCGATTGCTTTAAATGCCGGTTATCTTGTGACAGAAGTGATGGACATCGTGCACAACGATATGGATATCCTGATCCTCGATGCATCAGCAGCCTGCCATATGCCGGATGTGCTGGAGATGCCGTACCGTCCGCCGCTTGCAAAAGGATATGAAGCGGGAGAAAAGCCATATACTTACCGACTTTCTTCTATGACCTGCCTTGCCGGAGATGTGATCGGGGACTATAGTTTTGAACAGCCGATCCGTATCGGGGATCGCCTGGTCTTTGAAGATATGGCGATTTATTCCATGGTAAAAAACAATACCTTTAACGGAATGCCGCTTCCGGGAATTGCACTTTTAAAAGAAGACGGAAGTGTAGAAATGGTAAAAGAATTTGGCTATGACGATTTTAAAATGCGTCTGTAATTCAAATCGAACGAATATGAGACTTGCAAGCGACAGCACCGCAGATCCCAAAGGAGGATATGATGGAACAAAAAAGAACAACACCGTCTGCGGACGGATATCATATGCCGGCAGAGTATGAGCCGCATAAAGGCTGCATCATGATCTGGCCGCAGCGGCCGGGTTCCTGGAAAAAGGATGCAAAAGATGCCGAGCGGGCTTTTTGTGCAGTCATGGAGGCAATTACAAAAAGTGAGCCGGTTTATCTGGCTGCCGGGAAAAAGGTTCTTGCACGGGCAGAGGCATTTGCCGCACAGCAGAAAGAAAAATATAGAGAAGCCATCGCAGAGGGCAGACATTTTCCGGTGTTTGTTTTTGAAGCAGAAACGGACGATGCCTGGGCAAGAGATATGGCACCGACGTTTGTCAGAAAAGGCAGAAATGTCCGTGCAGTGAACTGGTCTTTCAATGCCTGGGGCGGAACAGAAGATGGTCTGTATGCATCCTGGGGACTGGATGATGCTTTTGCAAAAGATTTTGCCAAAAGAGAAGGATATTTCTGCTACGATGCGGCACCTTTTGTGCTGGAGGGCGGTTCCATCCACAGTGACGGAGAAGGGACGGTCATGGTGACGGAAGCCTGTCTGCTCAGCAAAGGTAGGAACCCGCAGCTTTCCAAAGAACAGATCGAAGAGAAACTGAAGGCGTATCTGGGAGCGGAAAAAGTACTCTGGCTGCCAAGAGGCATCTATATGGATGAGACAAACGAGCATGTAGATAATGTATGTGCGTTTGTTGCTCCGGCCGAGGCAGTGCTGGCATGGACGGATGATCCGAAAGATCCGCAGTATCCATTATCACTTGAAACTTTTCAGTATCTGGAATCTCAGACCGATGCAAAAGGCAGAAAGATCACCGTGCATAAACTTCCGATCCCGGATGTTCCGGTCTGTGTTACACCGGAAGATCTGGAAGGCTATGTCTTTGAAGAAGGGGAAGATACAAGAGAAGTGGGCGAACGCCTTGCGGCTTCTTATGTAAATTTTTATTTTTCAAACGGAGCAGTCATCATGCCGGCTTTTGGCGGCAAAAATGCAGAAAGTGATCAAAGGGCAGCAGAGATCTTGCACAGCATATGTCCGCAGAGAGAGATTATACCGGTGTATGCAGGAGATATTCTCACCGGGGGCGGAAACATCCACTGTATCACGCAGCAGATACCACAGGGAAAGGCAGAAAAAGAATGAGAAAAGTAAAAACAGCGGCGATCCAGATGCAGTGCAGCACAGAGCTGCAGGAAAATCTGGAAAAAGCAGAAAAGAAGATCAGGGAAGCGGCAGCGGAAGGAGCAAATATCATTTTGCTGCCGGAACTTTTTGAACGGGAATATTTCTGTCAGCAGAGGCGGTATGATTTTTATCATTATGCAAAACCGGCAGAAGAAAACGAAGCAGTGCAGATGGGAGTGCGTCTGGCAAAAGAACTGGGAGTTGTGCTTCCGGTCAGCTTTTATGAAAAAGAAGTCAACAATCTTTACAATTCAATCGCATGCATTGATGCAGACGGAACGATTTCCGGCATCTATCGCAAAACACATATCCCGGACGACCACTATTATCAGGAAAAATTTTATTTTACACCGGGCGATACCGGATTTCGTGTATTTAACACAAGATACGGAAAAATCGGTATTGGAATCTGCTGGGATCAGTGGTTCCCGGAAAGTGCCAGATGCATGGCACTTCAGGGAGCAGAACTTCTGTTTTACCCGACTGCCATCGGTTCGGAGCCGATCCTGGAATGCGACAGTATGCCGCACTGGAGGCGTTGTATGCAGGGGCATGCGGCAGCCAATCTGATGCCGGTGATCGCAGCGAACCGCGTTGGAAAAGAGGTGGTAGAGCCAGATGCGGAAAATGGAGGTCAGAAGTCTGCACTGACTTTTTATGGTTCTTCTTTCCTGACAGATGAAACAGGCGAACTGAAAAAAACAGCTTCCAGAGATCAGGAAGAGATCCTGATCGGAGAATACGATCTGGATGAGCTGGCAGCAAAACGCCTTGAATGGGGACTGTTCCGTGACCGCAGACCGGAAATGTACGGGATCATTGCAGGGCAAAAATAGAAGAAAGAAGACAGATTTGTTGCTTAACCAAATCAAGTAAGTCCCCTGCTTCAATTGCGAAAAGCAATAAGCGGTGGGTGGGGACTTGCTTGTATCAGGAGGAGTGCAAGCTCCTTCTGATAAACTGCGGAGCAGTTATTTGGTTATGAGCAAGTAGCAAAGCGGATTGCGAATATCCGCTTGACCATTTACAGAAGAGGAGTTTTCTCCAACTAAGATAAGATTTACGAGGGGTGAGCAGATGAAATTTTTTCATTTATCCGATCTGCATATCGGACTGAAACTGATCGAACGTGATCTCAGGGAAGATCAGGAATATATTTTTGCACAGATCATCCGGCTGGCAAAAGAGCAGCAGCCGGATGCGATGGTGATCGCGGGAGATATTTATGACAAAGCCATTCCGTCCGCGGAGGCGGTGGAGATTTTTGACAGTTTTATGAAAAGTCTTTCCGAAGAAATACCGCAGATGCCGGTGATGATCATCAGCGGCAATCATGACAGTGCAGCCAGGCTGAACTGTTTCCGTAGCATTTTATCCAGGCAGAATGTCTATATGATCGGCACACCGCCGACCACGAAGGACGAGCATATCGAAAAAGTAACGCTGCGTGATGCTTACGGTGAGGTTTCTTTTTACCTGCTTCCGTTTGTGAAACCGTCGATGGTGCGGCAGATCACAGGTGCGCGGGAAGACGGCACGCAGCATTCCTACAACGAAGCTCTGCATCTTCTGATTGAAAGAGAAAATATCGATACAAAGGAGCGAAATGTTCTGGTCAGCCATCAGTTTTATCTTCCGTCCGGCAGAGAGGCGGAGGATGTAGAGCGAATGGATTCCGAGATCCGTACGGTCGGAAATATCGATGAGATCTCAGCAGATGTGCTGGGAGTGTTTGATTATGCGGCACTTGGACATATCCACAAACCGATGAAAGTTGGAAGCGAATATTATCGTTACTGCGGAACACCGCTTGCCTGTTCGGTCAGTGAAGCCGGACAGCAAAAAGGCATTGTGATGGTGACAATGAAAGAAAAGGGAAACATTTCCACGGAAGTGCTTCCGCTTACGCCGCTCCGTCAGGTGCGTGTGATAAAGGGAGAATTTCAGGAGGTGCTTTCGCAGGCATGCGAAGATTATGTCACGGTCGTGCTCACGGACAAAGAGGATCTCGATGTGATCGACCTCAAAGACCGTCTGCGAAATGCATTTCCATATCTGCTTGAGATCCGCAGAGAGCGGGAGCGCAGAGCAGAGTACAAAAGACAGAGCAGAAAGATCGAAGAACTGGATCCGTTTGAACTTTGCTGTTCGTTTCTCGGGGAACATATGGATGAGGAAGAACGTGAGATGCTGCTGGATGTGATCAGCAGTGTACAGGGGGTGAAATAAGATGCGGCCGTTAAAACTTGTGATGCAGGCGTTTGGTTCCTATGGAAACCGAACCGAGATTGATTTTGAAAAACCGGATCAGAATTTATTTCTGATCACCGGAAATACCGGCTCCGGAAAAACAACGATTTTTGATGCGATTGTGTTTGCTCTCTACGGAGAAGCCAGCTCCAATGCAAATAAGAAAAACGGTGCGGAACTTCAGAGTCAGTTTGTGGAGATCGGGACGGAGCCGTTTGTCTCCCTGACTTTTTCTGAGAAAAACGGAACAGAGACCGATCTTTATACCGTGAAACGCATTCCGCGTCATCTACGTCCGCTGAAACGCGGCAGCGGCGAAAAAATGGTCAGTGAGGAAGTTTCACTTACCATACCGGACGGCAGTGAGTATTCTCAGAAAGAGACAGATGCGAAACTGTTAGAGATTGTCGGACTGACAAAAGAACAGTTTATGCAGGTTGCGATGATCGCTCAGGGAGAATTCATGGAACTTCTGCGTGCAAAATCAGATGATAAAAAAATGATCTTCCGCAAGCTGTTTCACACCGGACTGTACGAGGAGATCAAAAATGAGTTTGCTGTCCGCAAAAAAGAAAAACAGGCAGAGATTGATCAGATCCGCATGCGGTGCATTGCCGAGATTAGTCGCACAGAACTTCCGGAAGATTCAGAGTATACGGCATTTCTGAAAGAAAAGAAAAAAGAACTGGAAAAGTCAAAAGACTTTTCCGTGACAGTCCTGGAACAGTTTTTGGAGAAACTGGAACTTCTGTGCGAGGAGCTTTCGAAGCGGACGAAAGAAGCAAAAAAGATCGTGCAAAAGAGAAGTCAGGAACGTGATCATGCAAGGGATGCCGCTGCGAAAGCTTCTCAGCTTCTAAAATTTTTTGTACAGCTGGAAGAAGCAGAGAAGACCTTGCAGATTTTAAAGGCACAGGAAGAGACGACCATAAAACAGCAGGAACTGGCAGTTCAGATTGAAGATGCCTGGGAGGTACAGGCAGTTTATCAGCGATTTTCGGACTGCAAAAAAACGCTGGAAACATTAAGGTCGGACCTTCAGAAACAGATGGAACAGCTTCCGAAACTTACGGAAGATACAAAACTCTGTATACAGAATACAAAAGATGCAAAACATCAGCAGGAAGAAGAACTTGCAGCCTTTACAAAAACAGAAGAAAAAGTCAAAAAAGCCATGGAAGTCTTTGCAAAGCTGGAGACCGCAAAACAGGATGTGATCCAAAAAGAAAAAGCAGTCCAAAACGCGGAAGAAAAGGAAGCAGAGATCAAAACGAAAAAAGAACATCTGGAAAGGCAGCAGGAGGCATGGAAGGAACGCTCACAGCAGCTTGCGCAGGCGGAGAAAAATTTTGCCTTCTGGCAGGCAAAACAGAAAGATTTCGGCTTGCTGGAAACGGAATTTTCCAGGGCAGAACAAACGGCGAATGAATATAAAATACAAAAACAGACAACGGAAAAAAGACGTCTTGCCTATCAGAAGGCCAGTCAGGAGTTTGAAGAAAAAAATGCTGTCTACGAGCAGAAACGAAAGATCTTTTTGAATGCACAGGCCGGATTCCTGGCACAGGAATTAAGGGACGGATGTCCGTGTCCGGTCTGCGGATCCATAGAACATCCATCTCCGTGCAAATTAGAAGAAGCACACCAGAATCTGACAAAAGCAATGATTGAAGAACTGGCACTTCAGGCAGAACAGCTGCGGGGAAAACAGGAACAGGCAGCAGCGGCGGCAGAAGCTGCAGGGAGCCTTCTGGAAGAAAAACAGAAAAATGCAGGGGAAAGTTTTAAACATCTCCGCAGCAGGGCAGAAGAAGTTCTGGGCACAGAAGCAATACCGGATTTCAGGAAAATGACGGACAGCGATAACAAAACCGATCCTGAAAAAATACGTGCAGATTTCCTGGAACAGATGAAAAAAGAATTTTCACACCAGAGCGAACAACTGAAAACAGAAGGCAGACAGCTTCAAAAAGAAGTGAAAGAGTATCAGATGCTTCTTTCTGCTCTTACAAAAGCAGAAGAGCAGAAAGAGCAATTTCAGGAGAAGCTTGAGCAGTCCGCAAAAGAAACAGCAGATGCCAAAACAGCGCTGGAGAGAAGCCGTGTGATGCTGGAGAGTCTGGAAGGATCAAAAGATTACTCGAATCAGCAGGAAGCAAAGGCGGCATATGAAAAAGCGGGTACCGCCAAAAAGGAAAAAGATGTACTTGCCATGCGGGCAGAGGACAGACTGCAAAAAGCACAGGAACAGGAAAACCGGGCACAGACCTTAATTGCGAAGTATAAAAAAGAAATCCCTCAGCAGATGGAAGAGCAAAAGATCCGGCAGCAGACTTACCGGAAAATTCTGGAGGAAAAACATTTTATCGAAGAGGAATGGATGGAACTGACCGGAACTTATACGAAAACGCAGGTACAGAAATGGAAACAGGATGCACAGAATCATGGCAGACAGAAAGCGGCAGCCGAAAGCCTGATAAATTCTGCCAGGGCAGCGATCGGCGAACAGCCAAAACCAGTCCTGGAAGAACTGGAAAAAACCAGTGCGGCTGCAGAAGCAGCATGGAAAGAAAGCCAGCATGTTCTGGAACGATGGCAGGAAACCTGGCGGATCGATCAGAAAGTCTGCCAGGCATTAAAACCACAGATGGAAGAACGCAGTGAAGTGATGCATCAGTATGAAAAATTAAACGGACTGTATCAGCTTCTCTCCGGAAACAAAAAAAACTCCAGAATGGATATTGAAACATATGTGCAGCGGCATTATCTGGAGCAGATCCTGGAAGCGGCAAACCAGAGATTTCAGGACATGTCCGCAGGACAGTTTGAGCTGCGGATGTGCGATATTGACAAAGCCGGAACAGGCAAAAACAGAGGTCTGGATCTGATGGTTTATTCTGCTGTGACCGGAAAAGTCCGTGAAGTGCGAACGCTCTCCGGCGGCGAGTCCTTTATGGCAGCACTGTCCCTGGCACTTGGTATGGCGGATCAGATTCAGGAAAGTTCCGCAGCGATCAACCTTGATATGATGTTCATCGACGAAGGGTTTGGATCACTGGATGAACATTCCAGAGATCAGGCAGTAAAAGTCCTTCAGAACATGGCAGAAGGCGAGAAACTGATCGGTATTATTTCACATGTGACCGAACTGAAACAGGAGATTGAAGATCAATTGATCGTGACCAAAGACGATCAGGGAAGTCATACACGCTGGCAGATCAGTTAAAACGAATGTGGACATAAAAAAGCAAGATCATATGGATTCAGGTTTTTTATCCCGGAGGTATCATAAATTTGGCGAAAGGAGGGGACAGAACATGCAAAACAAAAAGACAGAAGCGACCGTTGTTGACAAACGGCCGACGATGGCGGAATGGCCGGTTCGAATCTGGGCGATGGAAGAAATACCGGAATTTTTTGATCTGGAAGCAAGAAAGTCTATGAAAGGAACTTTTAACCAGTACCACATGGTATATTCGCCGATTCGCCGCACAGCACCGGAGTCCTTTGAATATATGTTTGGGTATGGCAAAGAGGAAATTTTTTATCTCAGAAATGAGAAAAATAAAGTTTGCAAAACGGTTCTGAAATACGGCCAGATCAAGGAGATTTATACACAGAGAGAATTGCTCAATGCAAAGATTATCGTGAAATATAAAGCAGATTTACAGGACAGGGAACTGGAAACACTGGAATTTCCTTACATTCCATCGGTATATTATCTTTATGATCCGTTTCTGAACCGGATGCTTGGTCTGGAACGGGAATTTGTGCCGGCACTTGCAGAGCAGGAACATCCACGTCCGGAAAAACTGTACCAAGAAAGCCCGGTCATGTACAATTATGTGCTGGCAGCTTACCGACTGGGAGACTGTATCGGGGATTATAAATATACCTCAGAACAGCACCGCCACAAGTGGATGCCGTGGAAAAAGGTACTGGAAGAATGGCTGGAAGTTCCGATGAGCAGAGGAACTTTTACACTGCACAGCCTAGAATATCTGACGGAGTGCGGTTATCTGGATCTGAAAAATCACAATACAGCAGTACAGCTCAAAAAACAGTGAACGAAGAGAAGGAATGAAGTATGTGACTGATCTATGCAGTCGGTATTTTCCTGATGATCGAAAAAAAAGATGTGGAGAAGCAGCAGGGAAAAGAGAATAAAAGCTGGTTTTCTATGCCTGCGGTTCAGCAGTGTTTGCCAGCCTGACAGCAATCCTGGGCAAGATCGGAATTTCCGGTGTGGACTCCAATCTCGGAACGGCGATCCGTACGGCGGTCGTTCTTGTGATGGCGTGGATGATGGTTTTTGTGACCGGAAAACAAAAAGAAATCCATAAACTGACAGCCAAAGAACTGCTCTTTATCTGCTGTTCCGGTATTGCAACGGGAGCATCCTGGCTTTGCTATTACCGGGCATTGAAGGAAGGACCGGCGAGCGTTGTCGTGCCGATCGACAAACTGAGCGTGCTGGTTACGGTGGCATTTTCGTATTTTGTATTAAAATTAGGAAAGCGCTCCGCAGCCGGACTGGCACTGCTGACGGCAGGTACGATCGCCATGGCGTTTATATAATTCCAGAGTCAGTTTGCAACGGAGCAATTTGCAGGCATCGGAAGAAGATAATATTTTGCTAAACTGTAAGGGAAAAATAAGAATATGAATAAAAAATTAGAAGCATTACAGGAATATTTAAAAGAACTCGAAAGCGTAGCGATTGCATTTTCCAGTGGCGTAGACTCTACCTTTCTTCTGAAAGTGGCACACGATGTGCTGGGAGATCAGGTGATCGCGGTGACGGCACAGTCCTGCTCTTTCCCGAAACGTGAGCTGGAAGAAGCGAAAGCATTTTGTAAAAAAGAAGGCATCAGGCACATTATCTGCGAGTCAGAAGAACTGCAGATCGAAGGATTTTCCCATAATCCAAAGAACCGCTGTTATCTTTGTAAACATGAACTGTTTGAAAAAATAGGAGATATTGCAAAAGAAAACAATATCAAATATGTAGCAGAAGGTTCCAACATGGATGATAACGGCGATTACCGTCCGGGACTGCAGGCAGTGGCAGAACTTCATGTAAAAAGTCCGCTTCGTCATGTAGAGCTGACAAAACAGGAGATCCGTGATCTTTCAAAAGAAATGGGACTTCCGACCTGGGACAAACAGTCCTTTGCCTGCCTTTCCTCCCGTTTTGTTTACGGAGAAGAAATCACAGAGAGCAAACTTTCCATGGTAGATCAGGCAGAACAACTGCTTCTGGATATGGGATTCCATCAACTGCGTGTCCGCATCCACGGACAGATGGCAAGGATCGAAGTGATGCCGTCCGAATTTACGAAACTGATGGAAGATGCAAACAGAGAAAAAATTGTTTCTGAATTCAGGAAAATCGGTTTCAGCTATGTAACGCTGGATCTTCAGGGATACCGTATGGGAAGCATGAATGAAACAATCAAAACAGATAAATAGTTGAGTCAGAAAATACAGAACAAAAAGTGTTCATCTGCCTTCCGGGATATTTCTTCAAGCTAAGATAAGGACTGAGCAGTGTGATCCTGCTGATCCGTGCAGTGTCTCTGTCTTTTGTATTGTCTGGAGAAGCTGGAGATGAAGAATATTGACTAGGAAGAGATGAAGGCATTCACGAAGAAAAAGTCCGTGTATACAAGAAACTACTTGAAAAAGGATTTTCAGAACAGAAAGCACAGGAGATCGCAGAAGTGCCGGAAGCGCTTGTAGTGTAAATAAGAAGTTGTCGGTGGTTTCCTGGCAGGTGTAAGGTGTTGAAATGCCGAGCATTTTATCAGGATG
>OHCN01000616.1_pt1 | contig 14569 bp, 8 predicted proteins | sample 1566761 | NCBI WGS metagenome assembly OHCN01 (sample SAMEA3879568, study PRJEB24766) | human gut metagenome | biome: human-associated habitat; feature: feces | place: USA | collected 1985/1987 | reverse complement strand
TCCGTGCCGTAGGGGAGGGTAACGGTGTAGGTGTTGTTCTCGCCAGCAGTGGCCTCAACGCCCGCGACAGTGACGCTGCTGACATCCGCATTGCTGGACTTCGGAGCTGCTGTGACCGTGACGGGGAGCCACGGGGAGAAAATGTTGGTGAGCTCGTCGCCCATTGCGGACAGAACATAGCTGCCTGCGGCGGCAAACGAGAGCGTGACCTGCCCATTTTCGCCGATGACCTTGCCCTCGACCGGCGTGAGCGTGCCGTCTTCGCCGACTGTGCAGATCTGGATGTCCTCAGGATCGAGCGCCGCACCGTGCGTTACACGGTCCTCGGGCTTCAGACCGCCGCCGTAGGCGTACATATAGCCGTCCATACCGAGCGTGAAGTCGGTTCCGGCCTGAACTGTAAAGGTATCCAGACGGTTTCCGTCCGTATCCGTGAACCACGTATAGTAGTCCATGTACATACTGGTGTCCTGATAGAAGAAGAACTCAACGGTGCCGTCCTCCGCAACGGGGGTCTGGCTGATGGTGTAGCCGGTGTAGCCGTACTGCGTGTTGTATTCGCCGTTCTTGTCGCAGGGGAACTCGCCGTTGACCGCGAAACTGAACGCGGAGGTTTTTTCTCCGTTGACCGTGGTGATCGTGCCGTTGCTGACGACGAGATAATCGCTCTTGCTGTCCTTCGTGAAGTCCTCGCCGAAGGTGAGTTCATGGTACTTGACGAGCACGTCCAGCGCGGAAACGCCGTCTGTGACATCATCAGCGTAGCCATAGCGTTCGGCGAGATCGCTGGAGACCTCCACACGGGTCGGAACCATGATAAACATATTTTCTGCCTGCATGGAAATGGTCGCGTGGATCGTCTTGGCCTCTTTCACCGTGACCGTGACGGAGTAGGTCACGGCAGTGCCGTCCTCAGCGGTCACAGTAAACGTCCAGACGCCGTCCTCACCCTTGGCCGGGCCGGTAAGCGTGGCCTTGCTGTCAGAAAGTGTGATCTCGAAGCTGTCTGCCGTGACCCCCGTGCCTGCCGGAAGCGTTACGGAGAAGCTGTTTTCAGCCGTACCGGCTGCTGCCTCAACGCCTGCGACCTTGACGGACGCAACACCCGCGTCAGAGGACTGAGCTGTGCCGAACACCACGTTGATGGTGTAAGTGCGCTTGCCGTCGCTCGTTTCATTCATGGTGGGCCAGCTGTCGTCTGCACAGACGACGGTGATGACGCTGCCATTTGCGATGGGGATCAGGGACGTGCGGGAATATTCGCGGCCCGTAGCCTGCGTGCCGAGATAGGCGCGGACCTGATAGTTCTTGTTTGCCGCCGTCGGTGTGACGAGCAGCGAGGTCGTGCCTTCCGGCACAGTCAGGGTGTAGGTGAAGGTGTCGCCGCTGAACTTGGGCGCCAGCTTACCGGTGCTGAATGTGAGCGCTTTGAGGCGGGTGTCGGAATTGTTCCAGCTGCCGCCAAGATCCTCAACGGTACGGGTGTACATGATGCGGATCTCGTCGCCCGCGCAGAGCGTGCCCTTTGCAACGGTAAATTCACCAAAGCCAAAGTTTGTGAACCAGTCGTTGAGTGTGCCCATCCAGCCGGACATGGTACCGCCGTCAAACGCCTTCAAGTTGTCAATGGAGGAGATGTAGTTGCTTTCCGCGCCGACGACGGTGTGGCCATCCAGTGCTTCCACAACGCAGCCCATCATGGTCGATTCGCCAGTCAGCTCGATCCAGGTGTCGGCCAGCGTGCCTTCCCAGACAGCGCCCTCCGCCTTCGGGAAAGTGGTGTTCTCCACGATCACGCGGGCCATGCCGGCCAGCGTCAGAACGCTGACATACGCCATATCCGAGCCGCCCTTGGAGGCGTCGTCCTTCACATAGGACAGCGTCAGTGTGTAGCTGCCGGCTCCGAGCTGCTTTTTGATGCTGCCGCTCTTCTCACCGCTGACAGCGTCGGCCAGCGTTTCCGTGCTGCCGCCGTCTTCTGCGAGCGTGATGGTCAGTTTGTCATAGCCGTTTTCCGAGGAAACGCCGTAGCCGAAGCGCAGAACGGTGGGTGCGCTCAGCGTAAAGGCAAACGAGGTCGTGGAGCTGGTCTTGTCCTGATTCTGGTTGCTGCTTTCAAAGCGGTCCAGATCGGCATTGTAGACCCAGGGGTAATTGCCGTTGTCGGAAACGCTGATAGAGGTGACAGTCTGCTCGGGGTAGGAGACGTGGCCGAGGCGGTCGTCGTCCCAGACCGTGTAGGTTTCGCCGCAGACGGCGCATTCGTAGGTCTTATAGCCGGTGAAGACCTGCTCGGTGCCGTCCTTGGGCGTATGGCCCTTGGCGGGAACGATGTCTTCCTTCGTTTCTGAGCAGCCGTCTCTGCGGCAGGTACGGACGATCTTGCCCGGCTGCGTGCAGGTGGGAGCCGTCAGGACACAGCTGTTGTCGCTGCCGTCCAGATCCTCGCAGAAGTCGTGGCCGAGCGGTGCGGTATAAGCCGTGCGGTAGCTTTCGCCGCACTCGCTGCAGGTGAAGCGGGTATAGCCCTTCACGGTGCAAAGTGGGTCAACGACCGTGCCCTCGCCGTTCGCCTCGTGGAAGGTCGCGTCGGTCTGCCATCTGAGCGCGGGATAGCCGCCGCAGACCGGGCCGAACGCGTCGGACAGGTCGGCGTCCTTGAGGTCAGCTTCGTTCAGCGCTTCGGCGTTCGCGTCCGCGTTCAGCGTGTTCAGATAATAGCACTTGGAAATCTCGGAGGAAGCAGTGTCAACCGTGCCGAATACGGCGCTGCCCGCTTCGCCGGTGGAGTAGCAGCTGGAGATGGTGATTTTCCCCTGCACAGTGCCGCTCCAGTTCACATTGCCCTTGACCTCGCCTGCGATGCCGCCGGAGGCCGTGCCGGAGATCTTGCCGGTGTTGTAGCAGCTTGTAACAGTCATTTCGCTGCTGGTGCCGCCGATGATGCCGCCAGCCTTGCTGCCGGTCGCGGAAATTTCTGCGGTGTTATAGCAGCCGGTGATGGTCGAGCCGTTGCTGACTGTGCCGCCGATAATGCCGCCGGCGCTGCTGCCGCCGGTGACAGCGCCGAAGTTCGCGCAGTTCTCGATCACGGCGTTCTGATAGGTGTATCCCACAAGACCGCCGACGTTGTTGCCGGTAGAGGTGATGACTGCGTAGTTGAAGCAGTTCGCGATTTTCGGAGCAGTGCCGCTGGCATAGCCGGCGATCGCGCCTGCGCTGCCCTTGCCGGAAACTGCGCCGCGGATGGTCAGATCATGGATGTAGGAATTCGAGCCGATCTGCGCAAACAGGCCAGCCGTGGCGTTCAGGCCGGTGATCTCAAAGCTTGCGCCGTCAAGCACGACCTTCTTGCTGGAGGAGATGTTCAGCCATGCGTATTTGCCGAGGTTGATATCGGCCGTCAGAACGCCGGAAACGTCCGCGTCCTTGCTCTTCGCGACGAACCATGCCAGCTCCGCGCCGGTGCCGATCTGGTAAACGCCGTTTTCGTCGGTCTGCGGTTCGGTCTGCGTCTTGCCGTCCCATGCGCCCGCTGCGGTTGCCTGCAGGGTGATGGTGAATTCGTTGGAGCCTTCCTCCTTCATGGTGACGCTGCCAGTGGCGTATTCAACGCCAGCGCCGGAAACGGTGTAGAAGTATTCCTCGGCATAAGCCTTGAACGTGCCGTCTTCCGCGACCGCAATGCCGTTGCCTGCGCTGTCCGCCAGCGTGACGGTCAGATCCTTGCGGTCAATGGATGTGCCATTCTGATCCTGGAAAATTAGCTTGCCGGTCAGGAAGTCGAGCTTTACGACCGGGATCGTGATCTCCGGCAGACGGCTGAGAATGCCTGCCGTCTTGGGCGCGTCGAAGCCGGGATTCGTGCCCACAGCATAGGTGATGCCGCGGTGCGTCGGAACGCCGGGCCAGCCCGCCTGCTTGATCGCGCCGCTCAGCGTGTAGGTCTCCTCAGCCCAGAACTTCGGGATGGTGACAGTCAGCTTCTGCCGCTCAGGGTTGCCGCTGAAGTCATAAACGCCGAAGTTTCCGCCGGGATCACTCTTGAAGAAGGTGCCGTCCGGGCCCTGCATATACAGGGAGAAGTTGAAGTTATACGCGCCGGAAAGCTTTTCCTTGGGGCTGATCAGGTTGGAGAACTGGATCGTGACGGAATCGCCCGGCTTGATGGCAGCCAGCTCTTCCTGCGTCAGCTCCGTGCCCTCCGCGTTGACAAACTTGTAGCTCACACCGCGTGCCGTCACGACCTGATAGGTCGAAAGGCCGCCCTTCGTGACCTTGATGATATTGCGGCCGGTGATCAGACCGCTGACGGTCACAGTGCCGTCTTCAGCGGTTGTGACGCCAGTGTTTGTGAAGCCGCCGGAATACGTCATAGACGCAGCGGTCACGGTGGGGCGCAGGACGCTCACGGTGCAGCCCGCTTCGGGCTTGAAGCTGTAACTTGCACCCTCTGTTCCAGTGTAGAACAGAATGTCATGCTCCGCATCGAGTTGCCGCGCCTCATCCTTCTCGATGACCGCGTCCATGCGGTCAAGATTCATATTGGTCTGGATGGCGCTGCCGTCCGCGCCGACATTCACGACAAACACGCCCGTCAACTCCGGCCAGATGGCGGAGAAGCGATGCGAGGCCGTGCTGGTCTGGCCAGCCATATGGGTCATTGCGTCATAGGTTACGAGCACGATGGCCGTGCCCTCGTGCTTGGCCTCCATCACAGCGACGTTGCTGTTCAGCGCGTTCGGCGTGATGGTCACGACGTCGCTGGCATTGCCGTTCACATCAATGACCTGATAGTGCATCTCCGGCAGTGCGACCTTGGCGTTCATAAAGCTTTCGATCGCGAACCAGTTGCGGAAGGAGTTGAGTTCAAACGTCTCGCCAACGGCCATGTTTTTATAGCCCTTGGTGTTGATGTTCAGGTAAATGCCTGCACGGTCGTAGACGTTGTTTTCAAAATGATAGATCGTGCTCTTGTTGAAATCACCGGTCAGGCCGAGATCCTCTTCCGTGACCGTGTACGCTGCGTCGGCGCTCAGTCTGACGTAGTTCCAGTATGTTGCACCCTGCGGATGGCGGACACGGTAGAAGTAATCCGTGTTCTTGTCGAGATGGAACGTGGCCGTGCCGTCCTCGACGGAACGCGCGAACGGCTCAAGGAAGCTGAACACATAGTATTTTGCGAGCGTACCGGCGTCGATGGTCGAGCCCTTCGGCGCTGTGACCGTGACCGTGACGAATTCCTTGCAGGTCAGGCTGAGGCTGTCGTTCATTGTCGGGGTCTTGGAAGCGGTAGCCGGGTTGTAGTTCGGATGCGTTTCCGCGTTCGGCGTGGCTGTCACGCTGACTGTATCACCAACGACAAACAGGCAGCTTGTGTAGGTCTTGCCCCAGTTTACAGCCGAGCCAAACTCCGCCTTACGCTCTGCACCGGAGGCGTCGGTTACGCGCAGCGAAAGAGTATAGTCTGTGTCCTTAACCCATGAACTGGGGTTGACGGAGATCTGATACATCCGCTGCAGCTTGAAGCTGCTGCTGTCGCTGCTGACGTCGATCACCACGCCGCCGTTGCGGTCATTGTTCGCGTCATAGCCGTCGACCCAGTAAGCGCCGGGCGCAAGGTCGATGGTATACGCGCCGTCTGCGGCTGTCTTTTCAGCCAGCAGATCGTCCGCGCCCTTCACGCCGTCCATGTAGGTATACAGCTTCAGGGACTTGACCTGTGCGTCGTGCATACCGGACAGTGTGACGCTGACATCGCCCTCTGCTGCCAGAACGCCTGCGGACAGCAGGCTCAGCAGCATCACGAGCACGAGCAGCAGGCTCAGAATTCGTTTCTTCATACATTTTTCCTCCAGAATCAAAATATCTATCGCAAGCTCCTTATTAAATAGGAGCGGAAACAGGGGGCGCAGACGGCTTTGGGAGAAACGAAAGCCCGCCATTTTGACAAAATGGCGGGCGGATCTCCAAAGAAACAAAATACGCTGCTTTTCCTGTGAGGAAAAACGGCGCACCTGTTCCGAATGCTACAGGCAGAGCTCGTCCCACGCATTCATCCTTTCCGCCGCGAATGCGGCGCAGACAGCAGTTCTTCTGACTTGCACTCTGGAAACAAACTCTTTGTTTCCGCGCCCGTTTCCTGTCTTCTCACGGAATCGCTTCCGCAATGACTGACTTTCGTCCAGACAGCTTTCGCTGCTTCGGAACGGTCTTGTGCGCACAGCTCCGGTCGAGTGGTTTTCCCTTTCTCTTGCGCCGAAGCCAGCCCTGCGGCGTGCTTCGGTTACTGTACATCGGATGGCAATATCAAATTGTTAGAAAAAGCAAAATCTTGTGCTTTTCCGTCTGCTACTATACACGATATGGGCGTGATTTGCAAGCGGTTTGAAAAAAATATACCGCATTTGTCCCACCCTCTTGAAAAAAGCCGAAAGCTGTGTCAAAATAAAGAAAACCGCCCCGGCGGTGTTTTGACAGCACAACGGTTAGATGCAGCTAACTGATACGGAGGAAGCGATGAAATACCATATTGAGAAGAATACCGTGCAGGAAACGCTCGTCATTCCGCTCTACGGGCGGAAAATGTGCTCGGAGCTGTATCCGAACCTTTACCGCGACGAGACGGCCCTGCGCCTGATGGAGCAGATCGATTACGATTTTTCGCTTCTGTCCCAAAAATCAAAGAGCCTCATGCAGCAGTTCGGCTTTCTGGAGGCCGCCATGCGCCAGAACGACCTTGCATGGGAGGTGCGGGACTATCTGCGCGCGCACCCGAATGCGGCCGTTGTGAACCTCGGCTGCGGGCTGGATGCGACCGGCCGCAGCTGCGACAACGGCTCCTGCAAGATCTATAACCTCGATTTTCCCGGCGTGATCGCCGTGCGCGACGCGCTCCTGCCCGCAGGGGAGCGGGAGGAAAATATCGCCTGCGACCTGAACGACACCACTTGGTTCCGCCGCATTGACGCGTCGGGCGGCGCGGTTTTCTTCGCCGCCGGTGTGTTCTACTATTTCCTGACGGAGCAGGTGCGGGCGCTTGTGCAGGCCATGGCCGAAGCGTTCCCTGGCGGCAGGCTCGTCTTCGACGCGGCGAATCAGAAAGCAGTGCGCCTGATGCTCAAAACGTGGATCAAAACCGCCGAAATTCAGGATGTCGGTGCGTATTTCGCCGTTTCCGACGCAAAAAAGGAGCTTTCCGCCTGGTCGCCGCGTCTGCGTGCGTCGAGCCGGGGCTATATGCTGGGCTACCAGAGCCTGAATGACCCGTCAGTGCCCGGCTTCTATCGGTTTCTGGCAAGAGTCGGCGACGGCATGATGCGGATGCAGATCGTCCGGCTGGAATTTGCGGAAGGGGAGACAACACTATGAAATATGCCGGAATGCCAATGGGGATGTGGACGCTGTTCGCCGGTTCGTTCCGGAAGGATCTCACGCCTGCCATGTGCCGTCTGGACTACACCATGAGCGACGCCGGCGGCGCGTCCGACTTCGTGCGCGAATACACCCTCGCCTCCGGCGGCCCCTACTGCGACTGCGGGTATCATAAACGAAATAAGCAGAATAAAGGCTCCACCGCGCCAGCGTAGGGGTCGATGCCCACATCGACCCGGCAGAATGCACCGTTTTTACGGAAGTCTTCGGCAAATCCGTAACTTCCCGCTGGGCCGACAGAGTTGTTGGCCCCTACAGCGAAACTTCATTTTCTCACGTATCCCGTAGGGGCGGACGACTCTGTCCGCCCGCAGGATGCACTGATTTTTATGAAATTTCCGGCGAATTCGCAGCTTCCCAACGGGCCGATGTGTACCGGCAAGCGGCAGACCTTCGTCGCGAACGGCTGTGACCGGCATCGGCCCCTACAAAATGCCCGCATCAAAGCCCTTCCTTGAACGCAAGGGAAGGTGGCTTCGATACGGGCGATTTATTTTTTATGATTTCTCCAGCAGTGCAATGCCTGCCTTTACACGCGCAATGGATTCCTCTTTTCCAAGCAGCGCGCACAGCTCCGTAGCGCCGCCGGGGGTCGAGGCCTTGCCGGATACGGCTACGCGCAGCGGCCAGAGCACGACGGAGTTCTTGAGCTCGAGCTTCGCCGCCAGCGCGACGAGCGCTTCATACAGACCTTCGTTCGTCCAGACCTCCAGCGATTCCAGCACCGGAAGAATCTCACGCAGGGAGGAGAGGCTGTTCTCCAGCGTCGTCTTGGACTTCTTGTGGACATACAGCTCCGTGGAGTATTCCGGCAGTCTGTCGATAAAGTCCACACGCTCCGGCAGATCGGACAGAATTTCGCAGCGCGGCTGCACCAGCGCGGCGACGGCCTTCAGATCAATCGCGGGATTCGTAATGACTGTTTTCAGGACCGGCTCGGCCTTGGCGAAAAATGCCTCGGGGCTGAGCTTTTTCATATATTCCGCGTTCATCCAGCGCAGCTTGTTGATATCGAACACGGCAGGGGACTTCGAAATGCCGGAAATATCAAAAATCTCGGCCAGCTCCGAGAGCGTGTAGAATTCGCGCTCCGCGTTTTCGCCCTTCGGGCTCCAGCCCAGCAGCGCCACATAGTTCAGCACAGCCTCGGTCAGATAGCCCTCGCGGATCAGATCCTCATAGCTTGGGTCGCCGTGGCGCTTGGACATCTTGTGCTGCGCGTCGCGCATGACAGGGGAGCAGTGGACATATGTCGGGATCTCCCAGCCAAAGGCTTCGTACAGCAGATTGTATTTCGGTGCGGAGGACAGATATTCGCTGCCGCGTACGACGTGCGTAATGCCCATCAGATGGTCGTCGACGACGTTTGCAAAGTTGTACGTCGGCAGGCCGTCGGATTTCAGCAGCACCTGATCCTCCAGCTCCTTATTTTCTACCGTAATGTCACCGAAGGACGCGTCGTGGAACGTCGTCGTGCCCTCATGCGGGATGCGCTGGCGGATGACGAACGGTTCGCCCGCCTCCACGCGCTTCTTTGCCTCGTCCAGCGGCAGATCGCGGCAGGCGCAGACGTGCTTTTTGATTTCGCCCGTCTCGCTTCCGGCGTCTTCCTCGTCGCCTTTCTGGCAGAAGCAGTAATATGCGCCGCCCTTTTCGCACAGCAGCTTCGCGTATTTGCCGAACAGGTCGCGCCGCTCGGACTGCACATACGGCCCGACCGGCCCGCCGACGTCCGGCCCTTCGTCGTGCGTCAGGCCGCATTCGGCCATTGTCTTGTAGATCACGTCGACCGCGCCCTCGACCAGACGGCCCTGATCGGTGTCCTCAATGCGGAGAATGAACTTGCCGTGGTGGCGGCGGGCAATCAGCCATGTATAGAGCGCGGTGCGCAGGTTGCCGACGTGCATATAGCCCGTGGGGCTCGGAGCAAAGCGGGTGCGGACCTCGCCGTGCGGGATGCGCGCTTCCATCTGCTCAAAAAAATCCATGATGCGTGTTCCTCCAATATAAAAGTATGGTTATTATATAGTTTTTTTCAGAAACAGTCAATCATTGATTGCGCATTCCGATGGTTTGTGCTATGATATGCGCATCTATCGAATAGAAAGAAGGACGTATCATGGACGAAAAAAAACGTATCTTTTCCGGCATCCAGCCCAGCGGCGATCTGACGCTCGGCTCGTATATGGGGGCGATCAAAAACTGGGTCGCTTTGCAGGACGAATATGAGTGCGTCTATTGTATCGTCGATATGCATGCCATTACCGTCCGGCAGGTCCCGGCTGATCTGCGCCGCAGAAGTCTGGAGCAGCTCGCGCAGTATATCGCCTGCGGACTCGACCCGCAGAAGAACATCATGTTCATTCAGTCCCACGTGCCGCAGCACGCGGAGCTTTCCTGGGTGCTTGGCTGCTATACGCAGTTCGGTGAGCTGTCGCGCATGACGCAGTTCAAAATGAAATCGCAGCAGCACGCAGATAATATCACCGCAGGCCTCTTTACCTATCCCGTACTCATGGCCGCCGATATCCTGCTCTACCAGACCGACCTTGTCCCTGTCGGCGAGGATCAGCGCCAGCACGTCGAGCTCTGCCGTGACATCGGCGCGCGCTTCAACAATTCCTTCCCCGATACCTTCAAGCTCCCCGAGGCGTTCATCCCCAAGATGGGCGCGCGCATCATGAGCCTCGGCAACCCGGACAACAAAATGTCCAAGTCCGACCCCGACGGCTGCGTGTTCCTCATGGACAAGCCGGAGGATATCATGCGTAAATTCAAGCGCGCCGTGACCGACTGCGAGACGGCTGTCCGTTTTGACAAGGACAATAAGCCCGGCATCTCCAATCTTCTTACGATTTACTGCGCCGCCACCGGCAAGACCATCGAGCAGGCCGAGGCCGAGTTTGCGGATCAGGGCTACGGCGTCTTCAAGCCCGCCGTCGGCGAAGCCGTTGTCGAGCTTGTCCGTCCCATCCGCGAAAAAACCGAGCAGATGCTTGGCGATAAGGCGTATCTGGAAAGCATCTACAAGGAGGGCGCTGAGCGCGCATCTTATCTCGCCAACAAGACCCTCCGCAAGGTCTACAAAAAAGTCGGCTTCGTCGCGCGGTAACGCACGGAGTCTGCTGCTTCCCTGTAGGGGCCGATGCCCACATCGGCCCGTTGGGAAGCTGCGAATTCGCCGTAGATTTCCGTAAAAACGGCCATATTCTGCCGGGCCGATGTGGGCATCGGCCCCTACATGAGCAGAACGTCGGCCTCCAACAAGGTTAATCAATCATTATGACAACAAAACAAGTCGTTTATATGCTGCTGGCGATGCTTGTCGCTGCTGCTGTGTCGTTCGCGTCCACGCCGATGGTCAAGGCGCTGGCCTGCAAGGTCGGTGCGATCGACGTGCCCAAGGATAACCGCCGTATGCACAAGGTTCCCATTCCCCGCATGGGCGGTCTGGCGATCTTTCTGGCGTTTTTACTGTCGGTTCTCGTCTTTGCGGACATCGACCGGCAGATGCAGGGCATTCTGCTCGGCTCCATCATGATCGTCATTCTCGGCGTTCTGGACGATATCATGGCGCTCAAGGCGCTGCCGAAGCTGTTTGTCCAGATCGCCGCTGCGGGCGTCGCCGTCTGGCACGGCTGCACGATCCAGTTCGTCTCCAACCCCAACGTCTTCTCCGAGGCGACCTATCTCAATCTCGGCTGGCTGTCCGTCCCCGTCACGATCATCTGGATCGTCGCCATCACCAACGCCGTCAATTTCATCGACGGCCTCGACGGCCTTGCCGTCGGCGTGTCCGCCATCTCGACAGCATCCCTGATCGTCGTGGCGCTCATGGTGAAGGAGGTCAACATCGCCGTCATCCTCTGCGCGCTCTTCGGCGCGTGCCTCGGCTTTATTCCGTATAATATGAACCCCGCAAAGATTTTCATGGGCGACACCGGCTCGACCTTCCTCGGCTATATCCTTGCCACGCTTTCCATCACGGGCCTGTTCAAGATGTACGCCATCATTTCCTTCGCCGTGCCGTTCCTCATCCTCGGCATCCCGATCTTCGATATCAGCTTTGCCTTCCTGCGCCGCATTGCCCACGGCCAGAACCCGATGAAGGCCGACCGCGGCCATTTCCACCACCGCCTCATCGACATGGGCTTCTCGCAGAAGCAGGCCGTCGCCATCGCCTATATGCTGACCGGCATTTTAGGGCTGGCCGCCGTGCTGCTGACGTCCTCGGGCGAACTCAAGGCGCTGATTCTCATTGCCGCGATCTTCATCGTCAGCGCCATCGGCTTCAAGCTGATCTTCGCGAAGAACGATCGGTCGGAGGACGAGCCGGAAGAAAAACAGGAGGAACCGCATGAATAAGCTGAAAGTCATGTCCGTCTTCGGCACAAGGCCGGAGGCCATCAAAATGGCGCCGCTTGTCAAGGCGCTGCAGGCCAGCGAGCAGATCGAAAGCATCGTCTGCCTGACCGGCCAGCACCGGGAAATGCTCGATTCCGTCATGGAGATCTTTCAGTTGACGGGCGATTATGACCTGCATATCATGGAAAAGCGCCAGACGCTCTCCACCATCACCACAAAGACGCTGCTCGGCATGGACAGCGTTCTGGATACCGTCAAACCCGATCTTGTCCTCGTCCACGGCGATACGTCCACGACATTCGCAGGCGCGCTTGCCGCGTTTTACCATCAGGTCAAGGTCGGCCACGTCGAGGCCGGCCTGCGTACCTGGGACAAATACTCCCCCTTCCCGGAGGAGATGAACCGCACCCTCGTCGGCGATATCGCCGATCTGCATTTTTCCCCGACAAAGGCCAACGCGGATAATCTCCGCCGTGAGGCCATCATGGGCGATATCTTCATCACCGGCAACACGGCCATCGACGCCATGCAGTACACCGTGAAGCCCGATTTCGTCTTCCCGACGGCGCTTCTGAACGAGCTGGATTTCCGGAACCACCGGATCATCGCCGTCACCTGCCACCGGCGGGAGAATTACGGCAAGCCCATGGAGGCCATCATGCACGCCATTCTGGAGATCGTGCAGACGCACCCCGATGTGGAGGTCGTCTATCCCGTCCACCTGAGTCCCGTCGTGCGCGAATGCGTTTTCCCGATTCTGGGCGGCCACGACCGCATTCACCTCATCGATCCGGTCGACGTGGAGGAAATGCACAATCTCATTGCCCGCTGCTATATGGTCATGACTGACTCCGGCGGCTTGCAGGAGGAAGCGCCTGCCCTCGGCAAGCCTGTCCTCGTCATGCGCCGCGAAACAGAACGCCCGGAGGCCATCGCCGCCGGAACGGCAAAGCTCGCGGGTGTGGAAAAGGACGAGATCGTCCGGCTCGCAGGCGAGCTGCTGGACGATCCCGCCGCGTATGCGCGTATGGCGAAGGCCGTCAACCCCTACGGCGACGGCCATGCGAGCGAACGTATCGTGCAGGCGATTTTGTGGCACTTTGGCCGCGCAGCGGAAAAGCCCGCTGATTTTAACGCCTGATTGAACGCAAAACGAAAGGACGGTGACGGACGACGGAGCAGAACCAGAAAAACAGGCGGACGCTGCTGATGTTCATTCTTGCGACGCTGGCTGTGATCGTCGTGATCGGCGCGCTGTTTGTCGGCAATATGCAGCAGAACAAGCGCGACGCCATCGTCCTGCCGGACGCGGCGCAGAGCACCCAGCCGGAGCTTCAGCCCGACGAAAATGAGCCTGCGCTGCTTGAGGTCACGCGCGAAAACGTGCAGAGCATCGTGCGCAGCCTGCGCCGCCCGCAGTATTACCATCAGACCTATACCATCACCCGCCAGATGAACGGCGCTGTATCCGAGACATCCGCCGAGCTTTGGGTCGCGGACACGCGCGTGTGCGCTGTCCTGACGACCGCCAGCGGGGAAAAGCATATCCTGACCGACGGCGAGACGCTCTATGTCTGGTACGCCGGGGATGAAACGGTACGCACGCTTGCGGCCTCCCAGGACGCGACGATGGACGAGCTGATCGGTATCCCGACCTATGAACAGGTCGGAGCCATGCCGCCTGCCTCCATCACCGACGGCGAATTCATCACCGACGACCGCTATGATTCCGGCCAGCAGATCTTCGCCGCCTCGGAGGAGGGGACTGTCCGCCGCGAATGCTGGATCAGCCTCAGCTACGGCCTTCTGACCGAAAGCATCCTCAAATCCGGCGGCGAAACGATTTATGACGCCATCCAGACCGGACTCGAGATTTTGGCCGCCGGAGACGAGACGTTTGAAGACGTCTTCACCCTCCCGGACGGAACTGTCCCGTTCCAAGAGTAAGCGGCACTCCGAGGCTCCCCTTTCAAGGGGAGCTGGCGCGCAGTGCCTGAGAGGTTGCGGCAGGCAGCAGCGAGAAGCGGAAATCCAATGCGAATCCGTAGGCACCTGCCCATTTAACTGTAGGGGCCGATGCCCACATCGGCCCGGCAGAATGCACCAATTTTACGGGGATCTCCGGCAAAGTCGTAACTTCCCAACGGGCCGATGTGGGCATCGGCCCCTACAATCCGGTCAACAGAATTGCTACAGAAATCGAAGCAGCATTCATTTTCTCAGAAAAACCTTACGACAGCAAAAATGCTGCCGCCGTTAAAATGACCGACAGCTGATCCTCCTCCTCGCCGTCCACGACGAGTAGCAGCAGGATCAGCAGCATCAGAAGATCCCCCGTATCAATGCTGCGCGGCAGCAGCCGCGACAGAAATCCGCCATGCTCCGCCGTACAGGGCGGGGCAGGAGGCGGCGGAGGCGGGGGAGCGGGCGCAGCCGCCTGCGGCTCCGCGCCGACGCGTGTCGGATGATAGACGCCTGCGGCGTCCGGTATGTAGCGGTTATACATCATGGCGTCTCCTTTGCTCCGGGACTTCGGCCCCGGTTTTTCAGAGCCAGACTTGCAAGACTTGCCAGCCGCGCCGCATGCAGCGCCCGGTCGATCTTTTCCTGCCGCTCCTTGCGCAGAAAAGGCTTCAGCGCCAGCAGCAGCGCTTCCTGCCTTTTGTCCATTTTTCCCGCCTGCCGCAGCATTGCGGCGGCAGGCTCCGGCAGCGGCTGCTGCTGAAAAACGGCCTGCACCGGCTTCGGCTCCGATTCCGGGGGGTCCGGC
>OHCN01000606.1_pt1 | contig 14844 bp, 6 predicted proteins | sample 1566761 | NCBI WGS metagenome assembly OHCN01 (sample SAMEA3879568, study PRJEB24766) | human gut metagenome | biome: human-associated habitat; feature: feces | place: USA | collected 1985/1987 | reverse complement strand
CGCCCGTCTGGATGCCGAAGTCCGTGTTCGCGTTGCCGATGGCCTCGGCGATCTGATGTATGACCTCGATATCGGCGGCATCAGCCTCGACATTGCCGCTGAGCTGCGTGTCGCCCATGACGAAGAACGACGTCTCTCCGCCGGACTCAGCCGTGGTGAATGTGCGGACATCGGACCAGTGGCCCTCCACGCCGTCACCGACGCGGTAGGAATAGGTCGTCGCGGGCGTCAGGCCCGTCAGTGTGACGGAGTTGACCAGCGAGGCCTGATAGCCGTCCGTGAACGAGCGGACCGTGCTCGTACCCTGCACGGTGGTAAAGCTGTAGTTTCCGGAAATGTAGGCTTCCTCCGTCGTGTACTGCACGACGGCATTGCGTGCGGTGTAATCCGGCGCTGCGAACCAGCTGATGTTCTGGGTCGTTGCAGGAGCCTGCACGGCGTTCAGACGGATGTTTGTCGGCGCGACCTCTGTGCTGCCGATGCCGTTCGTCACGCCGCTGCAGCGGAAGGAAAGGCCTGCCTCACCCTTGGCGTAGACGGTGAACTTCTCACCGGCCGTCTGGCAGAAGCGGTTCGTCACGAGCACGCCTGCGGCGTTCGTCGTGCCGAGAAGCACGTCATCCTGGCCATCCACGACGGAGAAGATCTGCACGCGGCCGGGGGCCTTGCCGTCTGCCGTCGTGACATAGAGTTTGCCGTTGCCGCCGACGGTCATGATGTCCGCCGTCAACTCATAGGCTGCCGTCACGCCGACATTCTTCGCGGGCTGGGCAAAGCTCAGCGTCGTGCCGCTGTCGGCAAAGCTGCCCTTTTCCAGCGTGTAGGTCAGGAGTGCGCCGCGCGCGGCTGCGCTCGGGACATGGAACTTCACGGTCGCAATGGCGCCGAGCTTCGGAGAAGCGGAGGTCGCCTGCAGCTTCAGAACGTTCTTTTCATAGGTGTAAGTACCGGTGTAGCCGTTTTCAAACGAGACCTCCGGCGAGCCGAACGTGTCCGTCAGGCGAAGCTCCATCGTAACGGAGCTGATCTTGCGGGAACCAGCGGCATTCAGCGTCAGGGCATAGTCCTCGCCGATGACGGCATTTGCCTCGCCGGTCAGCGTGACCGTGCCGTAGGCCGTCGAAGCGGCATTCACGGTGAAGTAGCGCGTTTCGGTCGTCACGTTGCCGAAGCCATCACAGACGGAGACGGTGACGCTGTGCGTGCCGTTCGGCAGCAGAACGCTGACGCTGGCGCTGCTCTCCGTGGAGGCCGTGAGCGTCTGGCGCTGGCCGTCAACGGAGATGGCGGTCTTGGCGGGGCTGATGCCGGTGGCATTCTCGCCCGCCGGGTCATGGAATTCGGCCGTGAGCGTCAGGCGGTTCGTCTTCAGCTCCGTCGTCCCGTCCCCGGCAAGCTCGGCCGCACCGGCCTTCACGGCGTCGATGACCGGGTTCTCGAGGTCGTCGACCGTGTCGCCGTAGACAACGCGGAAGTTATCAAAGTACAGGCTGCCGCTTGCCATGGAGCCCATGGGGATCTTATCGCCGTTTTCATTGGCGGAGCCGCCGGGAATGTAGGTCAGCAGCACGAGCGGCTGGCCGTTGAGGATCTTCAGCGGATGATCCTTCGTGACATATTTGGCAAACGGACGGAGGTCTGCTTCACAGTACATCCAGCCCTCCCAGTAGATGCCGGTATACTGCAGGGAGCGGCCCTCCTGCGTGGTGAAGTGCAGATAGGAGCGCTTATAGGTGTCGCTGGCCTCGTCGTAATAGGCGATCTGTGTCCATAGCCAGTAGTTCGGCGTGCCCTTGGGCGCGTAGACCCAGACGCCGAGGCCGGACGGGGTGCCGTCGAGTGAGATGCCGCTGTAGAGATCCGTCTTCGCGGCTTCGCTTGTATCGGCGTAATAGAGGTACTCGTTGACATTGCGGTAGCCGGGGAGCAGATCGGTGTAGTCATAGTCGAGGCGCATGGAGTAGTCGCCGAAGCGGGTCTCGCCCTCGTCGCCATTCACGACCTGCACCGTTGCGGAGTGCTCCTTCATATAGGAGGCGTGCCAGGTGAACAGGCTGTAGCCTGCGCTGCCGAGCACATAGCAGGCGGGATAGTAGGTCTCGTCGGTATTGTCGGCGATGTAGGTGCCGCCGAACTGGAACGGGCCCTTTTCCGTCACGGTCGCGGGCGCATTCGTCTCCTTATTCCAGTTGATGAAGGTCAGCTCCATGCTTTCGTCGCCGAACGAAGCGCCGTACTGTGCGTTGCCCCAGTCGTACTCGGCGCACTGCATGAGCTTACCCTCGGCGTCCGGCTCAAAGTCGAGCAGGACCTGCGGCATTCTGCCGATCTCCACATGGATGCTGTCGGTCAGCTTTGTGCCGTCGTGCTTCGTGTAGCTGACGGTAATGTCAGCCTCCAGCGTCTCACGGGCCTTGACGGCCGTGAACGTATTGCCGGAGAACGAGCCGATGTCGGAGGGCTGCTTACCGGGATCGGTCGGCATGATGGTCCAGTCGAACACATAGCCGCCAATATCCATCAGGCGCGTGCCGCTCTTGACCGTCAGGCCGAGGTCGGACGACTCCTGGAAGGAGAGGTTCAGCGTTTCGGCGGCAAAGAAGAGCTCCTCCGGCTCCTGTACCTCCACGCTAGTCGTGCCGAGCACGGTCTTGCCCTGCAGAAGCTGAGCCGTCACGGTGCCGCACTTGCCGTTCGAGCGGAACAGGCCGTTCGCGTCGATGGTGCCGAAGCTGCTGTCCTCCAGCCCCCAGCTCACGTTGGCCGGCAGGTCGGCGGGATAGCCGTTGGAGTCGACGCCCGTAGCCGTGAACTGCACGGAAGCGCCCGCAAGGAAGAGGTCGTTCTTCGGCGAGAGCGCGGCGTGGTCAAAGCGGCCGGTCGGCTGCGCCGTCGAGACGATCATCAGCGTCGAGGCGACAACGCGCTCGGGGCCGTCGGACGGGTGATTCTGGATGGTGAGCTTATTGCTGCCCTCGTGGCGGGAGGCGTAGGTCGCGGAGCCGCCGCCGTCGAGGTAGATGGCTTTGACGCAGCCCTGCGCCTGCAGGACCTCGGCCATTTCATAGACAGTCATGCCGTCGGACAGGCCCTGACGGCCGTCAGCCATGAAGATGACGAGCGTGCCATCCGCCTTCAGACCGATGGAGTTGCGGGGGGCCTTATAGCTTGCGTCCAGGCCGCTCTGGATTTGCCCGTCCTTCAGCAGCCAGAACGGGCCGGAGATGGCTTCGGCGACGTCGTCCGTGGGGGTGCCGTAGTCGCGGATGTCATAGCTGCCGTCCTTCAGAACGGCAAAATACGGCTCGAGCCAGTCGTCGTTCTCGTGTGTCTGGATGAGGTGGCCTTCCATGATAAGATAACCGCGGCACTGTGCCGTCTGCATATTATAGTAGTCGGCGTTCACAGCCGTAACGACGGTCTCGCCCGTTGCGGCCTCATAGGCGGCGGCCTGGGACGTGGTCGTCTTCAGATCCCAGCCGAGGTTCTTCGCGGTCTCCGCGCGGCTCTCGGCCGTGCTGCCCGCCGTGTAGTAGTTGGGATAGGATGCCTTGAGCTTCACGGAAGCACCGGGGGTGATGGTGGCCATATAGCCGAGCACCTGTGCGCTGCCGCTGGCATTGTTCAGAATGACCTGCGATTCCGTCAGGCCGTTCACGATCGGATAGTTTGTCTGCGAGATCAGGACCTTATCGGCCGGGGCGCTGAAGTCCGGGTCGGAGCCCGCCGCAAATGCGGCCGGAAGCAGGCCGGTGAGCAGCGCGCAGACAAGCAGGGTACACAAGATCCGCCGGATGACCGGCATTCTTCTGCTGACCATGATGTACTGTCCTCCTAATGAATTGATGGAAGGAAGTTCCTTCTTCGACATGAAATGTCAGTTGCATGATAGCATACGAGGCGGGAAGTGTCAAGCGAGGCCGCCGGAAGTTGTGAATAGTGCACAAAAATGCAGCCAAATATTTGGAAACAACGCTGATCGTCCGGTGGCATGTGTTCTAGCTGATGTGATGTTAAATTCTTGTTAGCCGGATTGGACGGCCTTGCTTTTTTCTGTAAAAACCGGTATAATAGGGGAAACATGCGGGCCGGTCCGGCTGGCCCCGGAGAATTGAGGAGTGAGACAATGAAACGACTGCTTTTGCTCTGCCTGACGGCGGCTGTGCTGATATCCTGCCTCGGCCTGTCGGCTCAGGCTGCGCCCACCCTGTCGTGGACGGAGTTCTATACAATGGGGGATGCCGCCTCGGCGCACACCCGCATCGATCCGATCGAGCTGGACGGGACGACGACGCTCTTCCTGCCAGCCAGCGTATCGCGGAAGGCGGTCCCGGTGTATTTTACGCTTTCCGAGAAGAATGCCGTTGTGACGGCGACGGGAAGCCGCGGCTCCGTGGCGCTCAAGAGCGGCGATACGCTGGACCTGACCGCCCTGTGCGAGGGCACGGACGATACGATCACGCTGCGTGCCCGCTCCGGGAGTATGCAGGCAGAGAAGCGCGTGACGTTCTTGGGGTATGACAATGTGTCGACGATGTTCCTCGTGAGCGACGATCCCGTGAACGAGGGCCGTGAGTGGGTCGAGTCCAGCGAGGACAAATCCAACAGGGCCAAGGGCAGCATGGCTCTGCTCGCAGCGGACGGCGAATCCGTCTACGACGGCAAGCTGACGCAGATCAAGGGCCGCGGCAATTCGACCTGGAAGGGAGCCAAGCGCCCCTATCAGATCAAGCTGGACAAAAAGACCGACCTGCTCCAGACCGGCGACAGCGCCGATAAGGCCAAGACGTGGGTCCTGCTGGCAAATTTCTATGATCCGTCCGCTGTCCGCAACATGCTTGCGCTCGACCTCGGCCGCGCGCTGCAGATGGAGTGCAACATGGGCTATCGCCCGGTGTGCCTGTTCTATGACGGCGAGTTCCGCGGCCTGTACCTCCTGACGGAGAAGGTGGAGGTCAACGAGGGCCGTGTGGATGTGACGGACCTGGAAAAGGCGAATGAGATGGCCAACCCCGACGTCGAGGATCTGACGAAGCTCGAGTCGAAGACCGGCACGACCGCCAACGGCGCGACCTATCTTTATTGTGACGGCATGAACGACCCGGCGGACATCACGGGCGGCTACCTGCTTGAAATGGACTTCGCCGACCGCGCCATGGAGGAAAAGTGCTATTTCATCACGGCGCGTGGCTTCTATGTCGTCGTAAAGTCGCCGGAGGCCTGCTCGAAGGCGGAGATGGACTATATCGCCAGCTGGTATCAGGACTATGAGGACGCCGTGTTTGAGGGCGGCACGAGCTCGAAGACTGGCAAGCCATTCACGGACTATGTCACGGTCGAGAGCATGGTGCAGTGCTACCTCGTCAACGAGCTGAGCAAGAACGGCGACGGCTTCAACACGTCTGCCTACCTCTATAAGGAAACCGGCTCGGAGCCGATGAAGATGGGCCCGCTGTGGGACTACGACCTTGGCTTCGGCAACAATAATTATGAGGACCTTCTGCCGCAGCCGGAGCTGCTCTACACGGTCTACGGCTCGCTCGGCCGCGCGCTGTATGCCCTTCCGGAGTTCCGTGCCGAGGCACAGCGACAGTATACGAAGTACATCACGCCGCTGGCAGATGTCCTTGCGGGCGATGCGGACGCAGTCAGTGCGGACGGCAGCGTGCATTCGTTTGCGTGGTACCGTGAGCAGGTCGCTGCGGCTGCAGGCTATGACGAGCTGCTGTGGAAATCGTCCCATATGGACGTCCGCCCCGGCGGAAACGGCTTTGCGGAGAACTTTGCCTCCCTGCAGAATTTTGTCGTGAGGCGTGTGCAGTGGCTGGACGGCGTCATCGGCAAGTGGAGCGCTGACCATGCAGACCCGCTCGGCGATTATATGGATGTATTCGAGAGCGACTGGTACTATGACACGATCACCCGCGCCACGGCGCTTGGCCTGCTGCACGGCAAAGGTGCCGGCATCTTTGATCCGTCCGGCATTACGACGCGCGCACAGACGGCGCAGGTCATTTATAATATTGCCGCGCCCGGCAGCATTGCCTATTCCGACGTGTTCCCGGATGTTGCGGAGGGCAGCTGGTATGCACCCGCCGTCCTGTGGGCGCAGCGCGAGAAGATCGTTCTCGGCTATGACGACGGCCTGTTCCGTCCGGACCGCGGGGTGAGCCGCGAGGATATGATCACGTTGCTGTATCGCTATGCAGGCTCCCCGAAGACGAGCGGCAGGAAGCTTGCGGAGTTCCGCGACAATGCAAGCATCTCGGACTATGCCCGGCAGGCCATGGAATGGGCCGTGGAGAACGGCCTGATCCTCGGTTATGCAGAGGACGGCACCATCCGCCCGCAGTCTACGACGACCCGCGCGGAATTTGCGACGATCGCCGTGCGGTTCTACGAAAAGACGAATGCGTAAAAAGCACCTGCTTTGCCGACTGTCTGCGCTGCTTTTGCTCGTGGCGCTGACGGCCTGCCGCCGAGATATGATGGCTCCGACGGTGACACCGACGGAAACGGCGGTCACGGAGCCAACAGAGCAGCCCACGGAGGCACCGACGGAGGCCCCTGCGGAGTCTTCCACCGAGCCCCTTACGGAGGCTCCGACGGAGCCGGAATGGGAGCCGGAGTATAACGGCGCGCTCGGCTCTGCCGGGAGCCTGCGCGGCACGACCCTGCTCATCTCCATCTTTACGAATGATGCGCAGACCGCATGGGACGACGAGGCCGACCGCGAGGAGATGCTCCTGACGCTCAACCGCATGGACACGGCCGCGCAGTGGCTCACGGAGCAGGCGGCTGCATATGGCTCGGACGCTTCGTTCCTCTATGACTGGACCGCTGATCCGGACCTGCGCTATGATGCCTCGTTTTCGGAGCTTCTCGTCCGCGAGGATGGGGGCATGTATGAGGTGCAGGCCGATTATGTACGGGAAAACATCGACAGCGATGCCCTGCGGCAGAAATACCACGCGGACAATGTGGTCTACTTTTTCCTGTTCAATACGCCCTATGAGCATACCCCGAATCCCTGGTCTCTCGGCTTCTTGTCCAGCCCGGATTATGATATCGAATACGTCAACCTGTATATCCGCTTCGGAGACGTATTCGATGCGCCGCCTGCGACCTATGCCCATGAGATCCTGCATGCTTTCGGTGCGCCGGACCTCTATTATGTGGACACGGGCATCCCACAGGAGTTTGTCGATTACTGCAGTCAGACGGGCTGCAATGACATCATGTTCACCGTGAATGCGGGCGAGACGATTGACAGTGATTTCACGCCGATCGACGCCTATTATGTCGGCATCGGGGCACGCCCGGCAGAGGCGGACGAATGGGGCCTCGGTCCGAGCGAGTATGACGCAAACTGAATCCTGATATCACATGGAGCCGGTCCCCGGAAAGGGGATCGGCTCCGTTTTATGGATCTGCTTATTCGAGACCGTATGGCCAACCGCCAAGGCCGCCAAGGTCGTAGAGCTCGGAGTATCCGAGCGCTGCGAGCTTTTCGGCTGCAGCGCGGCTGCGCTTACCGGTCTTGCAGTAGACGAGGACCGGGCTACTCTGATCGGGCAGGGCCTCTGCAGCCGTCTCGGCGCTGATCTCGTCGACCGGCAGCAGCACGGCGTCTGCCAGATGGCCGGTGATGTATTCCTCTTCGTCGCGGACATCCACGACCGTGCCGTCGGGATGCGAGCGGATCATGGCAAGCGCCTGCTCGGCGTCTGCGGCAACAGGGATCATGGGTGGGCTCCTTTCAGGCCAGCTCGATCATGTTCGTATAGAGCTGATAGTACTTGCCGTGCTGCTCCAGCAGGTCGGCGTGGCTGCCGCGCTCGATCACGCGGCCCTGCTCCAGTACGAGAATGGCGTTCGCGTTCCGGACGGTCGACAGGCGATGCGCGATGACAAAGACCGTGCGACCGGCCATCAGGCCGTCAAGGCCCTTTTCGATGAGCTTTTCGGTGCGGGTGTCGACGGATGACGTCGCCTCGTCCAGAATGAGGACCGGGGCCTCCGAGACGGCCGCGCGCGCAATGGCGACGAGCTGCCGCTGGCCCTGACTGAGGTTTGCGCCGTCGGAATAGAGCATGGTGTTATAGCCCTGCGGCAGATGCGAGATAAAATAGTGCGCGTTGGCGATCTTCGCCGCGCGGATGCAGTCCTCATCCGTCGCGTCCAGCCTGCCGTAGCGGATGTTCTCCATCACGGAGCCGGTGAACAGGTGGGTATCCTGCAGAACGATGCCGAGGGACCGGCGGAGGTCATCCTTCTTGATATCGCGCACGTCGATGCCGTCATAGGTGATGTGGCCGCCCTGAATGTCATAGAAGCGGTTGATGAGGTTCGTGATCGTCGTCTTGCCCGCACCGGTCGAGCCGACGAAGGCGATCTTCTGGCCGGGCTTGGCATAGAGCGAGAGGTTTTTCAGCACCGGCTTGTCCGGATCATAGGAGAAGTCGACGTTGTAGAAGCGGACGTCGCCCTTCAGCGGCACATGTGTGCCGTCCGGCTTGACCCAGTAGAAGTCGCGGCCCTCGCGCGCCAGCGTGACGGAGCCCTCGTCGATCTCGGCCGGGGTGTCCAGCACGTCGAAAATGCGCTCCGCACCGGCCAGCGCCAGCATGATGGAGTTGAACTGGTCTGCGATCTGGCTGACTCGGTCGGCGAATGTGCGGATGTACTGCAGGAACGTGATAAGGATACCACCGGTGCCCTCGCCGGTCAGCCACAGTGTGCCGACGGCGCAGGTGATGGCATAGAACATGTGCGACAGGTTGTTCAGGATCGGGCCGACGACGGACGTGGCCGTCGTTGCCGTGGTCGACGCGCTGTACAGCGCGTCGTTAATCGGCTCAAAGTCGGCCATGACCTGCTTTTCGTGTGTGAAGACCTTGATATCGCGCTGGCCGGCGATCATTTCCTCAATGTAGCCGTTTACGGCCGCGGCGTTCTTCTGCTGTGCGCGGTAGCTGTGGCTGCTGATCTTTGTCGTGATGCGCACGACAAGCAGCACGATGGCGCCCAGAACGACCATGATGGCAAACAGCCGCATGGACAGCACGAGCATCATGGCGATGGTGCCTGTGAGCGAGGTGACGGAGATGAGCATCTGCGTGATGCTGTGCTGCAGCAGCTCGTTCGTCGCCTCGATGTCGTTCGTGTAATAGCTCATGAGGCTGCCGTTCGTATTGGCGTCAAAATAGCTGATGGGCAGCTTCTGCATACGGGCAAACAGCTCCGCGCGCAGCTCACGCATGATGACGGTGCTCGTCTCGAGCATAAGGCGGTTGAGCAGGTAGTTCGTCACGGCGCTGAGGAAATACAGCGTGCCGAGACCGGCCAGCAGGCTCAGATATTTTGCGTAGGTCTCATTCGGGGTGATGCCGCTTTCCTTCAGAAGATTGGTCAGCGGGCGCATGCAGTAGGATGCGCCGATCGTGCAGGCCACATAGGCCAGAATGGATGCCACGGCGCAGATGAGCAGTACGCGGCAGTGACGGAAATAGCGGAACAGGCGGAACAGCGTGTGCAGGGGAGACTGCGCGCGGCGGTAATTCCGAAGCTCAACTCTGGACATGCTGCTCACCCTCCTCCCGCATCTGGCTGTCATAGACGTCGCGATAAATCTGGCTGCGCTCCATCAGCTCCGCATGCGTGCCGACGTCGGAGAGCTCGCCCTCGTGCAGTACGATGATCCGGTCGCACGAGAGGATCGAGGCGATGCGCTGCGCGATGATGATCTTTGTGCTGCCGGGCATGGCCGTTTTCAGCGCGCGGCGGATGTGCTCGTCCGTCGCCATGTCCACGGCGCTCGTGGAGTCGTCGAGGATCAGGATCTTCGGCTGCTTCACAATGGCGCGCGCAATGCGCAGGCGCTGCTTCTGTCCGCCGGAGAGGTTCGCGGCGTTCTGCTCCAGAACGGTCTCATAGCCGTCCGGGAAGCGGTCGATGAATTCGTCCGCGCAGGCGATGGCGCAGGCCTCGCGCAGCTGCTCCTGCGTGGCGTTGGCATTGCCCCAGCGGAGATTCTGCGCGATCGTGCCGGAGAACAGCGCGCCGTTCTGCAGCACCATGGAAACGCCGTCGCGCAGGTGCTCGAGCGTGTAATCGCGCACATCGCGGCCGCCGACGCGCACGGTGCCGGACAGCGTGTCATAAAAGCGCGGGATGAGATTTACAAGCGTGGATTTGCCCTCGCCGGTGCCGCCGATGATGCCGATGGTCTCACCGCTGTTGATATGTACGGTGATGTGGCGCAGTGCAAGCTTGTCCGGATCGCCGGAATAACTGAAGCAGACGTCTTCAAAATCCACACTCCCGTCTTCCACGACGGCGTCGCTCGGCCCGTCCGTGATGTCAACGGTCTCGTCGAGCACCTCGTTTATGCGGACGAGGGAGGCATGTGCGCGGGACAGAGCCATAATGAGCCACGTGAGCATCGTCAGAGCGTTGACGGCCTGCGTCGTGTAGGACACCAGACTGACAAGCTCACCTGTAAGCAGGCCCGTTGTGCGGAAAATGATCTCGCGGCCGCCGAGGAGCAGCAGCACGATCGTGCAGCCCCATAGGATGGTCATCTGGATGGGACCGGTCAGCGTGAACAGGCGGGAGGATGACAGCGTTGCCTGCCGCAGATCCTCCGCCGTGCCGCGGAAGCGCTCGGATTCATAATCACCGCGGACATAGGCCTTGACGACGCGGCTGCTGATGAGGTTTTCCTGCACGGCGCGGTTCATGCTGTCCATCTTCTGCAGCATTTTGCGAAAGCGCGGCTGGCCGATCTTCATGAGGATGGCCAGAACACCGGCCAGGAGCGGAATGGAGATCAGAAAGATCACCGCCAGATGCGGCGAGATCGTAAAGGCCATGACCGTTGCCATCAGTACCATAAACGGCGAGCGGATCAGTGTGCGCAGGAACTGCTGCATGGTGTTGCGCACGGTGTTGACGTCCGTCGTGGCGCGGGTGATCAGGCTGGACGTTGTGAAATGATCCGTGTTCGCGAACGAGAAGTCCTGAATTTTCCCGAGCAGGTTTGCACGGAGATTTTTGGCAAAGCCCTGACTGGCCACGGCGGAGCAGCGTGCGCTCAGAATACCGCAGGCCATGGAGCAGCAGGCAACGATGACCATGATGATGCCGACTGTCAGAACGAAGCGGTCGCGGTTTGCGATAAGTGCCTCCGGAAACAGCTCGCGCAGCATGAAATCCTGCTCCCGGTAGAGGCCGCCGTCCACGATGACGGACATCAGCATCGGGATCAGGACCTCGAGCATGACCTCCAGCCCGCCGAAGATTGCGGCGGCAAGGGTCCAGATGCGGTAGCGCCCCAGATTCGGCCATATGTGGCGGAATGACCCATGACGTTTCTTTTTGCTTTCGATGAAGCTCATCCCCTTGAAGATAATAGTCGTGTCCGGATATTATACCAAACGGTATGACTTCGTACAAGATCGAATTTCCATTTTTTTGAGAAAAAATTCGAAAGGATTTCCTGGAAAGTACCCAAAATCCGCCTTATCCTTTTCCGCGGTGCTTGCAGCGGAGCGGATGATACAATATACTATATTGGAGTGAATTATAACGATCTTAAGAATATCTTTCGGTTTTGCCTGCTTGTTTCTGCTGCCGTTTTTCGGTAAACTGTAGGGGCAGAAGCGAGAACGCAGGCGGCTGTGCGGAGAGAAAAATGGGGGAGAACGGCATGTATCGGATTCTGGTTTGTGATGACGAGCGGGACATCGTGTCCGCACTGCGGATCTATCTAACGGCGGAGGGCTATGAGGTGCTCGAGGCCTATAACGGCAGCGAGATGCTGCGGCTTGCCGCCACGCAGGAGGTGCATCTCATCCTGCTCGACGTGATGATGCCGGGCATGGACGGGCTGAGCGCCATGGCGGAGCTGCGCAGGACCTCGAATGTGCCGGTCATCCTGCTGACAGCCAAGTCGGAGGACACGGATAAGGTCCTCGGCCTGAATCTCGGCGCAGACGATTATGTGACTAAGCCGTTTAATCCGCTCGAACTTGTTGCAAGGGTTAAATCGCAAATAAGGCGTTATGTAAATCTCGGCAGTATGGTCGCTACCCCGACAAGGCTTGTAACGGGCGGTCTTGTGCTTGATACGGACGCTAAAAGCTTGTCTGTTGACGGCGAGGGCGTTAAGGTTACACCGATTGAGTATAAGATTATGGAATATCTTATGACAAATATGGGCAGGGTACTTTCCTCCTCTCAAATTTATGAGGCGGTGTGGAACGAGCCGAGCTTTACAAGCGAAAAAACAGTGACCGTGCATATCCGTAATATCCGTGAAAAAATTGAAATTAATCCCAAAGAACCGAAATATATAAAGGTGGTGTATGGTCTTGGATACAAATGTGAAAAAATTTAAGTATTCTTATTTAGGAAAATTATTGTGCATAATTCTTGCGCTTATAACAGGTCTTTCGGCGATATTTTTAACTACTGCCGAGGTTTTGACTGTTATAAATAACAAAGTAAACGGCAATGATTATTCATATTATACTTTAAATACCGGCGTTGAGGATAACATTGAGCAAAGCATTGCAAACGGAGTAAACAAGGTACATTTAGACCCAAAGGGGCTTGAAAAGCATCTTAATTCTCAAAAGACGAAGGCTTGCAAAAGTGTTTATAAACAGGTGATGAGCCAGCTTAATTCTTATCTTGATAAGCTAACGATTGATGAGGACGGCTTTGACCAAAACGATATGCAGTACAGCGAAAACAATCCAATCAGCTATTATTTAGATGATGATTCTGCTTCATATAGTGTAGACGGCGGAAATTATTTTAAATATTTGGATACCTGTTTAGACGTATTTTCATACAGTCCCGACGGCATAACTCTAAAAAATTATGAGAGTAAGCTTTATAAGGATATTGAAAAAAGTTATGATAATTACGTAAAAACTCAAATTTCTCAATATAAGAACTATGAATATTGGGGTATTAAGGACGGCATTGAATACATAATCATAAAAAATAATAAGGTTGCTTATAAGACCTCGGATTTGTCTGTAAAAGAGATTATGGCAAAGCACGACAGCTTTAAGATTGAAAACGGAAAAATTTTCAGTGAGGAAATTCCCGAAAAAACGCTTAAAAGCATAATGCAAAGCTACAGTGCAAACTTTAAGGCAAAGGACTATTCCTTGTATGCTTATATAAACACCTTAAAAAACGAGCCTAATGTTTCAAACTATTTTGAGACTATGAGGCAGTTTAACGATTATGCAGGCAAGGTTAATGATAATCTTGTTAAGCTCGCAATTATTGATGTCATTTTGCTTGCCGCTTCTTTTGTTATTGCGTTTTATTATTTCAAAATAGTGGGCAAAAAGGACGATGACTCGCCTGCAAAGCTGATATTTATAGATTATATTCCTCTGCTTCTTCAGCTTGGTATAGTTGGCGGTAGCGGCTTCGGGCTTGTTGCGCTTTTGATAAGCGTATTTGATGAGTTTGATGATATAACACTTCTCTTAGCCATTTTTGCAGGAATTTGCTTTGGCTGTTGGGTGCTTCTTTTTGAGCTTTGCTGTTCGGTCGCAAGGTATTCTAAAAGCGGAAAGAAATTTTACAAGCATCTGCTTCTTTATTGGCTCGGCTTTGCACTTTTCCATATTTTCAAATTTATAATTAAGCTGATTAAGGCTTGGCATAGGTTTAATAAAAAGCTTTTCGGCACATTTAAGCTCTACGCTTATAAGCCAAAGACGTTTGTAAGAAATATAATTTTGCTTTCGCTTGCATTTTTTGCCGTAAATATAGCCTTGATAATTATTATTGCAGTTTTCTTCTCGTCTTCGCTTCCCGTTTTTGCGTTTGTCTTTATTGCAGGCGATGTAGTTGCGAATACCTTTGCACTCAGGGCGGTTTGCAAGTATTTTAAAACGCTTGACGAAATTATTTATGCGTCATCACAGCATATCGACGTGCCGATGGCATTAGATACACTTCCTCAGTCGCTGAAAATCCTTGCCGACAGTATGAAATATACTAATGCAGAGCTTCAAAATGCAATTGCTAAGGCGGTTAAGGACGAGCGACTTCGTGCCGAGCTTATTACCAATGTTTCCCACGATTTAAAAACTCCTCTTACGTCGATTATCACTTATGTTGATTTGCTTAAAAATTGCGATATTGCAGACCCTAAGGCGCAGGAATATATCCACGTGCTTGATGATAAGGGCGCTAAGCTTAAAAGGCTTATTGACGATTTGATTGAGGCGTCAAAGGTTACGAGCGGTAACGTAAGCGTTAATCTTGCGCCTATGAATTTGTCGGAGCTTTGCTTGCAATCAACTGTTGATGTGCAGCAGGATTTCGATAAAAATAACTTAAATCTTGTGGTTAAACAGGGCGAAAAACCTGTAACCGTTACTGCCGACGGCGCAAAAACGTTTAGGGTTATTGAAAATCTGCTTTCAAATGCACGCAAATACAGCGCACGAGGCTCACGTGTATATGTCAGCGTGTATGAGCAGGGCGGCAAGGGAGTTTTCGAGATTAAGAATATCTCGGCTCAACCTCTTGATATAACACCAGAAGAGCTAACAGAGCGCTTTGTGCGTGGCGATAAATCACGTACTGCCGAAGGCAACGGCTTGGGCTTGTCAATTGCAAAGGAGCTTTGCAAGGTGCAAAACGGTGAGCTTGAATTGTCAATCGACGGCGATTTGTTCAAGGCAAAGGTAGAGTTCCCGTTAGCATAAATATATAATAAAAAAGGTTCGGAAAAATCCGAACCTTTTTCTAGACTTTGATAAAGCGGCTAAACCGCGCCGAATAAAATAAATAAACCTACTTGCC
>OHCN01000603.1_pt1 | contig 14871 bp, 8 predicted proteins | sample 1566761 | NCBI WGS metagenome assembly OHCN01 (sample SAMEA3879568, study PRJEB24766) | human gut metagenome | biome: human-associated habitat; feature: feces | place: USA | collected 1985/1987 | reverse complement strand
CCGGCAGCCAAGTCGTGCCGAGCTGCACGAAAATCTCGCTGGCAGTCAGGTCTTTCGGCTGTACCTTTTCCAGCGCTTCTACATTGATGTTGTAATCTTCGGGATAAACTTCTGCGGATTTTTTCGCCCAAGCGAGCTTTTCCCGCACATTGCCGGAGAGGTATTCGTCCGCCATCAGGTACTTTTGCTCATCACTGCCGCCGTAGCCGTACATCGGATTCAGGAAGATAACGCCTTTTAATTCCTCATAGATTTCCTGCTCGGTCTTGCCCGTAAGGGAACACATATATTCCATATCCACACAGGCTTTTTCGCCCATAGATACGGCAAGCGCTTCGCTGACGGTATCCACCGAGGTAACGGGTGTGTGTGGCTTGATCGTCCGCTTCGTGAACATATCCGCCTTGCGCTCCAGTTCTCCATTTTCGTCCAGCACCTCCAGTGCGGAAAGCAGGGCAAAGGAACTGTCCTGCGAAAAGGCGGACACATTCGCACGGGAATTGATCAGTCCGTACTTATTGGAAAAAGTATCGTAAAGCGCATTTAGCTTCTGCTGTTCCTTTTCGACTTCATAATCTGGATAGTCGGCAGTCTGCATTTCAATCAGGCTGCGAACACTGTCCCTTATGGCAATCATACCTTTAATCCGGTTTTCAGCCGTTGCCGAACATTCAACCGGAGTCATTCGAGAATTTTCACGGTAATAGATTTTATTGTCCACAACCGTATAGGAAAAGTTGCGTACTTCGGGATCGGCGGGAATGGAGTTATCTTCTTCGGTCAGTTCCTCGTCCACTTCGTAATCCGTGATCTCTGCGTGGATATTGGAGATGGCTTCGTCCAAAAGCTCCGCAAGGTCAGCGTTTTCATAAGGGACAACGGTATCTTCTTCGCCGAATCTGCCGGACACGGTTTTCCATTCGCCTAATACCATTTCGGGGTGATCAACAAAATAGGCGTTCATCTTCACTCCGTTTTCATCGGTGTTCAGGTGTACCCAATCCGGCTCAAGGTCAATGAGCCTGTCCCGTTTTTGCAGGATCAAAATATCCGAAACGACCTCCGTTCCGGCGTTTCCCTTAAAGGTGTTGTTGGGCAGACGAATAGCGCCGAGCAGGTCGGCTCGCTGTGCGATATACTTCCGCACAGCGGGATTTTCCTTATCCATTGTGCCTTTGCTCGTGATAAGCGCCATCACGCCGCCCGGTCTGAGCTTGTCTAAGGACTTCGCAAAAAAGTAGTCGTGAATTAAAAAGTTATGCTTGTTATACCTCCTGTCATTCACTCGAATATCGCCGAAAGGCACATTGCCGATCACAGCGTCAAAGAAGCTGTCGGGGATATTTGCTTCCTCAAAGGCTAAAGCCGCTATCGAGGTTTTCTGATAAAGCTGCTGTGCGATACCCGCCGAAATCTTATCAATCTCCACGCCGTAGATTTTGCTGTCCTGCATAGACTGGGGCAGCATACCGATAAAGTTGCCGATCCCGCAGGAAGGCTCTAAGATATTGCCCTCCCGAAAGCCCATCTGCTCCATTGCCTTGTAGATTGCGGAAATGACAACGGGCGGGGTGTAGAAAGCGGTCAGGGTGCTTGCCCTTGCGCTTTCATACTCATCGGGAGAAAGGGCGGTATAAAGCTCGACAAACTCGTCCGCCCACGAGGAATTGTTCTCGTCAAATGCTTCTGGAATACCGCCCCAACCGACATACTGCGAAAGGATTTCCTGTTCTTCGGGCGTTGCAAAGCGGTTATCAAACTCACATTCTTTCAGCACATTGATTGCCGCCATATTTCTGCGGAAGCGTTCTTTTTTGCCTGCCTCCGGCACTTCGTGGGAAGCAAGGTCAAAGGTATGCCGTTCGGATAACGGGATTTCAGGGTGCAGATCAAAGGTCTGTACCCGTGAGCGCTTCGGCTGGCTGAAAGCAGGCGTGAATGGCTCGGCTTCATTTTGCTCAGGCTGTTCGGCAGATGTATTCTGCTTTTCCCGTTCCACATAAAGCCATTCGGCAGCTTCCTTTTCGGAAACAGATTTTTTGACATCTTCCAAGTAGTCGTTTGCCTGCCACTCGCTCTTAAATTCCTCGCTGACGCCCTCATCGTCGATATAGATTGCTTCCGTCAAATCGTCCCAAATGGCATAACCGTCATCGGTTTCAATGACGAAAAATCTCTCGTCGGGCGGGAGCGTATTTTCTGCCGCAATATGCTCCGCTTGCCTGAGCATTTCATCTGCCCGGTCCTTTGCAAGATAGGGCGAATCAATGATTTCTATGCTCTGCGCCGGCGGATCAAGATGCTCTGCAAACTCTCTTGATATGGTATTGCCTTCCTTGTCTTTATAGAAAACCACCTTAAAAGGCACACCGTAATATGTTTCCTCTCTTATGTCGCTTGCGAACTGATAGGGACTGGTGTATTCAATGCTTTCCCGCACCGTTCCGTCCGTATGAAGATAGTCGATCCTTCCGACTGGCTGCGACTGCACTGGATCTTCTTTATTAGTCGATACGATATTTCGGGTGCTGCGCTCTCCGTTTTCCAAAGAGCAGACCGACACATCAAAGCCACGGTCAAGCAGCATATTGACATAGGTTTCCAAGCGGTTTGACGGAAAGCCGCACATCTGTGTTCGCTGATTGCCGCCGATGGAACGGGAAGCAAGATTTAATTCCAGCGCTTCGCTTACGGTCTGTGCGTCCTCACCGTAGGCTTCAAAGAAATCGCCCATTTGATACAGCACAAGACTGTCAGGATTATCTTCCTTGATTTCGCTGTACTCACGATAAGTGTCCGTAAAGCTGCTGCGCTCGTTCTGCTGAACAAGGCGCATAAAGCTGTCCTTGCGTTCCAAACGAGGCTGCGGATTTTGTATAGAGCGATCCATCAGCTCAACATTCCAATCGTCTACCCGTGTGATTTCAAAAGGCTTTCCTTCCAAATACACTCTGTCTCCCACCTGATATGAGGCTGCAAACAGAGCTTTTTGATGTTCCCGTGCCGCTGCCTGCTCAATCCTTGACACTACATCATCGGGCAGACCGTCCACATAGTAGCGGATTTCGCCCTCGCTGCTGATATGAGCAATCGTTTGGTAATCTCCGTTTTCTTCAACGGCTCTGTTCCAGACAGTAAGACCGTTTCCGAGATACCCCATACCAATGTTAAAGGCGGGCGATTCAGCCGGATCAGCTTTTTCCTCCGGCTGAAGGTAATCGCCGAGTCCTTCGTTTCGGACAGCCTGAATATAATCGTCTTGCAGGATAGTGTCGGGAGTGATGACTGCCAAAACCTTGTTTTTCATATCCTCCTCAAAAGAGTAGGACGGGCTTAGATCACGGGGTGTAACATAGAATTTTTTAATATCCCCGTCGTAGCTCTGAACAGCCTGCTGGAACTTTCTTAAATCCCCGGCAGTAAAAATCTCCTGCGTTACCCAATACATCTCATTGCCGTTTACCAAGTCGGTTTCCTTGAAACGCATATGGTGGGGAATGAGCTTTTCAAACTCGATAGAATTGAAACGAGGCTGCTGCTCTGCAACCGCCGCCTGATTCGTTACCTTCAGGTGGTCGTTCATCGGGTTTTCCCGCACCCTGCTGTCAAACTCATCCCGTTTCAATTCCTTTTGGAACAACGGGTACTGCATATCGTGAAGAACGACACGCTTATCATCAAAGGCAAGGATTTCATATTCGTCAGCGCCCATATATACCGTATCGCCGAGATGATAGGCATACTGCGCCTCCTTCTGCGGCTCGCTTTCCGTAGCCTGCACCGATTCGTGTTCGGGTGGAGCAGAGGAGAGGATTTCACGGTTTCTCTGTTCTTCGGCAAGTTCGGCTCGGCGTTCCTCCTGCTTTTCGAGCCACTGCGGGTAAATTTCTTGTTCTTTCGGGTTGAGATAACGGTCGAGCCGTATCAGTTCGGCAATCCGCTTTTCTACCTGAGTCCAATTCAACCGGATATGAGGCTTGTCATTACCGATACCCTTTGTAATCAGAATGCCTTTCCCATCGTGCTGTTCATCAATGCCCGTGCCGACAATAACGGGATAAGCGCCGCCCCAACCGTATTCATTTTTCAGAAAATCGGCGTTTTCTTTAGCTGACAGGCTCTTTTCAAACTGCTCATAGATACGGAACTTTCCTTCCGATACGCCGCTTCCACGAGTGAGAACAGCGTCGATAATCTCCTGAGAAAAAGAAAAAGCAGAGGTTTTTTCCTCTGCCTGCATATCCAAAAAGTTCAGTTGCCCGTCCATAGACGGAAGCGGCTTTCTTGTATCCTGCAATTCGCCGAGCAGCCGCATTGCTTCAAAGTGCTGTGCAATGACGCCCCAATCATAAAAACTCTGCTTTGTACGGGACAGATAACTACCCTCCCAAAGTTGAAGCACATTCTGCCAAGTTTTGTACCCGACTCGCCGCCCGTCGCTCAAAATCACTTCGGTATAGTCGTTATTGAAAATACCCTTGATATATTCGGTACGGGCGGCGTTATCGGGATTGCTTTCATAGAAAGCACGAATTTCCTCTTTCGAGGCTTTCAGGTGGGGCGTTGTGCCGAGGATTTCACGAATGGTATCATCGCCGCCGAAAAACGGTAGACTGGTATCTTCGTGTCTCCTGTCATAATAGTCTAAGCGAAGATGACCTCCGCTTTCACGATTTCCTGCACTCTGTTCCTCAGATTGTTCATTCCCTGTACCCACTTCATCATATCCGCCGCTTTCAGGCTCTCGGTCAAGCCCTCCTGCGCCGCCATCTGCTTCATCAGGGTTTCTTCCAGCTTCATCGCTGTCTGCTCTGTTTCCGCCAAATGCTGTGTCAGGGTACAGTTCGTCAGAAGATTGTAGTACCGGATTTTGTGGTGTTCTTTGAGAAATTTCCGTCTCATCTGAGCGTACCTGCCCAAAGTTACCTCCGGCTGCTGCGGCATTGTCAGGTCGGGAAGATTGTAATCGCCCTGCATTGTGTATGTCAGCTCGTTCATTTTCAAAGCTCCTTTCGCTTTTATTTTCAGCCTTATTGTATTCCGGTTTCTCTCTGTCCGCAATGATGCGATTTTGCCTTTCAAGGGCAAGAATGGTACGGGAGATTTCCCCAAGCCCCATCTCCGCAATATCGCTCGACGCAATACCGAGGGCGTTTAAGACTTCCGGCGTATTGAAATTTGTAATGACAGAGAAATCCTCCGCTTCAAAAAACGGCTCGGTATCTATCCCAAGCCTTGTCATCATCATATACGCCACGCTGTTTGTTACCGCCTTCTTATAAATAGCGGTAATCATATCCTCCGAAAGACCGTAGAGGAAGCTGTCATCTGCGGCATACATCAGATCGCCCAAATAGTCGGGAATATTATCCTCCACGGCGTTTTTAGCGGCGCTCAGCACTGCGTCCGCAAGGCTTTCCCTGTTTTCCAGCTCGCCGAAGGTATTTTCAAGGGATTCGATCACATCGTCCGTATATTCCGGCTTCATATCCCAAATCGGGACGGGGCGGGAATAGCGGCTCCTGTGCGTATCGGAAATATCGAAGTAATGGGTTAAGCGCTGCCTATTTCGGTCGGCGTCCTCAAATACGGCGATACCTTTAGCGCCACGGTTTACCCAACGCCCGAATTTATCGTTCCATCGCTCGATCTCCAGCACTGCCGTTGCGTCCGGTCTTTGAGCGTAGATGAGAAGCTGCTCGTCAAAACGCAGACGATAGTTCCGGCAGGCACAGCGCAAAAAAGCTTGCCAGTTCTGAACATCGGAAACAACAGCGTGTGCGGTACGGCGGTACAGCTCGGAAATCAGGTCGTATTTTCGTGCCATCGGTTATGCACCTCCTATCTTTCATAGTCTTTCTGTTTCGGTTTTACGGGAATACCGTTTTTATCATAACTTTTCGGATCGGCGGCAGGGGTATCCCAACCGAACATCGAGCCTGCCTTCATTGCTTCTGCCTGACCTTTCGACAAGCCGAGTTTTTCGTTCATCTCATTCACAAGGGCGTTTGTTTCACTGGGCTTGCCGCCCTGAATATCCGTGCGGTAAAATCCGCTTTCGCCCTTTTTGACAATGCCGGCGCAGTTTTCCGTCTGCACGAACACATAGCACTGCTCCGGCAGAGAAGAACGGAGTGGTATCACGGTATTGCCGTTTTGCTCCATCCGTTCGGCGAACTCGCAGATATGGTAGAGGTTGCTGCCAACCTCTAAATGATAGTCGTCAATATATCGGCAGGTGCGGTCAAGCTGTTCTCCGTCGCTCAAGGTAATGCGGATTTTATCTCCATCGGGGATTTTGAATTTTTCTTTGTAATCCGGCGTAATAAAGCGGATTCCACGGCTCGCCTTTTCCATATGGCGGTCGAGCCATTCCCGCACATAGCAGTAGCAGTAAAAATTGTAGTCCCCACGGGCAGGATTGCACCGTATCAGGAAGCTGTATTTTTCGGTGTCGGTACGGAAACCGTACTCGGTCGCATAGTTGCCCTGAAAGGCGCTGTCGGGATATTTCTCTGCATACTGCGCCATAACCGTGCGGCTCTTTAACAGCCCATATTCTTCGGAACGAAGGGCGTTGATAACCTCGTCCAGCTCGCTTTTGAACTCGTCCGTTTTCAAATCCCGCCTGTGGTCAAACCAAGAGGAAAAGAACTCTTTACCGCCTGCGCCGAAATCGCCACGAAGATACCCGATACTTCCGGTCTGTCCCTCGATCTGCGTACTCTGCCTGTAAGTGTATTTTTGTTCGTCCGTATGAAGCGGTCGGATTGTGAAACTACTTTCGTTGATTTCATAATCAAGCCCTTCCAGAATTTCTTTTGCAAACTCCATATCCAGCCGCCCATCGGAAATTTCGGCAGCAAGACTGTCGCCTACATAAATCTCCAAAGTCTTATCTTCCCTGAGATTCAGGCTTATTTGATTCTCCAAAATCTGTTTTTCCTCATTCATTTTGCTTTGACTCCTGCTCATCATCCGCACCTCCCAAATAGGAAAAGAGCCTGTTTTTTGCGATCTGCTCCTGAAGCTCTGTGATAACCGTCATATCGGAAACAGATATATCGGGGATTTTCAAAATACTTTGCAGGCTCAGCGCCTTCAAATCCTTTTCGGTTTTACAGCCGGAATCATAGAGCTTCGCCAGCACCTTTACTTTCTGCTGCAAAGCGGTGTTTGCGTTTTTCTTCGTTGCCATTTTCTTTTACCTCCCATCTTAGCTTTTAGCGTAGTCTGAATAGATACGCTGCATTTTGTGCCTTGCCCTGCGTACTTCGGGGGAACAGCCGAGTTCAGGATATTTCGCCTGAATCTTCTGCCTTGTCCTTCGGATACTCTCAAAGCAGGGGATACCGTAAGCCTTGTAATTGCTCATCACATCTTCAAAGCTGAAACGGCTGATACCGTGGGTATCATAGATACACGCCTTGCTAACGAGCAGATACAGCTTCATATCGTCATTTCGTGCTTCGGGGTGTTCCTTTAACACCGCAAGCACTCGGTTTTCAATCGTTTTCAGGTTTCTCATTTAAGCCTCCCAAAATAGAAAAGGGGGCGGAGTTTTTAAGCCCCGCCCCCGCAGAAGTTCTTACTTTTTCTTTCTGTTACGGATCTGCAAAAAGATAAAGCCGCCTACGATAAAGGCGACCAAAGCAATTCCGATGATCGCTTTCAGTTCCATCAGTTATCCTCCTTTTTCTTCTTTCTCTTAAAGCCGATGATACCGCAGGCTGCTATGCCGGCTGCCGATACGCCCGCAAGGGCAAGCCAAAGACCGAGCTTGCTGTCATCTCCGGTTTTCGGCGTATCCCGCAGCTCATTGTGCATTTCAACGACTGTGGTAGAGCCTACTTGCACCGCAGCTTCCTTGTCGGCAGGCAGGATATACATAGCGGAAGCGGAATTGTTCACTTCGGAAATCTTGTACTCGCCGATCCGCAGACCTTCAAGGAAGATTTCGCCGTTTTCATCTGTTTCAAGGGTAACATCATAGCCGTTTACTCCGGTAATACGGAAAGCAAAACCTTCCACCTTTCCGTCAGACGATGTTTTCACGATTTTTAAGTTCCCACGCATAGGCTCGTTTGCGAAGCCTTTGCCCTCTGTGTTTTCCACCTGATAGGTCTTACCGTCCGTGTCGATGAATACCTCATATACGCCCTCGTCACGGATATACGAATCCGGGCTTGCTGATTCCAAAATGAAATAGCGCCCATAGAGCAGATCGTTCATTTCATACTGCCCGATTTCCTTTTCGGTCAGTGTGCCGATCAGCTCGTCCTCGCTGTCCAGCTCGCCGTTGTCGTTAGAGTCCTTATAGACCTCAAACACAGCGCCCGTCAGCTTCGTATCGGTATATTCAGCGTCCACCTTCGTAAGAGCGATATTGCCACGCACCAGCTTATTGACGATTTCAATCTCAACGACTTGCTCATTTTCTGAGATGTTCACATCATAGACCGTTTCGTTAAGGACGAATCCAGTAAGCGGCTTGATCTCACGGATATACCAGTTTCCGTAAGGCACATTCTCAAAGACGAAGCTGCCATCGTCGCCGGATACGGCGGTCATCAGGGCATTTTCTTCGGTAAATTCCACATCATCGCTCTTAAACAGACCAATGAGCGCACCGCCGAGTCCCTCGCCGTTCTCATCAACCTTTTTACCGGAAACCGAGCCGTAGATCAGCTTGTTTTCCATCGGTTCTCCGTCATTTACGGCAATCACAACCGTTGCGGCTTCCTGTCCCGCATACTCGAATACAACGGGATATTTTTCGCCGCTGAGCTGATAATGCTCGTCTGTCGCCAGCTCTTTTACATAATAGCTGCCCAAAGGCAGGTCAGTCCCCACGGTCGCTCTGCCGTTTTCATCAAGCGTGATGATTTCAAGCAGACCGTCTTTCGGAATGGAAGTGCCGCTTGCGGACACAAGCTCCTCATCGGCGAACAAGCCGAAGCTGATATTTTTAATTTCTCCGTTATTGCCGATACCGAACAGTTCGTTTGTCTCCAGCGCTTTTTCAAGGCTGACCTCAACCTTCTGCCGTTCATTGACAAAGGAAGTCGCCGTTTCGGTCACGGCTACATCCTGTCCGGCGTAAATGAGTTCGACGGTATGGACTTCATTGCTCAGCACCATTCCATAGCCTGCCTTGACCTCTTTTACCTCATATTTTCCGAGGTAGAGTTCCTTGCTTTTTGCAAAGCCGGTTTCATCGGTCGTAACCGTATCGACCAGCTCGCCCTTACTGTATCGGAGAGTTCCGTCGGGCGTTACCACATCTTCGGCGGCACGGATTTCATAAACGGTATCCGGCAACCCCTGCGTTTCATAAACTGGCTGATAGATAACGGGAAGTTTCTGCCCATTTTCATCTGTTCCGCCGCTGACCGAAACGCCGAAGAATACTTCGCCCGTCTTTTCAATACTGATCGTGCCTTTCTGCGGCATATTGGTCTTTTCAACTTTTATCACTGTTACCCCGCTTTCCTCAGAAGAATTTTCTTCTGCTACATCAAAATAGACGGGCGTGGAATCAAGGACATATCCATAAGGGCTCTGTACCTCAACGATAGAGTATCCCTGACCGTATGGCAGCTTTTCCGGCGTTACGAGCGAGCCGTTAGCGTCGGTATAGAAAGTGTCAACGATTGTCGGGGTGGGATAAGTAAACTCCATCGTTACAAGATTGCCGGACGGATCATAAATCTGGAATCCTGCGCCCGCATAGGGAATGGTCTTGCCTGTTTCTGCGTCAACCTTTACCACTTGGATATAGCTTTCAAAATTGCTGTTGTTAATCAGATAGCGGTAGGTCTGAGCGTCCTTTGCGATGAATACATCAAAATCGTCCATCAGCTCCCTGCCTTCCCAGCCGGATACCTGATGGACGGTATATATGCCATACGGCATATCCTTTGTCTGTGCAAAGCCGTTTTCATCACAAATGAGCGTATCACGCTCGGATTCCTTTGCGTTCGCAAAAGAGCCTGCGGATTTGAGATACACTTCAAAAACTGCGCCTTCTTCGGGCGTTTCAATCTGTGTTTCGCCATCGTCCGTATGTTTGATAATGGCGATATTGCCCTTGATGACCTGTTCATTCACATCATTTGCGGTCTGATTATGCTCAATGGTATAAAGTTCCGGCTCTGCGCCGACCTTGTGGACGGTCGGATCGAGCAAATAGCCCTCGCTCGGCTCAAGCTCCCTGATTGTCCAGTCCGCACCGCAGATATATTCTTTTGTGGTAAACTGACCGTTTTCATCGGTATAGTATTCGTCAATGAGCTGCTCGCCCTTGAAAATCCCGTATTTTGCGCCTGCAAGCGAGGCGTTGCCCTGAGCCGTTCCCGTCTCAGCGTCGCTCTTGGTCACGGTAACGGTAAACTTCTTCAGGATATTCGTGAAATTGCGGGTAGTGACCTCATTCCACTTGACGGGTGCGCTCTGATCTTCGGGAACAACATAACGGATTGCGGTATCCACTTCCTCTATGGTGTACGGCGTTGTACCGCTGATCAGCACATCTTCAAAGGTCGCCACACCGTTTTTATCCGTAACCGCATACTCGTCCACGGCAATGCTGGAGAGCGAAGTACCGTAAAGGTGGAAGGTCACGCCCTCATTGAAGTTATCCTCCGAGGATTTGATGACCTCAATATCGCCACGCTTCAGCGTGTTGTTGAAGTTGACGGTTGCAACCTGTCCCGCAACTACGGTTACTCTGCGGGACTCCTGCGGCTCGTATCTGTCATATTCCTGCTCGGTTACGGTATATACTCCGGGCATTAGGTTATCGACCTGAATCTGACCGCCGTTTTCTGTCTTGACGGTTTTATCAATGCCATTGCCCTGAATACGGAAGGAGATACCGTCCACCTTTCCGTCCTCACTGGTTTTCACAATTTTCGCCGAGCCATAGGACACCTTCAGTTTGAGAAATCCCTTGACTGGATCGTTTACTGTCTGTGCATAGGTTACGGTATCCTGCACGCCGCCATTTGGCCCGTAGATACCGTCTGTCCAAGTGATAACGCCTTTTCTCTGCGCTGTTTTCTCGGCGGTAATCGTCAGCCCGTCACTCGGCGCTTTTTCAGCAGTGATCGTCAGCTTGTTGCCTCTTACGGAGAACTGAACGCCCGAATCATTGGACGAAAACTTATATCCTGAAAGGACATTGTTGCTGTCCGTCAGCGTAACCGTGTACTTAGAGCCATCCCATTCAAGCTCGATTTCCTGTGCGCTCCCCGGCGCTTTGGAAAGGAAGCTCGGCAGCTTGGAGTGTTTCTGCACACTTGCCGCCATTGAGTTGTAGTAGCTCATAATCTTGTCATAAAGCGGGTGGCTGCGGCTGATCTGATCCAAAACAGCGTCCTTGCCGCCTGTGCTGACCTTGTTAAAGTTTTCATCACGCTCGCCGATGACGGTTTCCCAAATGAGAAGCTGTGTAGCGACTGCGTGAGCCAGCTTATCGCCGCCCTCGTTCTGAGAACGCCACGATGTTGAGATTGTTCCCGTGTAGCCGTACTGGAAGATACGACCGATGAACAGCTTAATATCGTCAGGAGAAATGGTACTGTTATAGGACGAAGGATAGTTGTCCCAAAAATCCTCGCCCTTTTTGGTATAGCTGTCTCCGGTCTGCTGCGGGACGCCGATCTCAATACAGTAGCAGATATTTCCCGTATATGATCCCATCGCACGGACAGTTGTATAACGGGAAGTGCCTGTTTTCCAGCCGTTCATAAAAGTATGGCTGCCGTGTCCCCATTCGGCGTTATAATTCGAGTCCCCGTCACGGGGGAACGAGATAAGGTACACATCGTCCGTTTCCTCTGCGGCATAGGCAGTCGTACCTATTCCCACAAGGGAAGTCACGCACATCAGCGCCGCAAGAAACAGCGACATAATGCGTTTTGGTTTTTTAATTTTCATCTGAAATCCTCCTTGAAAATGAAAAACGCACCGTTTTTTTCGGTGCGTCCTCAAAATGGAATATTAAATTTAAGCATAGCCGATATAGATGTCGTAGATTCCGTCAGAGACTTCCTCCGCCCAAATCCATACGGCTTTGATTTCTTCGTCAGCCTTGTACCGATCCAAGCGGCTGTGAATATCTCTTTCAAGATATTTGCAGTGCGCTCCGGCACGGATCGGATTATCCCAACAGTAAACCGCCTCGCTGTCTAACAGAAGCCCCACGCTCTGAGCGTAGCCTTTTGCAAAGGAAATCCAGTAGTCAATGTCAAAGTCAGTTTTAGTTTCGCTCGGCGTTTCTTCCGTTTCAGGCGGCGCAGGCGTTTCGGTTTCTTTTGGAATATCCGGCTGCGGTGTGGATACGGAATATTCGGTCTTATCCGCTTTATCGGGTTGTTCGGCGGGCTGTGCCGCCTGCCCGGTTTCAGAAACAGTCTGAGGCTGTTCGGTGCTGACCGTATCCGTTTCCGTCGTTTCTTCCTGCTTTTCCGGCTTTGCTTCCTGCACGGCTTCAGGCGTTGTTTCAACCTCCTTGCTTTCTTTTCCCGCAGGCGCTTCGGATTCAGAGGCGCTTTGAACACCCTCCGAAAAAGAAAACGGCTGCGGCTTATCTTCATTCGGCGGGGCATTGTTGCAGCCTGCAAGCACGATCAGCAAAAGAGCCGTTAAAAAAGCAATCGTTTTTGTTTTCATTGCGCTTCACTCCTTTTCTGCCGCCATTGTAATGCGAAACAGCATTTCAGGCAAAGGTGTGAAACAAAGGGTAATCTTACATCATAGGGCATACCTCCCGTGCTTTGGAATGGTGCGTTTTCCTGAAATAGATTGCGTTAGGTGAGATAGCTGTAATCAGGAGAGATAGATTTATTCTTTCGGATAGTCAGGTAGTTTCAGGGGTTGGAGTGTGAGGAAGGGGAAGAAGAAAAACACACTCCGCCTTACCTGCTGTCACGCTCGGCACGGTTACGCAAAAACCTGTTGTAATGCTCCAACGCCTTGCAGACATACTCCTCCGTTTGGTTGATGGGGATATTTTTCGGGATCAGGTTTCGCACCCTGTCCCCACGCAAAACAATCTTCTCACGCTGATTCGGCTTTTCCTCACTCATAATCGCAGAGATCGCCTCTGTAGTCAGCTTGCCTTCTTCAAAAAACTTTCGCATACGGATTGCCTGATCGTGGGACGGAGTACAGTCGTTTAAGTCGATTTCGTCCACCAAATCCCTCTGGCAGTCCTCGTTCAGATAGGACAGCTCAACGGCGGGGCGCATTTTAATCCTGCCCTCGTCCACAAATTCAAGAAGTTCGGGAACAAGGTTTGTAAGGCGGATATATCGGCGTACTTGGTCTTGACTTTCGCCTACCTGTTCTCCTAAAAGCTGACGAGAAGTTTTACCACCATAATTCTGTGCCACTGGCACAGAATTATTTTTACTCGGTCTGCCTGCCTGTCTTTTCATAGCGTCAAGCCGCATTTTATATGCGTGGGCTTTTTCCGAGGGAAGTATCTGCGACCGTTGGAAGTTACTTTCGACCATTAAAATCGTCGCTTCATCACGGTCAAGGTCTACCACCTCACACCTGAGCGTTTCAAATCCGGCAAGCTCACAAGCCCTTTTTCGCCTGTGTCCTGAAATAAGCTCGTATCTGCCGTCCTCCTTCTGCCTTACCGTAGCGGGAGTAATCACGCCACGCTCTTTGATACTTTCCACAAGCTGAAACATATCCTCATCTTCCCGCACCTGAAACGGGTGGTCGGGAAAATCGTCGATTTCCTCAAGCGGAATATCCCTGATTTTTGACAGCTTCGCTTCGTCCCTTTCCTCCTGAGAGGAAAACAATTCATCGAGCGTGTTCGTGGGCAGCGTGAAGTCGCTCTTTCTGCCTGCCATCGGCTAACACCTCCTTTGTGAAACTGGCGTAAGCCTTAGACACCGGACTGTTCGGCTCATAGGCGTAGATACTTGTCCCTTTAGAAGATACCTCTGCGGCTTTTACGGCTGCCGGAATCATTGATCTATATATCCTGATATGGCTGCCGAAATTCTCCCTGAGCGCTTCCACTGTGCTTTTCGCAAGATTTGTCCTTCCGTCTACAAGCGTCAGAAGAATACCGTCGATTTTCAAATCGGCGTTTGTGTGTTTCCTCACTTTCGCAATCGTCCCCAAAAGCTGCGTCATTCCCTTAGCGGGAAGATACTGCGCCTGAACGGGGATAATCACGCTGTCCGCCGCCGTTAGAGCGTTGAAGGTAATCATACCCAAGCTCGGCATACAGTCAATAAGGACATAATCGTACTTGTCTTTTACAAGGCTCAGATAATTCTTCAGGACGCTTTCTCGGCTCATCGCCGTTACAAGCGTCATTTCCAATGACGATAGGCTGAGATTGGACGGTACAAGGTCTACCTTCTCTTTATGTTGCAGGATACCATCAAAGGGATTTTGCTCCTGCTCCGATATGATTGCCTGAAGCTTCTCTGTCAGCGTTACGGAAAGGCTGTCGGTATCCCTCCAGCCGAGGCAGGTCGTTAAATCGCCCTGCGGATCAGCGTCAATCAGAAGTACCTTTTTCCCTTGCATAGCAAGTCCAATGCCTAAATTGACCGTAGTCGTGGTCTTGCCCACGCCGCCTTTTTGATTGCATACCGCAATCGTCTTGCAGTTTGACATCTCCGGCTTTACCTCCTTTCATAGATTTCACAGCCTGCCTCAATAAGAGACGGCTATGTAAAGACCGCAGTATTTGTTCTCAACGCCCCCTGCGGAAAGCGATTCGCTTTGTACGGGAAGCACTAAGGTTACAGTTTGCGAAACCGTATCATAGGAATCTCACCTCTGCCGGGTACTCCGCCAGCTCCGTAGAGAAGTATCATTATCATTCTGACT
>OHCN01000597.1_pt1 | contig 14928 bp, 9 predicted proteins | sample 1566761 | NCBI WGS metagenome assembly OHCN01 (sample SAMEA3879568, study PRJEB24766) | human gut metagenome | biome: human-associated habitat; feature: feces | place: USA | collected 1985/1987 | reverse complement strand
GGCGGGAAAGAAGCATCAAATCCAACGATCAATGTATCATCATCATTCTCTACCTTTGCTTCTTTTGACGATTTCTTCCCATTATCAGATGAACCGGAATCTTTACTTCCACATCCTGCCAATACCGTTGTAGCTGCCATTGCCGTAACAAGGAGCAGTACTAATCTCTTTTTCATTACATATATCCTCCTGTATTCCTTTTACGTGTGCCAAACAGCCACTACACTCTTTTATCAGTTTAGCAGTTGATTACTTTATCACACTAAAATCTTTGGATATATTATCATATTCTGCGGTGTTTGTCAATCCTGCGGTATTCCTTTTTCCATTCTTCCAGCTTTTCTTCCGGAATATCCAGACCAATTTCTTTTTTAGTCTGGTCTATTTCATTCTGTATCACAGTATCAAGACTTAGAAGCACCGGATTCCCCGACAACAACTTAATATATTCTTCATGAGGAAGCGCTCTGTAGCAGCTATAGAGATATGCTTTTAACATATCCGGCTGTTCACATATCTTATACGCTTCCTGATAAGCTTTTGCAGCCTCTTTATACAAAAACTGATGCCCGTATGCTGCCCCCATACTCGCATATACACGCCCATAAAACTTCTTATCTACCGATTCATCCCAATCTCTGTTAATAATAGACTGATATACAAGAATCGCCGATTCATATTCTTTACTGTTCTGTAAGCTGTCCGCCTTATATTTTTCTTTTTCTACATCTCTCTGTGACTGCAGCTGCTCCAGAACACTTTGCATTTTGTGGATCTCAGCTGCCGCATATATATTAGATTCTTTCAGAATCGTAAGTACAAATTCTTCCATGGAACCATTTTCCCGGAGAAGTCTTCGAAGTTCGGATGACAATTCCGGAAGTTCCAGTTCATCACCAATCCATCTGCATAATCGTTCGTTCACAATTGTATAATCAATCAGATACAAATTATTGCAGATGTAATAGCACAATTCTTCGATTGTATAAATCCGCATGTGCACCCTGGATATTTCGAAAGGTCTTTTGGCCCGTTTTTTATGACAAAGAATTAAACTGCCCATTGATACCTCCTAAATGTAATTCCTTTTCTACAAAGAAGTCTGATGCCGGATAGAACTCGCCAAATCCCACATCTTTGAAACGAAGTCTGCACGTACGCTCATCCAGAAACATCACTTCTATCTGAAGCCTCAACGAATAATCCGTACGTTCCGGAAGTCCTTCCAAAGAAACAGTTTCCACTTTAAGATCTTCTCCATCCAGTGACTCTATATGAATCTCAATATCAGATGTATCTTCCAGTATTACTTCCCACTGTCCATCAGCTTCATACCAATGTGTTCCCCATGCAACGATCGGATACCAGCCTTCCTGCCCCGCAATACGCATGCGCAGACAAATCTGTTCTGTCATCTTCGTCCCATCAAGATAAATCGGTCCATCGTCATAAGGGTCTGCATAACGCATGGACGAATAGCAGGCACCTTTACTGTAAAGATTATTTCCGAGAAAGGCCCTTCTTCCGTTACATAACACCTTCAGAGAATTCGGATACCAGTTATTTTCAAACCCCTCCCCTGTCAGATAAACCGACGATACTACTTTTTTATCAAACACATTCTGAATAAATGATTTAAAGCTTTCATCGGCATCCTTCGCCTTGTCCACATTCAGCACAGGATAAATAGCCTCAAGTTCCCTCATATGTGCATTGGCAACTTCTTCTACTGTTACGAACATGTCTCTGCTTTTTGTGCTCACTGTATTCAGACGTCTGAGCATATATGCACGTATCTCCTGTGCATCGCAGTAGAATAACGCCGATTCATACTGCCACAGTTCTTTTGGCTGATAGAACATATACTGGCAAAAGCTTTCCTTATAATCCTGTACGAACACACACTCTCCGGGCACACCTATATGTTTACCGATCCCCTTTAACATCTTTGACATATCCACATTCGTATATGGAACAGAAAATGTAATATAATCAATCTTTTCAAACTTTTTCAGCATCAGACTGACAAATTTGGCAAGGAGCCATACTCCGTCATGTATCTTTTCTCCTACACGTACTTTTTTTCTTTTCACGGCCTTCCGGAACAGATGTGTGACAATGTCTCCTTCTCCTGCTTCTTTTAACCGTTTTGCTTCCTGTCCGTAAACCCATCGGTCTTTATAATATCCCAGTATCAGAGGAATCTGATAATTGTCTACTGCTGCCTCCATCGTTTCCGGCTCTTCTTTATTCTCATCATAATAGCTGATCTGACAGCTTTTTTCATTCAGATCAACTCCCAGAATACTTCCTTTTTTCATTATCATCTCCTCCTTTCTTCATTAATATATCTTAAATATCTGATTCGCCATCTGTTCTTCTTCCTCGAATTCCAGCATAGCTTTTTTGCGTTCTGCCTCAGAGTCCATACCTGTCATTTCATTCAACTGCTGATATTTTCCCGCGTAAATGCGTTCTTTATCAGTTTCCAGTGTCTTCTTATCTGTAGTGATCATTTCTCCATTTCCGGACTCCTGGAAATAATAGCTTACAGACTCATCATCATAAAGTACAAACTGCTTTACATAAAGATTCTCATATACAGGCATCATGGCTTCTGCTCTGTATCCAAGTTCTTCTCTTTCTTTTTGCTTCATCTTATAGTACAGCCTTACCTTTCCTCCCGGCTTACAACGATATGCTGCCATAACCTTATTATAAAGCTGTACTTCTCTTAACCATTCTTCCGGATATTTCAGGTAATATGGGAATACCAGCTGTTTTTCACACATTTCTCTTATTACCTGATGAAGGACCGCCGCCATTTCCTCAGAATATTCTTTATCTGAATAATACTTCAAGAGTGCAATCTTACATACATCCGGCAGATCTTCTTTCTCTTCACATTCGTTTGCAATTATTTCAAATACACATTTTTCCAGATTACGTCCGTATACGATATATTCTCTGGATACATATGCAAGATATGCCTGCTTCAGACGGAAATATACATTATCCGACAGATAATAATCTTCAAATATATGCTCTTCTTTATATAACGTCTCTGCAAATACCATCTGAGTGATAATTCTTTCGCTGACCTTATATGATGGCACACCATACTGCTTCAGCACTTTCCACAGCCGTTTCATATCACCGATTGCGCCGCAATAATACTCCGCCAGATATGTCAGTGTCACTTTATCATACTGGCCGCGTCTGAACATCTCAAACGCAAGATAACTTAGAAAATCATCTTCTGTATAATTTTCTTCTCTGATCCTCCGGCTGCATACCAGAAATACATCTTTATCATCAAATGCATCGATTCCTTTTGCCAGAATCTTATCATAATCTGGTTTTTCTTTTTCCGGCTCCTGATTCCAGAATCCCGTAGATGCCGCATACTTTCGGCACATATCTACAAAACGTGGTTCATAGAACAGACGCTTGGTCTCATACGGAATCGAATCCGTATAGTGTCTTCCCTCCACAGACTCCCAGACAATTCTTGATTCCTTGTCATACAGATATATAATTGCCCCATTCTTCTCGTCATAAGGAATACGCTGACGGACAGAGCCGTCCTTTTCAATAACCAGAACGCACTTCATACCACGTACTTTTGTTCTTACTTCATAGGAATAACAAATGTCACGCATCGCCTCCATACGCTCCGCAGACATCTCATCTTCTTTGCAGAAGCGTTTATATAAAGTGCGCAGTGATTCTGTAATATGGCGCTTCATCAATTGTTCCCATGTAAATGCTACCATCTGTTCCCGGTAATTCAGATACAGATCTCCGGCCTGTTCCTCATGAATCACAAGACTTGCATAGAGATATGCCGCTTTTTTATAATCCAGTGCATTTCCATGCATAAAATACAATACCAGTGATTTTGGAAGCGGTCCGTGTGCACTGTCCTCATCAATTGTCATCATATAGTATTCATAAAGCTGTGCGATCTTAAGATCCGAATCTACTGCCTTCTGATACCAGAAGAAATACTTTTTCTCTGTTTTATTTCCTTTGATCAGAAGTGTACAGATTGTATTAAGGATCATCGGTTCATCGTACATCTTATAGATTCTTTCCAGAATTCTGAAAAGATTATCACTGTATTTCTTCTGCTGGCTGGCAAAATTTGAAATATAAAGGGCCAGTTCTTTTGTCATCATCCGGTATTTTGTAGCAAAATTCAACACCTGTATCTCGAATGTTCCGAGCTTTTTAAGAAGCGTTGGCTTTTCCTGATAACACAGATATGCTTCCAGATAGAACATAACCGAATGAATTCCATATTCAAACTGTTGTTCCAGAACTTCCAGACGTTTGTACGGATTTTTATAGCGTGTATCCAGATTCAGGATCATATAAAGCAGCCACCAGGAATCCTGATGACGCATATATGTCTTTCCAACCTCATCCAGTACCCGTTCTTCATAATTCACGTCTCCACGGATTTTTGCAGTCAGGTAAAGATAATAACAGTTTGTCAGTGGATCTTTCCCGATCGCAAACCGGTTATAATTATAATTCTCCAGAATCCATTTGGCTTCTTCTATCTTCTCTCCAAGCAGATAAATATTAGCCAGCATGAGCTGGTATACCTCATTGAGTGGTTCTAATTTGCGAAGTGTAACCATCTTCTCGATCGCACTGTCCACCCAATGATCTCTGCTTACTCTTCCTGCCATATAGCCTACATATTCTTTTACGATCTGTGCCATCAGAAGTTCCGGCATCCTGTGATCTTCGTCATATTCCTGATTCTGCAGTACTTCCACTTCATATGTCAGTGTCTCATACGGTGTCACAAATTTCAGTGCTCCGTAATTACGTCCTCCATGAAGCTTCTCTGCTCTTACCACATATTCTATCTCATGTGCATTTCCCACAAAATCTTCTGTACTGATTTCCGGTCTTGATACCCGGATAAAATCTCCTACTGTCTCAATCTTGATCGGCATATATCCCCAGGTATTCTTCATCAGAGTCAAAGTTCCTTTCGTTGACTCAGTCAGATCTTCAAACAGCATTCCTTCTCCCTGCAATGTCAGGAAAATGCATTCTTTCTGCTTGATTCCCACCATGAATTCTTCCATCGCCTGCTCACCGAGAGACCATTTACGCATATTGTCATAAAGATAGAAAGTACGTTCATTTTCATATTTTAAAATCTCATAGAATTCTTTAGACCGGAATAATCTTCCTGCTTCCGAAAAATCTTTGATCGCAAGTTTTCGGAAATCATCTGTGCTTTGTACTTTTCCATACGTTGTCATCACATATGGTTTTTCTATAATAGCTGTAAACGACAGTTCATATTCACCACCGCTGCATACGATCGTAAATTTACCTTCTTCTACATGTCCCGGACGAAGCCCACGTCCGTCATATGTAAACTCAACCCTCGACGGATTTCCCTCGAATCCCTGGTCCTTAAAATGAACACGAAAAGAAGACGAGTAAACGAGTCCTCGTATTCTGCCTTCATTATTCGCCCTCATTGTAAAACTTCCCCTGTATACTTCCCCTTCACCTATAATGAGCACCAGATTCGTCTCATCGAATATAACATCAGGTCGTATCAACTGAAAGTCGCCTTTTGAAAATTTTTGGATTTTATTTTTCAAGTCCTACACCTGCTTCTTTCGTTGCTTTTTTCTTAAAACATACTATAATAAATTATAGCATTGTTTGTCAACGAATGGCAATGCCGGAAAGAGAAAATATCAAAATTGTGTCGATAGGATGGAAAATTATGAAAAAAAAACCAGAATTTCACGGAAGCGATCTGGAAAAGATCGCAGATTATTATCACCTTGATAAGGAAAAGATTGTTTTGTTCGGCGCCAATGTAAACCCGCTCGGATTATCCGGACAGGTAAAAAAAGATCTCGCAGAACATCTGGATATCATCAGCAGTTATCCAGACAGAGATTATACAGATCTGAAAAAAGCAATTGCTGCATATACCAATACCTCGCCGGAACATATTGTTGTCGGAAATGGTTCTACGGAGCTTATCTCACTTCTGATCAGCCAGCGCGCACCAAAAAGAGCGCTGCTTCTGGGACCGACCTATTCCGAATATGCAAGAGAGCTGAATCTGGTCGGCGGCACACTGGAATATTATAATCTGAAAGAAGAACAGGATTTCAGACTGGATATTTCCGATCTGACCGATACACTGAAAAGTGATATTAATCTTCTGATCATCTGTAATCCGAACAACCCGACCTCTTCAGCCATCAGTACCGCTGATATGAAAAAGCTGTTAACCGTATGTCGGTCACTTGGTATCTTCGTTATGATCGATGAGACTTATATCGAATTCGCACCGGAAGGCACTTCCCTCTCTGCAGTTTCTCTTGTACCGGAATTCGACAACTTCATGGTCATCCGCGGTGTATCCAAGTTCTTCGCCGCACCTGGACTTCGCTTTGGTTATGGTCTCACCAGTAATCAGGCATTTCTTCAGACGCTTCTTACCCACCAGAATCCGTGGAGCCTGAACAGTGTCGGAGCTTATGCCGGAGAACGGATGTTGAAAGATACCGATTATATTAAGAAGACCTGGACTCTCATTGATTCCGAGCGCACCCGAATGTGCACAGAGCTTTCCGGACTGGATACCGTAAAGATTTATCCTGCTTATGCCAACTTTGTCCTTGTAAGGATTTTAAAAGAAGGACTCACTTCTTTCGATGTCTTTGAAAAGGCGATTCACCAGAATCTCATGATCCGGGACTGTTCTTCTTTCGAAAGCCTGAACGGAGAATATGTACGGTTCTGCATTATGAATCCAGAGGATAATGACCGGCTGCTGGATGTATTCCGTTCATTATAATCAATGCAGAGAACCTGCCACCGGCAGCTTCTTCCGAATGCATGGCAATACAAACACCTGTCTGCGGCCCGGTATCATTCCTGAAATGATCCAAGTTACAGACAGGTGTTTTTCATATTTTCCAATATTATTTTTTTAAGATCAATGCCATAAAGGTAAGTTCTTCATCACCGGTGTTCTTAATTCCATGTGCATCTCCGTCTTTACACAGGAACAGATCGCCAGGATTTGCCGGCTGTTTTTCGCCGTTATCGTCATAAGTTCCGTGTCCGGTCAGAATGAAGTAAGACTCCGTCTCACCATGATGATAATGGTATCCTACTTCACATCCCGGATCCAGATGAATCTTGGCATACATCTTACATGCTTCTCCAACTTCTTCCGAAGTAACCATTGCTTCTCTTACAATATAACCGTCTCCGCCATTTACATGTTCCACTTTTACCAGTTCTCTTTCGCCTTCTCTTGTCATTTTTAAGTTCCTCCTTGATTCGTAAAACATTCTAAAACAACAATACAACCTGAAAGATACAAAGTCAATGGTAAACCCTTAATCTTAATTCACGATCCGGTAATATTCTTTCGCAGTTATACTGTAAACGATGATATAGAATACCGCAAACACCGCTATCGTAATGATTGTGCATACCGCAAACAACGATACATTCGTAAGATTTAATACTCCCAGAATTTTTGTCATTACTTTAAAGGCTACTGCAACATGGATCACTGCTACAACCAACGGCAGGAAGAATACGCTTAAGACCTGGCTTCTGATGGAACGCTTCACTTCTTTTTTACTCATGCCAACCTTCTGCATGATCTGGTAACGCTCCCTGTCATCATAGCCTTCCGATATCTGCTTATAATAAATGATCAGTACCGTTGCCATAATAAACATACTTCCCAGATAGATTCCAATAAAGAACAGTCCGCCGTACAATTCATAAAAAGAAGAACGGCTTAACATACGGCTTTCCATCGTTCCATCCGGAAACTTTTCATAAAATTCGTTCTGTATCTGTTCCAGTGTCTCTTTTTGTTTTCCGTCATCTCCCTTCAGGTTGAATTTATCTGCATAAGAAAATGACTCGATACGTTCAATCTGCTCTGCATTTGCAAATACAATGTATAATGTCTTATACATTTCTACCGTGCTCTTCGGCTGGCTCGTCATCTCGGACAGTTCTTTTTTCACCTGATAGTTCTGTCCTGCAATGTTTATCTGTTTTTTTCCACATTTGCCGTTCGTGGTATAGGTCAGTATCTCCTGTTCCTTTAACGAAACATTCTGTTTTTCTATCCGGTTATACTCTTCCTGTGTGATCATCTCTACATAGTAAAAATGATTGTCCGGATAGTACTGCTCTATCTTTTCCAGATTATTTCCTTTCAAAACCGCATTCATACTGCCATATCTGTACCGGACTCTGTCTGTTATTTTTACCCCTGCTTTCTCACATTGTTCTTTTATCAGTCTCTGAAGAGTCTCTTCATTATTTGTATCGGCTTCATTGCAGACAATTGAAACATCTCTCGGAAAACGTGAGTCCAGGATATCTTCCATTCCCGCATACAAAGATACCGTTGTGGATACCATAACCAGCACCATCGTACTTAACACACAGATGTTCGCAAGTCCCGCTCCGTTTTGTTTCATACGATAGATCATGCCTGATACACTGGTAAAATGCTTTGGATTATAATAATAAGCTTTATTTTTCCGGAGTATTTTCAATACCACAATGCTTCCGGCAATAAAAAGTGCATAAGTTCCAATAATCACACAGACCACTGCAACAAAGAATTTCAAAAGTGCTTCTAACGGTGCCTCTGTTGTAAGTGCAATCCAGTAACCATTGCCAAGTGCCGCCACACCGACGATCACAAGCAGCCATCTGCTCTTCGGCTCTTTCTCCCCCTGATTGCCTCCGTGCAGAAGTTCCACCGGATTCACCAGCTGTATCTGTAAAATGTTATATAAATACGTCAGAAGAAAAATTCCTGCAAATAATATGACAGTCTGTACAATTGCAGTCCCATTGACCGAAAACTGCATATCTACGCTGTTGTGCAGAATCTTAAGGAGCAGCAGATACATCAGTTTCCCAAATATTATTCCAAACACCAGACCGCCAAGAATACTGATTCCCGCCGTCAGGATCGTCTCAACTGCCATCATTCGTGCAATATGCCGCTTTCCCATTCCAAGAATATTGTATACTCCGATCTCTTTCTTTCGTCGTTTGATCAGGAAACTATTCGTATAGAACAGAAAAATCACTGCAAATACAATGATCACACCCGTTGCATACTGAAGACATATCTTCAATGTATTCTGGGTAATACCTTCCCCCCTGCTCAGTGCGTCAATGATATAGAACATCATGACGGTCAGAACACCTGTAAAGATATAGGGTACATAGGTCTTACGGTTATTCTTAAGATTGGTCACAGCAAGTTTTTCATAGATGAAATTATTCATCCTCCTCACCTCCTGTGGTAAGAATCTTCAGCGTATCTGAAATTCTTTCATACATTTCTTCGTTCGTAAGATTCCCCCTGTAAAGCTGATGGAATACTTTTCCGTCCTTGATAAAAAGCACCCTTTTCGCACTACTCGCCGCTTTCACACTATGTGTCACCATAACAATCGTCTGACCTTCCTGGTTAATCGTTGTAAAAAGATTCATCAAACTGTCTGCCGCTTTCGAATCCAGTGCTCCCGAAGGTTCATCGGCAAGAATCAGCTGTGGTTTCGTGATCAGCGCTCTTGCAATTGCAGCTCTTTGTTTCTGCCCACCGGACACCTCATATGGATATTTCTCCAGTAGTTTTTCAATTCCAAGTTTTTCTGCAATCGGTTTTAATCTCTTTTCCATCTCCGAATATTTCTTTCCGGATAATACCAGTGGCAGGAATATATTATCCTTTAATGAAAATGTATCTAACAGGTTAAAATCCTGAAATACAAAGCCGAGATTCTGACGTCTGAACGTTGCGATCTCTTTTTCTTTTAATTTTCCCAGATCCCTGTCTTTTAAATAAACCTTTCCTTCTGTCGGTTTATCAAGTGCCGCCAGAATATTCAGCAAAGTCGTCTTTCCCGATCCAGACTCTCCCATGATTGCAACATATTCCCCACGTTCTACCGTAAAATTCACATCTCTTAAAGCCTCTACCTGATTGCTCCCAAAACGAGTCGTATATATCTTCTTCACATTTTTTACTTCCAGTAATGACATAAGTTTTTCTTCCTTTCTTTTTAAGATTTCTTCTTTACGGTATCTATTATAAAAAAAGAGGAAATATCCTGCCATCGAAGCATGTGACATTTCCCCTGTTTAATCTTACATTCCTGTAAGGTTTTCTCTTTTTATCTGATCGTTATTCCGGATTCCATTCTTTCCTTGTCAATTCCAGATATACACGGGTTCCTTTTCCCACCTCTGAATCAATCCATATCTTATGTCCCATCTTATCCATGATCTTTTTGCAAAGATACAGTCCAATCCCGGTAGACTTCTTATCTGCTCTTCCATTATATCCGGTAAACCCTTTTTCAAATACTCTAGGAAGATCTTCTGCCTGAATACCGATTCCATTATCCTCGATCACCAGACACTCCCGTCCTCTTTTTTCTTCCAGACAGATTCTGATCTCGCCGCCATTCTTTGTGTATTTCAAAGCATTAGACAGAATCTGTTCTATCACAAACTCCAGCCATTTTTCATCTGTAAGAACTATTCGTTCCACCGACCGGTAATCCAGACGGATCTTCTGAAGAATAAACATCTGAGAATATTTCCGGACAGATTGTTTCAGAATCTTATCCAAAGATACCTTCTCAAACTGCAGATCCCCGGACATATCTTCCATGCGGAGATACGTCAGCACCATCTCCACATACTGTTCCATTTTAAAAAGTTCCATCTTCATCTCTTTTAATTCCGGCAGTGCCGGGTTTTCATCTTCCACCGATTGCAGCAATATGTGCATCGCAGCGATAGGTGTCTTGATCTGATGCACCCACATACCATAATAATCACTTAAGTCCTGGCCTTTGATTCTTGCCTCTGATTTCAACTCCAGAATCTTTTCGTCAAAGATCCCCAGTAATTCCTGATAATCCAGTTCCAGAAGATTCCTGCACTCTGGAAGTTCTTTTGTGCACTCCTGCGTGCTCTTCTTAAACCGTTCCAGCAGAAGATGCTTCTTCCGGAAGCGATGATATTCCGTTATTACATATAGGAGCAGCCACAATATCACCAGCAGCAGTGCATATTTCAACGCATCCATCCTGATATTATAAAGAAATGCTACAACAATAAATATTCCGACCGTTCCGGCATAAAGGCTGATCTCTCTTGTTTTATCTTTAAAAAATGCTATTAACAGTTTCATGCCTCCACCATATATCCTATTCCTTTTTTTGTGATGATCTTTCCGCCAAGGCCAATCTGTTCCATTTTTTTACGAAGTCTTGCCACATTGACCGTCAGTGTATTGTCATCAATAAATTCATTGCTGTCCCAGAGTCTCGTCATAATACTTTCACGGCTTACGATCTTCCCTGTATTTTCCAGAAGTATCTGCAGAATCTTGAATTCGTTCTTGCTCAGTTCCAGTTTCTGGTCCTGATACAGAACTGTCGCATCTGCCAGATTCAGGATCGCACCGTTCCACTCCATGACATCTGCCGTTCCACGGAATTCATAGGTTCTTCTTAACACGGCCTGCACCTTTGCCGTTACCACATTCAGGTCAAACGGTTTCTCGATGAATTCGTCGCCGCCCATATTCATTGCCATCACAATATTCATATTGTCATTCGCCGATGACAGGAAAATGATCGGCACTTTCGAGATCTTCCGGATCTCCTGACACCAGTGAAATCCATTAAAAAATGGAAGTACAATGTCCAATAACACAAGCTGCGGCTCAAATTCCACGAATTTTCCCATTACGTCTTTAAAATCTGTCATACATTCTGCCTGATAATTCCATTTTTCCAAATGGTTTTTCAGTCCGCCTGCTATTGTTTCATCATCTTCCACGATTAAAATCTTATACAATCTTTCTTCTCCCCATACTTCAAACTCTGTCCTTATCTGCGTAAGTTACCATCGTCATCTTTTCTAATGCGCGGTGACAAAAAGGACAAAAGTTTAACACTTTTGCCCTCTTATCGTAATACATTTGTCATGCAATTGTCAATTCCGGCTTTCTTAAGATTTCTTTCGAATTTCTGAAGAACTTCGGCTCCATTCCATATGCATTTCTTTTTATATTATTTCTACAAATGTTAGTGGAAATAATGTGCCCCGATCTTCATTCCGGCACCGCCTTGATCAAAATACAGACAGTTTCCAATCGGATTCGAGCCATTCAACGCATCTACAGCAGCCTGCAGAGCTGTCTGTGAATATCCCTTTGAACTTCTCACTCTGTTCAGCCATCCGGTCGCTGCCGGTCCGAACTGCCCGGACTGATAGATGACTTCTTCGATGGAATTCGGATAACTTCCACTCTTTACACGGTTCATGATCACCGCACCGACGGCAACCTGTCCTTCATACGGCTGGTTTCCTGCTTCGCAGTAGATGATGGATGCAAGCAGTTCCTGATTGGCTCTTACGTATGCTTCTCTTGCTTCGCGTTCTGCTTTTTCTTTTACTTCCTGCTCTGCCTTTTCTCTTGCGAGGCGTTCTTCCTCTTCTTTTTTCGCTATATTGTCTGCAATTACCTGCTGGCTTGCATCCGTCATTTCCTGCGCAGATGCCACGATATTCTGTGATATCGCCTGTACAGCAGTGTGTGTATTCGTATTTTCCCCTTTTGTTTCTGTGATTGTTGTTACTTCCGGCTGTTCAGAGGCTGCCTGACTGGTAAAACCAGTTGCCATTACTGCGCATGCTGAATACAGCACGAACATCGATTTCAGTCTCTTCGCTTTTAACATAATATAAATACCCTCCTGATTTTGTTGCAATGATTTACATTTCTTTTAATAAAGTATATTCATTTTTTTCAACTTTATTACAAATATTACAAATTTGTTACAAGCAACGATTGGTATCATATCATGTATGTCTCGTTTTGTCAACTTTTTTATTTACTTTTTTAAAGTCTGCAGATTATGCTACTCTTTTTTCTTATTTTTAGCGTTCATTTTTCTCCGTTATTTCTCTGCTCCTTAAGCTTCTCTTTTACAATAGCTTACTACTGTTACAATTAAAAATACCGGGATACAGATTACTGCCGCAATCATGATAATATACGGTGTCCAGTAATATCCACTGCCGATTTTCACGCGTCAAAATTCTTCCTCCTGAGGGCGTCCCCTGTATATAGAACGTATTACATGATGTAAATAATTACATATTTTAATGTTTGGCAACAAAAAAGCAGCATACTGCAAAATAATCATGCTGTATGCCACTTTTTATTTATGTTTTTACAAACATTACAAATATTAATTTTTCAAATTCTGTTACATAAAATTCATTTACGCAAAATCCGATTGTCCAAACTCTATTTGATCTTAGCAATGTCGATCAGTGTCAGTTTCTGGATATCTGTATTCTCAAGACTGGTGATCAGAGCTTTTGCTGTATCGATCGCTGTCAGTACATTGACACCTGTCTCGATCGCATTTCTACGGATCACGAATCCGTCTCTTGAGTGATCAGCTCCCTGCGGAGGTGTGTCGATAACCAGGTCGATCTTATGTCCGAGGATCAGATCCATAAGGTTCGGAGATTCCTGCTCAATCTTATTGACTGTCATCGCTTTCACGCCTGCATCTGTCAGGACCTTGGCAGTTCCTTCTGTAGCAAAGATCTTGTAACCGATCTTCTCGAATCTGCGTCCGATCTCTACTGCTTCTTCCTTATCTTCATCACGAACTGTCATAATCATGTTCTTGTGTTTTGGAAGTTTGACTCCGGCACCGATGAATGCTTTATAAAGAGCCTCATCAAATGTCTTGGCAATTCCCAGACACTCTCCGGTAGACTTCATCTCAGGTCCAAGGCTGATATCAGCACCGCGGATCTTCTCAAATGAGAATACCGGCATCTTGATTGCAAAATAATCTGCTTCCGGCTGTAATCCAGGTGTATAACCAAGTTCTTTGATCTTGTGTCCGATGATCACTTTTGTTGCAAGTGGTACGATCGGAATACCTGTTACCTTACTGATGTATGGAACAGTACGGCTGGAACGAGGGTTAACTTCGATTACATATACATCTTCTCCACATACGATGAACTGGATGTTAATCAGTCCGATTACATGTAAGGATTTTGCAAGTCTTCTTGTATATTCGGCAATCGTCTCTTTTGTCTTCTGAGAGATGCTCTGTGCAGGATATACAGAGATACTGTCTCCGGAATGGATTCCGGCACGCTCGATATGCTCCATGATACCTGGAATCAGGATATCTTCACCGTCGCATACGGCATCTACCTCAATCTCTTTACCCTGTAAATATTTATCAACCAGGATTGGATGATCCTGTGCGATACGGTTGATGATTCCGATGAACTCATCAATATCGTGATCATTGATCGCAATCTGCATTCCCTGTCCGCCAAGTACGTAAGAAGGTCTTACCAGTACCGGATAACCCAGTCTGTTTGCAACTTTCTTCGCTTCTTCTGCTGTAAATACAGTTCCACCTGTCGGTCTTGGGATCTCGCACTGCTCAAGAATCTCATCAAACAGCTCACGGTCTTCGGCTGCATCTACATTTTCAGCAGATGTTCCAAGGATTGGAACGCCCATCTTCATAAGAGATTCTGTCAGCTTGATCGCTGTCTGTCCACCGAACTGTACAACTGCTCCGTCCGGTTTTTCCAGATCTACGATACTTTCTACATCTTCCGGTGTCAGAGGCTCGAAATACAGCTTGTCAGCGATATCGAAGTCTGTACTTACTGTCTCAGGGTTGTTATTTACAATAATCGTCTCATATCCTTCTTTGGCAAATGCCCATGTACAATGTACAGAACAGAAGTCGAACTCGATACCCTGTCCGATACGGATCGGTCCGGAACCAAGTACCAGTA
>OHCN01000567.1_pt1 | contig 15593 bp, 7 predicted proteins | sample 1566761 | NCBI WGS metagenome assembly OHCN01 (sample SAMEA3879568, study PRJEB24766) | human gut metagenome | biome: human-associated habitat; feature: feces | place: USA | collected 1985/1987 | reverse complement strand
TGCCGACATGCGCCTCGCCGGTGCGGATAGCATGCCAGAGGTGCGCGATCGACCAGCGCTGCGGGATGTTGAAGCCGAACAGCTCCGTCAGCTCCGCCGCCTCTTCGCCCGTCATGGTGTTCTGCCAGGTGCGGAAGGGCGTGAGCAGGTTCCAGTCCTTGTCAAAGGCCAGATAGCCGTGCATCATGGCCGAGATGCCCATGGCATCCACGGAGACCTCGCCGAGGGCGCGCAGTGCCGTGCGAAGGCCGCTCCAGGCCTCCTCGAGGTCATAGGTCCAGACGCCGTCGCGGAGGTCGCTCTTCCAGGTGTAGTCGCCGGAGGCGACCGGGCGGAAGGCCTCGTCGATCAGGACGGCCTTGATACGGGTCGAGCCGAATTCGATACCAAGCGTATGAGTCATATTATGTCTCCTTTTGAGCCTGCATTCTCTCCCACGGAGAAATGATGTTTTTCTGGATGGGGTCGTTGAGCAGATAGCAGATCAGATATTGCGGCAGGCTGATGCCGAACAGTGCGATCACGATCAGCGTGTACGGGAAAAAGCTGAAGCCGAACAGGAAGCCGACGCCATGCACCACGATCGGCAGCCAGCCGCGGCCGCCGCGCAGGGCGGACATGCCGTTGGCGTTCTTCAGGATCTGGCTGTTCGGCAGATCGAACATGGCGCGCATGAGGAAGGCATAGCTGCCGCGGCCGAGCGCGAGGCCGATGGCAAACAGGCCGAAGGCGAAGAACATCGGACCGAGGAAGGTACCGAAGTTGCCCATGCCGAGGCTGAGCAGGAAATATCCCAGAAACAGCAGTCCGCCGAACAGCAGCCCGAGCGGAAGACTGCGCCAAAAATCCTTTTTAAATTCGTCCCGGAACTCCTCCCACAAAAGCACATTGCCCTCGCGCACGAGCACAATGAGAGCGCGGTCCATGGCGCACAGCGCAGACGGCATCGTCACGACCGGGATGCAGCAGGCCAGAAACAGCAGGTTCAGACGGATGAGCTTCCATGCATGGTTCCAAAACAGATAGAAAAACCGACGCGCACCCTCACGGTGCGCGGGAAGGCCGCGGCCTTCCCGACGCATTCCGCGCTGCATCAGTTTTTCATACCGGTCATCACGATGCCTTCGACGAAGTACCGCTGACCGAGGAGATAGAACACGACGCCGGGCACGAAGGACATGCAGGTGCCGCACATGATGGCGGACCAGTCCGTCTTCAGGGAGCCCTTGAGCTGGCTCAGGCCCATGGAAATCGTGAACTTATCTTCCGTATTGATATAGATCATCTGCTGGAGCAGATCGTTCCAGATCTGGATGAAGAGGAACATGGCGACGACGATCATCGCCGATTTGATGGAAGGAACGATGACGTTGAGGAGGATACGGAAGTAGCCTGCGCCGTCGATCGTTGCAGCTTCGTCGAGCTCACGCGGGATGGAGCGGACGAACTGGCGGATGAGGAAGATGTTGAACGCGCCGCCGCCGCAGAGATACGGCAGGATGAGCGGCCAGAACGTGTTGGACATGTTGAAGAACTTCGTCCACATGATGTACAGTGGGATGAGCGTGACCATGGTCGGCAGCAGCATGGAGCCGACGCACAGCGTGAACAGGAAGTTCCGCAGGCGGAAGCGCAGGCGCGCGAAGGCATAGCCGCACATCGTGGCCGTGATGGTGCCGAAGATGACAGACGGGACGATGATGATCATCGTGTTCTTCAGGTAGGTCCAGAACTTAAAGTATTCCAGCGTGTTGGCGTAGTTCGAGAACAGCCAGCGCGGCGGTAAGAAGGCAGGCGGCCACTTGAACAGCTCGGCGTTCGACATCAGGCTGGAGCGGAAGATCCACCAGATGGGCAGCATGCACAGACAGGTCAGGAAGATCAGCGCGATGAAGCACAGCGCATTCGTGATGCGCTCGGTGCGCTTGCGGCTTTTCAGGCTGCTCATTTGTCGTCGCCTCCTTCATAGAAGATCCAGCTCTTACTGGTGGCAAACAGCAGCAGCGTAAAGGCGCCGATCAGCAGGAACAGCACGAAGGCGATCGCGCAGGCGAGACCGATCTTGCCGCGCTGCTTGAACGCGTAGTTGTAGAGCATGTAGGACATAAAGTAAGAGGATTTACCGGGGCCGCCCTTCGTCAGAGCGAGGGCAGGCGTGACGACCTGCATGTTGGTGATCAGGGACATCAGCATATTATAGAAGATAATGGGGGTCATGCTGGGGAAGGTCACATGCCAGAAGCGCTGCCATGCGTTTGCGCCGTCGATCTCGGCGGCCTCATGGTACACGCGGGGCACATTCTGCAGGCCCGCCAGGAAAATCACGATCAGGTTGCCGGAGAGCCACACGGCGATCAGTGCCAGCGACGGAACGACCTGCGAGGACGAGCTGACGAACATCAGGCGTTCGATGCCGAGCTTGGAGAGGATGTAGTTGAACAGACCCCACTCCGTATTGTACAGCCAGCTCCAGCCGATGTAGACGGCGGCTGCGGGCAGCACATAGGGCAGGTAGAAGGCCGCGCGGAAGAAGCCGCGGGCGGGGATCTTGCGGTTGAGCAGCATTGCGACAATCAGGGAATAGACCATGCTGCCGACGACAGCAAGCAGGGAGAAATAGACGGTGACCTTAATGGATTCCTTGAAGTACGGATCCGTGGTGAAGAGCTTGATATAGTTATTGATGCCGTTCCATTCCGGTGCGCCGGTTCCGCCCCACTTGAAAAAGCTCAGGCCGAACACCGCGATCAGTGGAATGTAGGTCAGCACGATCAGGCCGATAAATGCGGGGATGAGGTAGAGATACGCAGCGCGCGCTTCCTTGCGGAGCAGCTTGCTCTTGGGTTTCTTAGTGCGTTTGGGCAACTTGCTCACCCTTTCTTTGAGTTAGGAGTTGAAAAAGACATTTTGGCCGGCCGCCGCTCCGGGCGGCCGGCCAAAACCGGGGTTTCAGATATCAGTCAGAGGGTTCTGCTTACTCGCCCATGAACACTGCGTTCAGTGCGTCGTAGTTCTCGGTGATCGCCTGCTCAGCGGTCTGCTCGCCGGTCCAGACCGGGCCGAGGACCGTGCGGAGGAGCTCGATGAACTCGGTGGTGTGCGGGATATAGTACCAGCAGGTAGACTCAGCGCAATCTCTTGCGTAGTCAACGACAGCACCCTTGTACTCGTCATGATCCGGGAAGTTGGGGTTGTCGATCCACTTGTTGGTGAGGGTCTCATCGGTGTAGTACTCTTCGAGGATGGGCATCCAGATGCCGGTGGCGATCAGGCTGTCCCAGCTGTTCTCTTCCTTCATGTACCACTTGATGAAGGTCATGGCCTCTTCCGGATGCTTGGTCTGGGAGAAGACGACCTGCGGGCCGCCGGTGCAGATGGTGACCTCGTTGACCATCTTCGGCAGACGGGCGACGCCATAGTTCAGGCCTTCGTCACGGGCGGTGGCAAGGCAGGTGCCGACGTTCCATGCGCCAGCGGTCGCCATGGCGACGGTGCCGGTCAGCAGGGAGCGCTGCATGCCGTTGTCCTCGAGGCCTGCATTGTAAGGCATGCAGTTCTCAACGAGGGTCAGGTCAGCGACCTTCTGGATGGACTCGATGACCTTCGGGTCATTGATGGTGCAGGCGGAGCCGTCCTCGGTGAACCAGCGGCCGCCGTTGGACAGTGCCCAAACCTCAAGCTGCCAGGTCCAGTTGTCAACGACGCAGCCGTACTGCTTGATGTTTTCCTTGTCGAAATCCGGGCTCAGGGCGTTGTTGCCGTTGGCGTCGAGGGTCAGGGTCTTGGCCAGGGTGACGAACTCGTCCCAGGTCATAGCCTCGGTAGCGGACGGATAGTCCAGGCCGGCGGCATCAAACATGTCCTTGTTGTAGTACAGGGACAGGACTTCGTTCGCAGCGGAGTAAGCAACGGGCTTGCCTTCGCTCTTGAAGGTGATGGAATCAAGGGGCATGGAGTCGGCGCCCTCGTACATGGCGGAGATGTCGTACAGCAGGCCGTCGGAAGCGAAGTCCAGAACGCCGGACTCGTTCATGATGCCGCAGTCGGGAAGCTCACCCGCGGTAGCCATGGTGTTCAGCTTGGTGACATACTCTTCGTTGGGGATCGCCATGACCTCAACCTTGATGTTCGGATACTCTTCGTGGAACTTGTCGGCGACGGCCTGCACGCTGGCAGCCTCGTCCGGGGTGCCCCAATAGGAGTAGGTGATGGTGACGACGTCGCCGTCATTGCCGTTGGTGTCATCGGAGGAATCGGAGTTCTCCGTGGCGGGGGTGGTGTCCTGGGAGCCGTCGGTCTGATCGTTGTTGTCGGTGTTGGTTGCGCAGGCGACCATACCAACGATCATCAGGAGGCACAGCAGGAGCGCGATGATCTTCTTCATGGTTCAGGTTCCTTTCTTCATTTCAAGTTTTTTATTATAGCAGCTTCCTGCTGCGTATAATTACGAAATGGTGGTATCGACCCAGACGCGCATCTCGCCGGGCGTGCGGTTGCCCCACAGGCCATAGGGGACGGCGTGCAGCATGCACGGCTCGGTGCGCAGCACGCAGTCGGCATAGAGCTCGGAATCGTCCACACCGGTCGAAACGATGCGGCAGCCGCTCACATCCAGCTCCGGCAGATCACCGGGCAGACCCTCGGCGGGCGCCTTCTCTTCAACGGCGGCATCCGGCGCCATGCGCAGGGCCGCAAGGTTTTCGCCGTTGTCCTGCTGCTCGAAGCAGTAGACAAACGGGCCCTTCTGCAGCGCGACGCGGCCGACATCGGCGCGAACACACAGGTTTGCGGCGCAGCGGTGCACGGGCACCGAGCCGCTGAGCGTGAAGTGATGCTCTCCTGCGCAGTTCACGGCCAGTACGGCATAGCCGTTCTCGACCGCAGGCTGGATGCCCTCGCCGTTCAGGCGGAAGACGGGCTTCTCAAGCCACTTCGGCAGGCGCAGGCGCACAACGATGGGGTGTGTGCCGCTCGAGCGGACGTCCAGCTCCAGCGCGCCGCCATGCATCAGGCCGCTGCGCTGCTCGATGCGGACGTCGGTATCGCGCAGGGTCGTCTCGATGGTCGAGCCGACGAGCAGGTTGACATAAATGCTGCGGTCATCGACCGCATAGATGTACTGGCCGAGGGAAGCGAGCGTGCGCGCGATATTCGCAGGGCAGCAGGCAACCTCGAACCACGGCTGGCGGACGGGCTTGAGATACTCAATGGAAGTGTGGTCCTTGCAGTTTGCAGGCCAGACCTCCAGCGGATTGACGTAGAAGTAGCGGTCGCCCGCAGCGCTGACGCCGCCGAGCACCGTGTTGCACAGGGCACGCTCCACCGTCTCGTAGTACGAGGCGTCGCGGAACATGGCCGCCATGCGCTGGCCGAACATCATCAGACCGATGGACGCGCAGCTTTCGCAGTACATGCGGTCGTTCGGCAGGTCGTAATCCACGGTGAAGCGCTCGAGCAGGCCGGACGAGCCGATGCCGCCCGTGATGTACATACGGCGCTTCGTGACATTGTCCCAGAGCGTCTGGCAGGCATTGCGCAGGGCCTCGTCCTGCTGGATATCGGCCAGATCTGCCATTGCGCTGCACTGGTACATGGCGCGGACTGCGTGGCCCTCCATTGTCTTCTGCTCCACGGGGCGCACATGCGACTGGGAGTAGGACGGATCGTAGCTGCGCAGCTCCGGGAAGATCAGCTTATGCTGCGGATCGTTCATCTCGCGCAGGAGATAGTTCGGCGTGCGGCCGCGGCAGTCAATGAAGAAGCGAGCTGTCTTCAGGTAGCGCTCCTCGCCCGTCACGCGCCAGAGCTTCACGAGCGCAAGCTCGATCTCCTGATGGCCGGGATAGCCCGGAAGCTGACCCTCGCCGTCGCCGAAGGTCTCGCATATGAGGTCCGCGAACCTGGCAGCGATATCGAGCAGGCGGCGCTTGCCGGTGGCGTTATAGTAGGCGACGGCAGCCTCGATGAGGTGGCCCGCGCTGTAGAGTTCGTGGCCCTCGGTGAGGTTCTTCCAGCGGAGCTCGGGATGACAGACCGTGAAATAGGTGTTCAGGTAGCCGTCCGGCTGCTGGGCCTGCCCGATGATCTCGATGAGCTCATCCGCCTGGGAGATGTACTCCGTTTCGCCGTTATTTGCGCAATAAGCGACTGCCTCGAGCCATTTATAGGCATCCGTATCGCCGAAGACAACGCCGCGGTGCTCGCCCTGGAGCGTGCCGCCGGCGATGCGGAAATTATCAATGCAGAAGCAGCGGCTCTGGCCTTGCTTGCCGTTGAGGATCTCCCACTGCACGGGGATCATTTTCTTTGCAACCATGCCCGCGTAATGGCTGAACAGCGGATCCGTTACTCTAATTTTTTTCAAATCGGGGATCGTGATCTTGCTTGCCATAATGTGGAACCTCCATTGATGGTTAAACGTTTAAGAAAAAATTGGAAAAGAAAACGCGGAATCCGTCGTCGGTCGCCGCGTGCCGAAGCCGCAATTGGCGTCCGGTGATTTAAACGTTTAACTTTTTCTGATCTGATTATATCATATTTTTCGGATTTGTAAAGGCGGAATTACAGAATCGTGAGTTTATACAACTTTTCCATCCCTTTTTTGTGCAGAATTCACAACGATCAACCGGCGCATCTGCCGCTCCGCTGCCCGTTCCGGCCTGCATGTAAGCCAAAAATGTGCAGCACGCGGAATTTCCCTGTAATTTGCGTCAAATTTAGCATTTTCCCCGAAATAAAACGTTTAGCTCTTGCTGTTTTTCATGCGGTATGATATGATTATATCAACGCTCCGCATTGTAAAAAACCAGAGAAGGTGAACTATTTCATGGCAACCATTCGCGAGATCTCGGACCGGGCCGGTGTATCCATTGCAACGGTCTCCAAGGTCCTGAACAATAAATCCGGCGTCAAGCAGGAGACGGCCGACCGTATTCTGCAGATCGCGGACCAGCTCAATTACCGCCCGAATCTCAATGCCCGCTCGCTGAAGCTCGGCGACGCGCGCACCATCGGCATCATCACAGAGGACCTGACCGTCTTCAACACGCCGGAGATCGTCGACGGCGTCGCCTCCGTATGCGAGACGCTGAACTATCATTATATTCTGAGCAATCTGCGTTTCAACAAGCGCTACCACGACAATCCCTGGGACTACCCAGAGAGCAACCTTCTCGTCCGCTCCGCCGTGAACGATCTGCTGTCCAAGCAGGTCGCGGGCATCATCTATATCGGCTGTCACAGCCACCTTGTCGCATCGCTGAAGGCGCATGCCCATATCCCGTTCGTGTGCGTCTACTGCACCTGCGAGGATCAGGACGTGCCCTGCGTCGGCTATGATGACCGTCTTGCCGCCTATGAGGCCACCGGCACTCTGCTGGAGCACACGTCGGAGCACATCGGCATGATCACGGGTCCCATCCACTCCGTGCACACCCTTCGCCGCGCCAACGGCTTCCTGCAGGCCCTGCACGACCACGGCGTGGCCTATGACTCTTCCCTCGTCCGCGCAAGTGACTGGGACCGTGACTCCGGCTACCGTCTCGGCGGCGAGCTCATCCGCGCGGGCGCAAAGGCCATTTTCGCCCAGAATGACCTTGTCGGCACCGGCGTGATCGACTGGTGCAACCAGAACGGCATCGAGGTCGGCAAGGACATCTTCCTCATCGGCTACGATAACCGCGAGATCAGCTCCGTCTGCCGCCCGTCGCTCTCCACCGTCGCCCTGCCGCTGTTCCAGATGGGCCAGAGCGCGGGCCACACCCTGCTGGACATGCTCTCCGGCAAGCATCCGGCCCAGAAGGACATCATGCTGGAATGTACGATCATCAAACGAGAATCCACAGGAGGTTAATTCATGAAAGCTCGCATCCGTCTTCAGAAGGATCGCATCATCTCCCCCATCGATCCCCGCGTGTTCGGCTCGTTCATCGAGCATCTCGGCCGCGCCGTCTATACCGGCATCTATGAGCCGGGTCACCCGACCGCCGACGCCTTCGGCTTCCGCGGCGATGTGGAGGCGCTGATCCGTCCGCTGCATGTCACGCAGATCCGCTATCCGGGCGGCAACTTCCTCTCCGGCTATGACTGGCGCGACGGCATCGGCCCAAAGGACCGGCGTCCCGTCCGACCCGACATGGCGTGGAGCGCCATCGAGCCGAATCAGGTCGGCACGGACGAATTCCTGCAGTGGTGCGAGCGTATCGGCGCGCAGCCGATGATGGCCGTGAACCTCGGCACCGGCACCCCGAAGGACGCCGTAGAGCTGCTGGAATACTGCAACGGCGACATGCACACCTACTGGGCGGACAAGCGCCGCGAAAACGGCCGCGAGGCCCCCTATAACGTCAAGCTCTGGTGCCTCGGCAACGAGATGGACGGCCCCTGGCAGATCTGCTCGAAGACGGCCACGGAATACGGCCGCATCGCCTGCGAGACGGCCAAGCTCATGAAGATGTTCGACCCGACCATCGAGACCGTCGCCTGCGGCAGCTCCTACCGCACGATGCCGACGTTCGGCACCTGGGAGGAGGAGGTCCTCCGCCAGAGCTATCCCTACGTCGACTATCTGTCGCTCCATCAGTATTATACGAACCATGAGGGTGACGTCATGAATTTCCTTGCACGCAGCGAGGAGATGGGCGAGTTCATTCAGGAGGTCGCCGCCATCTGCGAAAAGATCCGCCTTGAGGTCGGCAGCGACAAGCACATCGGCCTGTCGTTCGACGAGTGGAACGTCTGGTATCACTATGCCAAGAACGGCAAGGTGCCGGAGAAGTGGACGGTCGCCCGCCCCATTGAAGAGGAGAACTACGACTTTGCAGACGCCCTGCTCGTCGGCAGCATGCTCAACACCCTGCTCAACCATGCCGACGTCGTGAAGGTCGCCTGCCTGGCCCAGCTTGTCAACGCGCTGGCCCCCATTATGACCGAGCCGGGCGGCCGCGCCTGGGCGCAGACGACGTACTGGCCGTTTCTCTATGGCTCGCAGTTCGGCCGCGGCACGGCCCTGCAGCAGGAGGTCGAGGTTCCGACCTATGCCTGCGGTGTCAGCCCGAAGGCCCCGTACCTTTCCAGCTCCGCCGTGCTCTCCGAGGACGGCACGCATGTGACGGTCTTTGCCGTGAACAAAAGCCCCGACGAGGCCATGACGCTGGAGCTCGACGGCCTGAACGCCGTGCTGGAGCAGCATGTCACGCTGACCGCTCTCTCGCTGGACTCCGAGAACACCGCAGACGCCCAGCCCGCTCTGCCGCGCGAGGTCGCCGTCGGCGCAGAAGCCCCGGAGCTCCCTGCCGCCTCGTGGAATATGCTCCGCTTCCGCCTTGCCTGATCCTGAAGATATCCCCTACCGGCGCAGGTCCCCCCTGCGCCGGTTTTTTGCGTCTGTATTGGGTCATTCTGGGTCATTCATGGTAGGGGCGGGGCATGCCCCGCCCATGCGCGAAGCGGCAAAAGCAGCACCAATTCGGTGCAGTGTACCGTTTCCTGCGCCATGCTTCCTGATGTGTCATTGCGAGGAGCGAAGCGACGTGGCAATCTCGCAGTACCCGGCCGGATAACAGGACACTCCCGGCGAAAACGCAACTGCCTGCACGAGATTGCCACGGGCGCAAAGCGCCCTCGCAATGACAAATCGGGAGCCATCGCCGTTTTAGCGATAGCCTGTGCGAATCGTCAGTGCAGCGCCGGGAGCGGCATGCCGCTCCCCTACAATAAGGGTACGATCGACAGCGCGCCGCAAAAGTCAAAAAGGAGCCGCCCGGGTGGGCGGCTCCTCCCCTGTCCGCATCAGCGGACAGGGATTTTTTGGGATCAGTTCTCCGCTGTCAGATAGCGCATCAGAATGACGGCGATCTGGGCGCGGGTCGCGGTCTCCTGCGGGGCGAGGTAGGTCTTGCCGTCGCTCTCGGAGATACCGTTGATGAGGCCCTGCTCCACTGCCCACGCCATGGCGTCGGCGGCGTAATCGGAGACCTTCTCGGCATCCGGGAAGCCGGCGAGCTTGCCCTCGACCTTCTCCGCCTTGGCATAGCGGAAGAGGATCGTCGCGATCTGCTCACGGGTGATCTGGTCGTTCGGGGCGAACGTCGTGGTGTTCACGCCCTTGATGATGCCGTTCTCCGCTGCCCAGATGACAGCGTTCGTGTACCACTGACCGTCTGCCACGTCGGCAAACGGGTTCGTGGCCGTGCTCTCCGGCTCGCCCGCGATGCGATAGAGGATCGTCACGAGCTGGGCGCGGGTCAGGTTGCCGTCGACGTCGAACGCATCGTCCGCGACGCCGTTCATGAAGCCGTTTCTCACCATGAAGTCGACGCCGGTATGATACCAGCCATTCTCCTCCACGTCGGTAAAGTTCGTGCTCGGGCAGCCTGCGGTCTTGAGGGCCTCGCGTGCGGCCGCAAGGATCTCGTCGACCTCCTCGGGCGTCTTGGCAGCCTCGATGGCGGCCTTGGCGTCCTCGATGACCTTGGCATAGTCCTCGCGGGCGTGACCGGTCAGGGTCTCGCTCTCGTGCAGGAGCTGTGCCAGCTCAAACGTTGCGGTGTACTTCGAGGCGGCGAGGGCAGCCTCTTCGGCAGCCTTGCGGGCCTCTTCGGCGGCCTTGCGCTCCGCCTCCGCCTTTTCGGCAGCGGCCTGAGCCTCGGCCAGATAGTTGATCAGCTCCGCCTTGATCTCGACGACCTTCTGATAGGTCTCGGCCATCTGGCGGGCATACTCGGCAGCCTCAGCGGCAGAGGCGGCAGCCTCGACCTCGGACTTCTTGGCAGCCTCGAGCGCGAGCTCGGCAGCGGCCTTGGCGTCCTCGGCAGCGGCCTTTGCATCCTCGGCAGCCTGCTTGGCAGCCTTGGCCTCCTCAGCGGCCTTCTCGGCGGCAGCCTTGTCCTCGGCGCTGGAGGCGGCGGCCTCCTCGGCCTTCTTCTGCGCCTCTTCGGCCTTGGCCTGCGCGGCCTCGGCGGCAGCCTGGGCAGCCTCGGCGGCGGCCTGAGCCTCCTGCGCCTTCAGCATGCTCTCGGCAGCCTGCGCAGCGCTCTGAGCAGCCTGCGTGGCGCTCTGCGCGGAGCGGCCAGCCTCTTCGGCAGCCTTCAGGGCTTCGGAAACAGCCTTCGCAGCCTCGGCGGCAGCGGCGGCGTTGTTCTCCTCGGCAGCCTTCCGGGCGGCTTCGGCGCCGGTCTTGGCCTCTTCAGCCTTCTTCTGAGCCTCTTCGGCCTTGGCCTGTGCGGCTTCGGCAGCGGCCTGCGCGGTTTCAGCAGCCTTGCGGGCTTCCTCGGCAGCGGCGTTGTTCTCGCCGGCCTTGGCAGCGGCGGCCTCGGCGGCCTCCTGCGCGGCCTTGGCGGCCTCAGCGGCTTCCTCGGCGGCCTTCTGCGCAGCCTCGGCCTCTTCCTGGGCCTGCTTGGCTTCCTCAGCGGCCTTCTGGGCGATTGCCGCAGCCGATGCCGTCAGTTCCTCATACAGCTCCTCGGCAGCGAGCAGCTTTTCATAGTTCTTGACCAGTTCCTTCTGCGTGTCGGTCAGAGCGTCATAGGCGGCGCGGGCAGCCTTGATCGCGTCGCCGCTGTCGGCAGTAACTTCGCCGATGGCATCGATCAGGTCGTCCACTGCCTTTGCGGCAGCGGCGTCGACCAGGGCGGTGTAAGCTTCCTCAGCGGCGGTCAGCTCCTCATAGTTCTTGACCAGTTCCTTCTGCGTGTCGGTCAGGGCGTCATAGGCGGCGCGGGCAGCCTTGATCGCGTCGCCGCTCTCAAGCGTGACCTCGCCGATGGCGTCGATCAGGTCATCCACAGCCTTTGCGGCAGCGGCGTCGACCAGGGCGGTGTAAGCTTCCTCTGCCGCAGTCAGCTTCTCGTAGTTGTCGACAAGCGCCTTCTTGGCCTCGGGCAGCTCGTCATAGGCGGCACGGGCAGCGTCGATGGCGTCGCCGCTGTCGAGCGTGACTTCGCCGATGGCGTCGATGAGCTCCTTGACCGCAACGACAGCGGGGTCGTCCGGGGCCTTGAGCACGTGGATCGTCAGCATGGCCTTCGTGGCGGTGCCTTCGACCTCGCCCTCGAAGTTCACGTCGCCGACATTGGCCAGCTCGGCAGCCGTGATGGCGGGCCAGGTGACCTTGACGGTCTGGTTGTCAAATGCGCCGTTGTTGTAGCCGACCTTCACGGTCTTCGGCAGCGCCGGGACGATGCCCTGCGTCGTGGTGACCTCAACGGGCTCGACGCTCGTGATGGTGGCCTTATCCATGTCGCTGCGGACATAGATGGTGCAGGTGGTCATCTTGCCGGTGGAGCTGTTCACGCCGCGGAGCTTGACCTCGCCGTCGGTGGCGATCATGTCAGCCGTCAGGGTCTCCCAGGTGACGGGGACGCTGATGAGCGCGCCGTCGGAGGTGACTGCCGTGACGTTGGAGGGCAGCGTGGGCATGACGCCGGGCTTCGTGGCGAGGAAGACCTCGTTCAGGGAGGCGACGTCAACGGAGGAATAGACCTTGAAGCGATAGATACCGTTTGCCTCTGCGCCGGAGCGAACGGTGACATACAGGCGCAGGCGGGTGGTGGTAACGCGGTCGAATTCAACGCGGTTGTACTTGTTCTTTGCGATGCTGCTCTCGAACGGAGTGGTGATGTTAACATCCTGCCACGCGCCGTTGGCATCGAGGTACTGCATGCGCAGCTTGGACGGGACCTGCGTTCCGCCGCCGTCGTCATACCAATAGATGTCCGCGCCGCCGACGGTCACGGCCTCATCCCAGGTATAGCCGACATAGTGCTCGGAGCCGACGCTCTGCCGCCAGTTGCCCCAGCCCTTGCCGGTGCCCACGTTGGAGCTGGTCGGCTCGAAGCTCGGGTTGTTGATGCCGTTCAGGTTCTCCCAGCTGGAGGTGTAGTCGCTTTCGACGGAAGCGGCGTCCGGAGCGACGTCCTCGCCGAGGCCGCCCGCAGCGCCCTTCTTCAGGGTGACGGTCAGCTCGCCGGTCGCGCTCAGCTCGCCGTCGCTGACGGTGAAGCGGACGGTGTACTCGCCTTCCACGGTACCGGAGATGGTCGTGGTGGGCTTGTTGGCGCTGCTCAGCAGGGTCTCAGCGCCCTCGGGGGCGGAGATGACTTCCCAGGCGTAGGACATGTCCTTGTCGTAGGGCAGGCCGTCGTCGGTGCAGGTCGCCTTCAGGGTGGTATAGAGGTTGCCGGTGAGGGAGGTATCCTCAGCCAGCTTCACGGTCGGGGCCATGTTCTGCGCGGGGTGATCGCGGTCGCCGCCCTCGTTGAAGAGCTGGATCTCGGTCACGGCAGTGAAGCCCTTGTCCTTGTTGGTGAAGGTGAAGCGGAACTGATCCGTCTCGACCGGTGCGAAGTACACAGCGTTGTAGTTCGCGCGCGGAGCGGACGGGGTACGGGTCTGCTGCCGGACGGCCTGCCAGGCCTCGCCGTCCCAGTACTCGACTGCGAACTTGGAGGGCTCGGAGTAGCCGTTCGTCTGGCGGTCGTTGTAGAAGTACAGCGTCGCCATGTCCACGGTCTGTTTGGAGGAGAGCTTCAGCGTCAGGCTGTCGCGCTCGTTCACGCTGCCGTAGTTACCCCAGAACGGCATGTCGACGGTCGTGCCGTCCACAACTGCCTGCGGATCGGGAGCTGTCTCGTTGACGGCCTTGGACGTGGAGTCGCTGCCGTCAGCACGGTGCTTTTCTGCCCAGGACGCGGCGCGGGCCTTGTCCGGGGTGAAGGTGGCGGTGACCTCCGCGCCCTCGGCGAGGTTCGTCATGCCGTGCACGCCGGACTTCTCCAGCATGTTGAGGACCTTCTCCTCGGTGATGGCGGTGTTCATCGCGGTGGGGATGGCAGCGCCGCCGTTATTGGTGACGATCTCGACAGTGCCGTCGGGGAAGGAGATTTCCTTCGTGGCGGAGTCATAGACGACATGGGCCAGATCCTTCAGGGTGAAGGCCAGCGTGCCGTCGATGTACAGGGAGTAGCCCTCGGGGCACTCGTTGTACCAGGTCTTGCCGTCGTCCGGCTTATCCCACACGACCGTCAGGTCATGACCGTGATAGCGGACGTTGTTGACCATGAAGTGGTCATAGGAGAAGTCGATCGGGCTCAGCTCGATCTTTTCATCGGAACGCGGCTGGATACCGGCCATGTCCTCGATGAAGAGGTAGGTGTAGTTGCCGAGGATGTTGTGGTAGATCCAGGAACGATAGTAGTTCTCATAGGTTCTGCCGTCGATGTTGTGGAACTCGTTGTTGTTCGGATAGCGGACGTCGCCTGCATCGGGGTAGACGTTCCATGCCATCCACTCGGCCATCATGGCGAGCATGTCGTCGGTGATGTAGGTCTGCTCCTTGTCATAGGTACGAAGAGCGGACTCATACAGACGGAGCTGCACGGTGAAGTTGATGTTCGAGAAGTTGTTCGAACCGCTGACCTCCTGGTTGTGGACCTGGTTGGCGGTGTAGAACGGGAAGATCGGGAACTCCTTGCCGTTGGAGAAGGCCTTGAGGGCTTCCTTGTACTTCGTGACGGAAGCGGCATCGTCGGGGACGAGGCCCACGGCAAAGTAGTTGTAGTTGTTGGACTCGGTGTACTTGACGAGGTTGGGCTGGTTAGCGTTATGCTGTGTGCCGGTCGGACGGACGGCATAGGTCTCGAACTTCTGGCACTCCTCGCACCACATGAGCTCGAGGACGTCGGCCTTGATCTTGTCGGCCAGATCGCGGTAATACTTGGCCTGCTCGGTGTTGCCCAGCTGCTCATAGAGCTTCGCGGCGGCGTCGGCAGCGGCCCAGACGTAGGCGTTTTCGCCGTGTGCCTTCCAGGTGCCGGTGCCGGGAGCATGCATGGAGATGGTATCGGCGTCGTTGCCGGTCATGTAGTTGTTGCGGTAAGCGATGAGGTCGCGGCCCTCAATGTGGTTGCCGTAGTGCTCCAGCTGGCCGGTAGCATCGTGGCCGAAGTAGTACGCGAAGTTCTCCGCGACCTCTGCGCCGCCGCCGATGACGTTGAACGCCTCATAGCCGGCCTCAGCCAGATACTGACCATAGTGGTTGTTCCAGTTGTTGCGGTTGCCGGGGTTATCAAGGAAGGCGCTGCTCTGCGAGGAGTTGCCCGCGGACAGCAGCTGGCCATAGGCCAGATACGGAGAGCGGAGCCACTTTGTATCCTGCAGATGCATCGGCTGCGTCAGAATGATGGCGTTGTTGTAGCCGAGGACGCCCTCGATGGTGACGGGGTACTGATAGTCATAGCCGGGGATGTTGGCATCGAGCGAGTTGAAGCGCTCCAGCCACCAGCGATAGTCGATCGCCTTCTGGACGGCCTTCTTCGGCACGTCGATGTAGGGCAGGTTCTCCGCCCAGTAGAGGTTGTATTCCGCCTTCTGCGCACGGACAGCCTCAAGGTTTCCGAGGCCCGCGAAGCGGAGGTACTGCTCGGTGGACTCCGGGATCTCTTCCGTCGTAAAGGCGATGACGACCTTCAGCTCCACACTGCCGCCCGCGGGGACGGTGACATTGCGGGACAGCCAGCAATAGTCGTCGGACGAAGCGGCCTCGAAACCGTCGCCGGTCATGCGGGCATAGATGGTGGTAAGGCCTGCAGGGGAAG
>OHCN01000554.1_pt1 | contig 15746 bp, 19 predicted proteins | sample 1566761 | NCBI WGS metagenome assembly OHCN01 (sample SAMEA3879568, study PRJEB24766) | human gut metagenome | biome: human-associated habitat; feature: feces | place: USA | collected 1985/1987 | reverse complement strand
CAAATGAACGAATTCCCCGAAGGCACGCTCTCGCTACCTCACATTGGCAGCGGTATATCAGATAGTACCTGTCTGATATACGCTCCGCGGAGATGTGCAGGGATTCTTCGAATCCCGCACTTAAGATTCGCAGGCAGATTTTGTGGCTGCGGATAATGATCACGACGGAGCCGCAGAATTTCTGGAAAAATTCCTGATGCTGTAAAATAGAAAAGATGGCAGGATCAGGATATCTCAAATCCTGAAGACGGAAGATGCACTGGCGGCTGCGAAAATTTGAGGAGCACTTCACAATTGCTTGACAATATGCACAAATCAATGTAAAATTAGTATGTTGTACTTGTACAATGCGAGTAACAGAGAAGGATGTAAGAGTCAGAAAGATCTGAACTCCTCTGTTATGTGAAAATTCTATAAGGAGGTGCTCCTGTGGGCCCAGTAGTAATTGCTATTGCTGTTCTGGTGACTCTCATCATAGCGATTCCGGTTACGGCTGCTGTATCCATATCCTATCGCAAGAAAGTTGTGGAAGCCAAAATCGGTAATGCCGATGAAAAGGCAAGGCAGATCGTGGATGATGCGTTAAAGGTTGCAGAGACGAAAAAGCGGGAAGCACTGCTCGAAGTGAAAGAGGAATCCTTGAAAACCAAGAATGAACTGGAAAAGGAAACAAAGGAACGTAGAGCAGAGCTGCAGCGTTACGAGAAACGCGTGCTGTCCAAAGAAGAAGCGGTGGACAAAAAAGCGGACGCAATCGAAAGAAGAGAGACAGGCTTAGCGGCAAAGGAAGAGGAAATCAAAAAGCGAAGCAATGAAGTGGAAAAGCTGACAGAGCAGAGAGTACAGGAACTTGAAAGAATTTCAGGACTGACCTCCGAGCAGGCGAAAGAATATCTTTTAAAAACGGTTGAAGACGAAGTAAAACATGATACTGCCAGGCTTTATAAAGAGCTTGAGAGCAGAGCAAAAGAAGAAGCCGGCAAGAAAGCCAGAGAATATGTGGTCAATGCCATTCAGAAATGTGCAGCAGACCATGTCGCAGAGACTACGATTTCTGTTGTACAGCTTCCGAATGATGAGATGAAAGGAAGGATCATCGGACGAGAGGGAAGAAATATCCGTACGCTGGAGACTATGACGGGTGTGGATCTGATCATCGATGATACTCCGGAAGCAGTGATCTTATCCGGCTTTGATCCGATCCGCCGTGAGGTGGCACGTATCGCCCTCGAAAAACTGATCGTAGATGGCAGGATCCATCCGGCAAGGATCGAGGAGATGGTCGAGAAAGCGCAGAAAGAAGTAGAAAATATGATCCGTGAGGAAGGTGAAGCAGCAACTCTGGAAGTTGGTGTACATGGCATCCATCCGGAGCTGGTGCGTCTCCTTGGACGCATGAAGTTCCGTACCAGTTATGGGCAGAATGCACTGAAACATTCCATCGAGGTAGCACAGCTTTCCGGACTTCTGGCAGGCGAGATCGGTGTGGATGTCCGCATGGCAAAACGTGCCGGGCTTCTGCATGATATCGGAAAATCTATCGACCATGAGGTGGAAGGTTCCCATATTCAGATCGGTGCAGATCTCTGCAAGAAATACAAAGAGTCTCCGCTGGTCATCAATGCGGTGGAAGCACATCACGGAGATGTAGAACCTGAGAGTCTGATCGCATGCATCGTTCAGGCCGCTGATACGATTTCAGCAGCAAGGCCGGGTGCGAGACGAGAGACACTTGAGACTTATACCAATCGTTTAAAACAGTTAGAAGATATTACCAACTCTTTCAAAGGAGTAGACAAATCGTTTGCTATTCAGGCGGGACGTGAGATTCGTATCATGGTAGTTCCAGAGCAGGTCAGCGATGCTGACATGGTACTTCTGGCAAGAGATGTTGCAAAACAGATCGAGGCAGAACTGGAATATCCTGGACAGATCAAAGTCAGTGTGATCCGCGAAAGCCGAGTAGTAGATTACGCAAAATAGCATTTGAACATACCCCGCAGACCATAGTGATATGGTTTGCGGGATTTTTTTGTTATGGCTTGAAAAAAAGAAGAATACAATAGAAAAAAACAGCAGGATCCATAATAATGTATCTGTTCAGACAAAATAAGAAATTTTATATCCGATGTCTGATGTTTGCAGTCTCAGGAATATTGGCGGGTATTTTTTTTGCAGTCAAAGGCGGACTTTCCGGAATTGAAAAACCCAATGTGTTCAGTAATGATTATCTGCATGAGTATGCCTGTCTTGCAATCGACAGTAAAAAGCTGTTCTGGATTGTGGTAAAGGAGCGGGGGAAATGGTTTTTTCTGCTCTGGGCATTCGGTCTTACCGGGGCAGGGGTATGGGCATCTGGTATCTTTCCGGCTCTGTGGGGATTTTTTGGAAGCGTGTTTTTTGCGCAGGCATTTTTGAAACAGGGAGCAGCAGGACTGGTACTTGGCATATTGTTTCAACTGCCGCAGATTCTGGTATATATACCGTTGTTTGCATGGAGCCTGTATCAGATGACTCAGAAAAGCAGACAGATCCGCAACCGGAAAAAGATGGGGATTGCAGGAACGGTTCAAGGTGTCTACCTGAGGCACTTTCTTGCAGCATTGGCGATTCTGTTATTGGGGATTTTGACGGAAAGTTACATAAATTCTTATATGGTACAACTGATTTTGCAAATATTTTACTAAAGTTTTATGAAAGTTATGTAAAATATTTACTATATCTGGTAGAAAGGAAATGTAAAAAACAGGATATTGTAAAAAAAGGAAGGACAGAAAATTCGGCATTTTTCCCTATTTGCAAGAGGAAGGAAAATGATTATACTTAAACTTATGAAAAGGACAGTGCAGGACAGGAGAAAAAGATGGAACAGATAATGTCGGATTTTATTACATATTTAACAAAAGAGAGAAAAGCATCGAAAAGTACGGTGTCTTCCTATTGCAGAGATCTGGACAGGATGTTTCAGTTTCTTGGGAAAAAGGGAATTGAGAGAAGTACGGATATTACAGAAATAAATCTTAATTCCTATATTCTGTATTTGGAGAAAGAAGGGTTTTCTGTTTCAACAGTCTGCAGGAATGTGGCATCTATGAAAGCATATTTCCATTATTTGTTTGGAAAACGTCTGATCGAACAGGATCCGACCAGTTCGATCAAGGCACCGCATATGGAAAAGAAGGCTCCGGGGATTTTGAGTCAGCAGCAGGTAGGGCATCTTTTGGAGCAGCCATCTGCTCAGAGCATAAAAGGAATACGGGATAAGGCAATGCTGGAGCTTTTGTATGCAACAGGAATGAGGGTATCAGAACTGCTCTCTGTTCAGATGGTGGATATTAACTTTAATCTGGACTATATTGTGTGTCGGGATGAGGAGCATCTAAGAGTGATTCCACTTGGAAGAAAGGCAAAAGAAGCGATTCAGAGATACCTGGGAGAGGCAAGAGAAGCTCTTTTAAAAGGAAAGAAGAGCAATAATATGCAGAAAAAGCAGGGATGAAAGAAGATATCACACCACATACGTTCCGTCACTGTTTTGCGGCACATCTGGTAGAAAATGGAGCAGATCTGCGTGATGTACAGGAAATGCTCGGTCATTCGGATATTTCCACAACGCAGATTTATATGGATATGGCAGTTGGAAAAGTGCGTAAATCTTATCAGAAAGCACATCCGCGGGCTTATTAAGCCTGTGGAAACATGCCTTTGATTTTTTCGACAGTTTTGCGGGCTTCTTTGTGGTCTGCACCGCTGGCAGTCACACCGATCACAACGTTGCCGTTCTGTACGATGCCCGGAAAATAAAAATCACATTTTGTTTTATCACTGCAGACATTTACAGTAATACCCATGCATTTGCATGCACTGTAGATGTCTGAATTGATATGATGGTCATTTGTGGCAGCGATCACATAGTCGGCATCATAAATATCTTCGCGTTCGTAATTTTTTCTTTTGATTTTGATCATCCCGTTTTTTTCCATATCCAGAAGTTCTTTGTTGACTTCCGGGGCAATGACGGTGAGATGGCTCGTAAAAGAAGTCAGAGTGCGTATACGTCTTTTTGCGATCGTTCCGGCACCGACCACTACGATCTGCTTCTCATTTAAATCTACAAAAATCGGAAAATAAGGTTTTTTATCGTTTATCATATTCTTACTCCTGTATTACATAAATATGGGCATTTACCCACGACATTATATAGTATATAATAAAAAGGGATTCAGGTCAAAGTTTTTTGCTGAAAAGATTCTGAGCGGCATGAAAAATCAGGAGGTTATGGTGTGAATTTTACAGACGAATGTTTAAGACTTTATGCGGTGACAGACCGCAGCTGGCTTCATGGGGAAACACTGTATGATCAGGTGGAAAAAGCACTGAAAGGTGGTGTGACGCTTGTACAGCTGCGGGAAAAAGAACTTCCGGAAGCTGATTTTGAGCAGGAAGCAAGAGAACTTCTGGAGCTTTGCCATAAATATAATATATATCTTATTATCAATGATAATGTAGCACTGGCGGCAAAAATCGGGGCAGACGGTGTGCATATCGGTCAGTCTGATATGGGAGTGGAGAAGGCAAGAGAAATGCTCGGAAATGAGAAGATCATCGGTGTGACGGCAAAGACAGTGAAACAGGCAAAGGCAGCGGAGGCTGCCGGTGCGTTTTTCAGCGCGGAGGTATCCTCGCCGGGGTTGCCGATGGCGCAGACATTGACCAGGCACGGAACCTCGTCGCCGTCTTCATAGAATTTCTCAAGCAGGGTGCCGGAGGCGGTGGATTCGCATTCGAACTCCGCCTTGTCCGTCTCATAGGTGAAGAGGATATCGCCGACGTTTACATGGTCGCCGACATTCTTCTTCCACTCGCCAATGATGCAAGATTCGACTGTAATGCCTTCCTTGGGCATCAATACGCCTTCTGCCATAAGTGTTTCACTCCTATTTTAATCTCAATAAAAATTATTTGTTGGCCAGCAGATACTTTTCCGCTTCTGCGCTCCACAGGCCGTTGTGGCGCTTGGTGATCTCGTCAAGCTTTGCAAACAGCGGATCTGTTTCGCCCAGCTTGCCGAAGTCGGCGATGGCCGTCAGGGGCAGCTCGATCTGCGTGTAGATGAGCTTCTTGCCGCCGGGGATCTTCGGCAGGTTCAGAACGGTGTCGACGACGGCGTTCAGGCCGCCGATGTGGGTGATCATGGCAGCGGGGTTGATCTTGCCGGAGGTCATCATCTCGATGGCTTCCTTCATGTCGCTGGTGTTGCCGCCGGAGGTGCCGACCACATGGGTGTAGAGATAATGAACGTTGTACCAGTTGAATTCTGCCTTGAACTGGCTGTTGGTCGGGCCTGCGAAGAAGTTCAGGCAGCCGTCGAAGCCGAGGATATCGCCGGCCTGCTCGACAACGGGACGAACCGGTGCGAAGCAGATGACATCGTCATAGCCGGTGCCGCCGGACAGCTCACGCAGGTAGTTGGTGTCGCAGCCGGGCTTGGCGGTGTTGACATAGTGCAGCTCAACGCCCATTTCCTTTGCGTGCTCAACGGTATAGATGCTCTGGGCGCGTTCGAGTCTGGCGTCGTCAATGTCGGTGATGACGAGCAGGCTCGGGCGGCGGTCGCAGTGCAGCGCGTAGTCGATTGCGCCGAGGCCCATGGGGCCGACGGAGGCGAGCATGGCCATCTTGCCGCCCTCGACGATGCCCATCTGATGCTCATAGGAGCCGGGCTTGGTATGGTACATGGCATGGAACGTGCCGATGATGCAGCTCATGGGTTCTGCCAGAGAGCCGTAGAAATACGTGTCGGAGTTGTACGGCAGCAGGTTGTCGGTCAGCAGCGTCTCGATGGGGATGTTGGAATACTGGCTGTCGCCGCCGCAGTACTGGTAGGAGTAGCCGGGAGCCAGCTGGGAGCCCTTGTAGAAATGCGCGGGCTGGATGGCGAAGCCCTGGCCGGGCTTATACTTGTTCTTCCAGTTTTCACCGACCTCGGTGATCACGCCGCAGAATTCATGGCCGACGATTGTGGGATGCTCCGCAACGTCGTTCGGGACGCGCTTGTGATCCTCACCCTCGACTGCGGCCTTGTAGGTCGACATACAGATCGAGTCGGAAATGACCTTGACCTGAACGTCATCCGGGCCGACCTGCGGCAGCTCGATCTCCTCCAGGCGGAGGTCCATTTTGCCATGGATACGGACAGCTTTCGTTTTCATACGTTCCATTCCTTTCTTGCATTTACCTTGCATAAATCATCCAACCAAAAATGGGATTGTGTTGGTTTGTATTGATTTCACCTTATTGTAGCGCAAGAATCCCAAAGTGTCAACGACAAATCCCGCATTCCGGTGCGGGATTGCGTTGTTTTTTGTGGGAGCACTTTGCATCCCCCTCCCCTGCCGGACACGGCGGGCAGAAAATGGCTCCCCTGAAAGGGGAGCCGGGGTGCTGGCGCGCCAGTGCTGATATTGTTACCCCTGCACCCTGCGCAGCGTGAGGGTATAGCTGTACTGCGTCCGTGTGGAATCGATTATGGTGTCGGTATAGACGTAATCGACCGCGACGCCGTCCACGACGGTATGATATTCGGAAAATACGCTGTCGCACAGCTCGGACGCAGCCTCCTGCAGGGGCTTATCGAGCAGGATATGGCCCTTCTCTGCTCCGGCGAATGCAAACAGGGCGTACTGCATCACGGAGCCGGCCGGGATGCTTATCCAGCTATCCGCTTCGCCGCCCTCCGCATGGTAGACAATGCCCGTCAGGACGCCGTTTTCTGTCTGGTATTCCAGCTGCGGCAGGCGGTCGTTGAACATGACGGTCGTTGTCCCACCGTTCGATTGAAAGCTCGATTCTTCCTTCCAACGGCCGTTTTCGTCCAGTTCGATGCCCGCATCTCCGAGCTGGCGCTGGATCCTGTTGTAATTCTCCGCAAACTGCGCAACAGTCAGCTCCCCGCGGTAAACCGGGCCGACCGGCAGCAGTACGCGCAGCACGCCGCCCGCGAGCAGCAGCGCAGCAAGCACAGCTGCCGCCGCAAAGCGCCATCCGGCGTGATCGCGGATGGTCTGCTCGGAGCCGTCCTCCCACGGAAGCGCCTTCCCCTGCTGCTCGTCGGTATAGCTGACATACAGGCGGTACAGGCGGAAAACCGGCAGATTCAGCCGGATCCCGTACCAGAACAGGTACGCCGTGCGCTCCCGGCCCTCCGCATAGGTCAGCTTTCTGCCGTCCGGGCTTGTCACGCGCAGGCCGAAGAGCCATTTGCCGGGCGTCGTGCCAAACCGGGACAGCAGCAGCGGCTCCAGCAGGAACATCGTGCCGAGCGTCAGAAGCTCCAGAAACAGCATGCCGCCCCGGCTGTTTTTCAGCATGTTGAAGCCAAGAGCCGGCAGGAGCAGCACCCACAGCGTCCGGTAGATCTGGCCGTCGAGCAGGCGCGCGAAGAAGCGCTGCCACGGAAAATGCTCCTTCGGAAGCGTATCACGTTCGAGCACGCGCTCGGTCTGCATTTCATCGAGATACGGCCTTGCGTCGAGCGTCCGGAACTGCGCATGCGCCTGCCGGAGCCGTCCGGCGATCTCCCCCGCCCGGTAAAGCGCTGCCTTTTCCTTCTGTATGGCCGTAATACGCGCGGAAAGCGCCGCATCCAGCTCTGTTTCGCCGCGCACGATCGCCTCGATCTCCTCGACCGAATAGGACGAGCCGCAATAGTCGCATTCGAGCTTCCCGGACGCGCCGACAAAGTGCAGCGGGCCGGTACACGCGGGACATTTGTAATTCGTGATCTGGTCTGCCATGCAGATACTTCGCCTCCTTTGATGGCTCTGCCCGCGCCAAAGGCGCGGGCAGAAAACTCAATTAAAGAACGATATCGCCCTCGTCAAACGGGTCGCCGCATTCGGGGCAGAACTTGGGCGGGTGGGTCGGATCCTCCGGCTCCCAGCCGCACTTGTCGCACTTGTACTTGGGTGTTCCGGCGGGCTTGGGCTTGCCGCACTCGGAGCAGAACTTGCCCTTGTTCACCGCGCCGCAGGAGCAGGTCCAGCCTGCCGCGGCAGCGGGTCTGGGCTTGCCGCATTCGGGGCAGAATTTGCCGGTGATGCCGCTCTGGCCGCAGGCGCACGTCCAGCCTGCGGCAGCGGGCGCTGCCGGTGCGGGAGCGCTCTGCGCGGCCTGCTGCTGTGCGCCCATCTGATAGAGATTCTGCGCATTCATGCCGCCCATCTGTCCGGCCATATTCATGCCCATAAAGGCCATCGCCGGGCCGGCGTTCGGGTTGTTGGCAGCTGCCTGCATGGCGCTGGCCTGCGCGCCGACCAGATGTGCCGCCGCTCTCGTCGGGTCCATAAAGGCCGCGTTGCGCTGCAGTTCCTTGAGCATGGCCTCGTCTTCCTCGCTCGCCTTGACAGACGAAACGCCGAAGGAGACGATCTCAAGACCGCGCAGATTGCGCCACTTACCGGACAGGACCTCGTTGAGCGCGTCGGCCATCTCCATCGTGTGGCCGGGGAGCGCGGAATAGCGGATGCCCTGCTCGGAGATCTTGGCAAAGGCGGGCTGCAGCGCGGTCAGCAGCTCGGTCTTGAGCTGGCTGTCGAGACGGTCGCGGGTATAGTCCCCGCCGACGTTGCCGCAGACGTTCGTATAGAACAGGATCGGGTCGCAGATGCGGTAGCTGTACTCGCCGAAGCAGCGGATGGCGATATCAATATCGATCCCGGCGCGCTGGTCGACCACGCGGAACGGAACGGGAGAGGGCGTGCCGTATTTGTTGCCGATGAGCTCCTTGGTGTTGAAGTAGTACACGCGCTGATCCTTGGGCGGCTCGCCGCCGAAGGTGAAGCGCTTGCCGATATTCTTGAAGGTGTCGAGAATATTCTTGCCCAGCTTGCCGTAGAACAAAGACGGCTCGGTCGAGGAATCATATTTGAATTCGCCCGGCTCCGCGCAGAACTCCGTGACCTTGCCCTGATCGACGATGATCATGCACTGGCCGTCGGCGACGGCGATCACAGAGCCGTTGGAAATGATATTGTCTGAGCCTCTGGTGTTGCTGCTGCGGCCGGAGGTGCGTTTCTGGCCCTTGACGGCCATGACGTTTTCCGGAAGAGAATCGCAATAGAAATACTCAAGCCACTGATCGGCCATCACGCCGCCGGCAGCGCCGAGTGCCGCTTTGATAAGTCCCATTTGATTACGCTCCTTTTCTTGTCTTGAATGAAGTTGCTGTATGGAAACCTGCCATTGTATTCAGAATACCATAGTTTGACGCGTTCGGCAATCGGTTTGTTCCAATTTCATGAATAATCACAAATTTTCGCAGAAAACCGCGCATGGGCAGAAATGAAAATGTGACCATAGGCAGATTTCCTTGAATTTGATACAATTATATCGAATAAGAGCGTTTGGCGAATTTGTACGCACCCGCGCACATGATCGTAGGGGCCGATGCGCGGATGAACAGAAAGGAATTAGGAAGAACCATGCAGTTTTTGAAGTGTGCCTGTTATCTTGCAGGGCTGGGTATCCTGAGCTTTGTACTTGGGCGGCTCGTTCCGAAGACGTGGTTCGACTATACGCGCTTTCCCTATCGCACGTTTGCGTTTGAGCGGAACGGGAAGCTCTATGAGGCGCTGCGCGTTTCGCGCTGGCAGAGCCGGGTGCCGGATATGAGCAGGCTGTTTTCAAAGCTCATGCCGCCCAAAAAAATGCCCGCCCGTCCGGACGAGCAGACGCTGCTCGTCATGATCCGCGAGACATGCGCGGCAGAGGCCACGCACACGCTTCTGATGCTGGCCGGACTTGGCGTGATCGTCATCTGGCCGTGCGTATGGGGCGTGATGCTGTATCTGGTCTACGCGATTTTGGGAAATCTGATTTTCATCATCATTCAGCGCTACAACCGCCCGCGCCTTGTCCGGCTTTACGAGCGGAAACGCGCAAAAAGGAGCAAAGAGGCATGAAGGTACTGATCCTCAGCTGCAACACCGGCGGCGGGCACAATTCCTGCGCCAAAGCCATCGGCGCGGAGCTTTTAAATCGCGGGCACACGTATGAGACGGACGACGCGCTTTTATACGTCTCCAAGGGCACGAGCCGCTTTGTGAGCAATTGGCACGTGCGGTTCTACCGCTACTTTCCCAAGCTCTACAATAAAGGCTATCAGTACGCCGAGGAGCACCCCGCGTCGTTTGACGAATCCTCCGCTGCCTGCCGCATTCTGCGGCGCGGGTGCAAGCGGCTGCGCGCAGCGATCCTCGCGGGCGGCTATGACGCGGTCGTATGCGTACACCTGTTCCCGGCGCTGATGCTGACGTTTATCCAGCGGGAGGCTCCCCTGCCCATTAAAACCATGTTCATCGCTACGGACTACACCGCAAGCCCGTCGTGCGACCGGATGCGGCTGGATACCTGCGTGATCCCGGACGCGGCGCTGACGGAGCTGTTCGTGAAAAACGGCGTCAGCCCGGACACGATCGCGCCGCTCGGCATTCCGGTGCGTGCGGAGCTTTATTCCTGCCTGCCGGTGCAGGAGGCGAAAAAGGCCGTCGGGCTTGACCCGTCGCACCGGCACCTTCTGATGATGACCGGCAGCATGGGCTGCGGGCCGATGGAAGAAATCACGCAGCTGCTTGCAAATTCGCTTCCGGCGGAGTATGATGTGACTGTGGCATGCAGCAGCAACCGTCAGCTTCTGCGGCGTATGCGGAGAAAATTCGCAGACAGGCCCAACATCCACATCTGCGGATACATCAGCGACGTTTCCGTCATGATGGACAGCGCCGATCTGTTTCTGACAAAGCCCGGCGGCATCAGCACGACGGAGGCCATGGTCAAGGGACTGCCGATGGTGCTGGTCAATGTGGTCGGCGGCTGCGAGACGCCGAATCTGGAATTCTTCGTTTCGCACGGCGGCGCGGCCACGGCCGACACGCCGGAGGCCATTGCCGCGCTCTGCAAACGGCTGCTGGAGCACGACGAGGAGCGCCTGATCATGCGCCAGTCATTGCTCGCCATGCACAAAACCCCCGCTGCGCAGGCCATCTGCGACTGTCTGGAGGCATAAACCGGGCAAGGCGTGGGATTCTAATGATAAACAGGGAGGTCACAAACATGACAATCGTAACATTGGACAACTTTGAAAAAGAGGTCATGCAGGCCGAAACGCCCGTTGTGGTGGATTTCTGGGCAAGCTGGTGCGGCCCGTGCATGATGCTTGCGCCCGTGATGGAAGCGCTGGAGCCGGAGGTTCCCGGCGTGAAATTCTGCAAGGTCAACGTCGATGACGAGCGCGATCTGGCCATGGAGTTCCAGATCGAGTCCATCCCGACGCTGCTGTGCGTCAAGGGCGGCAAGACCGTGAAGCGTCTGGTCGGCTTCCGCGTGAAGGACGCACTCAAGAAGGAGTTGGAGGCGCTGTGAAGGTACGGCTGAACGAGGACAAGGAGGTCGTCGCCCGCATCAAGGAGGGCCTCAAGCGCACCGGCGGCTACTGCCCATGCAGGCTTGCCCGCACGGAGGAAAACAAGTGTATGTGCGAGGAGTTCCGCAATCAGATCAAGGATCCCGACTTCGAGGGCTACTGCCATTGTATGCTCTACTATAAGGAAAAATAAGCGCCAGCCCGGCGTCCGCGTTGCGGATGCCGGGCTGATTTGCTGCGGGCGGACAGAGTCGTCCACCCCCTGCTGGCCGACAAAGAGACAGGGCCTCTTCTCCCGGTCGAACCGCTTGTCAAGCCCCGGTTCGCCCTTTGCCATGATTTTGGCGAAGCGAAAAAGCGCTTTCGGGGTCATGGAGCCGAGCAGCCCCTTCGCAAGCGGCAACATGGCGCGCAGGCTGAGCCTTTCGCCGGGCCGCTTATAGAGTGTATCTGAAAACTCCCAACGCACCCGGACAGCGGGCCTTTTTGCGGTGCGCCGCGTCATTTTTCCTTGAAATACGTCAGTATTCCTGCGAAAAAATGTCTTGCGCAACGCAAAAATCCCTCGCTGCCGGTCACATCATGAGTTTTCAGATACACCCTAGGCAAGATAGCCCTCGCCCCGTTCGGTTGTTGCGTAGAGGATCCCGCCCCGCAGTGCCATGCGCACGTAACCGCAGATGAAGGCCGCCGCTGCGTCCCGGCTCGGAAACGCGTCGATCAGGCCGTGTTCCTGGCCGTAATCGTAATAACCGAACGCATGTCCGATGTCCTGAATGACGCGCTCGTCCAGCTCTGTGACCTTCATACCGATTCCTCCCGTTTCTGAAGCACGGCCACCGCGCACGGGATCCGCCCCTCGCAGAGCGTATATTCCGCGTCCGGATATCCGGCTTCCGCGAAGAACTGCCGGTAGGTGTCCGGCGTGAACTCGCGCTTGAAGTCCGCGCCCGCCTTTCCGATCGCGCCGGAGACGCGGTTCGTCGTGCCCTTGTCCGTCCGGTTCATGTAGGTGGGAATGATAAGTCTGCCGCCGGGGCGGCAGACCCGCTCCAGTTCCTGCAGTGCACGATACGGCTCGTCCAGCAGATGGATGACGTTCGCGGCCACGACCGCGTCAAAGCTTTCGTCCGGGTAATCCAGATGGAGAATGTCAGCCTGCGCAAGCTGCACATTGCCGAATTTGGCGCACTTTTTCTTTGCCCGGCGCAGCATCGCTGCAGAAAAATCCGTGGCGGTCAGGCGCTTGCAGCGTGGCGCGATCACAGCGGTGAGCAGCCCCGTGCCGCAGGCGCATTCCAGCACGTCGTCAGCCGGAGAGATCAGCTCCCCGACCGCGGCGCACAGCGCCCGGTTCGCTTCTCGGTTGATGCCGTCGGCAAAAATGTCGTAGAGCCACGCAACGTTGTCCCAGAACATGAAGGCTTCCTCCGTCCGTCTTATTTGTCTCTGAGCTTCAGGCAGAAATCGCAGCAGTCGCCCCCGCGTCCAAGCGTCTTGGTGCGGTGCCAGTAGAGCTTGGGGTGCAGGCCGTCGTAGGTGATATCGTCGCTGTCGCAGAAGCAGTGGCACAGCTCCGGACAGCCGTAGTGCACGCTGGCGTCGTGGTACGGACATTTCGTCATATCGATGCGCCAGACGCCGCCGGTGGTCTGGATATCCCGCGACGCAAAGCCCGCCGTCACGCCGAACAGCTTCGGCGTCTGCTCTGAGAAGATCCCCGGCACCTTTTTATAAAGGCCGGGAATGCGCATGAGGCGAAGAAACAGCTTTTTCTGCCGCCGGGCCTTCTGCTCCACATAGCTGTGGATGGTCTCCAGCGCCTCGTCCTTCGGCATGACGGTCTGCAGCGTCTCATACGCCGCGATCCCCGGCAGGATCTGGTTTTCCAGATGGCGCTGCTTTTCCTTCGTGGCCCCGGCGTTATCCTGCCGCAGCGCCTGCAAGCGCGCATAGAACGCGGCGTTCAGCTGCTCGGCCTGCGCGGGAAAGCGCGCGGCAGCGGTCTTTTTAAAATTTTTGGTGATGTAGCTTTCTTTCATGGTAGTTCCTCGTGCTGCATATCCTGCTCGTGAAGGATCGGGTGGGCGAAGTGCCGCAGATAGCGCTCACGGTATTTTTCGCCCATTTTGCGCGCATAAAAAATATGAATTTCGGTGCTGGGCAGGAGCATAATTGCAGGCGCATCCGCCTGTCCGAATTCGTAAACCTTCATGCTTTCGCAGCCTCATTTCCGGGCCAGCACACAGAGCCAGTCTCTTTTATGCTTGTAGATCTGCACGTCGCGGAAGCCCGCCTCTTCCAGCGCGGCTTTCAGCTGCGTATCCTTATAAATGCGCATACCGCTGATGCGCTGCATCCACTTTTCATCGCCGGGGATGTCGCCGCCGCATTCGTTGCAGATGAGAAACGTGCCGTCCGGCTTTAAGACGCGATAAACCTCCCGGAAGCATGGGACGAGCCCCGGCCAGAAATAGACCGTCTCAAACGCCGTGACCGCGTCGAACCAGCCGCTTGCGAAAATGATCTGCTCTACGCTCCCCTGCCACACGGCGCAGCGGCCCGCCTGAATCGCGTCCGCGTTGCGTTTGCGCGCCTGCTCCGCGCTGACGGCAGAATAATCGATGCCCTTGACGATGCCCTTCGGGCATTTTTTCAGGAGCGTCCGGATATTCGCGCCTCCGCCGCAGCCGCAGTCGAGAACTCTTGCGTCCGGCGCAAGCTTCAAAAAGCGCAGACCCCAGCCCGACAGCGCGCGGTGCCCCACGTTCATCATCAAAACCATCAGCTTCCCCCCAAAACCGGTCGGCTTGCGGGTGTTTTCAAAAAAGGACATATCAAAGCCTCCTCAGACGTGTTCCAGCACGATGATCTTGTTTGAAATATTCCGCACGGCGGGCAGCTTGTCCAGAAGCTTATAGACCGGCGCGAACATCGCCATGCCCTCGGTCAGACTGTGCTCCTCCACAAAGCGGAAGCCCGGCAGCAGTGCGGCAAGCGCCCGGCCGTCCTTCACGCCCCATGTAAATTTCGCGTGGCTGCCCTCGATGGAGCGCTCCTTGAAGCGCTTTGCGACCGCGGGGTTCATGGTTTCCACGAAAACCTCCGCCTTGGGCAGGCGGGCGGCGATCACTTCAAAGATGCGCCGGACGTCCGCCTCGGACAGGTACATCGTCAGGCCCTCGATGATCACGAGCGCGGGCGCGTCCGTCTCCCGGATCGCCGCGCCCCAGTCGTCCATTGCGGACATGGCAAGCTGCGAGATCGCGCCGCTCTCCGGCAAAAGCCGCTGCCGCACGGCGATCGTCTCCGGCAGGTCGAGGTTGTACCAGTGCTGATACCCCTTCATCCGGTAGCAGCGGGTATCGAGGCCGCAGGCCAGATTGACGACGACTGTGCCGGGATGCCTCCCGAGCCACGCGCCCACAAGCCGGTCGAGCACAATGGTGCGGGCGATCACGCCGCTGCGCATGGCCGTATCCTTCTCCGCGTGGGAAAAATCATAGTCAAGACTTCCAATGATCTGCTCCGCCGTTTCATCGCGGATCGCGCCGCATCCCGCGCTTTCCCGCGCGCGGGCATAGACGGTCTGCAGCATAGTTTCCGGCACGCCGGTAAGGGTAATTTTTTCAGACATGGATCTGCCTCCTCTGTTTGCTTTCTCTGCCTGCCCAGATCGCATTCGCGGCCATCCAGATGCACAGCGACGCATTGCCCGAGCCCTGGCTGCATACAACGTCCCACGTGCTGATCTGTGCGCCGAGCAGCTGCCGGAGATCGGGGATCAGCACAAAAATGATCTGCCAGACGAGCATATGGAACACGAGCAGCCGCCACGGCTCATATCCCCCGCTCAGATATGCCTCGCGCAGGAACAGGCCGCTGTCCACCGCGCTCGCGGGGATCGCGCTCAGGCACAGATCGCCCGCCAGCATGAAAAGCGCTCCCAGCGCCCCCAGCCAGCAGTCGCGGCGATAGGCCCGCAAATCAAGCTCCATTCTGTATGCCTCCTTTGGAAGACCGCGCGGTTATATGAATCTAACCCGCACAGTTAAGCGCTTCTAACCAAGGACAGTGTACCACACCTGCCCGCCGCTTTCAAGATGGGAACGAGACTTTTTCTGACAAAATATGAACGGGCGCAGGGAGCAGCATTTGCGTCAGCAAATGACGGAGGGGATGTGTTGCAGATTTCAGAGTGTTTCGAAATTTGTGACGTTCGAATCCCCTCAGGCGCTACGCGCCAGTGCATTACCGAAAAGAAAAGTTTTTAATGTTACAGCCTAGGGTGTATCTGAAAACTCCCAACGCACCCGGACAGCGG
>OHCN01000540.1_pt1 | contig 16022 bp, 10 predicted proteins | sample 1566761 | NCBI WGS metagenome assembly OHCN01 (sample SAMEA3879568, study PRJEB24766) | human gut metagenome | biome: human-associated habitat; feature: feces | place: USA | collected 1985/1987 | reverse complement strand
CGGTTCTGCTGACCTGTTCCCTGCAAAACGGCATTATCCTGCTGGTGATGGCATTCCTTATTAGTCCCTATGGTCTGCCGATGGCTGCCATCTGGCTGCTGGGCAAGGTGCAGGACTTGAAGTTTGCCATTCAGGATTTGGTTTATGGATAAAAACAGGGTGTCGGTATGTCCGACACCCCGTTGTTTACTCTATCTCATAATCTTCGCTGTCATCCGCTTCACCTGTTGTGCAGGTAAAGCAAAGGTTACTGCCGGTAATCGCACTTCCTGCTGCCCAAATCGGTGCGCCGCAGACCATACATCTTGCACCGTTTTTCTTGGCAGCAAGCGTTTCTCTCAATGTTTTTACAAGTTCTTTTTTATGATACCCCTTGTTGTTCTTCATTACCATATCAGCAAATTTTTCTACGGAGATTGGCTGCATAATTAACACCCCCTTTTTAGAAATTACGGTTGATTTTTTGGAGTGAGCCTGTCATATTGGACAGCAATTTCTCCAGTAGCCATGTTTCTCTTTTCTTTATAAAGCATGGTGTAGCGTGGCTGTCCCTCTGTGTAATCCTTCTTCTCTTTCGGGAAAAAAGAACGACAGAAATATTTTCCGGTATCTTTGTGTTCGGCAATAAAAATATAAATATCACTGTTTTCAAAAGGGGTTGAAAGCAAATAGTCCGCTTCAATTAAAGAGAATTGATTCAATTTTGTATTGTACCGGAACACCAGACGATTATCGTCCAAGAGCTGTTCAACCAACGCCAATGGCTCAAACCGGTTCTCAATTTGAGCCAAGTAACGGCTTTTTGTTAAAGTCTCATAGGTAGTGATTCCGGTTATGATTTCATCAAATACAGAACCACGATTTTGTTTTGCGATCCGCAAATCTTTCAGTTTTCCAAGACCCATCAAATGATGAAAGTCCAGTTTGGAGAAGCCAATCACCAACTCTACGGTTTTTCCCTTTCGGCCAATAATGATCCGATATTGTATCTCCAACAAATTTTCAAATGCTTTTGCACACTTTTGTAATTTATCCATAAAACCTCTCTGTCCGCATAAAGAAAGCCGCCCTGCAATGCAAGGCGGCTTTGAGCATTTTCTTTCGGCTTTGCAGCCTACTCCGGTTTGAGGTTACTGCACAACCCCTACTGAAAGCTCTGCATAACAAGGCATTCCGGTACGCTATTATGCTTCAACGCTTTGGCAGACACACGCCGTTGCCTACCTTGTACTATTATTATATGCAACTTTATAAAATATGTCAATCCCCATGAAAAATCAGAAAATATCTTCTCTGCTTATGAGAAAGGAGGCTCCATCTATGGCAACCACACGCATCATGCCCCTGCATATCGGCAAGGGCCGTACCGAAAGTCAGGCAATCAGCGACATCATTGATTATGTGGCAAATCCGCAAAAGACTGACAACGGAAAACTGATTACCGGATATGGCTGTGACAGCCGGACCGCCGATGCGGAGTTTCTGCTGGCGAAGCGGCAGTATATCGCCGCCACCGGGCGGGTGCGCGGGGCGGACGATGTGATCGCTTACCATGTGCGCCAGTCCTTCAAACCCGGAGAGATCACACCGGAGGAAGCCAACCGCCTGGGTGTGGAATTTGCCAAGCGGTTCACCAAGGGCAATCACGCCTTTGTAGTCTGCACCCACATAGACAAATCGCACGTTCATAATCACATCATCTGGTCGGCGGTCAATGCAGATTGTGACCGAAAATTCCGCAACTTTTGGGGCAGCACCAGAGCCGTCCGGCGCTTGAGCGATACCATCTGTATCGAGAACGGATTGTCCATTGTGGAGGACCCAAAACCCCACGGAAAAAGCTACAACAAGTGGCTGGGCGAACAGGCCAAGCCCTCCCATCGGGAACAGCTGCGGGTGATGATTGACCATGCGCTGGAGCAGAAACCGGCGGACTTTGACGCGCTGCTGAAGCTGCTTTCGGAAATGGGCTGCGAAGTATCTCGGCGCGGGAAAGCAATCCGGCTCAAAGCACCCGGCTGGAAGAATGTAGCCCGCATGGATGACAAGCTGGGGGCCGGGTACAGTGAAGCAGAAATCCGTGCGGTGCTGGCCGGTGAAAAACAGCATACGCCCCGTAAAAAATCCCTCGTGCAGCCGGAGCCACCCAAGGTCAATCTTCTGGTGGATATTCAGGCAAAATTACAGGCTGGGAAAGGCGCTGGGTATGCGCGCTGGGCCAAGGTTTTTAACCTGAAACAGATGGCGCAGACTGTAAATTTTCTCACCGAACATCAGCTGCTGGATTATGGGGAGCTGGCAGAAAAAGCGGCGGCTGCCACGGCACATCACAATGAACTTTCGGCGCAGATCAAGGCGGCTGAAAAGCGCATGGCAGAGATCGCTGTTCTGCGTACTCACATCGTAAACTATGCCAAGACCCGTGAAACCTATGTGGCATACCGCAAGGCGGGTTATTCCCGAAAATTCCGGGAGGAACACGAGGAAGAAATTCTGCTCCACCAGGCTGCTAAGAATGCCTTTGATGAGATGGGAGTCAAGAAGCTTCCCAAGGTCAAAGACCTGCAAGCCGAGTACGCAAAGCTGCTGGAGGAAAAGAAGAAAACCTACGCCGAGTACCGGCGTTCCCGTGAAGAAATGCGGGAGCTTTTAACGGCAAAGGCAAATGTAGACCGAGTGCTGAAAATGGACGAGGAACAGAAAAAAGAACAGGAAAAAGACCACGGCCAGCGGTAAGCTGGTCCTGGTCCAAAGCGTTCGCAGAACGCGCAGCCACAGAATGAAATTCTGTGTTCAAAGGGGCTTGGGGGCGCTGCCCTCAACAAGCAAGCGGAGAGGAAAATCACGGAGGGATTTTCTTCTCTGCGGGCCTGTGTGTATTAACACAGGCATTGCTTGCCCCTTTTTGACCTGGGTATAAGTCAAAGCGGGAATGGGAATGGAGATGCCCGAAATCAGCTCCGCTTCAAACCGCCGCAGGGCGACAATATACAGCGTGTTCACAAGATAGCCCCGCCGCAGCGGGTAAAACACTTCCGGCAATCTCTCTTTCAGCTCCCGGTAGATATAATTGCAGCTCACGACCCGGTCAACGCAAACTAATTCCGTCCGCTTATCCCGGCTTTTGGCGTACAGAATGGTATAGGGATTGACATACACCGTCTGATTGCCGCTGGGAAACGCTATGCGCCGGCCGACGGGCTGTTCCAGCAGCAGATTGCGGACAAACCGCGTCGTGTTCATATCCATCTTCAAAATGCTGCGCTCGCCCTCAATGTCCGGCTGGGTGTACTCATAGGAATTGTGCTGATGTACCATTTTCAGCTCGCCGCCGATCAGCCGCCAGCCGATGGTAAAACAGTTGACGGCCCCAAGCTGGTTGTGCCTGCTTCTCACCGCAATCTGGCCGCAGACCTGCGCCGCTGTTTCGCCCAGCGGGACAGGGTAATATTCTTCCGACACCACGTCCACCGCCCTGCCCTCAAAGCCCTTGAAATGTTCCCGTATCGCGCTGCCGCCAAAGAGCATTGGCTCGCCGGTGCCGAGGTAGATGCTGTCCGGGCAGAGATAGTCAAACCACCGTTCCAAATCCCCCGCGTAGTGGGCGTGGAACAGCTCTTTTGTGAGCGCGGTAATTTCCTCTAAATGGATTTGCTTCTGCTTTTTTTCCTTTGCCATAATCTGTTCCCCCTTGTCTGCTTCCATTGTACCAAAATACGGCGGGCAGCACAAGAGAAAACACATCATTCACGCCGTATCACACTTCATTCGTTCCAAACCTATTGACATCCAAAACGCCGTATCGTAAAATATAGGGAAAGGGAAAATTATGCGCTTTTTTGCGGGAAAAGAGGTTGACAAACTATGCCGTTGAACAATATACTTACGACAGACAGACAGACAGACAGACAGACAGAGGTAAATCTGCCTGTTTTTGTGCTGTCCGCATATCGCTATAGCAGAGGAAGCAGTTGTCCATTCCAGCCGGATGGATGACCGCTACCTTTTTGCGTTTTTTGATAGACCAGCACAGGAACAGGAGGATGACTATGAAATTAAAGAAACGGATCGCCGCCCTGCTGATGGCGGGCGCGATGGTATGCTCCACTTTGCCGGTAAATGTACTGGCGGTGGAAAATTCAAATCGAAATGTAGGCGGTTTATGCGAACACCACGCCGAACATACGGAGGATTGCGGTTACACCGAGGGCAGCGAGGGGACGCCCTGCAATCACGAACACACCGAGGACTGCTATACCCTTGTGACAAGCTGTGTCCACAAGCATACGGCGGACTGCTACCCGGCAGAAAGCGTATCGGACAACACAGCCAGCCCGTCCGATGCGGAAAATCGGGAGCCAACCGAGTGCAGCCACGAGTGCAGCGAGGACACCGGCTGTATTAAAAAAGAATTAGACTGCAAACACGAACATGACGAGGCTTGCGGCTATGTCCCGGCCACTGAGGGGAGGCCCTGCGGTTATATCTGCGGCGAGTGCGACGTAGAGGACGTGCAAAAGCTGATCGACGCCCTACCCGCAACGGACAAGTTGACGACCATGACAAAAGATGAACAGAACGCAGTTTACGCCGATCTGCAGGCGGCATACGAAGCCTACCAAGCCTTGACCGAGGACGAACAGGCACTGCTTACCGGGACAGAGGTTTTCGAAAGCCTGTTCCACTTCTTCAATGGTATGGTCAATTTACTGGCGACGGCGAACGGCGTTTCCTATTTGGACGAAAACGGCGATGAACAGGCAGCAGATAATGTCACTGTGGTGGAAAGCAGCATGACCACATGGAATGGCGGCTGGTATGTAGTCAACGACACTGTGACCATCGGCAGCCGCGTCACCGTCAGCGGCGAAGTTCATCTGATTCTGGCAGATAACGCAAGCCTGACCGCCAACGACGGCATCAATGTGGCAGAGGGCAACAGTTTTTCCGTTTATGCCCAGTCTGCCGGGGAAAACATGGGTGCGCTGACCGCAACCGGCGGGAGTTTAGCAGCCGGAATCGGCGGCGGAAGCCGCGGTTCTGGTGGCAACATCACCATTAGCGGCGGCAGTGTCACCGCAACCGGCGGAGGATCTGCAGCCGGAATCGGCAGCGGTAAGGATAGTCGTAGCGGCGGCACAATCACCATCCACGGCGGCACAGTGAAGGCAACCGGCGGGAATTTAGCAGCCGGAATCGGCGGCGGAAATTCCAGTTCTAGCGGCACTATCACCATCCACGGCGGCACAGTGGAGACAATCGGCGGAGGATCTGCAGCCGGAATCGGCGGCGGATATAGTAGTGGTTCTGGCGGCGAGATCACCATCCACGGCGGCACAGTGAAGGCAGCCGGCGGAAGTGGTGCGGCCGGAATCGGCGGCGGACGGAGGGGTTCTGGTAGCAAGATCACCATCAACGGCGGCAATGTCACCGCAAGCGGTGGAGAATATGCAGCCGGAATCGGCGGCGGAGAGGATGGTTCTGGCGGCAGCTTTACAACCGGAACGGACGGTCATGCCCTGATTGTTGCAAGCAGTATCAGTGACAAAAGCCAGCGGAAAAGTTGGAGCGGCATGATCTTCGAGGGAGATACTGGTGAAGTCTATGGAAATCCAACCATTCAAGAGAATATAGAGATTCCATCGGGCAAAACGCTGACCGTACCGAAAAACACCACCCTGACTGTGAACAGAGGCGTGACCCTCACCAATAACGGAAAAATTATAAACAACGGAAAAATCACCAACAATGGAACAATCACAGGAAACGGCACAGTCGAGGGGAACCAACCGCTTTTACCACCTCCACCTGTTTCTTACCGAACCTGTGATGAAAATGGGCAGAACTGGGAAACCAAGGAATGTAGAAACTACACTGTGGTGGACGGCAGTACGACCGCATGGAGTGACGGCTGGTATGTGGTCAACCGCAATGTAACAATTGATGAACTCGTCACCGTTACCGGGAATGTCCGCTTGATTTTGACGGATGGCACAACTTTGACCGTCAACGGCGGCATCGGCGGCATCAATGTGGCAAAGGGCAACAGTTTTTCCGTTTATGCCCAGTCTGTCGGGGAAAACACGGGAAGGCTGACCGCAAACAGCGGCGGCTGGGGTGCGGGCATCGGCGGCGGAAACGGGAAGGCTGCAGGCACAATCACCATCCACGGCGGCGAAGTGACCGCAAACGGTAGCAACGGCGGCGCGGGCATCGGCGGCGGAAGCGGCGCCGGATTTGATGCTTCTGGCGGCACCATCACCATCCACGGCGGCAGTGTCACCGCAACCGGCGGATCTTTGGCAGCCGGAATCGGCGGCGGATCTTTGGAGTCTGGCGGCACAATCACCATCCACGGCGGCAATGTCACTGCAACCGGCGGAATGAGTGCAGCCGGAATCGGCGGCGGAAGCCAAGGTTCTGGTGGCAACATCACCATTAGCGGCGGCAGTGTCACCGCAACCAGCGTATCTTTGGCAGCCGGAATCGGCGATGGAGAGGGTGGTTCTGGCAGCAGCTTCGCAACCAGAACGGACGGTCATGCCCTGATTGTTGCCAATGGGGGTATCAGCGATATAAGCAATCAGAATAGTTGGAGCGGCATTATCTTCGATGGAAATACTGGCACAGTCTATGGAGATCAAACCCTGCAAGAGAATTTGAAGATTTCATCGGACAAAACGCTGACCGTACCGAAAAACATCACCCTGACTGTGAAGGACGGCGTGACCCTCACCAATAGCGGAACAATCACAGGAGACGGCACTCTGGGTGGCGAAGGAAATCTTGTGGGTTCCGGCACCGTTGCAAATACCATTCGGAACAATCTGCAAAAGGATTCGAAAGTAACGGTCAACGTCAGCCCATCACTGGCAACCTACGGTTCCAAGGTGAACATCACTGCCACCATATCCAAAGCGGCCACTATATCCAAAGCGGCAAATGCCATCACTCGTGCAGCAGAAAATCAAGTGGAATTTTTCGTTGGAACAGACAGCAATAAGAAAAGCCTTGGCACAGCAAATGTCAGCGGCGATGCTGCCACCCTTTCCGATGTGGAAATTTCACAAGAGAAAGGCTTTGCGGTTGGAGAAAATACTATTACCGCCGAATATGGCGGTAGCATGGGGCTGAAGCCGCAAACCGGCAGCACCCGGCTTACGGTGCAGGGAGATTTGAAGGATGCCATTGTGACGGTGAACGGCGAGTATTTTTATACCAATTCTCCCATTATCCCAGAGGTAAGTGTAACATGGAACGGTACGCAGCTTACAAAGGACACCGACTATACGGTTAACTATACGGATAACACCAATGTGGGCAATGCTACCGTAACTGTCACCGGTACAGGCAACTATATCAGCACAAAAACGGGGAGCTTTACCATCGCTCCGGCCCAGCTGAACGACGCGACAGTGAAAGTAAACGGCACCTATACCTACACCGGCCAGGCGCAGACCCCAGCCGCTGGTGATGTGGTTGTCACGCTGGGCGGCAAGACCGTCCCCAGCGATCAGTACACCATCGGCGCCAGCAATAATATCAATGCTGGGCAGGCGACCGTAACTGTGACCGCGAAAGCAGGTGGAAACTACACCGGTTCAGCCAGCGGGAAATTTACCATCGCTCTGGCCTCGCTGAACGACGCCAAGGTGGAGGTCAGCGGCGGGCCGTTTACCTATGACGGAACCTCCAAAGATCCCACTGTGACGGTGACGCTGGACAGTAAGACCCTGAGTGCAAGCACAGACTACACCCTCTCCTATTCCAACAGCAACGGCGGGGACGGAAACCTCACCAATGCCGGAACGGTCACAGTGACCGCCACCGGTAAGGGCAATTACACAGCCACCGGCACAGGGACATTTACCATCAACAAGGCCCAACCGAACTACACGCCCCCTACCGGTCTGACCGCCACTTATGGCGACACGCTGAAGGATGTACCTCTGACAGACGGCTGGGCTTGGAATGATCTAAATACTTCGGTTGGCAATGTAGGAGAGAACACCTTCCCTGCTACTTACAACAAAGATAGTAGCGGCAACTATAACCCGGTACAGCAAAACCTTACAGTGAAGGTAAGCCCTGCTTCTTATAAGATCACCCTTACCGGGCAAGCGGACAGCCCCACGCAGATCACCTTGGAGGAGGCTCAGGTAGAACCCGGCAACACCGGCGCAGCAGTCAGCTACGGCATGAATACCACCAACACAGCCCCCAGTAAGTGGCAGGCAGAGAAAGTATTCTCCGGCTTGACCGCAGATACCACCTACTACTTCTTTGCAAAGGTGGCGGCCACCACCAACTATGCGGAAACCATCAGCACAGGCGTGGCAATTACCACCCCCGAAAAAGAGGTCAGCAGCATTTCCATCAAAACCCAGCCCGCCAAGCTGGCCTACACCAGCGGCCAGACGCTGGATCTGAACGGCCTGTCGGTGCAGGTAAGCTATAGAGACAACACCAGCAAAACCATTGGCTGGGACGCCAACAAGCTGACCGCCGATCCCGCCCAGGGCACGGTGCTGACCGTTACCGGGCATAGCGGAAAAACTGTCACCATCAGCTATGGCGGAAAAACGGCCAAAACCGATGCACTTACCGTGGGTAAGGCAGAGCAGGCGGCTCTTTCCATCACCGGCAAGCCCACTACCGTCTACAACGGGGACACCTTTACCTTGACGACCACCGGCGGTTCCGGTACAGGGACGGTCACATGGGAGATCATCAGCGGCCCCGCAACAGTGGATGCCAACGGTAAGGTTACGGTAACTGGCATCGGCGAAATTCAAATCAAAGCGGTCAAGGCCGCAGATACCGAATACGCCCAGTCCGAGACAACCATTGCGCTGACAGCGGTGAAGAAACCCAGCAGCGGCGGGGGCAGTTCCTCTGGCGGTGGCTCGTCCTCCGGTAGTGGTTCTTCTTCCGATAACGGCGATTCCAGCGGCTCCACGGTTGTAGAGCGTCCGGATCAGACCAAACCGGAAATCCCTACCACCAGCCAGACCAAGCCGGCAACACCGGATAAAAACGGAAATGCCAGCATTAACGGCAACGCCGTACAGGACGCAATCAACAAGGCCACCGCTGACGCGAAGAAAAATGGAACCACCGCAAACGGCATTGCCGTAACGGTTCCCATCCAGAACGCGGCAGATGCAAAGAATCTTACCATCACCATCAAGGCACAGACGCTGGACAAGCTGGTGACGGCAAAGGTACGCCGGTTTGAGATTACTACAAACGGCCTGCCCTCTTTCGGATTTACGTTGGATACCTTGAAGATGCTGAATGCCCAGTCCAAGGGAGGGAATCTGATTCTGCGGGTTTCCAAAGCAGCGGTCACTTCCGCTAAGGCAAAGGCGGCGATTGGAACAAGACCAGTTTATGAGTTCTCTCTGGTTTATGTCAAAGGCGGCAAGAAAGTGCCCCTCACCGATTGGCAAGGCAAGACGGTTTCCGTCAAACTGCCCTATACCCCGGCAGCAATCGAACAGGCCGGAAACCTGTATGCGGTCTATGTGAACGACAAAGGCAAGGTACAATGGCTCACCAAGTCCAGTTATGACGCGGACCAGAAAGCCGTGATTTTTGAAGCACAGCATTTTAGTATCTACGGCGTAGGCTACAAGAACCCGGTTCCGAACTTCACCGACATCAATGATCATTGGGCCAAGGAACACATCCTGTTTGCAGTCAGCCGCGGGCTGTTCTCCGGCACAAGCAAAACCACCTTTAGTCCGAACACCACCCTGACACGGGGAATGTTCGTCACCGCCCTGGGACGGCTGGCAGGAATCAATCCGGCGGATTACCAAAACAGGAAATTTACTGATGTGAAAGCCAACGCCTACTACGCCCCCTATGTCAACTGGGCAGCGAGTAAGGGAATTGTCAGCGGTACGACTTCCTCCACCTTTGCCCCGGACAGCAGCATCACCCGTGAGCAGATGGCAGTAATTATGAAGAACTACGCTGACAAGATGGGTTACTCCATACCGAAAACGCTGGCGGCTGTGACCTTTGCCGATAACGCGCAGATTTCTTCCTGGGCAAAGGATGCGGTCAAGGCTATGCAGCAGGCGGGCGTTCTCTCCGGCAAGGAAAACAACCGGTTTGACCCGCAGGGCAACGCCACCCGCGCCGAGGCGGCTACTGTCCTGCACCGGTTTGTGGAGATTGTCATTGACCCGCAGTCCGCAAACGGCTGGCAGCAAAATGACAGCGGCGAATGGAGTTACTACAAGGACGGAGGGCCGGTCAAAGGCTGGCTCTCCGACGACCAGAAATGGTACTGGCTGGACAAGGCCACCGGTAAGATGTTCTCCGGCGGCTGGAAGCAGATTGATGGCAAGTGGTACTACTTCTACGCAGACGGCTCTATGGCGGTCAGCACCAAAGTGGACGGCTACGAAGTTGGCGCAGATGGCGCGAGAAGATAACTGACCACAAATTTAGAAAGGACACGAAGCAGCATTGGAGTATATTGAAACAATAACAATAGATGCCGCAAGCGGTTTTCGGGACATATAACTTCTGCTGCTTTGTTCCATTCCCATAGCGGTGCAAGGGAGGCCGCTTATGGGTAGATACCCCTTTTGACCTTTCTCCACCGCTAACAGGTGGAGACTTCCAAAATAACATATCCAGTCCGATCAGGGCGCAAGTGAACTTACCATCACTTGCGCCCTATTTTTGTACGCGCTGTTTCTACATAAAACCTAAAAAAGCTGGAAAGAAACACAAAAAATGCCACCGCAGAAGGACAAGAAAGGACAAGCCTCCTCCTGTCAGACCTTTTTTCTATAAGAGCTTCCCATTCGACAGCGTTCCTGACGCCGGCGGCCCTGGATGCCGGTCGCCGCCCCGTTTCGATTCGTCCGCAAACCAACCCACGAATCGAAACGGAGGAACACCATGAGCAGTGAAAGAAAACAACGGTATCTTTACATAGACGGACAAGCTGTACCGGTAAGCGAACAGGTCTACCGCGTGTATCAGCACTACGAACGAAAAGAGGAATACTTTTCCTACGACTTGAAAGTGGAAAAGTTCCAAAAAGAAACTGCCTCTTTCCTACCCAGTAGAGAGGATTCCTATGAGCGTCTGCTGGCAAAGGACAAGCAGTTTGCTACTTCTGGTCAACCCGTGGAGGAACAGGCGGTCTCGTCCGTTTGGCTGGAGGGATTATTGGAATGTTTGTCAGAGGATGAGAGGATTATTCTCCACAAACTGTATTTCGAGGACAAGTCAGAACGGATTGTCAGCATGGAGCTTGGAATTTCCAAAACAGCTCTGCATCAGCGCAAAGTCAAGCTGCTCCAAAAATTAAAAATTTTTTTGGAAAACATGGGAAAAGCATAGACCAAAACCACTCTCCCAACGGGGAAATAAGTGAGAGGGTCTATCTCTCTCATGCAGCTTGACAACTGAATAGACGGCATTTCCGGTACATAACCCATGTACGAGCGAATCAGGTGCGCCGCGAAGATGGACAGCCCAAGGAGGTGATAAACAGGGCTGTTCCGAGCGATCTACGCCAGCCTGATCCCCGAAGGCGGCACTTCGGGACGCGATGACTGCATGGGGGCTTAAAGATACTTCCTCACGGCCTCCTAAAGACTTGGGGGGAACCCTGCGGCACACGATACGAACGGTGCTGCGGAGTTATGACAGCCGCGCCAGCGGAGACCGGGAATGTCCCCATCGTCAGGGGCGCGTGGCAAATGTGACGAGCATAAACCAAACTATCATACAGCAGCCGTACCGATTGACTGGTTCGCATATACCCTCAACTTTATCGGTGCGGCTGCTTATCTTTATATGAATTGAGACAAACTGTTTCCTCATATCTTATGAAGAAACAGTTTTTTTGACTGGAGGTGCGTCAATATGGATCAGCAGATTACCCCTACGACCTCCTATAAAGAGGTGAAAATCGGGAAAACCATTTACCGTGTGACCAGCTTTTTTTCGGGTGAAAAGGAGCTGGGAAAGACTTTGGAGCAGCTGGCTGTCCGGCGCGCCATGTCGGAGGTTTCCACACCTGCCAGCTGCTCCGCACACACGGCTACATAGTCACACTATCCTCCCGGCTTTGCCGCATCCTTGCGCGGCGATGGATTCTCCGTTACGATATTCATACAGGGATACTCCCTGTGGAGCCATCACGCCGCATGAGGTATGGAATCTGGATTGTCGGGAGGTAAAATAAAGATGACTACAAAAACATACAACGTCGGCATCTACTGCCGTTTAAGTAACGACGATGAACGCGACGGCGAATCCGTCAGCATCGAGAACCAGAAACTGCTGCTTCAGAACTATGTGCGGCAGCGGGGCTGGAATGAAATTGATACCTATATCGACGATGGATATTCAGGTACGAATTTTGACCGTCCTGGGGTCAAACGACTAATCGAGGACGCCAAGGCCAAGCGGATCAATGTGATTCTGGTCAAGGACCTGTCCCGTTTTGGCCGTAACTACATTGAGTTCGGGCAATACACGGATTACTTATTCCCATCCCTGGGCTGCCGGTTTATCGCTCTGAACAACGGCATTGACACGGAAAGCACCAATGGCAGCACCGATGTCATGTGCTTTTTGAACTTATTTAACGAATTTTATAGCCGCGACACCAGTAAGAAGGTCAAAGCAGTCAAAAAAGCCTGTGCAGAAAACGGGAAATTCATGGGAACCTATCCCGCCTACGGCTATAAGCGGGACCCAGCGGATAAGCACCATCTGGTGATCGACGAGGACACCGCCCCGATTGTGCGCCGTATCTTCGAGATGCGGGCAGCCGGAACAGGGTTTCACGCCATCGCCGTTATGCTGAATGAGGAAGGCATCCCGTCCCCCGGTGTGCTGTACTACCAGCGCAAGGGACAGAGCGATCCGCGCCGGGTCAACCACAAATGGGCAGACCAGACGGTGAAGAATATCGTCCGCAGCGAGGTTTACATTGGCAACATGGTTCAGGGAAAGACCGGAACGCTGTCGTATAAATCCCGTAAACTCGTGGGTAAGCCGGAGGAAGAATGGATTCGTGTGGAAGGGACCCATGAACCGATTATCTCACAGCAGCTGTGGGATACCGTAGTCAGCATTGATAAAAAGAAGGTGCGGAAATCTTCTTCCGCTGACGGTTACAGGAGCATCTTCACCGGCCTTGTGTACTGTGCGGACTGCGGTTTCAAAATGAGAAATCAGGTGGAGCGATTCACCTATAAAGACGGGACGCCGGGGCGGTACAGCTCCTTTATCTGTGGGAACTACTCCCGCAGCGGCAAGGGGGCCTGCACCATCCACACCATCTATGAGAATGTACTGAGCCAGCTTGTATTGGAGGACATTCGGGAAAAGGCCCGTTTTGCGGAATATGACCCGGAGCAGCTGGTCCAGCAGATTATCCGCTTAAAGGATAAGGAAGCTAAAAGCCGCCTTTCCTCCTGCGAACAGGAGCTGAAAACATACACGGCGCGGCTTTCCGAGCTGGAACGGCTGATGCAGAATCTCTATGAGGATAAATGCGCCGGAACCATTCCGCAGACCGTTTTTCAGACCTTAATGCGCAAATACGAAGCGGAACGAGCTGAAAAGGCCGAAGCCATCCCGGAACTGGAACACAAGGTCAAAAGCTACCTGGAAAACCGCACGGATGCGAACCGCTGGCTGGCTATTATCTGCCGGTACACAGAGATTACGGAGCTGGATGAATCCATTCTCTTTGAACTTGTGGACCGCATTGAGGTTGGAGAAACCAAAAAAGTGGGCGGACAGCGGATTTGTGACCTCCGCGTTTACTACCGCTACGTCGGAAATGTGGACGCGGCGCTGGCACAGGAAGAAAGGAGGCAGCCCCTTGAAGAAGCAATATAAAGTCGGCATCTACTGCCGCCTGAGTGTGGACGATGCCTCCAATTCTGCAAAGGCAAAAAACTATATCCCCGGTGATGAATCCGCCAGCATAGAAAACCAGCACGAAATTCTCTCCAAATTTGTCATGCTCAATGGTTGGATCGAGGTCAAGACCTATCGGGACGATGGGTACAGCGGCGGGAATTTTCAGCGGCCCGGATTTTTGGAAATGCTGGAGGATGCCCGCCACGGTCTGATTAACCTGATTCTGGTCAAAGACCTGTCCCGTCTTGGGCGTGACTTTGTAGAGGTAGGCCGCTATACGGATGTGATTTTCCCGTCCCTTGGCTGCCGGTTTGTGTCTGTGCTGGATTGTCTGGATAGCGAGGGCGACAACACCGATATGCTGCACTTCCGCAGTCTGATGAACGACTACCATCTGAAAGACTTGTCGGGAAAAATCAAATCAGTGCTGTACTCCAAAAAGAAAAGCGGCCAATACCTGACCGCCTATGCTCCTTACGGATACCGCAAGAGTGATGAGGACAAACACCGGCTGGTGGTGGATGAAGAAGCCGCCGCTGTGGTGCGGGAGATCTACCGGATGCGCTATTCAGGCATGGCCTACGGCAAGATTGCGGCGGCGCTGAACAAGAAAGGCATCCTTTCTCCCCGCTGGTATTGGGAACTGCACTACGGAAAAAAAGGCATCTGCAAATACTCCAAACTTTGGACCTATGCCACGGTGAAAAACATTCTGAATGACACCGTTTATCTCGGCATAGTCACGCAGAACCGCACCGGCACCCGTTCCTACAAGGATAAGACCATGATACAGAAGCCGGAAATGGAATGGATTTGCCATGAGGATGCACACGAAGCAATCATTGACCGGGAACTTTGGGAAACGGTTCAGGAAAAGAACCGGGCAGTCAAACAGCAGGCAGCAAACCATGCCGCCCCTTTGCCTGCTCTGTTCACCGGTAAGCTGGTCTGTGCGGACTGCGGGCATCCTCTGGCAGCCACCCGTGAGACCCAGCGCAGAAAAAACGGGACAGTCAAGCGGTATGTTTCCTATATCTGCTCCCATTTTGCCACCACCGGACACAGTGCCTGTTCATGGCATCGGATTTACGAAATCTCGCTGAAAACGCTGGTGCTGAAGGAAATCAGGGCGCACAGTCAGGCGGTAGCACAGGATGAAAATGCGGTGCTGGATAAGCTGAAACAGCAGATACTTTCCGAAAGCGCAGCCAAACAGAAGGATTCTAAGCTGGAAATCAGCCGACTGCGGCGGCGTATTGGAGAGCTGGAACACATGACCGCCAAGCTCTACGAGGATAAGGTCAGCGGCACGATCAATAGCGATACCTTTGCTATCCTGATTCAGAAAAGCGAACAGGAGCGCATCCAAAAGGCGACCCGGTTGGAGGCTCTTTTGGCAGAAGAACGGAAAGCCCGACAGGAAGTTGAAAATATCCGGCAATGGGCAGGCATCATTCGCCGCTATCTGGATGTGCAGGGGCTTGACCGGGACATTGTGGATGAACTAATTGACCACATCGAGATCGGGGAACGCTCCGTCATAGAGGGCCAGCGCCGTCAGGACATTAAAATCTTTTACCGCTTCGTAGGTGTGGTATAATGGGAAAAAGAAAAGACCCGGCTGCATCCGCAGTCCGGGCATATACCTGACAACATTCTATAAAAACGGTTTGCGATTGAACCGCATCGCTTTGTCAAAAAAAGTGATTCAGCAGAACACCCTTCCCAAACAGCTTATGTTCTTGAACAAGTTTTTGAACGGCATGAGGTCATTGCTCTCGCTGCTGTCAGTGTCTACATTGTCATTGATAGCGATGTAGCGTACGCCGAACATGGGAAAGCGTTCCTCAATGTAGAGACCGGTATGAAGTTGGTTACGTCCCAGTCTGGAAAGGCCCTTGGTGACGATGATTCCAATCTCACCGTTCTCCATGTCGGAAATCATCTGCTGAAATGCGGGCCTTTGGAAATTTCCACCGGAAAAACCGTCATCCACATAGAAGCAGGGATTGGGAAAGTGATGGTCTTCTGCAAACTTTTGCAGGATATTTTTCTGAGACGAGATTTGTCAAGGGTATTTTCTTCATAAGAGAGCGCCCTGCACAAAA
>OHCN01000539.1_pt1 | contig 16028 bp, 11 predicted proteins | sample 1566761 | NCBI WGS metagenome assembly OHCN01 (sample SAMEA3879568, study PRJEB24766) | human gut metagenome | biome: human-associated habitat; feature: feces | place: USA | collected 1985/1987 | reverse complement strand
CGTCACGCACCGCGTGCTTGCCCGGCTGGAGCAGGAGGGACATCTGGCCGCCGTCGTCACGCAGAACATCGACGGCCTGCACCAGAAGGCCGGGAGCAAGCGCGTCTATGAGCTGCACGGCAGCGTTCTGCGCAATTACTGCATGAAGTGCGGCAAATTCTATCCCGGCGAATTCATCCGCGACGCAAAGGGCATCCCCCGCTGCACCTGCGGCGGCATTGTGAAGCCCGACGTCGTGCTCTATGAGGAGGCGCTTGACGAAAAGACGCTGGCCGGAGCCATTTCCGCCATCCGGCAGGCCGATGTGCTGATCGTCGGCGGAACGAGCCTCACCGTCTATCCGGCCGCAGGCCTGCTCGGCTACTACCGCGGTGACCGTCTCGCCCTCATCAACCGCGACGAGACGCCCTATGACGACATGGCCGGGCTTGTGCTGCACGCCTCGCTCGGCGACGTGTTCTCGCAGCTGTAAGGAGGGCAAGCATGGAAGAGACCTGCGTTCTCCGTCCCATTGCGCATGTGCACAGCGAATTCCCCGGGAAATTCGGCATCCCGCGCCAGAGCGGCGTCGTGCCGGAGCTGCGCTCGGAGCTGATCTTCACGCCGGAATTCCGCAATCCGGACGCCCTGCGCGGCATCGAGGGCTTTGACCGCCTGTGGCTCATCTGGGAGTTTTCCGCCAACCGCCGCGCCTCGTGGTCGCCAACGGTCCGCCCGCCGCGCCTTGGCGGCAATACGCGCCTCGGCGTGTTCGCCACGCGCTCGCCGTTCCGGCCGAACCCGCTCGGCATGTCCTGCGTCGTCCTGACCGGCGTCCGGCAGGATGCAAAGCTCGGGCCTGTTCTGTGCCTGTCAGGGGCCGATCTCATGGACGGCACGCCCGTCTTTGATATCAAGCCCTATCTTCCCTATTCCGACTGCTTTCCCGATGCCCGCGCAGGCTTCACGGCTCTTGCGCCTGACCTGCTGCTTGGCGTTGATTTTCCGCCGGAGCTGCTCGAACGCATCCCCGAGGCGCACCGCAGCGCCCTGCTCGGCGTGCTGTCGCACGATCCCCGGCCGTCCTATCAGGACGATCCCGCGCGCCGCTACGGCATGGGCTTCGCGGGCTTTGACATTCATTTTACCGTCTCCGAGGGCCGGCTGACCGTGGTCGACGTCGTGCCGATGGAGCCGTCTGAGAAAGGATCCGCAAGCCAATGATTCGAATCATGTTCGTCTGCACCGGAAATATCTGCCGCAGCCCCATGGCCGAGCTGGTCATGAAGCAGCTCGTGCGCAAGGAGGGGCTTGACTGGGTCATCTCGTCCGCCGCCAACACCGGCGACGAGGTCGGCAATCCCGTCTATCCGCCCGTCCGCGCCCTGCTTGAGGCTCGCGGTATCTCCTGCAAGGGGAAATACTCCGTGCAGCTCCGCCGCGAGGATTACCCGAACTACGACTATTTCATCGGCATGGACGCACGCAACCGCCGCGATATGCTGCGCATCTTCGGCGGCGACCCCGAAAATAAGGTCCATCTGCTGCTGGACTACACGGATCATCCGCATGAGATCGCCGATCCGTGGTACACGCGCGACTTCCGCAAGGCCGAGGCCGAGATCAACGAGGGCTGCGCCGCCCTGCTGCGCACGCTCCGGGCACGAGATAATTAATAAATGGGTCAGCGGCGTTTTTTGCCGCTGACCCATTTCTTTAATCTCCCATACAGAGGCCAAGCTCCCGCGCCGCACGGACGAGCTCGCCGTCCACCGGGACGGTCTTGAGCCGTCCGGCAACTTCCTTGAGCGGCACCGGCACGATGCGGTCGTTCTGCACGGCAACCATGTTGCCGAACTTTCCCTCGCGGATGAGCTCCGCCGCCGCCACGCCGAGGCGCGTGCACAGCAGGCGGTCTGCCGCACAGGGCGCGCCGCCGCGCTGGAAGTGGCCGGGGATCGTCACGCGGATTTCCTGACTTGTGATCTTCTGCAGCTCATCCGCCAGGCGGTAGGAAATGGACGGATACGGCATGGCCGCCCGGGCGGCCTTGAAGTCCTTCTTGCTCATGGCAGCCTCCTCGCGGCTGATGGCGCCCTCCGCCACCGCGACGATGGAGAAGCGCTTGCCCCCGCGGGCGCGCTGCTGGATGGCAGCCGCAATGGCCCGCGCGTCATAGGGGATCTCCGGGATAACGATGACGTCCGCGCCGGAGGCAATGCCCGCATGCAGTGTCAGCCAGCCTGCCTTATGTCCCATGATCTCCACGATAAACACGCGGCTGTGCGAGAACGCCGTGGAATGGATGGAATCGATGACCTCCACGGCGATGTTCATGGCCGACTGGAAGCCGAACGTCACCTGCGTGCCCCACAGGTCGTTGTCGATGGTCTTCGGCAGCGTCACAACAGGAATGCCGTGCTCCGAAAGCAGGTTTGCCGTCTTGTGCGTGCCGTTGCCGCCAAGGATGACCAGGCAGTCAAAGCGGGCACGGCGGCAGGTGTCGAGCATTTTCTCGAGCTTTGTCGCCTCGTTCTCCTCTGCCTGCTGCATGGTCTTGAACGGCTGGCGCGACGTGCCGAGGATCGTGCCGCCGCGCGTGAGGATATCGGAAAAATCCTGCGGCTCCATGGGGTGATAGTCGCCCTCGATGAGGCCGCGGTAGCCGTCGCGGATGCCATAGATGGTCACGGCGGTCCCGAATTCCTGATACAGCGCCTTTGCCACGCCTCGCAGGGCTGCATTCAGGCCCTGACAGTCGCCGCCGGATGTCAGCATACCGATTTTCATGGTTTCGTCCCTCCTGTAATTCTTCAGCTTGTCAAAAAAGTCCCTTTGGGCTTTTTCGCCAAGCTGATTCCAGAATTGCAAAATAGAATTTTGTATTATTATTTTGCAATTCTGCCGCTGCGGCAGGTGATGGAACGCGAAAGGACACCCTGACGGTTTCCTTTCACACGTTCCTTCCCTCCGAAACTTTTGGCTTGGCTGTTTTTTGACAGTCTGAGTTCTTATCATCTCTATCATCATACGACTTTTTGCCGCACTTGAAAAGGGGGGGTGTCAATTTTTCATGATTTTACAACGCCGGGATTGCAGCAGCCGCGCATTTCCGGTATAATGGAGCAAAACATCTGGAAAGGAGCAGGCCCCATGACGGAACCGATCTGGGAAAAGGGCTACACGCAGAACCGGGAGCTTTCGTGGCTGCAATTCAACGCCCGCGTGCTTGAGGAGGCGGAGGACGAGACCGTCCCCCTGCTGGAGCGCGTGAAATTTCTCTCCATTTTCACGAGCAATCTCGATGAATTCTATATGATCCGCGTCGGCAGCCTCGGCGACGTCGCCGCGCTGGGCGGCCACGGCGTGGACAACAAGTCCGGCCTGACGGCAAAGGAACAGCTCGAGCGGATCTATGCGGCGACGGCCCCGCTGTATGAGCGGCGCGACCGTGTCTTCCGCCGCGTGGAGCGGGAGCTTGGCGCAGAGGGCCTGCAGCGCCTGCGCATGAGCGAGCTGACACAGGACGAGCACCACTATATCCGCCAGCTCTTCCGCACGGCCATTCAGCCGCTGCTCTCGCCGCAGATCGTCGACGCACATCATCCCTTCCCCCATCTTGCCAGCAAGACGCTGCACGTCGGTGTGCGGCTGTCGCGGAAAAAATCGGAATTCTGGGGTCTTATCCCCATGCCGCCCTCCGTGCCGGAGCTGCTGTTCCTGCCGGAGCAGAATGGCATTTGCCGCTACGTTCCGCTCGAGGAGGTCCTGCTGTTTTACGCAGACAGCGTGTTTGAGATGTACAGCACGCTCGAAAAGGTCGTGTTCTGCGTCACGCGCAATGCGGACATCAACCCGGACGACGAGCCGTTCGCGCCGGACGGCCGCGAGATCGACCTGCGCGCCAAGATGGAAAAGCTGCTGCGGGAGCGCAGGCGGCTGTGCGTCGTGCGCGTGGAGCTTTCCGCGCCCATCAGCGGGCACTTTGCCGAGCTGTTCCGCAAGCGCTTCGATATCTCCGGCGAACAGATCTTCGTCTCCTGCGAGGCGCCGCTGTGCATGGACTACGCCTTCTCGCTCGGCGAGCATCTGCCGGAGGCCCGCCGCGCTGCCCTGTCCGACCCGCCCTTCACGCCGCAGCAGCCCGCCATGCTGCTGCCGGGCCAGAGCCTGCTGCGCGCCGCGCTGAAGCGCGACCTGTTCCTGTCCTATCCCTATGAATCCATGGAGCCATTCCTGCAGATGGTGCGCGAGGCGGCCAATGCGCCGGACGTTCTGTCCATCCGCATCACGATCTATCGGCTGGCCCGCAAGGCCAAGCTCGTGGACTATCTCTGCGCCGCCGCCGAAAACGGCAAGGACGTAACCGTTCTCATCGAGCTGCGCGCCCGCTTTGACGAGCAGAATAACATCGACTGGTCCGAGCGGCTGGAGGAAGCGGGCTGCAAGGTGCTCTATGGCTTTGAGGACTACAAGGTTCATTCCAAGATCTGCCTCATCACTCTGCGGGAGCGCGGCGCACTGCGCCATGTCACGCAGATCGGCACAGGCAATTATAACGAGAAGACCGCAAAGCAGTATACGGATGTCTCGCTCGTTACGGCAGACCAGAATATCGGAGCGGACGCCGCGGCCTTCTTCAGCAATATGGCGCTCGGCAACCTTGAGGGCAGCTACGGCACGCTGCTCGTTGCACCGCACCAGCTGAAGAAGCCGATCCTCGCGCGCATCGAGGAACAGACGGCCCTCGGCCCAAACGGCTACATTCTGATGAAGTTCAATTCTCTGACGGATATCGACGTCATCCACGCCCTGTCGCGCGCCTCGCAGGCGGGCGTCCGCGTCGAGCTCATCATCCGCGGCATCTGCTGTCTAGCCCCCGGCGTACCGGGCTATACGGACAACATCACCGTCACAAGCATCGTTGGCCGCTTTCTGGAGCACTCGCGCATCTTCTGCTTCGGCCGCGGCGAGCAGGAGCACGTCTATATCTCGTCTGCCGACATGATGACGCGCAATACCGTCCGCCGCGTAGAGATCGCCTGCCCCATCCGCAGCCCGGAGATTCGCCGCAGGCTCCACGAAATTCTGGACGCCATGCTGGCGGACAGCGTCAAAGCGCGCGTCCTGCTGCCGGACGGAACGTATACGAAAAAGCCGCCTGCCTACGAGCCGGTCTGCGCGCAGGTCCTGCTCATGAAGCGCGCCGTCGAAGCCGCGCAGCAGCAGAGCGCCGCCGCCCCGCAGGAAAAGCGTTCTCTCTGGGAAAAGCTCTTCCACCGGAAGGGCCGCTGACCATGGCGGAAGCACCGTCGTTTTTTGCCTCCGTCTATGCGCTCGTCGCGCAGATCCCGCCCGGCTTTGTCGCATCCTACGGCCAGCTGGCCCGTATGCTCGGCGCCCCGCTGGCCGCGCGGCAGGTCGGCTGGGCCATGCGCTGCTGCCCGGACGAACTGCCGTGGCAGCGTGTCATCCGCGAGGACGGCACGATCGCAGGCGGAGCATATGCCCCGCTGCGCCGCGCCATGCTGGAGGCCGAGGGCGTCCCGTTCACACAGAACGGCCGCGTCGCCATCGACCGCTGCCGCTGGCAGCCTGCGGAAGAGGGCTGATATGGGCTTGCAGTTCAGATAGGAGCAATTCAACCGCGTAAGGGCGCTGGTGCGCCACGGCACTCCCCTGACGTGTCATTGCGAGGGCGCTTGCGCCCGTGGCAATCTCACGCAGCCGGCTGCATTTTCGCCGTGGCTTTCCTGTACTTCAGCCGGGTACTGCGAGATTGCCACGTCGGCTGCGCCTCCTCGCAATGACAACTGAGGAAACCTTTCTGAAATAGCAGGCAGGGTCGCTTGGCCCTGCCCTTCGTCTTATTTCCCGCATTTGCCGCAGCTGCAGCAGGCCGCGCCGTTTTCCGCCGTGCGGCAGCGGCGCTTGCGATACTCCGTCGGCACCTCGCCGTAGACCTCGCGGAATGCCTCGGTAAAGCGGCTCTGGCTCTCATAGCCGACGGCCTTGGCAATGGCCGCGATGTCGTCCTGCGTCTGCGTCAGGCGTGCGGCGGCCGCCTCCATGCGGTGCTGCTTCATATGCTGCGCGATGGACGAGCCGTAAACGCGCTTGAAGGCGCTTTTCAGCGTCGTTGTATTCATCAGAAACTCGCGCGACAGCGCCTCGATCGTGATGCGCTCGGAAAGATGCTCCGTGAGATAGGTGTGCACGCGGCGGATGATCTCCTCCTGCGAGGCCTGAAAGTCCACGGCCTTCTCCGGGCAGGCGATCTCCATGACGCGCTCGACGATCTCGTGCAGCAGACGGCTCTCCTCCGTGTCTGCCGCGCGGTAATAGACCTCCTTGCCGTCGCGGCGGCTGACGAGCAGGCCGCTCTCCGTCAGGGAGCGCAGATGGTGCGACACGGCCGGGCTGGACATCTCCAGCATGGCGGCCAGATTGATGACGCATGCCTCCTGATGGCTGAGCAGCCAGAAAATGCGCACGCGCGTCGGGTCGCTGAGCTGCTTGAATACCTCGGCAGCAGCCGCAAAATGCGCCACCTGCATGACCTCCTGATGCAGGCTTGCCGCCTGAGACGACGTTCCGTGGTCGTGGGGAAGCTGAAATTCTGCCATAGTCTCTCTCCGTTCTCCGTTTTGGAAATTCCGTTCGCCCGTTCCGAAACAAGCCGGCCAAACCGCTTGCATTTTGAGTTCGCATCCAGTATACTACAGTCACAACGATTAAGCAAGCATTGAATCGTTCCAATATTCATTCCTTCCGGAGCGCCGCTGGCGCGCAAGGAAAATTTTCAGGAGGTTTTTATCATGAAGAAGACGTATCCGATCGAAGTTGACTGCGCAAACTGCGCGAACCTGATGGAGCAGGCCACAAAGAAGACCGAGGGCGTCGCCGACGCGACCGTGAATTTCATGACCCAGAAGATGATCGTGGAGTTCGCCGAGGGCGCTGATCCCAAGGACGTCATGAAGCGCGTTCTCAAGGCCTGCAAGAAGGTCGAGCCGGACTGCGAGATCGAGCTTTGACCCTTCCGGCGGCGCATCGCAAGATACGCCGCCTTTTATTTGGCCAGGGCCTCTGAGTCCTGTTATTTCGAATCAAAAAATCAGAAAGAGAGGTAAACCGAGCATGAACAAAAAGCAGAAAAAAATGCTTATCCGCATCGCGATCACGGCAGTCATGCTCATCGCGCTTGCATTCATCCCCCTGACCGGTATCTGGCAGCTCCTGGCCTATGTGGCCGCCTACCTCGTCATCGGCTACGATATCCTCCGCAAGGCAGGCATCGGCATCATCCACGGCCGCGCATTTGACGAGTGCTTCCTGATGGCTATCGCCACGCTCGGCGCGTTCTTCCTCGCCGTCTGGACGAAGAGCGGCGACTACGTCGAGGGCATCTCCGTTATGCTGTTCTACCAGATCGGCGAGCTGTTCCAGAGCTACGCCGTCGGCAAGAGCCGCCGCAACATCAGCGCGCTGATGGACATCCGCCCCGATTATGCCAACATCGAAAAGGACGGCAAGCTCGAGCAGGTCGACCCGGATGAGGTCACCGTCGGCAGCATCATCGTCGTGCAGCCCGGCGAAAAGGTCCCGCTGGACGGCGTCGTCGTCAGCGGCAATTCCACCCTGAACACCAGCGCCCTGACGGGCGAGAGCCTCCCCCGCGATGTTGCCGAGGGCGACGAGATCATCAGCGGCTGCATCAACATGAGCGGCGTTCTGAAAATTCGTACCACGAAGGCCTTCGGCGAATCCACGGTCTCGAAAATTCTTGACCTTGTGGAGAACGCCAGCTCCCGCAAGTCCCGCTCCGAGGCGTTCATCTCCCGCTTTGCCCGCATCTACACGCCCGCCGTGTGCATCGGCGCGGTGCTGCTGGGCGTTGCCGTGCCGCTGCTGCGCATGGCCTTCGGCGCAAGCGCCCAGTGGGTCGACTGGGTCTACCGCGCGCTGACCTTCCTCGTCGTGAGCTGCCCGTGCGCCCTTGTCATCAGCATTCCCCTGAGCTTCTTCGCCGGCATCGGCGGCGCAAGCAAGGAGGGCATCCTCATCAAGGGCTCAAACTATCTGGAGGCCCTTGCCGCAACGAAGGTCGTCGTGTTTGACAAGACCGGCACCCTGACGCAGGGCGTGTTTGAGGTCACGGCCGTCCACCACAACGAGCTGGACGCCAATAAGGTGCTGGAATATGCCGCGCTGGCCGAGTGCGCCTCGTCCCATCCTATCAGCAAGAGCCTGCAGAAGGCCTACGGCAAGGCCATTGACCGCAGCCGCGTTACAGGTATCGAAGAGATCAGCGGCCACGGCATCACGGCGACCGTTGACGGCCACAGCGTCGCTGCAGGCAACGCCAAGCTCATGGAGAAGCTCGGCATCGAATACCACGACTGCCACTGCGTCGGCACAATCATCCACATGGCCATCGACGGCGTCTACGCCGGGCACATCGTCATCTCCGATATCATCAAGCCGCACTCCGCCGAGGCCATTGCCCGCCTCAAGAAGTCCGGTGTCTCCAAGACCGTCATGCTCACGGGCGACGCGCGCCGCGTAGCCGAGCAGGTTGCGGGCGAGCTGGGCGTCGACGAGGTCCGCAGCGAGCTTCTGCCGGGCGACAAGGTCGCCGAGGTCGAAAAGCTGCTGGCAGAAAAGGCCCCGAAGGACAATCTCGCCTTTGTCGGCGACGGCATCAACGACGCGCCCGTCCTGACCCGCGCGGACATCGGCATCGCCATGGGTGCCATGGGCAGCGACGCCGCCATCGAAGCCGCGGACGTTGTGCTGATGGACGACGATCCCCTGAAGATCGCCAAGGCCATCCGCATCTCGCGCAAGTGCATCGGCATCGTGCGGCAGAACATCGTGTTCTCCCTCATCGTGAAATTTGCCTGCCTTGCCCTGACGGCCGCCGGTATCACGAACATGTGGGCCGCCATCTTCGCCGACGTCGGCGTGATGATCCTCGCCGTGCTCAACGCCATCCGCGCCCTGCGCGTCCACAATCTCTGAGTTGGAATGATCCCGAAAAAAATCCGGGCCTGCTGCTTTTTTTGCAGCAGGTCCGGATGCTTTTTACCGGTTATTTTAAGGCAGCGCCGTCGTGAAACGCGCGGCCGACGACCGCGCCGAGGCGGACATAGGTCTTGTTGAACGAATCATAGGTGATGGGCGCGACCTTGTCCACGTCGACCTTGCCCTCCGGCGTGAGATAGGCCTCGTCCACGCTGACGTTCACAATCTCGCCGACGAGGCGGCAGCTCTCCGGGTCATAGCTCACGACACGGCAGGAAACGGCGATGGGCAGCTCATCGATGCAGGGCGCGTCGACGAATTCGGACTTCGTGGCATGGAATCCGGCGCGGGCGAACTTGTCCGGCACCTGGTTGCCGGACACCAGCCCGACATAGTCGCAGGCGACGACCTGCTCCGCCGTGCCCATGCTGACGGTGAACGCGCCGCGGGCCAGCAGGTCCTTCACCGTGCGGTGCGACGGGCTGACGCAGAACGAAAGCTCCTTATCGTCGCTGATGCCGCCCCAGGCGGCGTTCATGGCGCAGGGCATGCCATCCTCGCCATAGGCAGCCAGAATGAACACCGGCTGCGGATAAATGCTTGCATGTGCGCCAAAATTCTTTCTCATAAACAAAACACTCCTTCTATTGAACTATGGCAGCACCGCATAATTCAGTGAGAGCATTCGGCGAGGGATTTTTTGTCGAGGCTAGGTTTGAAAAGTGCAGGAATACTTTGTGTATTTCAAACTTTTCGAACCGATGGATCGGCGAAAAATAGCCGGCGAAGGCCGAAACTGCAATTGTGCGGTGTTGCCCTATAATAAAATATCAAAATTCGCAAAGCAGGCAGAAGCTGCTCCGGCGGCAGGTCAGCAGGCCGTCCCGCTGCATTTTGGACAGCTCATTGGACAGCGCGCTGCGTTCCACATTCAGATAATCGGCAAGCTGCTGGCGGTCGAACGGGATCGTAAAGCTGCGGCTCCCCGCCCGCCGCGCCTGCTCGCCAAGGTAGGACAGCAGCCGCGCACGAATGGTGCGCGGGCCGGTGTGCAGGCTGCGCCGGGAAAGCGCCAGATTTTTATGCGCCAGCGTCCCGACGAGATTACGGATGATGCGGCTGTGGTGCTCGCAGGTGCTCGTGCACTGCGTCAGGATGCGCCTTGCGTCGAGGAAGAGCACCTCGCAGGCCTCGCTGGCCACGACGTCGACAAGCAGCGGCTCATCCGATGCACAGGCATAGGCCTCCGCAAACAGCTCCCCAGGCTCCGCGCGCCCGAGCAGCGTGACCGCTCCCTGCAGGTCCGTGTGCTCGACCAGAACGCTCCCGGTGAGCACCAGTCCCATATATCGCGTGGGCTCCCCCGCCCGCAGGATGCGTTCCCCGCGTGCAAAGCGCCGGGGCGACGCACCGAGGCAGGGCAGCATGGCCGCGATCTCCTCCGATGTAGCCCCGCGAAACAGCGGCGAGGCCAGCAGAGCCGCATCGTTCATTCTTTCTTCCTCCGTTGGTATCCCAACATACTTTCTCTTTGATCTGGGGCAAGCTATTTGGCAGCTGAGCCGCGCAGCAGCGCAGCCGGAAGGAGGATCATCATGGCTATTCTGAGGCGAAAGCATCGTCATGCCCGCCGGGAAGCCCCACGCGGTCTATGCCGCCGAGGACTTCAAGATGCTGCTGACCGTTGTGTTCCCGCGGAACTAGGTGAGCACTCCGCCGAACGTGTAGTCGTAGAGGCCGCTCCACGGCAGCTCCCCGCGAATGCAGGGCAGATACTCCGTGATGAGCGTGACCGCCTGCGGCACGGCCTCGTCAAACAGGCGCTGCAGGACCAGATTGCTCTCGGTGCACTTTGGGTTTGGCTCGTAATTCACGATCATGCCGTGCAGGCCGTGGTACGCGCCGGCAAGGCGCATGCCGGTATACAGCACCGTGCGCTTGCAGTGCCCCGGCGCAAGAAACAGTGCGTTGCCCCGCAGGAATGTCCGGATCGCCCGCTCCGTCTGCCGGGGCGTCAGCTCGTCCGGCAGCAGCTCCGCCATCACGGCCGCGCTGCGCGCCGAGGCATGCAGGTGGCCCGTCAGGCTCGTGCGGATCGGGTCCAGCCCGGCCTGCACCAGCAGGCTGCGGTCAAATTCGACCTCGATCTCCGTGTGAGCGACGCCGCTGCGCGCGATCTGCTCGGCGATATAGCCGTGGCAGGCGCGGTCCAGCGCAAAGTGGCACAAAAATCCATAGAGATACGCCGTTTCAGGCGCCGGGAACTCCAGTGCGGCCAGCTTCTCCCCTGCGGGACGGAAGAAGGCCGCGCCGCTTTGTTTGTGCATCCGGTGGCCGAGGCGGCTGACGTGCCCGAGCAGCGGATGATCAAAAAACAGAATATCGGGGCCGTGCAGCCCGATGGAAAACAGCGCCTGCTCCGGCCGGAGCAGCTGCTGCATTTCCTGCGGCAGTGCCGCAAGCACCTGCCTGCCGAAGCAGCGGTGCGCATAAGTTGATGGCATGAAGCCCACCTCATGATCTGGAATCTGTGCATAGCATACCACATTCCGGCAGTTTTGAAAAGCGTTTTTCGTGCAGGACGGTCATTTGTTTTCAAATCCTTCACAGTTCCGACATTTGATTTTCACGCCGCTTTATGATATACTTATTGTTTAGAAAAACACATGTGAGGGTACCCGTTATGAAACACTGCTATCGGGCGGGCATCGACATCGGCTCAACCACCGCAAAGCTCGTTATTCTGGACGAACGCGGCGTCCTGTGCTATGGCGATTACCGCCGCCACTGTGCGCACACGCAGGAAACACTTGCCGAGCTGCTGGAGGACGCCTGTGCAAAGCTCGGTCCCTGCGACCTGCGCCTGAAGATCACCGGCTCCGGCGCCATCAACCTTGGCAAGGCCCTGAACATTGGCTTTGTACAGGAGGTCGTCGCCGTGGCCTCCAGCCTGCAGGCCATTGCCCCGCAGACGGACGTCGCCATTGAGCTGGGTGGTGAGGATGCGAAGATCATCTACTTCCGCGGCGGGCTGGAGGAGCGCATGAACGGCGTCTGCGCCGGCGGCACCGGCTCATGAGCTCTACCCCATCGCCGCGCGCTGCGGCGTGTTCGCCAAGTCGGACATCCAGCCGCTCATCAACGAGGGCGCAACGCTGCCCGATCTGGCGGCCTCCATTTTTCAGGCCGTCGTCAACCAGACCATCTCCGGCCTTGCCTGCGGCAAGCCCATCCGCGGCTGCGTCGCCTTCCTCGGCGGCCCGCTTCACTTCCTGCCGGAGCTCAAAAAGGCCTTCATCCGCACGCTGCACCTGACGCCGGAGAATATCGTCGATCCCGACAACTCCCATCTGTTTGCTGCCATGGGCGCTGCCCTCGAGGCGGGCGATGCCGAGCCGGCAGATGCCGCAGCGCTTGCCGCAAAACTGCGCTCCGGCGTGCAGATGGCCTTCGAGCTCAAGCGTCTGCCGCCGCTGTTTGCGGACCGCGCAGAGTACGATGCCTTCCGCGCGCGTCACAACCGCGCGCAGGTCCATAAGGCAGCACTGCATCCCTGCCGCTGCTTCCTCGGCATTGACGCGGGCTCCACCACAACGAAGCTCGCCCTCATCGACGAGGACGGCGCGCTGCTGTGGTCGTTTTACGCCAACAATCAGGGCTCACCGGTGCAGACGGCCATGCACGCCATGCGCCTGCTCGGTGAACAGCTCCCGCCGGGCGCGGAGATCGCGCGCTCCTGCTCGACCGGCTACGGCGAGACGCTGCTGAAGTCCGCCTTCCTGCTCGATGACGGCGAGGTCGAGACCATCGCGCACTATGAGGCCGCTGCCTTCTTCGATCCAGACGTCGACTGCATTCTGGACATCGGCGGGCAGGATATGAAGTGCATCCGCATTCGCAATCACTCCGTGGATTCCATTCTGCTCAATGAGGCCTGCTCGTCCGGCTGCGGCTCGTTTATCGAAAATTTCGCCAATTCCCTCGGCTACACCGCCGCGGTTTTCGCGCAGGAGGCGCTGTTTGCCGCCCATCCCATCGATCTTGGCACGCGCTGCACCGTGTTCATGAACTCCAACGTCAAGCAGGCGCAGAAGGAGGGCGCGACCGTGCAGGATATCTCCGCTGGTCTCGCCTACTCCGTCATCAAAAATGCGCTGTATAAGGTCATTAAGCTCGCCGATGCCCGCGACATGGGCCGCCATATCGTCGTGCAGGGCGGCACGTTCTACAATCAGGCCGTGCTGCGCGCCTTTGAGCGCATCGCGGGCGTCGAGGCCACCTGCCCGGATATCGCAGGCATCATGGGCGCGTTCGGCGCGGCCCTGATCGCCCGCGACCGCTGGACGGGGCAGCGATCGACCATGCTCCCCATCGCGGACATTCTGAAGCTGCAATATACGACGCAGACCACGCGCTGCTCCGGCTGCGGCAACCGCTGCATGCTGACCATCAACGAATTCTCGAACGGCCAGCGCCACGTCACCGGCAACCGCTGCGAAAAGGGCCTCGGCGGCACGCCGAAGGAGAACCATGCGCCGAATGTCATGGCCTATAAGCTCAAGCGCATGTTCGACTATCCCCCGCTGCCGGAGAAGGACGCGCCGCGCGGCCGCATCGGTATCCCGCGCGTGCTGAATCTCTATGAGAATTACCCGTTCTGGGCAACATTCTTCCGCCAGCTCGGCTTTTCCGTCCTGCTCTCGCCGCGCTCCACGCGCAAGATCTATGAGCTGGGCATGGAGTCCATCCCCTCAGAGTCGGAGTGCTATCCCGCAAAGCTGGCCCACGGCCATGTGCAGTGGCTCATCGACCACGGTGTCAGGACCATCTTCCACCCGTGCGTGTTCTATGAGCATCAGGAGACGCCCGGCGCACAGAACCACTTCAACTGTCCCATCGTCGTCTCCTACCCCGAAAATCTTAAAAATAACGTCGACGCCATCGGCGAGGACGGTGTGACCTATCTGCGCCCCTTCCTCGCCTTTACGGACGAGAAGACCGCCGCGAAGCGCCTGGCTGACTTCTGCAAAGAGACGTGGGGCATTTCCGCCTCGGAGACCCGTGCCGCCGTCCATGCCGCATGGCTCGAGCAACAGCACGCAAAGGCCGACATCCGCGCGCAGGGCGCGGCGGCGCTCGCGTGGATCGAGCAGAATCACGGCCGCGGCATCGTGCTGGCGGGCCGCCCGTACCACGTCGATCCGGAGATCAACCACGGCATTCCGGAGCTCATCGCCTCCTACGATCTGGCCGTGCTGACCGAGGATTCTCTTCCCATCGACTTCACGCCTGCCCGGCCGCTGCGCGCAAACGACCAGTGGGTCTATCACTCCCGCCTCTATACGGCGGCGGAGTTCGTCCGCACCCGGCCGGAGCTCGAGCTCGTCCAGCTCAACTCCTTCGGCTGCGGGCTCGACGCCGTCACGACCGACCAGGTCGCGGAAATTCTGGAGAAGAGTAACCGTCTCTACACCGTTCTGAAGATCGACGAGGTCTCGAATCTCGGCGCGGCGCGCATCCGCATCCGCAGCCTCATCGCCGCCATGGACCTGCGCGCCCGGCAGGGCATCCTCCCCACGGCAGGTCCCGTCCGCTATGAGCGTGCCGTCTTCACGGAGCAGATGCGCCGCGAGCACTGGACCATCCTCGCGCCGCAGATGTCCCCCATCCACTTCGATCTGCTCGGCCCGACGTTCCGCAAATACGGCTATCACATCGAAATTCTCGGCAATGACAACCGCAGCGCCATCGACACGGGCCTGAAATACGTCAATAACGACGCCTGCTTCCCCTCCATCACGGTCGTCGGCCAGATCATGAGCGCCATTCTGTCCGGAAAATACGACACAGATCGTCTCGCCGTCGCCATGACGCAGACCGGCGGCTGCTGCCGCGCCAGCAACTATGTCGGCTTCATTCGCCGCGCGCTGGAGAAGGCCGGGCTCAGCCACATCCCCGTCATCTCCATCAATGCCAACGGCATGGAAAAGAATCCGGGCTTCCGTGCCTCCCCCGGCCTGCTGATGGATGCGTTCCGCTCGCTCGTCTACGGCGACCTGCTCATGCGCTGCCTGTACCGCGTACGTCCGTATGAAAAGGTCCCCGGCAGCGCGAACGCCCTGCACGCCAAATGGCGCGATCGCTGCGTCGCCTCGCTCACCGGCAGTCACGCCGGGCGGGACTACCGCCGCCTCTGCCGCGAGATCGTCGAGGATTTCGACGCGCTCCCGCTGGACGAGACGCTCCGCAAGCCGCGCATCGGCGTCGTTGGCGAGATCCTCGTCAAGTATATGCCGCTTGCCAACAACCACCTCGTCGACCTGCTCGAGCGCGAGGGTGCGGAGGCCGTCGTGCCGGACCTCATGGACTTCATGAACTACTGCGTCTACAACGGCGGCTACAAGCACGAGTTCCTCGGCGGGAGCCTGGGCGGCGCGCTTGTCGGCCAGCTCGGCGTCAAGGCCATTCGTTATCTGCGCCGCCCGGTGCTCGACGCGCTCCAGGCCAGCCGCCGCTTTGAACCGCCCATGGAGATCGCGGACGTCGCCGAGCTGGCAAAGCCCTTCCTCTCCCTTGGCAACCAGTACGGCGAGGGCTGGTTCCTCACCGGCGAGATGGTCGAGCTCATCCGCAGCGGCGTGCCGAACATCGTCTGCATCCAGCCCTTCGCCTGCCTGCCGAACCACGTCGTCGGCAAGGGTGTCATCAAGTCCCTGCGCCGCGCCTATCCCGAGGCCAATATCGTCGCCGTGGACTATGACCCCGGCGCTTCCGAGGTCAACCAGCTCAACCGCATCAAGCTCATGCTCTCCACCGCGCGCAAGAATCTGAATGCCCGGCCCGCCGACCCGCAGCCCGCTGCCGTCGTCTGACCGTCCCCGCGAAAAATCCGAAAAAAGCCAAAATAGTGCTTGCAAATTTCATCCGGATGTGCTATGATATCTAGGCAAAATGAAATCCGGGTGTAGCGAAGTTTGGTATCGCGCTTGAATGGGGTTCAAGAGGCCGCTGGTTCGAATCCA
>OHCN01000534.1_pt1 | contig 16099 bp, 10 predicted proteins | sample 1566761 | NCBI WGS metagenome assembly OHCN01 (sample SAMEA3879568, study PRJEB24766) | human gut metagenome | biome: human-associated habitat; feature: feces | place: USA | collected 1985/1987 | reverse complement strand
ACGTACCGGCGGTGAGGCGTACCTCCTCGCCCGCCTCGTTTTTGACCATCGGCAGCTGCAAATCAACGTCGGTCAGCATCTCAAACGCGGCCTTCGGCGTGCCTGCCGCGTCGCCCAGCAGCGCCAGCATCTGCTCCCGCGCAGCGTCGAGCGTATGCGCGCGCATACGGACGATATCGTCTACCGTGTGCCGGTAGGTCGCCAGCGCCTCGTCCTGCATCCATTCGTCCAGCTTTTCCGCCGGGATCGCAAGAATTTCGGGGTTCAGGAACGCCGTCGCAGCGCTGAACTTGACGAGCAGGCTTTCGCTGCGGGCGGCCATTTCCTGATTTTCCGCAACAGAGCCGTCCTCTGTCTTCTTCAAAAACGCATAGACATAGGGCATCTCAACCTTAAACATGGAGGCATAGACGGTGTCAAGCCCCTTCTTGAACGCTTCCTTGGACGTGCCGAGTGTGCCGGGAATTGCGGCCAGCGGTGCAAGCGCGGCCTCAGCCTCCTGCATGGCGGCTTCCCACGCCGCAGTGTCCGGGTAGATCTTCGTCAGGTCCCACTGGAACCGGATATCCTGCTCGCTTCGTTTCATAGCGTACCCTCCTTTATAGATACTTCTATTATAATGACCAAAATCTTTCCTGTCAACGTCCGCTGCGGATGGGCAGGCAGTTGCTTTTTTGTCATATTCAGGGTAAAATAAATAAAAGAACCTCAATTGGGGGGAATACGATGAAGAATACTGCTCATTCCGCGCGGCAGTTTGCTTTCTGCTGCGTGACCACGGTTCTGACGGCGCTGCCGGCAGCCCCTGCGCTGCAGTGACGTCCGGCGCGTAAAGCGCCCATAAATTCTTGGAAAACTTCTCCTGATTTTCCTTGCGCATTGCGGCAGGATGTGTTATAATAAAGAAAAAATGAAGACGTCTACCCAGAATGCCGGACGGAGAGAACTCCTGCCCGGCGCGAAGCGTCCGCGAAAATCCAATGGCGCAGCCATTTTCAACATAGATAGTTTTCACTACAAGAAGCAAACAATAAAAAAGGAGGAGATCTGAAGTAATGAAGAAGAGATTAGTTGCTTTTTTGTTAGTTCTGATTATGGTGCTCGGCATGTTGCCTGTGTCGGCCTTTGCGGCTGACGACGGTGTCAGTCCGCAGGCGCTGGAATCGAATGAAACACAAACAATCAAGTACCAGATTCTTTATGTCGGCGATGAGTTCAACACTGGCTATAGCTATGGCGTGTCTGTTAATAAGACCTATACATGCCAATATAGCACAGGCCATTCTGGCTTCAATCATTCGATTCTGATCAGCGAGTTCAGAAATGTCGGCGTTCCTGCGCTGAAAGGCCAGCTGGATTCTGGCTATGAATTCGTTGGCTGGGCGAAAGAGGCCAAAGAGAACCCCACAATTTATGACTTCAACGTCGCCGGTACGACTGCTACGCAGACAACGTATACGATTTACTTGGTTGCGAAGAAGGCTGTTCCCCCCACCGTCACCTACACCCTGACCTACTACCCCAACACGACGGATCTCGTCACCAACATGCCAAGCCCCAACCCGGTGACGCAGAAGAGCAGCACCAGCCCGGTGACGTTCACCGTTTCCAGCGCGATTCCTGCCAGAGAAGGCTACAACTTCCTCGGCTGGAATGGGAAACCGGACGCAACAACGCCCACCGTCCAACCTGGTAATTGGGTTACAACACCCGCCACGACCACCAGACTCTACGCCGTTTGGCAGTCGAACACCCCGCCCATCGACAAGCCGGACAAGCCCACGGAAAACGACGTGACCGGCGTTATTGTAGATATTGTCTGCGTTACGACAACCGGAACGCATGATACGGTACAGTATCCGCTCGGATACCCGACCGACGCACAACATACGATCGGCGAGGTCGTAAGCGATGGCGCGGGCGGATATATCTGCCCGGTGACTGTCCGGACGGCATGGTTCGTGCAGCAGGCCAGCAATCTGGTCTGGAAGGTGCAGCACACCCCGACCGCGCAGACCATCACGTTCAACCTCACCTATGATAAGACGAATAAGAAGTGGGTGAAACCGGCAGCGAACCCGCGGATCGAAGCCACGCATGAAGTGACCCCGCCCACAAAGCCGATCATTACCGGCCGGCAGGAGTATATTCGGGTAATATGCAAGAACGAGCCGAATAAAGAGCGGAATTACGTGCCGAAGTTTGGCCGCTACACAGAATCCGACCCAGCGGTTCAGAAGGTCAATGGCGTCTGGACGTATACCATTACGATCCTTCGGGATAAGCACGTAGAAGAATTTAACAAAGACTTTCCTGGCCACGAAGACACCGACCCCAACGCAGTCACCACGATGAGCTGGGTTTGGAAGGATGCAGAGTGGAAGCTTGTCCCGGTGAACGGCCTGCGGACGGTCGGCGCGATCATCGAGGTCACCTGCGAGCCCGAAGCCCCGACGGCTGACGAGCTGAAAAAGCTTGAAATGGCTGTTCAGGTCAAGTGCGTTGTAGATGCTGCGCAGCAGCATACGAGCGCCTACGGCCTGCTCGGCGAGTACGATAAAGACTACTTCGTCGGCGAGCCGAAGAAGGTCGGGGACGACTGGCTTTGCGACATCAGCTATGACCCCGACCCCTATGTGGCCGAGTTCAACAAGGCGTTCCCGACCCCGAAACATATCCAAAACGATGAGAAGATCGTTCCGGTCACGCTGATCTGGGTCGGGGGCAGCTGGCAGATCAAGACTCAGGGCCGCGTACATGTGACGGAGGTATACACCGTCACCTACACCGACGGCGTTGAGAACGAAGAAGTTTTCGCCGATCAGGTCTATTCTGACCTTAGGAAGGATTCCGCGACCCCCGCGTTCAACGGCACCCCGACCCGCACCGGCTACACCTTCGCAGGCTGGGAGCCCGAAGTTGCGGCAACGGTCACGCAGACTGTGACCTATGTTGCGAAGTGGGAAAAGAAGACCTACAAGGTCGTTGCCAAGCTGTATGTGAACGGCAAACCGGCTTACTATCAGAACGAGGATTTCTATACCTATAAAGTTTCCGGACTTTATGGTGAAAACATCGATTTCGACACCATCAAGGCAGAAGCAGTGGAGCAGGCGAAGCAGATCAAGAAGGCTTCCGCTTCCTACACCGCTGTGATCCTTGAGGATCACGAGCCGAACCCCGTCTGCACGACCTATGGCGAGCATCAGCCCGGTCAGGCTACGCACTATGTCAAGGTCAATGTCAAGACCGAAGAGAATGTCGTGATCTTCCAGTCCTTTGAAGGCAAGACGGATCTTACGAAGCTCCACACCACGACTGCGCCCTATGGCACCAACGTTGTTGAGTTCCTGAACGGCCTCGGCCTCGATCTCGATGTCGCTGGCTATACGCTCGACACGGCCGAAGACGGCAATACCAACTGGTACAAGAAGGACAGCCCCAAGTGGACGTTCGGCGCGAACGATACGATCAACGGCTGGACGAATGTTCTGCTCAAGTACACCATCACCCCGCACAACATCTACGCATTCGCAAGACTGAACAGCGCGTTCGCTCCGCTGACGAGTGTAGAGTTCGGCGAGTTCGTCAAACTGAATGACGCAACGCTGACGCGTCTCGGCCTCGGCAGCTACAACGCCAACAACTACATCTCCATCGGTACGTTCAGCTTCAACAAGCTGCCTCTGATGGGTGATGACTTCATGTCGTACTACGGCGATGAAGAGTTTGACGCGGTCGTTGCAGAACTGGCGGATAACATCGTGCTCGAAACCGGCGTTTCCAAAGAAGTGGCTGAGAAGATCGCATGGACATATCTGTTCAAAGTGGACAACAGCGACTACATGACCGAAGCTGGCTACCCGACGGACGATGAGAACGGCTACCAGCTCTCCGGCAACCTGAACCTCGCGACTGTGATGTTCAAGGCCAACGGCGAAAACGTTACGGGCATGCCCACTGTCAACTACACCTACGACGACATCTTTGAGATCCACGACTTCTATTTCGCTGGCGACACCTTCACCATGCCCGCCGACCCGACCCGCGAAGGTTATAGCTTCGAGGGCTGGAGCGTTAAAGTCATTCCGGATGAAAATGATGCCGACCACCTTGACGCTGACGGCGCAGACGATGCGGCCGATGAAACGCTCCTCAAGGCTGGCGACACCTACACCATCACCGCGGGCGGCGTGATCTTCACTGCACAGTGGGAGAAGAAGACGTTCACAGTCAAGTACTACCTCCCGGATGAAACCGGTGCGTGGGTAGAAAAGAAGATGGACACGGTTGACTCTGTTGACTATGCCACCTACAGCCTGTGGACTCCGAATGCAGAAGATGGTTACGAATTCAGCGGCTGGTATCAGAAACCAGCTGATATTGGCGTAAAAGCTAAGGTCGAAAAGCTGTACATGGCCAAGGAATGGAAGCTCTACGGCAAATTTACGCCCATTGAGTACACCATTCAGTATGTATACAACGACGGCAAGGCCACCAGTACCAACCCCACGACGTACACGGTTGAGAGCGATACCATCACGCTGGCCGATGCGACCGGCGCTGACTGGGGCAAGACGTTCCTTGAGTGGCACGACGAGAACGGTCAGAAGATCACCGAGATCCCCACTGGCTCGACTGGCGACCGCGTTATCACGGCATACTGGAACTGGCCTGTCCATCTCCACTACCTCGATAAGGACAACAACGAGATCGAAAGCGCTACGCTCTATGTCAGCGAGCTTGAACCCAGCGCATGCGTCCTGCCGACCGGCGAAAAGACCGGTTATGACTTCGACGGCTGGTATGAAGCCAAAAAGGATATCGGCACCGCCAGTCACAAGCTGAACGCTCTGTCCATAGCCAAGAAGTGGGAACTCTACGGGCGCTACACGGCAAAGACCGACGTGAGCTACACGGTCAAATACCTGCGTGAAGGCGACAATAAGGTTCTCGCGCCTGAAAAGGTCGTGACCGATCAGACGTTCGACACCGAAGTGACCGAGCAGGCCGCAGACGTGGTCGGCTACACGCCGGACGCACCCAGCAAGACGATGATCCTTGATGAATACAACAAGGTTCTCACGTTCTCCTATTCGGCCAACACCTACGACTACACCGTCCGCCACATCAAGCAGCTGCCCGACGGCTCCTATGACGAGGCAAACGCTGAGGTCGAAACGCTGAGCGGCAAGTTTGAAGCGCTCGCAGCCGTGACCGCGAAGGACTACGGCTCTCACTATCCGACCAACGACGCTGACACGAAGCAGAACATCAAGATCGAAAAGGGTCTGACGATCGATGTCAAGTATGATCTCGACGAGCATACCCTGACCTTCGAAACCAACGGCGGCTCCACCATCAACCCGGTCACGGTCCGCCACGGCAATGCAGTTGCAAGACCCGCTGACCCGACCAAGGACAAGTACACGTTCATTGGCTGGTATGCCGACCCCGAATTCACCGAGGAGTATGACTTCGCAACGGTTCTGGAAGCAGACAAGACCATCTACGCCAAGTTTGAACTGACGTCTACCCCGATCGGCGACATCTATGTCCGCTACGACGTCCTGCACATCAAGCAGCTGCCCGACGGCACCTATGATCTGGCCAACGCTGAGGTCGAGCACCTGAGCGCCAAGAAGGACACCACCGTCACCGCGGTCATCAAGGATTACAGAGCAACGCATCACGTCAATGTCAACCGCACGCTGAGCAAGCTGACCGGCACGGCTATCCAGCCCTACATGGGCGTGGACGGCAAGCCTGTCTACACCATCCTGTCGGTCTACTACGATCTGGACTTCCATACCCTGACGTTCGACACCATGGGCGGCTCCAAGATCGCGCCGGAAACGGTTCGCCATGGCCTGACGGTTGCGAAGCCCAAGGATCCCGTCAACGGCGGCTACTGGTTCGACGGCTGGTACACCGACAAGACCTACAGGACCCCGTACAACTTCGCGACCCCGCTGACGCAGGATACGACGATCTATGCCAAGTGGTTCCTCATCGTCCTGCCCGGTGTCACCGACAAGAAGGCTACCCCGAAGCTCAACACCTCCGACCACTTCGCGTATGTCCAGGGTTATCCCAACGGCACCGTGAAGCCCGCCGGCAACATCACCCGCGCTGAGACGGCCGCGATCCTCTTCCGTCTCATGGATGATGCGTCCCGCAAGACCTATTACTCCACCAAGAGCGGCTTCCGCGATGTCGCCTCCGGCAGCTGGTACAACACCTACGTTGCGACTCTGAACAACGCCGGTGTCATCACCGACAGCTCCAACGGCTACTTCCGCCCGAATGAAGCCATCACCCGTGCAGAGCTTGCCGCCATGCTCGCCAAGTTCTCCGAGACGACCGGCGCTGCGAACTACTTCAATGACGTGTCCGCCAAGTACTGGGCGGCCAACGCCATCGCCATCTGCGCCAAGCTCGGCTGGATCACCGGCTATCCCGACGGCACCTTCCGTCCGGACAAAAACGTGACCCGTGCTGAACTCATGGCTATGATCAACCGTGCCACCGGCCGTGCACCCAAGTCCGCCGACGCATTCCTGCCCGGCATGAAGACATGGAGCGACAACACCGCCGATAAGTGGTACTACCTCGACGTGCAGGAAGCTACCAACAGCCATTCCTACACGGTCAAGGGTTCCGAAACCTGGACGGCTCTGACCTCCGACCCCAACTGGTCGCTGTACGAGTAAGCCTCTTCGGACGCAATTCCCTGGTATAATCCAAATCAGCCCCTGCCGCCAATTCGGCGGCAGGGGCTGAAAAATTCCCCCGGCGGCGCAGTCAACGACGGACTGCCGCTGGGGGAAGCTGTTTATTCTTGGACGCTGCGCGTTATAACCGGCCCAGACGGAACTGCTCGATTATTTCACCGGTCAGGCTGATGTGGGAGTGATCCTCCGCCAGCTCGCTGCGCAGGTGCCAGCTCGCCTCGGCCAGCTCGGATTCCTGCACGGTGATCCTGTCGCTGCCGTCCAGCTCACAGACGAAGCCCATCAGGAGCGTGTCCGTGAACACCCACGGCTGGGATTTGTAAAAGCGGAGGTTTTTGACCCGGAGGCCAGCCTCCTCCATGACCTCGCGGTGCACCGTGTCCTCAATCGACTCACCGATCTCATTAAAGCCCGCGATGAGGGCATATTTTTTGAACGGCCGACCGCGATAGCGCGTGAGCAGCAGCCGGTCGCCGTCGTGCACCGCGACGATCACAGCCGGGCAGATCTTCGGGTAGACCGTGTTTTTGCAATGCGGGCAGACCATGGCGCGCTCGACCGTGCTTTTCTCCATGCGCGCGCCGCATCTGCCGCAGAATTTCTGGGAATCATACCAGCGGTACAGGCTTTCGCCCGCAGCGGCGGCGAACAGGGCGGCGCTTGTCCCGTCCGTCATGGCGCGGAGCGACGAAGAGGGAGCATAGCGGAACGCGCCCGTCTCGCCGGGGTGGGCGGAGACGAGATAATACGCCGTTTCGTCAATGGAAAAGGCGTACTGCGCCTCGCCGCCGTCCGGGATCTCACACATCCGGGGCAGTGTGAGCGTTTCGCCGCTCAAATTACAGTAAACTGTATGATCTGGCTCAAAAATCAGCGCAATATCATCCGGCGACGGTGCTTTCCACGACATTTCATTGTGATACATATGCGGATACAGATCCTGAAGCATAGCTTTCCCTCCTCAGCGCCCGGCGAAGAACACTTCGATCTCCGCCCGGCCTGCCTGTACGCTGCCCTGCGCGAAAAACGGCTTTCCGCCGCCGCGTCCGTGCAGCTGCGCGTTCAGCTCCTTTACCAGCTGCCGCAGATCGCCGTCCTGTTCGCCGACGGCGTATTTATAGCCATCGGCGTCGCTGCCGGCAAAAACAGCCGCACGACCCCCGCAGGCCGTCATGACCAGATCGGTCAGCCGCCGCAGGCTGTCCGGGTTCATCGCAGGCTCAAACAGCAGGACGTTTCCTGCCCCGGCAAGTGCCTGCGCCTTCTGCGCAAACACAGCTTCCTCCAGCCCGGCTGCGCGCTGCTTCTGCGCGGCCTCCGCGTCCAGAAGCCGCCGCACGGCGGCAGCCGTCTCCAGCGGCTTGGCCGACAGGAGGCCTGACACGCGCCGGTTCTGCTCGGCAATTTCGCTCAAATAGGCAAGCGCACGTCTGCCGCACAGAATTTCCAGCCGCACGCCGTCATGGAATTTCACGCAGGAGAAAATTTTGATCAGCCCAATTTCCCCGGTGCTGCTTACGTGCGTCCCACAACAGGCGCAGATGTCCGCGCCGGGGATGGTCACGATGCGCACCTGACCGGTCAGCTCCTTCTTGCTGCGGTAGGGGATGGTCTTCAGCGCCTCGGCATCCGGGTATGTAATTTCGATCGGGACGTTTTTCCAGACCCACTCGTTGGCCTCGGCCTCGACGGCGGACAGGTCCTCCTGCGTCAGCATACCGGAAAAATCAATGGTCACAAAATCCGCACCCATATGAAAGCCGACGTTTTCATAGCCGAAGCGGCGGTGCACGACGCCGGAGAGAATATGCTCGCCGGAATGCAGCTGCATGAACGCGAAGCGGCGCTCATAATCGATCTGCCCATCGACGGTCTGCCCCTCGGCAAGCGGCTGTTCACAGAAGTGGACAATCTCACCGCTGCGCTCGTGCGTGTCGGTCACGCGGATGCCGGACAGAAAGCCGGTGTCGCCCGGCTGGCCACCGCCCTCCGGATAAAAGCAAGTTCTGTCCAGCACGACATCATAGCCGTGCTTTCCCGGCTGACAGGATACAACGCGCGCTTCAAACGCTGCCTGATGCGCGTCCTGATAATAGAGCTTTTCTGTTGCCATATTGACACCTCTTGTCAGATTTTCAACTATCATAGCACACAATCCGTCAAAATTCCACTGGAATTCGTTCGGGTTTTGGTTGACAAACCGGGGAAATCAACCTATTATATAAGTTGGGCGATTTCAAAAGCGCCCGATATTCTGAAACAAAAAGGGGGAAGAACAAATGGACGCAGGAAGTAGTAGCGGCACATCCGCAGGCCGAAGTCGGCCCGAGCCCCAGCCGCCTTTGTGCGTCCGGTGCTTGCAGCCCCTGTCATTCTTCGATTGATGTGCCTGCGTTGTGTCTTTACCTTCCTATTCTTTACATTTAGGAGGAACAAGACATGGCAGAAAGCAATTTTTCCCTGCAAAAGACCCTGACCATGCTGCTCGACGAGAAGAAGTATCATTCTCTGCGCGACATCCTCAGCACCATGAATCCCGCCGACATCGCCGCCATTTTTGACGATCTCGATCAGGCGCGCCTGCCGCTTCTGTTCCGGCTTCTGCCGAAGGAGCTGGCCGCCGAAACGTTCGTCGAAATGGAGCCGGAGGCACAGGAGCTTCTGATTCAGGGCTTCTCGGATTCAGAGCTGAAGGAGGTCATCGACGAGCTTTACGTCGACGACGCCGTCGATATCGTGGAGGAAATGCCCGCGAACGTCGTGCAGCGCATCCTGACCCAGGCCGAGCCGGATATGCGCAAGCAGATCAACGAGATCCTGCGCTACCCGGAGGATTCCGCCGGCTCGATCATGACCACCGAATATGTCTCCCTGCGCCCGAATATGACGGTCGAGGAAGCGATTTTGCGCATCCGGCGCACGGGCATCGACAAGGAGACGATCTACACCTGCTACGTGACGCGCGGCCATAAGCTGATTGGCCTTACGAGCGTCAAGGACCTGCTTCTGTGCGAGGACGACGATGCGACCATCGAGTCCATCATGCAGGAGCACGTCATCACCGTCGGCACGCTCGACGATAAAGAGCAGGTCGCCCAGATGTTCAGCAAGTACAATTTCCTCGCTCTGCCGGTCGTTGACACAGAAAACCGGCTGGTCGGCATCGTAACCTTCGACGACGCCATGGACGTCATGGAAGACGAGGCCACGGAGGACATGGAAAAGATGGCCGCTATGCTGCCGTCCGAACACCCGTATATGCGTTCGACCCCTGTCGAGATCTGGAAAAACCGTATCCCGTGGCTGCTGCTGCTGATGGTTTCGGCGACGCTGACGGGCATCGTCATCACAAGATTTGAAAACTCGCTGGCCGCCCTGCCGTGCCTCACGGCGTTCATCCCCATGCTGATGGACACCGGCGGCAACTCCGGCTCGCAGGCCTGCGTGTCCATCATCCGCGGCATCAGCCTGAACGAGATCGAATTCCGCGACCTGGGACGCGTGGTCTGGAAGGAAATCCGCGTGTCCGTCCTTTGCGGCGTGTGCCTGGCAATCGCCTGCTTCGCGAAGATCATCGTGGTCGATATGCTGCTGTTAAAGAGCGAGAGCGTGACGTATCTGGTAGCCTTTGTCGTCTGCGCGACGATGGCCGTGACGGTCTGCCTTGCCAAGATCGTCGGCTCAACGCTGCCGCTGCTGGCTAAAAAGCTCGGCTTCGACCCGGCTGTGATGGCCTCGCCGATCATCACGACGATCGTGGACTTCCTGTCCCTGCTTGTCTATTTCGCTTTTGCGACCGCAATGCTCGGCATCGGATAAAAAACCGCCCGCTGCACATAATGTGCAGCGGGTTTTGTATGCTCGAATGCACGCCTCTCCTGCTCGGTAAAGCATTGGCACGGGAGCGCCCCAAGGCATCCACGGAGGGGAAGGCGTTCAGCGCAAAACTGGGAACAGGAGCTTCTGGTTTTCCTGCGTGTACATATTTTCCCGCGTAATGAGGACGCAGGAAACCTCAACGAAATCGTCGGTCTGCTCGCCGTTTGCCACGCGAACGGCCTGCTGGACGGCCACGTAGCCCATGTTGAACGGCCGCTGCGTGACAATGGCCTGAATGATGTTCTGCTCTAAAAACTGGATCTGCCGCTGCGAATTGTCGCAGCCGACGACATAGACGCGCCCGCCCATGCCCAGCTCGACCAGCGCGTTTGCCGCGCCGACGTTGCAGACCTCGTTTGTGCACACAAAGCCCCGGATCTCCGGGTCGGCGGAAAGAAGCTCCGTCGTGATCGTCTGCGCCTGCTCGGTCGAGTTGTCGCAGCAGAAGCTGCCGAGGATCTCGATATTTCCTGCCTCGTTCAGTGCGTCCAGAACGCCGCGCGTGCGTTCAATGCCCGTTGTGGTCGTCAGCATATGCTGAATGACCGCGACCTTTCCGCCCTCCGGCAGATAGGATGCCATGGCGCGGCCCATCTCCAGCCCGATCTCATAGCTGTTGCTGCCGACAAAGCAGGCGCGGCCTGCGGCATTGACGTCCGTGTCGATCGCAACGACGCCGATCCCGGCAGCGATGGCTTCCTCCGTTGCTTCCGCGCAGCGGTCATAGTCCGCGGCAGAGAGGATCATGACGTCCGGCTTATCCGCTGTCACCTGCCGGATCAGCTCGATCTGCTTGTCAATGTCAATTTCGCGCGGCGAGGTCAGGACCTTCAGCTCGACGCCGTATTCCTCCGCCGCCTTTTCAACGCCGGACAGGAGCGTTCCCCAGAACTCCGCGACCTCTGTCACGGTTTTCAGAACCAGCGTCACCCGCAGCGGCTTCTGTGCTGCCGCGCAGCCCGAAAGATTCAGGAGCAGACAGAGCAGCAGGAGAAAAACGGTGCATTTTTTAATCCTCCGCATGGCTGTCCTCCTCCTTTCCACGTACAATGGGCAGCACGAGCATGACCATTGTGCGCACACCGGGCGTAGAATAATACTTCATAACGGCGTCCGGGCCGAAGAACAGCTGCAGCCGCTCGTTGACGTTATAAACGCCGATCTTGGTGCTCTCCGCGTCGGATTCCTTTTTGTCGAGAATGGTTTCCAGCTGCTCCGGCGTCATGCCCACGCCGTCGTCTTCGACGGTGATGAGCAGGCGGTCCTCCTCCAGCAGCGACTCAATGCGCACCGTGCCGCCCTGCTGCTTGACCTTGATGCCGTGATAGATCGCGTTTTCCACCAGCGGCTGCAAAATGAGCTTCGGCAGCAGGCAGTCCTCCGTCTGCGGGTCAAGGTCGATCTCGTAGCGGAGCTTTTCGTTGTAGCGCATCTTCTGGATGGTCAGATAGCTGCGCACATGGGCGATCTCCTTTTTGAGCGTGTTGGTGTCGGAGCCGTCGCCGATGGACGAGCGCAGCAGCAGCGCCAGCGCGCTCGTCATCTCCACGACCTCCGCATTGCGTCCGGCGTGGCTCATCCAGATAATAGAGTCGAGCGTGTTGTAAAGAAAATGCGGCTGGATCTGCGCCTGCAGCGCCTTCCATTCGCTCTTGCGCTTCTGCTCCTCGCTGCGCAGCCGTTCGTCCATCAGTTCGGCAGTTTTGGCGATCATGTGGTCAAAGCTGTCGGAAAGCTGGCCAAGCTCCGTGCGGGAGGATACCTGGCTGCGCACGTGCAGATCGCCGTCCTCCACGCGCCGCATCGTCTGCATCAGACGGCGGATGGGTCCTGCGATGGAGCGCGAGAGCTGAAGCGCGAACACCAGCGCAAGAATGAGCGCCGCCGCCGCGATGAGCAGATAGGTCTTGTAGATCCTGTCCTGACTGCGCAGCAGCTCCTGCGTGTAGGCAACGCCCACCGCCGTCCATCCGGTGGCCTCCGATGCGCAGGCTACATAGAGCCTGCGCATCCTGCCCTTGCCGGAGAGCGTGCGGCCGTCCGCCGCGGCCAGCACCTCCGCGACGTTTTCCTCCTTCAGTCCCGCATAGATCAGATCCTGCTGCGGGTGCCAGAGGATGCCGCCGCTCTGGTCGATCAGATAGATATAGCCCCGGCTGCCGAGCTGGATATCCGCGCAGAGCCGGTCGATGATCTGGTAGTTAAGGTCGATGAGCAGAACGCCCTGCATATTCCCTGCGCGGTCGAGCACGGCCTTGGAGAACGAAACGACCCAGTTGTACTGGCCCGCGATCAGGTTTTCCACGCGCGAGGAGGAAACCTGTACCTCGTTCGGCTCCCGCAGCGCGGCCTGGTACCAGGCTGCGTCCCGGTAATTGGAGTAGGTGTTGAGCGACGCACCCTCGCTTCCGAAAAGCGCGCCGCCGGATTCCGGGATCAGGGCGATGGCCGTGATCTCCGAGCGGATCTTCTGTGCGGCGGCCAGCTGCTCCTGCGCTTCGCGGCAGGCCGCGTCCGTCAGCCGGTGCTCGTTGGCCGCGCGCAGATAGGCCGCGACCGCGCCGTTGTCGACAATAAAATCGGAAATATCCTTCATGTACTCCACGTACATATCAAGCTCGGCGTTGACGCGGCGAATCAGCTGCTCGGTGTACTCCGTCGAGCTGTCCAGCAGCTCGTTCGTCAAGACGCTGATCGACACATAGGTCATGGCTGCCGTAATGACGAGGATCAGCAGCATGAACAGCGCCGCGATCCGCGTGCCGATGGAGTGCCGGGAAAAAAGTCGTGCTTCGGTCATGTTCCGCTCTCCGCCTCCCTGTACTGCCGGGGCGTCATGCCGGTTCTGCGGCGGAAGGTGAGCGAGAAATAATGCGGGTCGGCAAAGCCGATGCGCTCGGCGATCTCATAGGTGCACAGCCCCGTTTCACGCAGATATTCCTTGGCCTTCTCCATACGCAGGTTTGTCAGATATTCCACGAACGACTGGCCGGTCTTTTCCTTGAATACCGTTGAAAAATAGCTGCGGCTGACGCCGAGATGCTCCAGCACGTCCGGCAGCTTGAGATCGCAGTCGGCATAGTGCTCGTTAATATACGCGACGGCCAGACGGCCGCAGCGGGCGGCAGGCGTGTCGTTCTGCTGGGCCTGACATTGCAGAATATAGCCCTCAAGCCGCTCGACGGACAGCCGTACCTCCTCCAGCGCATAGCCCTGCTGCGGAAGGAGCATGGCGGGCGCGCGCAGCAGCTGCTCGCGCGTCAGATGCGAGGCCACGAGGATCTGCAGGCGCTGCAGAACGGGGCGGCACTCGCTCTCATGCACCCTGCGGCGGCGCATACAGGTAAAAAGCGTCCCGGTCAGCTCCAATGCACGGCTGCCGCTGCCGGATTGGAGCGTGCTTGCGATCTGCGCCGCAGTCGGACAGTCATCCGTCTGCAAAGAGCCGGAGGATTTGCGCAGCTCCGGGTCAAACAACAGTGTCTCGCCTGTGGAAAACGCGTAGCCCAGCGCGTGCTGCGCCTCTTGCGCGGACTGCCGCAGGCCGTCAAGCCCGGCATAGCCCCGCCGATCCCGATGGGGGCGGTGATCTCCGCCTCCTGCATCACCGCGCGCAGATGGCGCGCTCCGGCGGCGGTGCGCGCCATGAGTTCCGCCGTTTCATCGCCGCTGACGATGAGCATAACGTGCTGGTCGCCGAGCAGCCGGAGCTGCGCGGGCGCACAGCCCTGCGCCACCCGATGTCCCTGCGCCTCAAAGCCCTCGGGGCGCTGCGGCAGCGCCGCCAGCGCGACCGCATGGAACCGCCCGCCAAGCTCAACACCGGCGGCAAGCGTCGCCTCCGGCAGCTCCTGCGCCGTGTCGGACTGTAAAAGCCCCTGAAAGAAATGATCCTTCAGCACCTCGTCTGCCAGCACGGCCCGGCTGTAAAGCCCCTGCCGGTTGTCCCGGCGCGAAAGCTCCGCAGACAGGTTCTCCAGCAGCTGATCAAACTCCTTCGGGCTGACGGGCTTGAGCAGATAATCGTGGACATGGTACCGGATGGCCTTCTGCGCATAGGAAAACTCGCTGAAGCCGGTCAGCACGACGACGATCGTGTCCGGAAATTTCTCATAGATGTTCCGCGCCAACTCCAGCCCGTCGACAAAGGGCATACAGATATCCGTGATGACCACATCCGGCAGCACGGATTCGAGCTGTTCAAGCGCCTGACGGCCATTTTCAAAGACATGGGGCGGCGCAAAGCCGAATTTGTCCCAATTGGTGTTCTGTGCCATGGACTCCCGGACAAGCATTTCATCCTCTACAAGCATGATCTGGTACATACGGCGCGCCCTCCTTTGCATTTGTTATTAGTGTATAACAAAACGGTCAAAATTGCAATCAAATTTAGCAATTCGCCAATATGCCCGTGCGGTATGACGCGGAAAAATTCGCCGATATCGAACGTATCCGGTTGCTGAACGATATTCGGCATGATATAGTAAAGGAAACGCAATGAACAGAAAGGAAGCTTCAGCATGGCAGAACAGGAAGGCAAAACCATACACTCCGTTGCGAAGGCGATCCGTCTTCTCGACATTCTGACGGAAAGCGGCCAGCCCGCTTCCCTGACGGAGCTTTATCAGAAAACCGGCTGGCCGAAGAGCACGATCCACGGTCTGCTGTCCACGATGCGCGAATCCGGACTGATCGAGCAGACGCCGAATGGCCGCTACTGGCTGGGCATCCGCCTGTTTGAATACGGCTGTGCCGTCTCCAACTCATGGGATATCGGTACGATTGCACGGCCGCATATGCAGAGTATCTGCGCTGAACTTGGCGAGAGTGTATTCCTGTCGGTTTTTGACCGTGCAGCAGTCGTAACGCTGGCAGAGGAGGAGTCCCGCGCGAGTCTTCGCGTCGTGTCCGAGGTCGGCGCACGGCTTCCGGTCTATTGTACGTCGCAGGGAAAGCTGTTTCTTGCCAACAGTTCCCCGGCGGAGTGCCGCCGCATTCTTACACACACCGAACTCAAGGCCTTCACGCCCCATACACTTACCACGCCAGAGCAGTTTGTGCCCGAACTTACCCGCATCCGCGAGCAGGGCTACGCTGTGGAAAACGGCGAGTATAAGATCGGCCTGCGCTCCGTCTCCGCGCCGATCCATGACGTGACCGGCGAGGTGCGCTACGCCATCGGCTGCGTCGGAATGTTCCGGCAGGTGCAGTCCGACGAGTTTCTCCGCGCCATCCGCCTCGTCTGCGCCGCAGCCGAGACGATCTCCCGCGCCATCGGCTATCACGGATAAACAGGCCCGCCGGACAGTTTTTTCTGTCCGGCGGTTATTTTGCTTGCATATATGCGGCATCGCATGATATACTGGAAGGGAAAAAGAAAGAAAAAGGGGGATCCTTCATGTCCAAGACCTTCCTGCGGCGGCTGTTCGTGCTGGCGCTGTGCGCCTTTGTGGTGCCGGTGGACCTTTCCACCCTGTGCCTGTTCC
>OHCN01000524.1_pt1 | contig 16538 bp, 15 predicted proteins | sample 1566761 | NCBI WGS metagenome assembly OHCN01 (sample SAMEA3879568, study PRJEB24766) | human gut metagenome | biome: human-associated habitat; feature: feces | place: USA | collected 1985/1987 | reverse complement strand
CTTATGCTATGCGCCCAATCAATATCGAAGAGGACAACATTGATTTCTGTATGGCTTCTGCACAAAAAGGATTAATGGCAATGACTGGCTTGTCTTTTGTTGTGGGAAACAGGTCGATTATTGAACAATCTAAGGAATTTCCAAAGAGATCCTATTACTGCAATTTATATCTTCAATACGACTTTTTTGAAAAGACAGGAGAAATGCACTTCACACCTCCAGTACAAACGATTTATGCAACAATTCAAGCCTTGAAAGAATACTGGGAAGAAGGAGAAAGTGCAAAGTGGGCTCGACATACACGGGTATTTAATGCAATACATGCCGGGTTAGATGAACTTGGTTTTAAAGATGTAATTAAGCGAGAGTGGCAGTCTGGCCTTGTTGTTTCTGTTATCTATCCAGATGATCCAAACTGGGATTTTGAAAAAGTGCATGATTACTGTTACAAACGTGGCTTTACAATTTACCCGGGAAAAATTTCAACTACAAATACGTTCCGTTTGTGTGCATTAGGAGCTATTGATGAGAGCGATATAAAGAGATTTTTTGAAGTCTTTAAAGCTGCGCTGGTGTTTTATAATGTTAAGGTGCCAATTCAATATGATAATTAATAAAAGGAGATTATTATGAAGACAGTTTATACATGCTTCTGTACAGATATTATCCACGAAGGCCATTTAAACATTATTGACCAAGCGCATAAATATGGAAAAGTGGTGGTTGGCGCGTTAAGTGATGCTGCATTGATCCGATACAATAAATTTCCAACCGTTTCCTTGAAAGATCGAGTAAAACTTTATGAAAGCTTGGATGGCGTAGATGAGGTTGTGGTTCAAGATAGTGTGATGTACGATGATATAATCAACGAACTGCACCCAGATTATGTTGTGCATGGTGATAACTGGAAAGAAGGACCAGAGGCAACGATTCGTGAAAATGTTATTGAACTCTTAAAAAAATATGGTGGTGAGTTGATTGAGGTATCATATACATATAATTCCCATGTTAAAAAAGTGGATCGACAGCTGAAAGAAAAATTGTCCATGCCGGAGTATCGTCGGAAGAGATTGAAGCAGTTAATTGAGATCCGACCTATTGTAAAAGCTATGGAGGTTCACGATGGCCTTACGGGTTTGATTGTTGAAAAAACTGTTGTAGAAAGCAATGGAGAATTAGATCAGTTTGATGCGATGTGGATAAGTTCTCTCTGTGATTCTACAGCTAAGGGTAAACCAGATATCGAGCTTGTTGATATGACATCACGTTTTCGTACTATAGATGATGTGACGGAGGTAACAACCAAGCCTATTATTTTTGACGGTGATACTGGTGGACTTACGGAACATTTTGTATATACGGTTCGTACTCTTGAGAAAATGGGAGTTTCTGCTATTATTATCGAGGATAAGACTGGTTTGAAAAAGAATTCTCTTTTCGGCACGGAAGTTCAGCAGACGCAGGATACAATTGAAAACTTTAGTGCGAAAATTTCTGCAGGAAAGCAAGCACAACTTACGGATGATTTCATGATCATTGCTCGTATTGAGAGTCTAATTCTCGAACAGGGTATGGAGGACGCTTTGAAACGAGCAGAGGCATTTGTTAATGCTGGAGCGGACGGTATTATGATTCACAGCCGTAGAAAAGAACCAGATGAAATTTTGGAGTTCTGCGATAAGTTCCGTATTAAGGATAAGAAAACGCCAATCGTTGTTGTTCCTTCAAGTTTTAATACTATTACGGAGGAAGAACTTGCTGCTCATGGTGTCAACATCGTTATCTATGCAAATCAATTGACCAGAAGTGCATTCCCGGCAATGCAGAAAACGGCAGAGGATATTTTAAAGTATCATCGTGCGAAGGAAGTTGATGATCGGCTAATGTCCATTAAGCAGATAATTACGTTAATTGATGAAATTTGAGGTAAACTATGAAAGTAGAGAAACTTGTTGAAATCATTGGGGCGGATTTTTATACAGGTATCCCTGATTCGCAGCTGAAGGCACTGTGTGATTACCTGATTAAAGAGTATGGAATTGATCAGAATCATCATATTATTGCTGCAAATGAAGGCAATTGTGCTGCACTTGCTGCGGGGTATCATCTTGCAACCGGTAAAACTCCTGTAGTGTATATGCAGAATTCTGGGGAAGGTAATATTATCAATCCGGTTGCATCCTTGTTGAATGATAAGGTCTATGCGATTCCGGTTATATTTATAGTTGGTTGGAGAGGCGAACCGGGTATTCACGATGAGCCGCAGCATATTTATCAAGGGGAAGTTACTATTAAGTTGTTGGATGACATGGGTATCAAATCTTTCATCATTGATAAAGGTACGACTGATGAAGAGGTAGAGTCTGCTATGCAGAAGTTTAAGACAATTCTTGCTGACGGAAAAGATGTGGCTTTTGTTATTCGTAAAGGCGCACTTTCTTATGATGAAAAAGTGATGTATGAGAATGATAACACGATGGGTCGGGAAGAAATTATCCAGCATATAGTGAATGTCAGCGGAGAAGATCCCATTATAAGCACCACTGGAAAAGCCAGTCGAGAACTGTTTGAAATACGTGCGGCCAATGGACAGAGTCACAAATATGATTTTCTGACGGTTGGCTCTATGGGGCATAGCAGCAGTATTGCACTTGGCATTGCGATCAATAAACCGAATACGAGAGTGTGGTGTATCGATGGTGATGGTGCAGTTTTGATGCATATGGGTTCAATGGCTGTTTTGGGAGCCAGTGCACCAAAGAATATGATTCATATTGTCATTAACAATGGTGCGCATGAGACGGTTGGCGGCATGCCTACAGTTGCCTCTAAAATTGATCTTGTAGCTATTGCAAAAGCATGTGGATATCCTAATGCGGTGAGTGTTGATAATTTTAAGGATTTAGATGACGAGTTGGAGATCGCAAAGTCTCGAAATGAGCTTAGTTTCATTGAAGCGAAGTGTGCTATTGGTGCAAGAGATGATCTCGGACGTCCCACAACGACTGCTTTTGAAAATAAAGAGAACTTTAAGGAATACTTGAAAACTCTTGGATAGCATTTAATCGTGCAGATTCTATTAAGGTGAGCCAAAACCGGAATACGGGATGTCTTTCATTCATCTGTAATAGAAATACTGAGCGACACCGGCTGTTTCTGGTTCATGAGTCTGGCACGGAGCCTGTCGTGCGCGTCATGGTATGTTGTGGTTTGGCATTCTTTACTGAATTCTCTACACCATTTAGAGATGCTGGCTTTGAATACGCTATACTCTGCAGTGATATTTTTGTAGGTATGTCCTTCTTCCTCGTGAAGACGTACAATCTTCTTTTTAAATTTTAACGTGTAACTTTGTGGCATAAGTAAATACCTCTTTCCTTATATAAGATTGATTATATCTTATTAGCCTCTACTGTTACAACTATAGTTTATCACAACACTCTAGGGCTCGACCTGCTCAAATCGAACGCTGCAATAAGGGGACGGCTGACAGTCTTACTCATAGACGTATAAGTCCAAAGAGGTGATGGTCAACTGGTTGCTCCTCTTTACTGTGGCTTAGGCATGAGACGGATAAAAGCCCAGTCAGATACTGGCCTTCCAACTAATATTTGTCGTAATAGGGGGAGCGCTTGTGCGCGCGGGAAGTCAACGGACAATTTTACTGTTCGCGCTGTTTTTAATGGCGTGTGCGGCGGTGCTGTTCTGCGTTTCCTTTGAGAATACACCGCTTGAACCGTACAGGGTGACATCGACAGGGCAAAGCGAAGCAGCATCGAGCGCGCCGGCTGCATCCGCTTTAAGCGAAGAAAAAGTCAACATCAACACCGCGTCGAAGGAAGAGTTGATTGGCCTGAACGGCATCGGAGAAGTACTCGCCGACAGAATCATCGAATACCGCGAAGCAAACGGTGGATACAAAGATGTGCGCGAGCTCACGAATGTAAAAGGCATCGGCGAAAAGCTGCTTGAAAAGCTGCTGCCGTATGTGACGGTGTAAACAAAAAAGGCATACGTTCCTGAAAACGGAGCGTATGCCTTTTGCTATACTTTTTTACTTACTTCAAAACGACCTTATGGAAGACCTTTTTGCCTTTTTTGATGATGACGTGGCCTTTTTCAAAGTCGGCTGCGGTGCAGGTCTTGGCGATGTCGGTGACCTTTACGTCGTCGACGGAAACGCCGCCCTGCTGCACGAGGCGGCGGCCCTCACCCTTAGATGCGATGAGGCCGGCTTTCTGCATGAGGTCGAGAATGTTGATTGCGCCGTCGGTGAGGTCGGCTGCGGTGATCTCGGTGGTCGGCATGTTCTCGGAGTTTGCGCCGCTGCCGAACAGTGCGCGTGCGGCTTCCTGTGCCTTCCGGGCTTCCTCAGCGCCATGTACCATCTGGGTGAGCTCAAATGCGAGAATCTCCTTTGCGCGGTTCAGCTGGCTGCCTTCCCAGCTTTCCATCTTTTCAATCTCGTCAAGCGGCAGGAACGTCAGCATCTTGATGCACTTCAAAACGTCGCTGTCATCTACGTTTCTCCAGTACTGGTAGAAATCGAACGGGGAAGTTTTGTTCGGGTCAAGCCACACGGCGTTGCCGGCGGTTTTGCCCATCTTCTTGCCCTGAGAATCGGTGAGCAGGGTGATGGTCATGGCTGCGGCGTCCTTGCCGAGCTTTCTGCGGATGAGCTCCGTGCCGCCGAGCATGTTGCTCCACTGGTCGTCGCCGCCGAACTGCATATTGCAGCCGTAGTGCTGGAACAGGTAGTAGAAATCATAGGACTGCATGATCATGTAGTTGAACTCCAGGAAGGACAGGCCCTTTTCCATGCGCTGCTTGTAGCACTCAGCACGGAGCATGTTATTGACGGAGAAGCATGCGCCGACCTCGCGCAGGAGCTCGATATAATTGAGGTTCAGCAGCCAGTCGGCGTTGTTGACCATGATGGCTTTACCTTCGCCGAAATCAATGAATCGCTCCATCTGACGCTTAAAGCACTCGGCGTTGTGGTCGATATCCTCCTTGGTCAGCATTTTGCGCATATCGGTGCGGCCGGACGGGTCGCCGATCATGGTCGTGCCGCCGCCGATGAGCGCGACGGGCTGGTTGCCCGCCATCTGCAGACGCTTCATGAGCGTCAGCGCCATAAAATGACCGGCAGTCAGAGAATCTGCCGTGCAGTCGAAGCCAATGTAGAATTTGGCCTTGCCCGCGTTGACCATTTCGCGGATCTCCGGCTCGTTCGTGACCTGCTTGACAAGGCCTCTGGCCTGCAGTTCTTCATAAATACCCATTGTGATTACTCCTTCTATGTTTGAAAAATTTTTATCAATTATCGGATGCTGTTTCCGGCAGCGTCCAGAAAATCGCAGCCTGTTGTGCCATACGGCGGTGCATATGGAAAAACATACGGAATGTCTTCAGCCGAAAGCTCTGTCTTCTCGTCGCCGTAAGAGGTATGATACACGATCGAGCGGCAGTCGAAATTGTTGATGAGAACAATATCGCGTGCATACCGCCATACAACGTGCACGATGTCCCGCGCGTATGCGCTGGGCGTGTATGTCTTTTTCATCCAATAGCTGCCGTTATTCAGCACACGGCAGTCCACAGCCCGATAAAGCGTCATGTCCTGATTCTGTATGATAAACCAGAGCAGTGTATACGCATCCGCCGTATAATCTCCGGCGCAGGTGATGACGGCGTCCTGCGGGAGGTCAAGCTTCTTCCGAAGCAGCTCCCCCACCGCCTCCTGCGTTTTGGCTATGGGCAGATTTGATATCACGATCACGGCCGCGGCGGCGGCCAAAAGAGCAAGTGCCAGCAGGATTTTGTGTGATTTTTTCATGGCTCCCTCCTTTTAACGCACCGCAAAACCGTCTCTGTAGGGGCGGACGACTCTGTCCGCCCGCAGAATGCAGCGTTTTTTGCGAAAAACTGCGTCAAACACGAATGCATCTTCCCATTTCAGTGTAGGGGCCGATGCCTACATCGGCCCGTTGGGAAGCTGCGAATTCGCCGAAAATCTTCGTGAAAATGGTGCATTCTGTCGGGCCGATGTGGGCATCGGCCCCTACAAACAGGTGGGCAGCTGCGGGACGAATTCGCATTGGGCTTTCGCATCTTGCAACTGCCTGCTGCGAACCTCTCAGTCAGCTTCGCTGACAGCTCCCCTTTCAGGGGAGCCAGGGGCGCTCCCGCGCCAAGTGCACGCTAGAGAGAAGTTACAACTCCATCAGCCGTCTGCCGCAGTGGGGGCAGATGGCGTCGTCCATGTCGTGCAGATCGCCGCAGTAGGGGCAGGCGATTTGCTGGATACCGCTCGATTCCGGCGCTTCGGCATCGCCGAGCAGATAAAATTCGAGCTTTTTGCAGCGCTCACAGCATTCGACGTCCACATCCAGCGCACCAGATAAGATCTGGTCCCAATGGCCGAACAACATACTGAATTTTCCCTTTTGCAGCTCCATATTGCCGAGGCTCTGCATCTTGCCGCCGCAGGCGGAACAGGTTTTCTGGCGCATAAAACGCTCCTTTCCGTCAAAAACGCCCTCTGCTCTTGCGAGCAGAGGGCGAACGATCGCGGTACCACCTCTGGTTTGCCGGTTCCTTGCGGAAGCGGCCTTACGGAGCGCAGACACGCCCCTGCGCGATAACGGGCGCACCCGACACACCCCTACTGCGCGAAAACGCGTTTCAGAGGGCAGCTCCGGGATGTATTCGCCTGACGCCGTCTGCTTTCTTGCACCGACCGAAAGCTCTCTGGAGACGGGGTATCAGGGTACTTCTTCCCTTCGTCACTGTGATCTTATTACAAATGCAGTATACCGTATTTTTTTCGGTTTGTCAATTAGTATTCGCCAAACAGTGCGGTGAGCTTGCCGTCTTTGACCTCGTAGAGCGCGGCGTGCAGATCCCCAATGCCCATGCAATACGAACCCGCGACATACAGCGTTCCGTATTCCACATAGATATCGGTCAGATTCTGCATTGGACTGCTCTCGTCGCGCTCGGCAAGGATGGTGCGCACGGCATTCTGTCCCGGGTTTTCCAGCTTCATCACGCTTGAGGCGCAGGGGAAATATGCGGCCGAGCAATAATATGCCGGTATCTGCTTGGTATCGTCCCAGCTCAGGTAATAGAGCGTATTGTCGCCATACCAGCAGAAATCAAGCACAGGCTCGGCCACGATCTGCTCGAGCGTATTGCCGCTGCGTTTATAAAGGCCCGCGCGTCCCCAGACATATATACCGTCGGATCCGCTCAGCAGGCGGTCGAACGCGGCATACCCGCTGACTCCCTGCGCAGCTTTCCAAAGGCCGACCGTCTGAACCAGCTTGCCGGTAAGCGGCTCATACAGTGCAAGGCCGACGGAGCCGGAGTCTGAGTACTGCATCAGCCAATACTCCCCGACAGTGCAGACGTATTCACAGCCCTTCTTTTCACGGAGCACCAGCTGCGCTTTAAGACGGGCAAGGATGGCCGCAGCCTCCGCCCGGGTCACGCCCTTGCCGGGCTTGAAGCTTCCATCCGGATAGCCGGTCAGAAGCCCCTGATTGGCACTGATGAGCACGCTGCTCCAATACTCCGCAGCATCCGGAAACAGCGGCTGCCACTCCGGGAACTCCATGCGCTGCTCCTTCCAGTTGATAACATACTGTTCCGCAGCGTCTGCGCGTTCATGCACGCCGCCCCAGCCGGAGCAGAACCGTTCGAGAAGCGCGGCAATTTCGCCGCGCGGCATGGCCTCAGAGCGGCTGCCAGTGATATTGTTCAGAAGATCGTGCGCGGTGCAGACCTCATAGGCCGATTTCCACCATTCTTCTCCCTCCACACGCTTCCACTCGTCCGGGAAGGCAATGCGGGCGAACAACGTGAGGAATTCCGCGCGCGAAACGCTCTTTTCCGGCTTGTAGGAGCCGTCCGGATAGCCGGTGATCTCTGCGCTGAGATAATCGATCTGCTTATATGCCCAATGCGTGTCGGATACGTCGGTGTATTCCGCCGCGCTGACTGCCGTGCAGAGCAGCAGCGACGCAAGGACCAGAAACAGGATGTTACGTACTTTCATGTGAAGCTCCCTTCTTTGTCTGTTCCGCCAGACGCAGCAGCTCTGCTGCACCGGCAAGCGTTGTTTCGGTGATCATGCTGCCGCCGGTCAGGCGTGCAAGCTCCTGCCGCCGTCCGGCGACATCCAAACGCAGAACGCTTGTATACGTTCTGCCGTTTTCCACCCGTTTTTCGACCGTGAATTCCGTGTCGGCCATGGCAGCGATCTGCGGCAGATGTGTCACGCACAGGACCTGACGGCCCTTTGCGACTGTCCAGAGCTTATACGCGACCTTCTGCGCGGCGCGGCCGCTGACGCCCGCATCGACCTCGTCGAAGATCATGGTCCCGACGGAATCCTCCGCCGCCAGTACATTTTTCATCGCGAGCATAATGCGCGCCAGCTCACCGCCGGAGGCGACCTTGGACAGCGGACGCAGCGATTCGCCGACGTTGGCAGACATCAGGAAATGGACGGCGTCGAGGCCGTTTTCCTGCGGCTGCTGCGCGGAAAACTCGCAGACAAACTGAATTTTCGGCATATCCAGCTGCATCAGCTCGGAAGAAATTGCCGCCTGTAATTTTTCTGCTGCCATTTTCCGCGCGGCAGAGAGTGCCATGCCCTTTTCCTGCATGGCTGTTTGCAGTGCGGACAGCTTTTTCTGGAGCTGCTCAATGCGGTCGGACGCGAATTCGACTTCGTCGAGCTGCCGCTTCGCCTTTTCACAGAACGCGATCACATCCTCGACGCTGCCGCCGTATTTGCGCTTGAGCTTGTGGAGCGTATCAAGGCGCTCTTCGATCTGCTCAAGCTCATCGGCAGAATAGGTTAGATCGTCCTTCTTGTCCCGAAGCTCGTCGGCAATATCCTGCGCGGTATACATGAGGTCGTTCAGCTTTCCGCTGAGCTGCCGCATTTCATCTGACACGCGGCTGACCCGTTCCAGCGCGTGCGCGGCGTTTGCGATCATGGCTGCCGCGCCGTCCGACGTTTCATCCCCATAGAGCGCGGAAACAGCCGCTTCCATCGCGTCCGTCAGCTTTTCAGCGTTCTGGAGCACCTTCCGGCGTTCGAGCAGCTCGTCTTCTTCTCCGGACTGCAGCTCGGCGCGTTCAATTTCATCGATCTGGAATTTCAGCGTTTCGACCAGACGCAGCTTTTCCGATTCGTCCATGGACAGGCGGCGGATCTCCTGCTGCACGACGCTGACCTTGTCGTACGCCTGCCGGTAATCCGCCAGCAGCGCTTCGTCATGGGCATACAGGTCGAGATAGCCGATATGCGTCGCCTCATCGAACAGCTGCTGGGAATCGTTCTGGCCATGGATCTGGATGAGCTGGACGCCGAGCTTCCGAAGCGTGGAGACTGTGACGGGCTTGCCGCTGACGCGGCAGCTGTTTTTTCCGTCGGCGAAGATCTCCCGTGAAATGCCAAGCTCCGGCTCATACGGGATCTGGTTCTCGGCGAACCACGGCAGCTCCGGCACGCCGGAGAAAATCGCGCTGACAAACGCCTTCTGCGCGCCGGTACGGATCATTTCGCGCGAGGCCCGTTCACCCAAAATGGCAGAGATCGCGTCTATGACGATGGATTTTCCCGCACCTGTCTCACCGGTGAGGACGTTGAAACCACTGTCAAAGGCGATCTCTGCCTGTTCGATCACGGCAATATTTTCGATATGCAGGGTAGAAAGCATCGGTCTTCCTCCTGTTCCGTTCTGGCCTCAGTGCTCGATCTGCTCCCGGATCTCGGCGCAGAGCTCGGCAGCGGCCTGCGTGTCCTTCAGCACAACGAAGCACGTATCGTCGCCCGCAAGCGTCCCGAGCATTTCCGGGATGTTCAGCTTGTCGATTGCGGAGGCGGCGCCGTTTGCAAGTCCGGGCATGGTCTTGACGACGATCATGTTCTGTGCGTAGTCCACGCTCGTGATGCACTGCCGGAAGATCAGGTTCAGCTTGGCGGAGAAGGTGTGCTCCGCAGGCTTGGGCGCGGTCGCATAGCGGTAAACACCGTTTGGGCCAAGCTCCTTGATGATGCGCAGCTGCTTGATGTCGCGGGAAATGGTAGCCTGCGTGGTAGAGAAACCGGCCTCGTTCAGCTCAGCGAGCAGCTGCTCCTGCGTCTGGACGCTGTGGTCTGCGATAAGCTCCAGAATTTTTTCCTGGCGTTTTGATTTCATAGACGTGTTTACCTCATTTTTTCAATGAATTTCCGGTTCAGGATCTCAAAAAAGCTGGTGTTTTTCAGCCGCACGAGCCGTGTGACCTTCTGCGAGCTTTTAACCGTGATCTCGTCGCCGGTGTTCAGGCGGAAGGCCCGGCCGCCGTCAACGGACAAAAACGCGTTGTGCCGCCCGATCTTGCCGACCTTGACCGTTACGACACGGCTGGGCGCGACGACGATGCTTTTTGCCAGCATAGCGTGCGCACAGATGGGTGTGATCAGGAAATTTTTCGCGGACGGCTCCACGATCGGCCCGCCTGCGGACATGGAATAGGCGGTCGAGCCGGTCGGCGTGCAGAGGATCACGCCGTCGCCTGAGTAACTGGTTGCCTCTATGCCGTCGCAGTAGATGCCGAGCTGCACCACGCGGGCAATCGCGCCCTTGGTGATGACTGCGTCATTGAGCGCCGTTTCGTGGAAAAGCGTCTGTCTGCCGTTTCCGACGCTGACATCCAGCATCGTGCGCTCCTCCACAGTATAATCGCCCTTCGGAATTTTCCGCAGCAGCTCGATCTCCCCCGCTTCCAGCTCCGCGATGAACCCCATTGTGCCGATATTGACGCCCAAAATGGGGAGATTATGCTCCGTCGCTATCTTGGACGAGTGCAAAATTGTCCCGTCGCCGCCGAAGCAGATCAGCATATCCGCCGTCTTGATCTCTTTCTGAATATCCTGAAAGCGAAGATCATGCGGAATTTCAAACGTCTTATCCACGTCAAACGGCAGGCAGAGCGCGACCTCTGCGCCCGCTTCCCTTAAAATCGAGCAGGCCTGCCGGGCGTTTTTGAATTGTTTGTCACGGTAGGGATTCGGCGAAACGACGATCTTCATAGCGTATGTTACCCTTTCAGCGCTGTATGCGCCTGCGCGACGAGCGCGTCGATATCAGGAAGCGTTTCCTGCCCAGGCTGCATGGAAAGATGCGCGAGAAATTCAATGTTGCCCTCCGGCCCCTTGACCGGAGAGAACGTCAGATTCCGGATGGTAAGGTTCAGCGACGCGGCCAGCGCGGTAAAGTCGCGCAGCACCTGCGCGTGCACGGCGGGGTCGCGCACGACGCCCTTCTTGCCGACGTTTTCCTTTCCGGCCTCAAACTGCGGCTTGATGAGGCAGAGGATCTGCCCCGTCGGCTTCAGCAGTGCACGGATGGCGGGCAGGACGATCCGCAGGGAAATGAAGGAAACATCCACAACGGACAGGTCCAGCGGCTCTCCGAGCTGCTCCGGCGTGACATAGCGGATGTTCGTCCGCTCCATGCACACCACGCGCGGGTCCTGCCGGATGCTCCAGGCAAGCTGGCCATAGCCGACATCGATGGCGAAGACCTTCTTCGCGCCCTTCTGCAGCAGGCAGTCCGTAAAGCCGCCCGTCGAGGCGCCCGAGTCGCTGCAGACGAAGCCGGTCGGATCGACGCCGAAGTCGCGCAGCGCCTTTTCAAGCTTCAGGCCGCCGCGGCTGACGTAGGGGCAGGGATTGCCCCGCAGCTCTACAACGGCCTCGTCCTCGACCGGCGTACCGGCCTTGTCCGATTTCTGCCCGTTGACATAGACCTCGCCGGACATGATGAGCGCCTGCGCCTTGCTTCGGCTGTCGCACAGGCCGCGCTCCACGAGAACGACATCCAATCGTTCCTTATGCTTCATTCTGACATACCTCCCAGGCAGCGTCAGCAAGAGATTTTGCGTCCAACCCCGCCAGGCGGTACAGCTCCGGCACCGCGCCGTGGGGAATAAAGCGGTCGCCGAGATTGCACAGCCGCACAGGCCCGCCCACTCCGCGAGCACGGAGCGACGCCAACAGCTCCTTGCCGACGCAGCCGATGCACACGGCCTCCTCTGCCACGAGCAGGTGGCCCGTCTTCCGCATGGAGGCGGCGACGGTGCGGACATCGAGCGGCTTGATGGAGGGCAGCTTCAGGACCTCGGCGGAAATGCCGCGCGCCTGCAGCATCTTTGCTGCGGCAAGCACCTCGTTGATGAGCGTCCCATAGGTGACGAGGGTAATGTCGCTCCCCTCGCGCAGGCACGGCTGCTCTGCGATGCCGGTAAACGCGCCGTCACACCCGCGGGGATAGCGCACGGCAACCGGGCCGGTCATCTCCAGCACAGCGCGGCGCAGCATCTGACCCAGCTCCGCCTGACTGGCGGGGCACAGGACCTGCATGCCGGGCACGGAGCGCAGATAATTCACGTCGAACACGCCGTGGTGCGTCTCGCCATCCCCGCCGACAAGGCCGGCGCGGTCTACGGCAAATACGACATGCAGTCCGAGCATGGCAACATCCTGCAGCAGCATGTCATAAGCGCGCTGCAGGAATGTGGAATAGATCGCAACAACGGGGATCATTCCCTGCTTGGCAAGGCCGCCCGCCATGGAGACGGCGTGTCCCTCTGCAATGCCGACATCGAAGCAGCGCTCCGGATAGTGGGCTGCAAAGGCATCGAGGCCGGTCCCGCGCAGCATGGCGGCTGTAATGGCGCAGATGCGCGGCGCCTGCGCGCCGAGCGCGTCAATCGTTTCGCTGAATGTGTCGGAAAATGTCGGAAGATGGCCGCAGCGCGGCTCCATCCCCTTTTCGGGGTCGAAATGGCCGATGCCGTGGAACACATCGGGGTTCTCCTCAGCAGGCGCGTAGCCCTTGCCCTTCTGCGTGATGACGTGCAGCAGGACCGGATGCTGGCGGTCCTTGACAAGCCGGAGCATATATTCCAGCCGTTTCAGATCATGCCCATCTACGGGGCCATAATATTCAAAGCCCATCTCCTCAAAGAACGTCGTGCCGAAGAGCATACGCTTCCAGTGCTCCTTGAGCCGGTGCGTCAGGCGGTAGAGGCACTTTCCGCCGGGCACCTTTGCCGTGACGGCGCGATAGGCCTTTTTGATGCGGTAATAGCCCGGCCGCGTGCGGATGAGCGCAAGATGCTGGGCAATGCCGCCGACGTTCGGCGTGATGGACATGCCGTTGTCGTTCAGGATAACGATGAGCTGCTCGCTGCTCTCCCCGGCATCGTTCATGGCCTCATAGGCCAGGCCGCCGGTCATTGCGCCGTCGCCCATCAGGGCCACGACGTGATAGTCCTCATGCTGCAGCGTGCGGGCACGCGCCATGCCGAGGGCGGTGGAGACGGAGCTGGAGGCGTGACCGGCCACAAACGGGTCCGTCACGCTCTCCGACGGCTTTGGGAAGCCCGCAAGGCCGCCGAACATACGCAGTGTGCGGAATTCGTCCCGCCGGCCGGTCAGGATCTTGTGGACATAGGACTGATGCCCCACGTCGAACAGGAGCCGGTCACGGCTCGTATCGAATACCCGCTCCAGCGCAACACTCAGCTCGACAACGCCGAGGTTCGAGGCCAGATGACCGCCCGTCCGGGCGACATTCAGCACCAGAAACTGTCGAATCTCGTCGCAAAGCTGGCGCAGCTGCGCGTCATTCAGCGCGCACAGCGCCTCGCGGGAATTGATGGTATCTAATAAAGTCAAAAATGACACACCCTCAGACTGTCACTTTTTCTTTTTCTTCGGGAGCTTGCCGGTAAAGAGTGACTTGATGTAGTAGATCAGCTTGGAGGTCGTATGCACGATCTGCGTCGCCTTGCCGGTGGCGATATTCTTGCCGCAGGCCTTGCCGGCGATTGTTACACCGGACACCAGCGCGGACATGATCAGCTGTGCCACCGTTTCGGAATTGAGCATGGTAAGAGCGCGCACGGCCACAACGGCGGAAGCCGAGCCGGAAACGACGCCGCAGATATCGCCCACGACGTCATTGCAGAAGCTTGAGACCTTCTCCGCATTGCGCAGCAGGTGCAGAGCCTCGGCAGCGCCGGGGACCTTTTTGGCCGCCATGGCATGGAAGGGCTTCTCCTCGGCCGACATCACAGCCACGCCGATGATATCGAACACGATGCCTAGTGCCACGATCAGCAAAAGTACAAGAAATGCCTCGACAAGCCCTGCCCCCTCCAGCACTGTGGAGGAAAAGAACGAGATCGTCGAGGAAATTACGACTGCCACAAAAAAGACTGTGACGATCCAGCGAATATGACTGTTTTTCTTTTTTCGCTTCCCTTTTGAGGGAGGCTCCGTATGGTTTGCGCTCAAAAATATCTCCTCCGGAAACACTGAAGTCTGTGGGCCGGGCCCACAAGCCAAGAATTTCTAAAGAATGGTGGCAGCAGACAGAGTAAAGCCTGCGGCTTAGGTCGGGTTGGATTTCCCCAGTCGCTGCCGCCCGTCGCCGGACGGCTGTTTCCATTTAAAGCCAAAGCCGGAGCGTTGCCGCATCCGGTACCCGATTGCCACTTAGTCCGCACTGTAATCCTCTGCATGCCCTGAATGAACAGTCAGCCTAGGTGTTTTCCACAGCATTACGCACCGGCTCTATCCTCTTTTGCAGGCATGGTTTCAAGGGGCAATATCGCCAATCGCCGCGGCCACGGCGGCTGACGCGTCGCTCCCCTATTCCCACATACCCACGCAAGGCAGGCTACGCTACACACAGCACACGATTCTGTGCACCGCAATGCAGGTTCAATCCTGCTTCGTACGCAGTCCGGGTACCCGCAGATACGGAACGGCTGTCGCACAAGAGCAGGTCTCCACGGAAACCGGGTCGGTCGGTATATGCCGTTACACCTCGCCCGGAGACCTTAACCCCCAGCACCCACCCTGATCTGGGCGAAAAAAGCAAGCACCAGGGACTTCATCGATATGCCCTTAAAAGGATTTTTAGGCCCTTCTTCGAAACCGGCGCGCTTTGACTAGGATACTGCGCCACCAATAACATCATACCATAACGACGGGAAATATACAAGTATCCTTTGTCGGTTTTTCCAAAAAATATCCCGCGATTTTCTACCGGTACAATGTTTTTTCCAATGTTTTCCTCATTAACAAGCGAAAATATCGGAAATATTTCAAAATAATGAATATTCAGCCCGCCGAAATAGTTCCATCCGTTCCTGTTCCGCCGGGCCGATCCTGCGCAGCCGGCCGGGCGTGATATACGGCGGATCGGCCCGCGGAAAGGCGAAACAGCGCTTGACAAGGCCGCTCTGCCGTGCTAAACTTGTAGTTGCACAGCGGACAAACGGGCAAAGAATGCCCGCGCTGTAATGACAGGCTGATTGCCGCAGGAGTGACAGCTATGCATTCTTTTGAGAGCGATTATACTGCGGGCGCGCGGGTAGAGATCCTGCGCCGTCTGAACGAGACGAATCTGGAGCAGCTCCCCGGCTACGGCAGCGACAAATACTGCGAGAGCGCAAAGGAAAAGATCCGCGCGGCCTGTGACTGTCCCGGCGCCGACGTTTTCTTCATGGTCGGCGGCACGCAGACGAACGCCGTCGTCATCGACTCCATGCTGCCGTCCTACGGCGGCGTGATCGCCGCGCAGACCGGCCACATCAGCGACCACGAGGCCGGCGCCATCGAATTCACGGGCCACAAGGTCATCGCCCTGCCCGTCTACGACGGCAAGCTCCGCGCCGAAGATGTCTGGATGTATATGAAGGACTACTGGCAGGATGCGAGTCACCAGCATTTTGTCTATCCCGGCATGGTCTACATCTCCTACCCGACGGAGTTCGGCACGCTCTACACCAAGCGTGAGCTCGTCGAGCTGGCCAGCGTCTGCCGCTGGTACAATATCCCACTCTACATCGACGGCGCGCGCCTCGGCTACGGCCTGATGAGTCCGAAGTGTGACATCACCCTGCCGGAGCTGGCCCAGCTGTGCGACGTGTTCTACATCGGCGGCACGAAGGTCGGCGCGCTGTTCGGCGAGGCCGCAGTCTTTACAAAGCACAACATGCCGCGATATTTCTCCACCATTGCCAAACAGCACGGCGCGCTGCTGGCCAAGGGCCGCCTGCTCGGCCTGCAGTTCGACACGCTGTTTACGGACGACCTGTATTTCCGCATCAGCAAGCACGCCATCAACATGGCCATGCAGATCCGCGATGCCTTCGATGCGCGTGGCCTGCAGTTCTATCTTCATTCGCCGACGAACCTACAGTTCCTCATCATGGAGAACAAGGCCGTCCGTGCCCTGCAGCAGAAGATTGCCTTCCACACCTGGGGCAAGGTCGACGAGGAGCACAGCGTTGCCCGCTTCGCAACGAGCTGGTCCACAACGCAGGAGGATGTCGACGCGCTGATCGACGCCATCAAAACACTGTAAGACAGAAAAATATCGGAGCGCTTTCCGGCTGGAAGGCGCTCCGTTTTTTAGCGTTTCTGCGCCGCCTCGGCGCGGCAGCGGATCATTTCG
>OHCN01000516.1_pt1 | contig 16678 bp, 28 predicted proteins | sample 1566761 | NCBI WGS metagenome assembly OHCN01 (sample SAMEA3879568, study PRJEB24766) | human gut metagenome | biome: human-associated habitat; feature: feces | place: USA | collected 1985/1987 | reverse complement strand
CTGAATCAGCAAATGTCGTTCCCTGCCATCTATTTACTATACATTTATTAAACTCCATCACGGGTCCGTCATAAGAGTATTTTGTCATATGGTTTCCCTCCATAAAAAATAAAGAGAGAGTACCTTGTTACAGGCACTCCCTCCCCGGAATTTAATCCTCATTTTCTTCGTTGTCCAAATCAGAATTTTCTTCAAAATCATCTTCGACGACTGCATCGGCATCAACTACTACCTCGGATTTTCGACTCTGTTTCCACTGTTTTACTTTAGTCATTACTGGCTTAGCTACAAATTTGCCGACTAAACCGCCTGCAACAATAACTAACCCAACAATAGCCGCTGTTTTTAAACCGTTGCCAGATTCCTCTCTTTCCATAAGTTCTCCAGTTGTTGTTTCCATTACCTCGTTCTCTACATTGTTTTCGTTCATTTCTTTTTTCCTCCTTTGAAAAATAGGTTTATTATTCCATAATAGACTGTGTAAAAACTGCGTATTACATGAGCTTCGTAAAATCGTATCTCGGTGACACTTGGTAATCCAGCATTAAACACGGTTCATCATTATCTGCTACGGTAGCACGAAACTCTACTTCAATTTGTCCATCTGTTAGGATATTCCATCCAATTTCGTCGCTGGTTGATGTATGTGACAGTCCGATTTCATCATAAAATTCACTCAATGATATATACTCTTCCATGCCGGTTGTAAGTCGGTAATTCAAATCGTTTACAACTTTTCGTACCGTCTGCACATCAGATCTGAAATATCGCATGGATACCGGCTCAAGAAATAACACTTGTCCTCCGCCTGTAACCATAACAGTTGCTGATTTCATTGGGTTTTCATCTACTTTTTTTTGCGCAACATGCTCTCTGATTACTTGCTCTTTTTTTTCGCCGATTGTTTCTACCACTTTTTCCCGATAGTCACGTAATGCAGTTTCTGATAAGCTGTATGCCGTAGCCAATGCAGCATTACGTCTGATATTTACAGAACTGGCTCCTATTAAACACGCCATAGATAGTGTTCCAGTAATAACCGCTGGAATATAAGGTTTCCACGCTACTTTTATAGTATCAATAGGTTTGAGGCGGTCTATTATCGGAATCGCTTCTTTATGCTGTGCAAGTGCTTCTTCGCGCAAAATACGATTCTGCTCTTTTTTCTCATTTTCTATGAGAAGTAATGCTTTTGGCGTAGCTTTAACAGCTAACACTGTTGTACTTACCATACCGGCAATCCCAATTCCGGTTAAAATTTCTGGACTGTGCTTGATAGTAGCTTTCTTCAAATCATTGTAGACTTTAGACACATTAGGTTTATGCATTTTTATTGTATACCTCCATAAATATAAAACAGGGCACAAGATCCTGTGATTTTATCTAAACAACCAGAATTCCGGACGAACCCCACAAGAGCCCGAAGCTCCATAGCAGCCCGCATTGCCACTGTTGTACACAACAGCGAAATAAGCCGAAGGAAACTCCTCTTTTGTAACATTTCTAAGCCAACCCCATTCAATTTCATTATCGTAATACGCTACCTGATTACGTCTCTGTTTCATAAGTGGGAGCTGCTTATCGCCGTCAGCCTCAATATACTCTCTGGCCCATTCATCATCCCATCCGCAGATTTCTCCAAGTGTCGGGATAGATAATTCAGAAATACGGTCTCTAATGACTGCCGGAAACATCTTGAATAAATCTTTTTCGATCCATTTTCTCAAATCAGATTTTTCGTAACCGCCTTCATTGCTGTTATTCTCATTCATGGGACGTTTGGTAACGTAGTCGTCAAATATAAACAATACCTTGCCGTCCGTAACCTTCTGAGCAGTCGCTGTGAAAGTTCCAAGGTCGCCCAGTGGAATGATAATCTGATCTCCAACTTTAATATCCGCTGGCAGAACTGAATGATCTTTTCCGAAGACAGATTCAAACACCGAAAATAATGCATTTACATCGTTACGGCAATATTCTTCCGCCATTTTCTTTGTGTCGGCTTCGCTGGTAATAGCTATGTATTTCCTATACATTCTTTCTACCGTAGGGATATCCACACCCTTTCCTGTTAAACTGATAATCTCTTCACCTAATGTTGGTTCTCCTACGCACATAATGTGAATCTCCTTTCAAAATATAAAAATTTTATTTTGTAATTATGAAATAAGCAGGTCAATAACCCATTCCGCCATATCTTTTGCACAAGAAAATTGATGACTTGTGAATTGATTAAGGCATGAATACTTATCCATTTGATCTCGAAATTCTTCAATAATAATCAATGGCGGTGTATCTTGATTCTCTTCAAGGCGAGTTAGTATTTCTTTTATCGCCCATCGTGAATAGCTTTCCTTCTTTAAACTATACTCTCGCCAATTGGATGTTTTTCTCAGCAATTGTTCAAGACAATACTGAGCAGTGTAAACGGCACGTTCATTTGCGGACGTCATATTTTCCTCCAAAAAGAAAAACAAAAGAGTCCGTATTAGGACTCCTCTGTTTCTTTGTTTTTCTGGACAAGTGCTTCATTGATCTTTTCTTCAATTTTCTCATCCATTTTCTGTTCGTCTAACCAATCGGATACCAGGTTTACCCCCACTCCGATTATGGTTACTGCGAATCCAACTAACTTGATCATTTTTGATTTCTGTTTCATGATGTCACTCTCCTTTCATAATATAACTTGTGATTGTTGCGATGCTGATTAACAATCATCCTCATCCCACAGTCTTGGTGGATATTCAATATCAATTACATAAACCTCAAGACCATCATTTAATACTGTTTTATGATGATTAAAGTCGATCCAACTAATTCCATCCTCATAGAACCAGCCCAACGCTTCTCCACCCGGTATTTTATCAATGCCAAGAAAATCGTATAGATCGTTTACGCAAATTTCTCTTCCGAGTGCCCAATTTCGATTCAGATGATATTCGGCTTCAAGCACCTGTGAACCACAAATTCCTGGAGAAGAAATATAAACATCATCTGCTCTTTCAGCCGCAATGGCATCGATGATTTTTTGATGTCCTTCTTCTCCGAATATCTCTTTTGTTTTTCTTTCATAGTCCTGATAAGTATTACTAAGTAATGCATAAGCACTTGTAATGGTTGCCTGCTGATGTTTATTTAATATGTTAGCCCCAAATATACAAGCGATAGTTGACATCCCGACAAGTGATGCTGGAATATAACACAACCATGCTGATTGAAATGCTTCCGTTTTTGTATATGCATCTGGATCTCCATCATGATTAATACAACTATCGGCTCGAATTTTTCGCACTGCCTTTGGCGTGGCCTGTATTGCCAATACTGATGTAGCAACGACTCCAATAGCACCGAGACATGTTAAAATGGTTGGAGATCCGTGCTTTAATCGGATTTTTGATTGAGTAATAATTTTGTTCCATTTGGGTGTCATATTTTTCTCCTTTCTTACTGCACCATTTATTTCATAGCAAGTAATACATCCAACACATTTGTTGCTATATCTTTCGCTATTGAAAACATTTGCTCTGTCAGAGGATTAAGTTTTGAAAATCCATCCATTTCTTTTTGAAACTTTTTTACATAATTAATGATTTCATCTGTTGTTCGAACAGTTCCTGGTGGACCTAAACAAAATCCAACATAATTTCCAAGTTCCTGAATAGCCCATACCGAATAGCTTGCTTTTGTAAAATCCTTTATGTAAAAAGATGATTTTGGAAAATATAAATCCATTTCATACAGATCACAAAGCATCAGCTTAAATTCTTCACTGGACACTTTCTACACCTCCTTCTAACCTGAAAAAAATAAAAGAGAATTGTAAGGGACTCGAACCCTTGACCTCTGGATATAACTATCCAGTGCTCTACCATCTGAGCTAACTCTTCTCTCATAATAGTCCTTGCAAATTTTGCGGGATAAAAAGAAAGAGCCCTTGCTAGGACTCCTCCTCGTTTGTTGATTTTTTCAATTTATTCTCAATATAGGTTTTACAGTTCTTAAATCCACCTGTGCCAAGAATATAACCGATACCATAACAAATTATCAATGCAAGTGTGTAACCTTTCCAATGTTGGGCTACCCATTTCACCGATAATTTATTAAGTTCCCATAATTCTTTCCATGATTGTCTCATATCCGTATCCTCCTTAAATAAATTTTTCTTTCATAAAGAGGAATGTAAAATGTGCGGAGCAAAAGAAAAAGGCGTTGTTCACGCCTCATTTCTTACGTTTCTTTGCCAGGTGCTTGACTATAAATACAATAATCATCACACACACAATTACATCACCGAATACAAGTATAAATGCCACTCCGCCGACTGCTACAGCGATAATAGCACTTATTGCTAATAGTAATAATACAATTGTTAATGTTATAAAAAGTATCATAAAATCACTCTCCTTTCATAAAGAGCTATGTAATTTTTGCGAACTATATCTCTTTCCTGTCGAACACAGTTTCCCAACGCTCCCTTTTTATTGGTTTCATTTTAAGTGCCCACATAATCTGTCTCACTGTTACAGTCGGGTATAACCCATTTATAGATTCGCCAGCACGTTTATCAAAATACTCTTTAAATTGTGGATGCAAATATATTGTATCTATAATCCAAGCATCTATCTCTGACCAACTTGTACTTTTACTATTTTTGTTGAAACGCTGTTGTATAACAGCCAATCCCTTGTTTCCAATTTCAAAAAGCGTACATCGATTATAAACTGGATGGTTACAAATATATGTTCGTCCGTACATTGATGTATATATGTTTGGTTTTTTATAATGATATCGCATATGTATTTCCCTCGAAAAAAAAAAGAGTCCTAGATTTCTCTAAGACTCTTCATTCTTGTTTTTAATCGTCTTCTAATTCTCCGCAAACCTCATCGTAAGTTTCTCCCTCTGGGTTATCTTCATCCCAGCCGTCATTTTCATCTGAATATAAATTTTCATATTTTTCGTCGCCTTCGCAACCGTATTCATCTAAGCCAATATTATGACCGCAGGAACATACCAATGTATCTTCCCATTCATCCTCAAATTCCATTACTCTTCCGCATTTAGAACAAATATATTTACCGCTCCTCATTGCTTCTATTTGCTTCTCATTAAAAATACTCATAGCCATACAGTCTCCTTTCTATTGTGAGCCAGTTTACAACTATTACGAGAAATAAAGCTTTATTCTCTGTTTCATAAAAGAATATGCAAATAAAGCGATTATATCTTTATGCAGTTATAATTAACTTGTTTTTGCGCTCCCTAAGAAATTTTATTGTCTGATCCATATCGCACTCAGTCATACTATCATATCCGCTATTATCTAAAGCACCTTTTTCTATGGAATGCATTAATAATTTTCCATTTTTAATCGTATAAATATTTTCTTCTTCAAAATTTTCCTCTTTATGATAAGTTCTATCTGTAAATCCATCATTGTTAGTTAATACTTTTTTTACATTTTCCTTTGTAAAACGAATCATAGTATATACCTCCCTTACATAACAAACATTACTGTGACATTTAGAATTATACATTACAAAATATAAAAAGAAAAGGAGATGTTCTCAATTTCTTAAACATCTCCAAATACCCACTAATACATAACACAAATGTTTCTATATGTATTTTCAGCATCCTCGTATACGGATATTGTAATTGGTTCTCCCGGTCCATCTTTAAATTCGAACTTGAACTCTCTATTCAACTTTCCGTATGGACCACGCTTCGGTTCACTCATACTTTGAAACTTTTCTGTTTCATCATTTGTATAATTTGTCTGAATTGCGACCATACACAAATCTGAGCATTCCGACTCAAAGAATATCATCCGGAATGACCATACATCTTCCTCTGCCGGAACACATATCATCATTTCATGTGTTGTGTTTGGTATCTCGATAAATATTTTATTCATTATCAAATTCCTCCTTTTCTCGTAATATAGTGTGTTGTTTTAGCGAAATATAAAATGCAAAAGCAAGAGAATATGCTTTTTGCACGTTCTCCTGCTTTAAGTTTTTTCTACTTTTTCGTAGGTCTAAAATATTTAATCAACCCTTTGAATGTTGATGATGATAATGCACCTGTTTCCTCAAACTTAAATCCTTTATTCATCCAAAGTCCATAAAACATCAACGGTATTATTAATTCTGCTGCCGCTACACCAACTCTAAAATATCGATCTTTAACCTGCTCCGCTATCTGTGTCTGCTTAAGTTCATTATCACGATCATTAGCTTCTTTTTCCATTTCTAATCGATCGTATTTGTCTCCAGCTTCCCAGTCGCTTTTGCTTTCCTCGATTCTCAGTCGATACAATGTTGCAAGATTATCAATAGCTACCGTTTGTTCCTGACTTCCGGTCTTTAATCCAGATAAAGCCTGAAATTCATTTGCTATCTCCTCATCTAACATGTCTTTGATTTTCTCTTCCATTTTTATCTCCTTTCAGAAAAAATATAAAATACTCCATAACAGTAAATGTTAATCCTGCGAAACATAATTTTTAATATGTACTTCCAATGTTACCCGCTTACTCTGTAGAATTGATATACTTAGCGGCTCATTCAATTCTAAAAAGAGATACGGTGTATCAGTCGAATTGTCAACATTAATAGTCCCTACACATTTAGGTTTAAATATGAGTTTTGATAAAACCAGACCTATGACAACCCCAGCTAATAATGCAATAAGTACCAATACCATCTCAGCATCCTCCTTTCAAATGTTTTCCTGATTTTCCCACCTGGCAATTTTTCAGATACAAAAATATCATGATTTCTGGTAACCTCAGTCCGGTTTTCTAATCTAGGATAAAAAAAAGAAAGAGTCATTGCTGACTCAATCTATATTACTTTGTTTTTGCATATTTGTTAGCATAAAACTCTCTACGGAAACTGCCACCACATTTGATATTGCCATCTTGATCATATACATCGTAACCAACGAAATCTTTGTCTTCACTTTCCTTGATCTTAATTTCTAAATTCTCGCCAGGAAATTCGTCTTCGACAAACCTTTCTGCCAGTTGTTCATCTGTCAATTTGACTCCACCATTACGGTTTCCACATACAGATAATACTGTTACCAATATAAGCATAATAATAAATACAGATTTTTTCATAGTTTCTCTCTCCTTTAAATTAAACTTATTTTTATAGTTTCTTTCATAAAGAGCGATGTAAATTTCGCGAAGCAAAAGAAAGAGTCCTTGTAGGGACCCTATCCTTCGATTGCTATTTCTTGAAGTTGCTTCTTTACAAGCATCCAATTGATTAGGTTAATATTGAAAATCTCAATATCCGTCAATCCGTATCCGGTTCCACGTACAATAAATCCCGTACATTTACCTCTTACGATTTTTTCAAGTTCTCCTAAGTTTCCTCGATTAACCCCATAAATTGTTTTACTCATAATAAATTCCTCCTTAAAATATTTATTTTCCATAAGAGGACTTGCAAAAAAGGCGCAAAAAGAAAGAGCCGTTGCCGGCTCAATCTACAAATGATTTTTCAAACGCTTCTGCTAGTTTTTCTGTCATCTTGGCATACTCTTCTGGAAATTCAGCGCTTATAGAAATTTGACAATCTGTGATACCTTTTTGGTATATAAATTTTCCAAGCAGTACAACCCCTATTGTCACAGTTCCAATTCCGCCTACAATCCTTCCAATTTGTTTTGCCTTGAGTTTACGATTAATTTTTCTCAGTTCTTCCATTTTTAAATCACTCCTTTCATAAAGGAAGTTGTAAAACGTGCGATTCATTTCCGTTCTCGATTCAGCAGCCAAAAAAATCGACGGTACAATTCGTAGTAAGTATCCTTGCAACATGGAACCCCTAATCTAGCTTTCAAAACATCATAGGACCATCCCTCGGTAACAGCTTTTAGAATATATGGAGCAAGCTGCTGATCTGTTTGTTCAGCCACCCTCTCAATCATATCCGTGCGTTCTGAATAATACGCTCGTGCTATCCCGACTTTTGCGGTTGGATCGCCCAGGGTGCTAGTGACAATGAACATAGCCCAATCTGATGGCTTACCGCTAATTCCACTCAGTGAAGAATATGCTTTTCTCCAAATGGGATACTGTAAACAAAAATGCTTCAACTCATAGTAACGATGTTTTTCAATCCAATAAGGATTTTTCTCGGATAATTCCGGTCTGATTGTAGTTGCCATAATGTATTTCCTCCTTGTGAAATCTATTCTAGGTTAGAAATAAACAATAGTAAAAACAACCTCGGTGGAATAACTGCAAAAAGAAAGAGCCATTGCTGGCTCAATCTTTATAAACCGTAATCTGTACTAATATTTTTATAAATGAGATTATAAATTTTCTGATCTCCATCTAAACATTGTCAGTTCACAAGGATAGTCCTCAAAACCTATCGTATCACAGGTTATGAATCCTTCCACAACGCCATCTATAATTTCAGCTTCATATTGCTTGTATGGATAAATATAATCCGGAAGATTTCTATGTATGCAACCACACATAGGGCATTTTAATCTTTGAACTGGAACATGTATTGTTATGTGCCCTTTCGTTCTTACAATTCTTGAAACAGTGTCATAATATTTCAATGGGGCACCACAAGTTTCACATACTATTTTCATACATAATCATCCCCTAACTCCAAAATCAATTATACATGAAAATAGTTGATAAATGTGCTGGTAATATATTCCAATTTCAATAACTTATAAACGAAAAAAAAAGAGCACCGTAGTGGTATCCCACCGCGGCACTCTAAGTATTCATTCAAAGCACTGTATTTAGTATATAATTAGTAAAACTGGTTTTGGGCTTATTTCAGATGCCCATTTAGCCTTATTTTATGCGGATTTTGAAAATATAATAGTCATCATAGTCAATGATCGCTATCATTTTTATTCCTCACTAAGTCCTGCATCATCCAGTATCTGATAAATCTCTTTTGAATATGCAGTCCGATCCTTCATGTCATATACTTCAAGTGCTTTTTCCGTATCAATCTTAAATGCTTCTAATGCTTCCTCTGCCTTTGCCTGTATGTCTGAAATCTCTCCTTCACATCCAAGTTCTTTGGCATCACTGCTGTATTCTTCACATCTTCCGATCGTGCTGATCAGTGAATCCAGTGCCATATCATAAATTTTCTGGTTCACCAGATTCTGATATGCTCTGTACTGACCTGTTGTATATGCCAGAATACGGTATTTTCTGTAGGTATCCTGATCTTTCTCTTTCACTTCAAGACCTGCCACATCCTGAAATGCCTGCTCATAATCACCCTTTGCATATGCGTCTTCTGCATTTGAAAAGCTGCTTGAATAGCCGACCAGATTTGTTGCTAACACCACAAGAATAAGGAATGAGAATACCATTACAAAGATCAGAATTACCGGCACCTTCGGCAATGGAGGAGTCAGATCCGGTTCCTTTGGCGGCTTTGGCTTCTTTTCTTTCTTTGGCTTTGGTTTCTTTTCTTTCTTTGGCTTCTTTTCTTTTTTCTTTTTCTCTTTTTTCTTCTTTTTCTCTTCTTTCGGATCCGGCTTTTCTTCTTCCTTCGGTGCATCCGATATATCCGGAATATCTCCCAGTTCCTGCAATATCTGCATATTTGGATCTGACAAATCAATGTCACCCGCATTTTCTCCTGTTAGCGGTTCTTTTTGAGATGAGACAGAATCACCTTTTTCATCCTCATCATCTTCCCCAAAAAGAATGCGTGATAATTTTTTTAGAAAACCTTCTTTTTTCGGAGTTTCTTCTATGCCATCCGGAGTAATTTCGGTTTCTTCTGCCTCACTGTCTCCAAACATATCAGCCCCGCCAAGGTCTCCAAAATCATCCAGTCCTGTGCTGCCTGCATCATCCATACCAAAAGTATCACTTCCGGCATCATCTGACGCCTGTGCCGGTTCTGCTGTATCTTCAGACTGTTCATCCGGCTCTTTTTCCATCGTCTGTGCCTGTGACAAACCTTCTGTTTTTGTCACATCATCGATACCCGGGATATCTCCAAGCGTATCCATCAGGAAATCATCATTATTATTATGATCTGCTCCATCCACAATCTGATCTAAACTGTTAAAGAAATCATCCGTTTTTTCCTCTTCCGGTGACGACTTCTCATTTTGCAATTCTTTTTCAAACTGTTCTAAAAAATTATCTTCCGCTTCTTTGGAAAGTAAATCATTTTCCATATCATTCATAATATCTTCCTCTGTCTGCATCGTTTCACTCCCGGTTTTTTTCTTTGTATCCAAATCTTTTTCAGATATGGAATTTAACAGTCCATCCAGATAATCTTCTGTCCCGCTCATCCGATACCTCCGTCAAGCCTATAACTTAATTTGGGGATGTGACAATACATCACATCCCCCTCTTCGCTTCAACCTAATCAATGCTTTTATCAATTAAATTGTCAATAGCCTCTACAAGATTGCCGATTTCAGGTTTTGTCAACTGAGCATCTGCCCCTAACTGTTTGCCTTTAATTCTCATTTCCTCATTGACCAAAGATGAGAAAATAATGAGCGGTATCTTCTTCATATTATCATTTGTCTTAACCAGTTTGGTCAGTCTGTGTCCATCCATCATCGGCATCTCGATATCCGTGATAATACAGTGAACCTTGTCACGCACATTGCCTGCTTTTTCAAATTCAGTAAGTTTGTCCCATGCTTCCTGACCGTTCATTGTCACAATCAGATTGGTGTATCCTGCCTTCTTCAGACAATCTGTGATCAAGCGGCTAAGAAGCGGTGAATCCTCAGCGATCAGGATCGGAGAGTCACAACGTTCACGGCTTACCATATTATCAACATCTGATACCTTAAGTCCTGTCTCCGGGCTGATATCGGATACAATCTTCTCAAAATCAAGGATGATGATCAGCTTGTCATCCATCTTAATGACACCTGTGGATGCACTGTTATTCTCCGTATTGATCGTTGAATCCGGTTTGATGATGGATTCCCATGATACACGATGGATACCAATCACAGCATCTACATGAAACGCAATATTTAATTTGTTAAAGTTCGTGATGATAAAAAGTCCTTTGTTTTCTCCGTCCTCCGGCATTCCCAGGCATCTTTTCAGATTAACAACAGTAATCATCGTATCACGCGGCATAAAAATACCTTCCACACTTGGATGAGAATTTGGTACTGGTGTAACCGGCTGATACGTCAATATCTCTCTGATCTTTGCAACATTGATTCCATAATGATTATTTCCTAATGTAAATTCCAGGACCTCCAGTTCATTTGTTCCTGACTCTAAAAGTATATTTGTATCCATTCCTGTCTCTCCTCCCGCGTATCATCTGCTACGCAATTCGTCTCTTTTTCCATTGCATAAATACTGCATTTATTATAGCACATTACTAATATCATTACAAAGTAATTTGATAATTTGTACCGCTGATATTTACAAACAGATCCAGACTGTCCACACTGGTCACACTGTCCGGCACCTGAAACAATAAGATAGTATTTTCTGTTACTCCAGCCGGGACTGTTTCCTGATACAGTGCAAAATCAGATGGAAGTATTGTATTTTCTTCCTCTGCTTTTTCCTGACCATTGACCATAACAGAGAACTTCGGTGTCTTTGCAAAGTTATCTATCGCTATTTCATCCGCTCCGGAATTTGTAATATCAATACCGACAATCACAAATGTCTTGCCCTGCTCTGCATCCAGCGAATAATAACCGCCCTCCATATAATTTGCTGCAATTTCTGCTCCGGTATATGTGACCGACAGATTTTCTCCTCCAAACAGTTCATCCAGTGTCGACGGCTCTGCTGTTTTATTCTCTGTGCTCTGGTCTCCTGCAGCTGCATTGCCGGATGCATCCAGTGTGATTTTATTCTCCGTCTCCGTCGTCTGTGACTCATCCACTGCCTCTGTTTCCTGCTCATTGCGGCTCACATTTGCAAGACCGTCAGGCTGGCTCGTATTAAATTTTGCCACAGCGTGTGCCGAGTAATCCACAATCATGCCTTCCTCATCTTCTGTTAAACTGTATGGCTGTTCTCCACATCCACCGAGCAGCAACGCTGTCACTGCTGCCACTGCCGTTAATCTCATTCCCGTTCTTTTCATGGCATTCCTCTCAAAATATCTGTAAATAATAGAACTCACGCTCTGCGAATATTCTATTATCATGAACAACAGAATGCGCACTCTGCGAACATTCTATTGTCACGAACTATACCCATATGTTAGCATTTTTGGTATGATTTATCAACTAAAAAAATTTCCATTATTTGTTTCTAATTCAAACCAGAATTCCACTCCGTCCTCATGATTGATCACGCCGCACTTCTGATGGAACGAATCCATGATTGCCCGGACGATTGACAGACCGATGCCGCTGCCACCGTATTCTCTGGTTCTCGCTTTATCCACTTTGTAAAATTTGATCCAGATATTGTCCACATCTTCTTCCGGTATCGGATTTCCCGTGTTAAAAACACTGACGCGGACTTTGTCCCCTTTCTGTACACAGCTGATATCGATCCGCTTTTCTCCCTCTGCGTGATGGATCGCATTGCTCAGATAGTTGGTCACTACCTCTTCCACCTTAAATTCATCCGCCCACGCATATAACGGTTCCTGCTGTGTAAAGTCCAATGTGATCTCATTCTGATTCAAAAGGATCGCAGACGAATTGATCACCCCCCGGATCAGTTCTGTCAGGTCAAACCGCTCCATGGTGATGACCTCATTGCCAAATTCGAGCTGGTTTAAAGTGAGCAGTTTTTTGACCATTTTATTCATCTTGTCCGCTTCGTCCATGATGACTTCGCAGTAAAAATCCCTGCTCTCCGCATCATCATTGATACATTCTTTCAATCCCTCCGCATAGCCCTGGATCAGTGCAAGCGGTGTTTTTAACTCGTGCGATACATTGGATAAAAACTCTTTGCGCATCTCATCGATCTGCGTCTTTTTGTCAATATCGATCTGCAGCTGGTTATTTGCGCTTTTCAGTTCGGAGATCGTATGCTCTAACGTGGTCGACATGACATTCATATATTCGCCTAACTCATCTACCTCGTTGTGGTATCTGCGCCCCGGCTGGTATTTTGCCTCAAAATCAAGCTCCGTCATGCGTTTTGAGATATCGGTCAGACGCAGAAGCGGTGTTGTAATGCCTCTTGAGACAAACACGATCACGACTGCACTGATGATTGCAGCGACAACACCCACACATGCCAGAAATGTATTGGACAGATTGACGCTTTCCCTGATACTCTCAAGTGCGGTACGCATCAGGATCAGATTGCCGTTTGAAAGTGTTCCGTAAAGGACCAGAAACTCTGAATCTAACCTGGTATCCGTCTGTTTTTGAATAATATAATTATCCGACTGCATCATCACCGTCACTTCATTTTGTTTTTCGCCAAAAATGATATTCATAAATTCCAGCATCATTTTCTGCGTATCATTGACGGAAGACCGCACGATCGTCCGGTCGGAGCTTATGATCATGACGGTGATATTCCCATTTGCACAGAGATTGTCAAATGTCACATCAAAAGAACTGTCATCAAGTGTCCCTGCCTCACTCGCTTCATCGATCGTCTCAAATCCGGAAAGCAGCGTATTTTGTTTATTGATCACATAGTACGGTTCTAAAAAAACCGTGTTGATAAACCAGCACAAAAGAAGTGTTCCCGTAACCAGACAGATACTGATCAGGATCAACTGGTGTGTCAGTGAACCAAAATATTTTCTTTTAAATTCTTTTTTCCTGCTTTTCATCATTACTTATCACTGCCATTTTCTTCTGCTTCAAATTTGTAACCCATGCCCCAGATGGTTTTGATGTAATCTCCTTTTTCACCGATCTTGGCACGCAGTTTTTTGACATGTGTATCGATTGTTCTGGCGTCCCCGAAATAATCATAGTTCCAGACATGATTAAGAATCTTTTCCCTGGAAAGTGCAATGCCTTCGTTTTCCATAAAATAGGTAAGCAGTTCAAATTCCTTGAAGCTTAATTCGATCTGTCTGCCATCCACCGTCACTGTATGTGCAGTCTGATCGATCACGATGCCGCCGATGGAAAGAAGTTTTCCCTCCTCCGGTGCCTTTCCGCTTCTTCTTAAAATTGCACCGACACGCGCAACTAAGATCTTCGGAGAAAACGGTTTTGAGATATACTCATCAACTCCAAGTTCGAACCCTGTCAGCTCGTCCTCCTCATCCCCCTTCGCCGTCAGCATGATAATTGGCACTTTCGAAGTCTCCCTGATTTCCCTGCAGACCTCCCATCCGTTCATCTTTGGCATCATGACATCTAAAATGATCAATGCAATATTTTTTTCCTGATAAAAAATATCGAGTGCTGCTTCTCCATCTCCCGCTTCTAACACCTCATAATCTTCCCTGACCAGAAAATCACGGACTAATTTTCTCATTCTGCTTTCATCATCCACAACTAATATTTTAATTTTTTCCATCTTTGTTCCTCATTTCTGCGCTGCTTTTTTGCACATCTCAAATTTGTGCCAGAGTACAAACCTGCATGTTATCCTAACAGATAATTATGAAATAAATGTGATGTCTTCTATGGTTCTTCCACCGTCTGTTCACGTTCCTTTAACGCGGCTTCCCTCTCATCAAGTTCCTGCTCCCACGCCGCATATTTATCAATCAGCTTATTTTCATAATTGATGATCGTCGGACTGTCGCTCGTCGATGCAACGATAAACATTCCGATCACGCTGACTGCCAGTATCACAGATATAAATAACGTGATCTCATATTTTTTGCGGTATCCATCCGTTTTTTTTGACGCCTTCTTTTCGCTCGCCCTGTTTTTTGCAGAAATCCTTAATTTTTTCCGGAGGCTCTCCTCTAACACCGGATGTGTCACGGAAATCGGAAGAATATCACTGTTATTAATGGACGGATTCTGAATCAGATATTCCTGTAGTTCTTTTAAGTATGTAAATCCAACCGCTGTTTCAAACAGTTCCTGCTTCACCATTTTATTATATATTTCAAGCACCGTTTCCGGATGATGCATATCTGCGCGTTCTTCCACATAATGAATCCCATGTGCTTCCTTTTTCGCCTGCTCTGCTTCCGCTTCATCCGTAAAAACAAAACCGTTTATCTTTACTTTTTTCTTTTCGGACATGATTATTCCTCTTATTTTTCTTATTATCGTGATATGTCTTTTGTCATTCTGATTTTAATAATGTCAGAATCAAATAACGGTTCCAACATTATTTTCATTATAAAAAAATGTGAAAAGAAATGCAATGCGTATTGTATTGTAATTTCTATATAGTATAATCGGCTTAGGAAATCAATTCTGGAGGTTTTTTATGAACAAAAATAATTTTGCACCGCTGCCGCCTATGGGTTGGAACAGCTACGATTACTATGACACCACGGTGACAGAAGATGCCGTGAAAGCAAATGCAGATTACATGGCTGCACATTTAAAGGAGTTTGGATGGGAATATATCGTCGTTGATATCGAATGGTACGCGATCGGTGCCGGTTCCATGCGCGATCAGTTCCAGTATATCCCGTTTGCGGATGTTGCCATGGATGAATTTTCAAGACTGCAGCCGGATCCGGCACGTTTTCCATCTTCTGCGGACGGAACCGGTTTTACCCACCTTGCTGACTATATTCACAGTCTCGGTTTAAAATTCGGTATCCATATCATGCGCGGAATCCCAAGAACTGCTGCGCATAACCATTGTAAGATCAAGGGCAGCAACGTGACTGCCGATATGGTCGCAAATCCTTCCTCCATCTGTGGATGGAACCCGGATATGTACGGTGTCCGCGATACGGAGGCAGGACAGGCTTACTATGATTCCCTGATGGAACTTTATACTTCCTGGGGTGTTGATTTCATCAAGTGCGATGATATCTGTAATACCAATATCTATCCGGCCAATCCTTATTCTGCACGCCATGAGATAGAAATGCTCGCAAAGGCGATCGCACGCTGTGGCAGGCCGATCGTTTTATCCCTTTCTCCGGGACCTGCACTGATCGAACACGCATGGCACTATGAGACTTATGCAAATATGTGGCGTATCACCGATGATTTCTGGGATAAATGGGATCTGTTAAAAGATATGTTCCACCGCTGTGAGCTCTGGCAGAACCATGTGGCAAAAGGATGTTACCCGGACTGCGATATGCTTCCGCTCGGCTGGCTTGGAAAAGGATTCGGTCATGAATGGTACACTAATTTTACACCGGAGGAACAGCATACCATGTTAACGCTCTGGTGTCTCTTCGGTTCCCCTCTGATGCTTGGCTGTGAACTGACAAAGTTAGATGACGCCACACTTGCCCTTCTTAACCCCGGACTGCAAGCCGCATCAGGTATGTCTTGACGATGAAAAAGCCATCTGGTGTGCACACAATGCAGTTACCGGTGAACACTTTGCCGCCTTCTTCAACCTATCGGATGAGACACAGACGATCCACTGTGACATCGAAACGCTCCATGTCGGCGATGAACCCTGTGCCCACAAAGATGCCAGCCTGACGGAACTTTGGAGCAAAGAAAAAACATCCGTATCCGGCAGTGCCATTTCTGTCACACCGCCAGCACACGGATGTCTGGTATTTCGTGTAGAAAACTAGTCGGAAAGATCACTCCTCCGGCATCCAGACACGCATCTGGTTTTCTC
>OHCN01000509.1_pt1 | contig 16873 bp, 12 predicted proteins | sample 1566761 | NCBI WGS metagenome assembly OHCN01 (sample SAMEA3879568, study PRJEB24766) | human gut metagenome | biome: human-associated habitat; feature: feces | place: USA | collected 1985/1987 | reverse complement strand
GTAAATATTATGAGAAAATAGCATTAGAAGTTGATAAAGTTAAAACAAGATCACATAATAGATTAGATAAAGCAAGATATTATGTAGAAAAAACTAAACCATTTTATATAAAAGGGAAAATATATTATGAAATTACACTTTCAAGTGCAACAGATAAAATGAATAAGTTTGATAGAATAATAGCTTATACAAAATTTGATATTTTACCAAATTATGCTATAACTATTTCATTAATTGAAAAAGGTATAGAATTATTTTCATCAAAAACATCAATAAAAATTATAAATAATTGGAGAGTGGCAATAAGATCCTGTGAATTAAATAATTTGGCAAAGATTTTTAATAATGATTTTATAATAAAAAGCAATATGGTTGAATACAATAATTTGATGAAATATTTAACTTTTGAGAATACAAACTTATTAAATTTAGTTTTAATGCCTAATTTAGTGTATCAAGAAGAAAAACAAAAAATTGGTTTAGCCTCAACAAAATATATATTTTCATTATTAGAACAATGTAGAATTATAGTAAGCGAAAGGACTTCGGGTTATAAAATTATTAGATATTTGCTATATACAATGAAAAATATAAATATAAAAAAACAATTAAATAAAGGTTCTCCATTAACATATATGTCAAATTTATCTTTGAAAAGCAAATGCTTTCCGTTTGAAAAACTTCCTTTTGTAATGTCAATGGCGGATCATACTCCTACGGGGGAAGATTTATTTATGTCCCTAGAAAATGAAAATTGTGAATATGAGCTTTTAGCAAGACATATATTAAATAATATTGAACAAAATGGAATACTATATACACCATTAAACGATGTTTTGGGATATGGTAATATTGAAGAATTAATAAAAATTTTTAATAGTAAATTATATGGTGCTGATCAATTAAACTTAAAACTTATAAAAGAACATAATTATATTTTTATGGAAGGTTATGAAAATAGTACATTTAAAATAATTAAAATTATTAATTTATTAACATCTAATGGTATTGAAGGATACAAAAAATCATATGATTTTTGGGAGTTGTTTAACGGTTATTCCCAAGATGTATCAGAAGAGAAAAAGAAAATATTGAAAAGTTTGTATGAAAGTTCTAAGGTAGCTTTAATATATGGTGCTGCTGGAACAGGTAAAACAACAATGATAACAGCATTGTCTGAATATTTATCAGATAAGAATAAAATACTTCTTGCAAATACAAATACAGCACTTGAAAATTTAAAAAGAAGAGTAAAAGTAAAAGACTCTATTTTTTATACAATTGCTGAATATAACAAAAATAATTATATAAATAAAACATGCGACATTTTAATTGTAGATGAATGTAGTACTGTTAGTAATATGGATATATTAAAGATTTTAAATAATACGCAATTTGAATTGCTTTTATTAGTTGGTGATATACATCAAATTGAATCAATTAAATTTGGAAATTGGTTTAGCTTGGCAAAAGAATTTGTAAATAAAAATTCTATATATGAATTATCTGAAACATTTAGAAGCAATAATGAAACATTATTAGAATTGTGGAGAAAAGTTAGAAATTTAGAAGATAATATAACGGAATATATAGTAAAAAATAATTTTTCTAGTGAGCTAAATAATAAAATTTTTGAAAAACAAGATGCTGATGAAATAATATTATGTTTAGGATATGATGGATTGTATGGAATTAATCAAATTAATAAATACTTACAAGATTCAAATCTTAATAAAAAATACGAGTTTGGAATAAAAACATATAAGGTTGGAGATCCAGTACTATTTTTTGATACTAAGAGATTTGGTAATGTCCTGTATAATAATTTGAAAGGTACTATAACAAAAATTGAAACATCTGAAGAAAGTATATATTTTGAGTTGGAAATAGAAAAACCATTAACAAGTTTGGATGTATTAAATTCCAATGTTGAGTTGATAGAAACTAAAGTATCTTCTTCTATAATAGGATTCTCTGTTGATAAAGAATTTGAAAATGATGATGATGACGATGATAAAAACAATATTATTCCATTTAATATAGCGTATGCACTATCAATACATAAAGCACAAGGTCTAGAATATAATTCTGTAAAATTAGTTTTAACAAGGGATGTTGAAAAACTAATTTCAGCTAATATTTTTTATACTGCTATTACAAGAGCTAAAGCAAATTTGACTATATTTTGGACGGTTGAAACAGGTGAACATATAATTAAGCAGCTAAGAGATAAAAAGAATAACAAAGATTTTAATATTTTTAAAAATAAATATGATTTATGAATTTTTTGATATGATGCATATTAGTTATTAATTGCAAAAAAGAAACTTCTTGTCAAGTTAGCGTATATTTTAATCGTTTAAAAAGTATTAATATCTATTACTTTTATTGAATATTTATCTTTTAATGCAACTTTAAACAGCAGAAAATATTTAAAAATTTTTCATTTCATATATCTTTTCCTTTTCTATATCGTGTAAATTTATCATTAAATTTCTAGGTACACAAACCCATAAATTTCATTAAATTTGAGTAAATTTTAATAAACTTAAAAGCACATAGCCTCTTATAAAATAAGGACTTTAATATTTTATAAAGCTAATCAAATTAGAACTAGGTTGTTCATTGAAATCATGCCAGAAATGATGGTATACTTTGTTTACAACAATGACTTCATGCTATTTGATATATGTATTAGGTATCCGAATAGGTATCTATTTAATTTAGTTTGTCGATTATGCCTACAATTTCATTTAATTGATTCTTAAATGGGAAGAATATGAGTTTAATGTATTATCTGTTTTTGCATGTCCTAAATACTTTGCTACTACATTTATAATTGCATCACTATTAATCAAAAGTGAAACACAACTATGTTTAAAATCATGACTTCTAATTTGCTTGATGTTTGCTATAATCGTATTTCATTAATCTATTTGCGTATTTCATTGCTTTTGTTATTGTATTAGGATTTAATAGAAGTTTTCTTAATAAAATGGCTAGAGCATAACGTATAAGACAATATAATTATTTAACACCATTAGCACATGATGATAAATTATCGTTATTTAAAACATCGTTTTTAATATTGGTAAAATACTTTAAATTCATAACTTCACTTCTTTCCTTGTTTTGTGAAAGGATAGAGTTCTACCCGAGTAATTACTTCTTGTGAAATTTTAATTATTTCATAATTATCGTGCCAATAGGGTATTCTGCCTTGCCTTTTTTACTTAATGGCTTATCGGCGATTTCCACTAAGACTAAATTTTCAAAGAGCAAACTTAACTAAACACATCATGTCCGATATATCAGTCATTTTCATCATAACACTGTCCGGAAAACTTGTTAATATATTTTGTCCGAAATTATAGACAAATTTTCAAAAAAGTGATAAAATTAAATCTAGAAGGAATAATTTGGAGAAAGAAGTGAAAATATGAATTCAAATGAACTTAAAAATATTATTGAGAATGCCAGAATTGTTAAAGGAATTTCTCAAAGAGAACTTGCTAAATTATCTGGAATAAGTAGAAGCACTTTAAATGACATTATTAATGGAAAAATTAAAAAAGTAGATGTTGATTCTTTAAAGAAGATAGCCGAAACTTTAGATTTATCTTTAACTAATCTTTTAAAAGTTGCTGGTTATGATGAATTTTTAGATTATTTGTCTTTAGATAAATATAAAAATAAATCCACAAAGGATTTAAAAGAAATGATTGAAAAATATAAAAAGTCAGAATTAGATTTATTAGATTTTGATGCACAAAAAAGAAAAAAGGTAAAAAATGCAAGACAACACTTGTATTATACAATTGAGCATTTAAAAATAATGCAAGAAAGTAAAAATAGTTTATATACAATAGATAAAGCTATAGAAGATATTAAATGGTCTTTTGATGAATTAGAGACAGTTGAAGAAAAATATGATTATGATAAATTACCAAAAGATATTTAAATTAAAGTGAAGTAGAAGGTGAAAATATGAATGATCTAGTTAGTAAATACTTAAGTCAAATAAAAAAATATGGTTTATCAAAAACTTGGGATAATATTTTAATTAATTCATTATATGGATCTAAAGAATATGATGTTGAAAATTTTGGAGAATTATATGAAATAGGATTAGAGTACACAAATAAAATTTCAAAAAAGGAAATGGGCAAATATTATACCCCAGAAGATGTTGCTTCTTTATTATCTAATTGGTTATTGCCTTTGGATGGAATAAATATATGCGATGTTGGCTGTGGAACAGGTAACTTAATTTTAAATTATTTGAGTAAATTAAAAAATGATGATGCTATAAATCTTATTGGTGGTGGACACGTTTATTTATATGATATTGATTCTTTAGCATTAAAGATTTGTAAATATTCAATTGCAATTAAATATGGTGCAGATTTATTAGATAAAATTAACGATATAAAATGTGATTTTTTAAATAAAAAAATAAAATTACCACATAATTCAAAAGTAATTTCTAATCCACCTTATTATAAAATAACGGAAATGAAAAGCACATGGAAATTAACAGATGTTATAAAAAATTCAAAAGAGTTATACTCTTCATTTATGGAAAAAATAATAACTCAAAGTGTTTCTTCAGTTATTATTACGCCATATAGTTTTATAGGTTGTGATAAATTTTACTCATTAAGACGTTTAATGAATGATTATAATGGATTTATTGTATCATTTGATAATGTGCCAGGCAATATATTCAATGGTAGAAAACATGGAATTTTTAATTCAAATTCGACTAATTCTGTTAGGGCAGCAATAACAGTTACAGAGAATAAAACAGATAAAAAAGGATATAGAATATCCCCATTAATTAGATTTAAAACAGATGAAAGAAATATGCTATTAAATAATGATCTTTTAGGGCAATTAATAAATGATGAATATCAATTAGTTAATGTTAAACATAAAGCATATCATAAATGCTTTATAGAACTTAATAATATTTATAATGCCTGGATGAATAAGGCCGAAAGTACATTGTCAGAATTTATTACTAATAAAGATAACGGTAATAAATGCATATGTGTTCCAACAACTTGTAGGTATTTTACTGTTGGATCTTCTTTTGAATTAAAACGAGATGGTAAAAGAATGTTTTATTTAAAAGATGATAAATATTATGATTATATTTATACCTTATTAAATTCTTCATTTGCATATTGGTGGTGGAGATTAATAGATGGTGGAATAAATTGTTCAATGTCACTAATTGGAAGTATTCCATCAATATATAACTTATTAAATGAAAACGATAAGAAAGAGTTATCAACAATTGCAAAAGACATGCAAAAGCATGAAAAAGAGTACTTGGTATATAAAAGAAACGCAAAAAAAATGCAGGAGAGTATTAAATTTCCAAAAGAATATAGAGATAAAATAAACAAGGTGTTTTTAAATGCTTTAGGTGTGGTAGATGAGCCACAGATTTTTGATATTATCCATAGTAGTGCAATTTTTAAGCAAAATGAGGAGGGTTTAAATGAGTAAAGAAAATACAGTTCAAGAATTTTTAGATATAGTGTATCAAAATGATTCTTCATTAATATTAGATGAAGAATCAATTAAAAGAATAAATGCATTTTTTAAAGAATATCAGGAGGAAGAAAAAAAGTTTGATGATTTTCTTTCAGTATTAGGGGTAGAATTTCAAGATATTACGAAACTTCAGAGTGGAGTAATGGAAATAAAAAAACAATACGAAAGAAACATGGCTTTACAACCAGGAGTATTGAGTGAATGTAATTATGTAGAAACATTGGCAAGATTATTTAAGCTTAATAAGTGTTTAGATTTAAATAATGTGACATTCAATCAAGTACCAATTGAGGCTGCTAAGTATTTGATCCCATCAGCAGAAACAATTTCTGGTGGAAGATATTTATATTACAATACTAAAAAAGATATATTTTTATTTCAGTATGGTAATCCTGAAACTGGAGATGCAGTAATGGTCATAGATGGTGATAAAATTAAATTGGAATTTAAAGAAAGAACAGCAAAAACAGGAGAATATGATATTACAGGATTATATGGGGAAGATGGAAAATTAATTATAAGTGATGATTTTGCAAATAAAAATCCGGAATATGTACCATTTATAGAACAATTTAATGAAGAAACCAATGTGATTGAACAAATTGGTCATAATTTTAATACATTTGATGAAGATACAAAAATTGCTTCAATTCAAGAATACTTTATAAAAAATGAAATTGATGTATTAATATCTTCGACAAAAGAAAATGAACTAATTGCACTTACTCCTGATAGTATTACTTTAGAGTTGGAAGATGGGACAAGTATAATATCAACTCAAAATAGTGAGATTAGAACATCAGGGAGAAATTATACAAAGATTTTTACTCCTGAATTATTTCGTCAAACTTTACAGAAAATTGGAGCAAAAGCAATAGATGATGAAACAGTTTTAGTAAACATTAATACTCCATTTGTAGAGAAGGTAACCGGAAGAGGATTGAATCAAATAACTAGAATAAAATTTAATAAAATATTTTTTATAAAAATTGAAAATATAACATGGCAAGATGAAAATAATATAATTTTTAAAATAAATGATGTATGCCAATTGAAACCAACGGTATCAATGCATTTAACTATACTTGCATCTAAGGAACAATTAAAAAATGTATTTGATGACAAGAATGTTTAATAAGAGTATATAGGAGGATATGTAAAATGAGTGAAAATATAGTAGGTTCAATTTATATACTTACAAACCCATCTTTTCCAGATTATGTAAAAATAGGATATTCAAAGAATGTAGAAGAAAGAATAAGTAAATTAAATAATTCAGAAGCAGTACCTTTTGGATTTAGACTATATGCAACATATGATGTTGAAACTCAATCTGCTGATAAAGTGTTACATAAAATAATTGATAAATTAAATGCTGATTTAAGAAGTATTGACACTATAAATGATAAAGTAAGAGTAAGAGAATTTTATTTAGTATCTCCAGAAGATGCTTATGAATTGTTGGAAGATATTGCTATTATTAGTGGTACTAAAGAAAGACTCCATTTATATAAACCAACTAAGGAAGAAGTAATTGAGGAAGAAACTGCGGAAAAGAATAGAGAATTATCTAAAAATAGACATCATTTTAAAGAAATTAAATTTAAGTCTAGTTTAACTAATAAAACTTATTATTCTAAAACCAAAGAAGATAGAACGTTAGGGATATATGAAGAAAATACAAATAATGAAGTTCCTAATAATGGTAATCCATCAAAGAAACAAATTTTATTGCAAGCTGTTAAAGATTTAAATGGTGAAGTAGATAGTAATATTACATTATATCAATTACAACATAGACTAGAAAAATTGTTATTAAATAAATAAAAAGAGGTAGATAATTATGAAAATAGATTTACATTGTCATACGAAAGCTACAAAATCTGGTGATTCGCTAAAGAGAAATATTTCATCAACTGAATTCAAAAATAAAGTAAATAGTGTAGATGTTAAAATAATAGGAATAACTAATCATAATTATTTTGATTATAAACAATATCAAGAATTTGTTGATATTGTAAATGATGAATTTATGATATGGCCAGGAGTTGAATTAGATGTTAAAGGAATTGTTGATGATAGAGGACATGTTTTAATAGTTGTCAATCCCAATAATGTTGTAGATTTTAATGCAAAACTATCTGATTTACTTGGTGATAAATCTTGCGATGAATTCGAGTGTGATATAGAAACTTTGTCATGCTTTGCTAATTCATTGGATTGTTTAATAATGCCTCATTATTATAAACCTAAAAGTTTGGATGAAGAATCGATAAATTATTTAAAGAAAAAATTAAGAGACTCTTATAGGTTGTTATATGAACCATCAAATTATAGAAGTCTTGGTATTTTGATTAATCATAATAAAAATTCTATTATTGGAAGTGATATTAAGGATTGGGATAAGTATCATGAAATTGAATTTGCTAATTTAAAGATTGATGTTGATTCGTTTGAACAATTTATTTTATTAATAAAAAAAGATGAAGCTCTTATTGAAACTTTACTTAATAAGCAATTTAAAGCAAATATTGATATTGCGTATAATTCTAGTATAGAAGAAAAAGTTGATTTCTATGATGATATAAATATTATTTTTGGAAGTAAAGGTACAGGAAAATCTGAAATTCTAAAAAAGATTAATTCTTATTTTATTTCCAAAGGAAAAGATATAGGATATTATATTCCGCAAGAAACTGAAGATAAAATTGATGAAAAAACTGAAGTAAAAACTGAAGAAAGAAAATTGGCTTATTACAATAAAGAAAACTATTCTGATTCGATTTCAAGTATAAAAACATGGACAGATTGTAATGTTACTCAATTTAAAGATTATCTAGAATATGAAAAGAGTTCAAATAAGAACTCAAATAAAATAAAAATGAAAATATTAAATATTCCAACAATAGTTGATTTATACAAGGATAAACTTAATACAGACACTAACAATTATACTAATGTAGAGAATGCTATAAATAAATTAAGTTCAATAGAATTGATAGATTATATTGCTGAAGAAGATATCGAAAATCTTAATATATTATTAGCAAAATTAAAAACTAATATTGCAATAAGTAAAAATAAAAATTGGGAAAATAGTAACTCAATTATTTATTCTAATAAAGCAGTTAATGAATTAAAAGAAATAGTTGAAAGAAAGACAGAATTAAAAACAAAACCAAGTGATACTGGGTTCTTAATTTTTGCTAAAAATAGACTAAAAATTAAACGACAACTAAAAAAAATAATTGATACATTTAATTACCAGTTTGAAGATGTATTATTACCAATTGGGAAGTTAGAAGAAGGAAAAGAATTAAAATTAAGAAGAATTTCGAAAATGCTTTGTAATGAATCAAAGACTGCTGAATTTATTATAGGTATTAATAGTTTAAAAGAAGCCAAAAAAAGTATATTTGATTCATATGATAAAGTACTTTCTATGGATTTTAATACTTATTATTCAGATATGATAAATAATTTAACGCAAAATAATATTATATCTATGGATTCGTTTCTTGGAGTAAGTAAAAAATTTGAAATTAATAACGAACCGTATAAGCCTTCTTCTGGTGAAGCTACAATGATTATTCTTGATGATGTTTTAAAAGCCGAACATGATGTATATTTATTAGATGAACCAGAAAAAAGTCTAGGAAATGCCTATGTTAATGATGTTCTTGTTCCTAGACTTAACGATTTATCAAAGCACAAGAAAACAGTTATAATTGTAACTCACAATGCCAATATAGCAGTTAGAACATTTCCTTTTAGATCAATATTAAAAGAATATAAAAATGGAATATATAAAACTTATGTAGGTAATCCTTTTTCGAACAAACTTATAAATATATCTGATCAAACAGACACAAAAGAATGGAAAGATGAAAGCGTAAAAATTCTTGAAGGTGGTAAAGAAGCTTTTGAAGAACGAGGTGAAATATATGGAGAATAAAATTGTTAATGTAGTTTTAGATAATATTGATGATTCTATCAAATTAGTTTTTAAATTGAGTGTTGGTGATGCAGAACTTAATTTAGAGTCAGACAATTCAGATGAAATTAAAATGGTATTTCTAAAGCTAATTAAAGAAATTGAAATTAACCCTATAGATTTAAATTTAATTATAGGTGATAATTTTAATGAAAGTGAAAATAAGTTGTTTAAAGATGCTGCTGAGGAATTTATTGTTCAATTAAAAAGCGAAATAAGTAATTTGGAAACTGATGAAAATTTAATTGAGATTAGACAAGAAATAGAATAAGTATAGTATATAAATAATGTCATATTGTCATTAAAAAATGAAAACTTGATAAGTATTTCTACCCATCAGCTACCCATCAAATTGTGTTAAATTTATCAATTTTTAGTTAAATTTTATTAAATTCTATATGAGTTATATGCCGATATTACGGGGATTTTAAACAATCCTCTTTTTTAATATAATAAGCCCCCGAAGAGAACAAATGAATTAATAAGCAAAATCTCATCAAAAAATGTAAAAGGTAAAATAAATTTTAAAAAATTGTAAATCATGTGATAATTACATACAAAATACTGACTTTATAATAAAAAACTGATATAATTAAATTACGAGGTGGTAATTATCATTAAATTAATAGTATATATTTCACTTTTACCTCTGCTATGTGCTTGGTATTTAATTAAGGTAGTATTTGTTGCAGGCTATTACATGCTTAAATTAACAATATCAGCCATTTTACAAATATTTCAAATAGTATTTAATAATATCAGAGGAAATAAAGTTTATTACAATTATTCAGAATCATCTCCTAAAAAAGAAAAAATTAGTAAGAAAAAAGAGCCAAGAAAAAGTTATAAAGAAGAACAATTTGATAAAGAAGCAGAATTATGGGGATTATCTGAAGAAGATAAAAGAATTGCTAAAGAAGAAAGGATGAGTCCAGCAGACTTTATTGAAGCAGAAGAGCGGGATGATGATGAACTAATAACTGATGAATGGGAAGAAGACAAGTATAAATAAAAAAACATAACCAAAGGCTTTGAATACAATCACTGTATTTAAAGCCTTTTTCTTCTACATTACAAACTTGTAATATAAAATCCATCAATATAATGATATAATATAACTATAGAAAGAAGGAAATATAATATATGAAAAAGATAATGATAATTGAAGATGATACTATAATATCTAAAGAATTATATGAACTACTAGTAAATGCTGGCTATGAAGCATTAATACTAAAAGACTTCTCAAATGCTAAAGAAGAAATATTAAAAAGTAATATAGATCTAATTCTATTAGATATAAATATACCATATCAAAATGGTGAGCAGTTACTTAAAGAAATAAGGAAAGAATCAAATATTCCCGTAATAATGGTAACCTCAAGAGCAAATGAAACCGATGAAATATTATCAATCTCTTATGGAGCAGACGATTACATAACCAAGCCTTATAGCCCAACCATTCTATTACTAAGAATACAAAATATCTTTAAAAGATTAGATAATAGTACTGAAGTACTGAAATATAAAGATTTAGAAGTCTCGCCATCACGAGGTACCTTATCTGGTAGTAACAAAGAATTAGAACTAACCAAAAATGAAATGCTAATCTTTCAACACCTATTAAATAACCAAAATAAAATTGTATCACGAGATGAACTAATGACCATTCTTTGGAATAATGAAGAATACATAAATGATAATGCTCTAACCGTAAATATAAGTAGACTAAGAAGTAAACTAGAGGACTTTGGTTATCCAAATGCCATAGAAACAAGAAAAGGACAAGGATATATACTATTATGAAATTAACAAACTATCTAAAAGATAAAATAACCATAATCATTATTACTATCATATCAATAATTCTAATAACCCTATTAGACATAGCCTTCAAAGTACCAGAGGGACTAATAATAGTAACCATAGTATTACTACTACTAACACTAATCGTAGCCCTTTTAATATCATATTTCCAAAAAAGAACCTTCTATAACACACTCATAACCAATACCAAAAATCTAGATAAAAAATACCTAGTTCTAGAAACCTTATCCAAACCAACTACTTACGAAGAAGAACTAATATATAACATCATGTACGACATCAACAAATCAATGATTGAAAATGTCAGTAGTTACATAAATAGCACCAAAGACTTCAAAGACTATATTGAGATGTGGATACATGAAGTAAAAATACCAATATCAAGTCTAATACTTATGACCCATAATCATAAAAACCAAGTACCAAAAGAATACATTGAAGAAATAAAAAGACTAGATAACTACATCGATCAAATCCTCTATTATGTAAGAAGTAACTATACCAGTGAAGACTTTATCTTTAAAAAAGTAAAACTAGAAAAAATAATCTCATCAGTAGCCCTTAAAAATAAAGATGACCTCTTAGAAAATAAAATTGACCTAATCGTCGATATAAAAAATACCGAAGTCTATACCGATACCAAATGGTTAGAATTCATTTTAAATCAAATTATCAATAACAGTATTAAATACAAAAAAGATATTCCAAACTCCTATATCCAAATAAATGCTATAGAAGATAATAATCAAATAACCTTATTTATCAAAGATAACGGTATTGGCATACCAAAAAGTGATATCCCAAATGTTTTCAAAAAATCATTTACCGGTACTAATGGCAGAGATAAAACAAAATCAACAGGCATGGGCCTATACATAGCCAAAAAATTATGTACCAAATTAGGACATAAAATAGAAATAGAATCTGAAGAAAAAGAATATACCATTGTCAAAATAACCTTTGGTAAAAATAAACTTTATCACCCAGAAGACTAACCTTACAAAAAAGTAATATACTGTAATATTAAACTTACGACAAATAACCTATTATCTAGTATTATTAATTACGAAAGGAAGGAAAATAATATGGAAAATATACTAAAAATAGAAAATATTGAAAAATACTATGGAAGTAAATCAAGTTTAACTAAAGCCATAGATAACATATCATTTGAAGTAGAAAAAGGAGAGTTTGTCGCTATCATGGGTTCTTCAGGTTCAGGTAAAACAACATTACTAAACTGCATATCCACAATTGATAAAGTAACCGCCGGACATATTTTTGTAGGAGAAACTGACATAACAAAACTAAAAGGAAATGATTTAAACAAGTTTAGAAGAGAAGACTTAGGTTTCATCTTTCAAGACTTCAATTTATTAGATACCTTAACAGCCTATGAAAATATAGCACTAGCCTTATCAATTCAAAATGTAAGTTCCAAAGAAATAGATAAAAGAATAAAGAAAGTAGCAAAAGAACTAGACATCGAATCAGTACTAAAAAAATATCCCTACCAAATGAGTGGAGGACAAAAACAAAGAGTAGCAGCAGCCCGCGCCATAATAACAAATCCATGCTTAGTACTCGCAGACGAGCCAACCGGAGCCCTAGACTCTAAGTCATCAAAAATACTTCTAGAAAAACTAACATACTTAAATAATAACCTAGGAGCCACTATTCTAATGGTAACTCATGACGCTTATGCCGCAAGTTACGCTACTAGAATAATCTTCATAAAAGATGGTAAAATATATAACGAAATTCGTAAAGGAAATGATACCAGAAAAGAATTCTTTGATAAAATAATAGATGTCGTAACCTTACTAGGAGGAGACATAAATGATGCTCTTTAAATTGTCTGTAAAAAACATAACCAAAAGTATCAAAGATTATGCTATCTATTTCTTTACTTTAGTACTAGGAGTAGCTATTTTTTATGTTTTCAATGCTATAGATAGTCAAACAGTAATGCTAAATGTATCATCATCAACAAGTGAAATAATAAGACTAATGACCACCATTCTAGGAGGAGTAAGTGTCTTTGTCTCATTCATTCTAGGATTTCTAATCATCTATGCTAGCCGTTTTCTCATAAAAAGAAGAAACAAAGAGTTTGGAATCTACTTAACCCTAGGAATGTCAAAAAGAAAAATATCTCTAATACTTTTCTTTGAAACTCTTATAATAGGAGTCATCTCCTTAGGAGTTGGCCTAGCCCTAGGAATAGTTTTATCACAACTAATGAGTATCTTAGTAGCCAATATGTTTGAAGCAGACCTAACAAAATTCCAGTTTACATTTTCATCTTCAGCAGCCCTAAAAACCTTATTATACTTTAGCATAATGTATCTAATAGTAATGATATTTAACACCATAATTGTAAACAAATGTAAACTAATAGACCTATTACATGGTAATAAAAAATCCGAAAAAGTAAAATTAAAAAATCCTATCATTTGCACTATAGTATTCATAATCGCGGTCATAGCACTATCATATGCTTACTATCTAGTAACAGATGGATTTGGTACTTCACCACTTATGAATACTATAAGTGGGATATTAATACCAATATCCCTAGGATGCGTATCAACATTTCTAATATTTTGGTCACTATCAGGCCTAATACTAAAGATAGTAATGCATCTAAAAAAATACTACTACAAAGGACTAAATAGTTTTACTATTCGTCAAATAAGTAGTAAAATAAATACCACAGTCTTTTCAATGACAATAATATGCCTAATGTTATTCTTTACTATATGTATCTTTTCATCAGCATTATCCATAAAGAACTCCCTATCAGGTAATCTAAAAGATTTAGCACCCGTTGATATTCAGTTCTCAAAATTACAACAATTATCAGATGAAGAAGAGGAAAGTTTCTCCAAAGACATAATAGAGGATTATAACACCACTGTCAAAGATACCTTACAAAGATTAGATGTATACAAGTATCTAAAAGAAGTAGTAGATATAAATACATATAGAGTAGAAGAAATAACTCTAAAAGATTCTTTTGGAGACCAAATAGAACAAATAGGAAAAGATTATCCATTACTAGCATATCAAGATAAAGAAACACTAATAAAATTAAGTGACTACAATCGTCTAGCAAAACTATATAACAAAAAAGAATTAACTCTGAAAGATAATGAATATGTAATTATAGCCAATTATAAGATGATGGCGGATATTAGAAATATAGCCTTAAAAAATAATACCAAACTAACTATAAATAGTAAAGACTACTATCCAAAATATCAAGAATGTCAAGATGGCATTATCGAACTAAGTGGAAGTGCTACTAATACAGGAGTAATAATATTACCAGATAATGCCTTAGAAGGTATTCATCCATATAAAAATATTTTAGCAGCTAACTATCAAGCAGACACTAAAGAAGAAAAAGAAAATGTTGAAGATATAGTTAATACTATAATAAATAACCATTTTAACAAAGATACCTTATTATCATATAATACTAAAATAGATATCTATGAATCATCCATAGGACTAGGAGCCATGGTAACATTTGTAGGACTATACCTAGGAATAATTTTCTTAATATCAAGTGCAGCTATCTTAGCCTTAAAAGAATTATCTGAAAGTACTGATAATAAAGAAAGATTTAATATGTTAAGAAAAATAGGAACTGATGAGAAAATGATTAACAAAGCCTTATTTAATCAGATAGCAGTATTCTTTCTATTCCCATTATTACTAGCTATAATTCACTCAATATTTGGAATAGAATTTGCTAACTATATCTTAAAAACAATGGGAACAGAATCATTACTATCATCAATAATATTAACAGCAGTATTTCTAGTAGTAATCTATGGAGGATATTTCTTAGTAACATACTACTGTAGTAAAACCATAATAAAGGAGAGATAAGATGAGCTATTTAGTACCAATAAAAGCAGCTTTAATAATCTTTCCTTTTTTAGCCTTATTAATAACATTACCATATATAATATATGAATATCACCATTATGGATCAGTAAACAAATTAAGAACTTTAATAATATATTCCTTTATCTTATATCTAATAACAATCTACTTTTTAGTAATATTACCTCTTCCAACCAAAGAAGAAGTAATCAAAATGAAAGTGATTAATCCTCAGTTAATTCCATTAACATTCATAAAAGATATAGTAGAGGACCTAATAGAATTAAAACAAATAAACATTCTAAAAATAATAACTATACCTAGTATATATACTGTTATCTTTAATATAATAATGTTTATGCCATTAGGAGTCTATCTAAGATACTACTATAAGTGTTCATTAAAGAAAACAATAATTATAAGCCTCTTAATATCACTATTCTTTGAATTAACTCAATTAACAGGACTATATTATATCTATCCTAGAGCATATCGTAATTTTGATGTGGATGACCTATTAATAAACACACTAGGAGGTCTTCTGGGATATTTAATAATAGGTCCTATCCAAAAACATTTACCAACAAGAGAAGATATCGATACCAAATCATTAAAAGAAGGACAAAAAGTATCTTCCTTAAGAAGAATAACACTCTTTCTAGGAGATATCTTTATCTATCTACTAATAATAATGCTAGTATCAATTTTAATAAATAATAAATATATAAATCTTTCACTAGCGGTTCTTTACTTTATTATCATTCCATATTTTAACCATAACCAAACTATCTTTGGAAGAATAATAAATGTATCATTGGAAGTACCAGATAAGAGATTACTTAGAATAACTTTAAGAAATATAAAAAGACAGCTAAAAATAATAAAATGAAACAAGCAAGTTAATATATTAATTACTTGATAGACGAATATAATTGTGATAAAATTAGCTTTAGATTTCAGAATTAAAAATAATAATTTTATGGTTTTCTAGGGTTCCGTAGTTTGTACTAGCTGGTCCGAGAGAAAACACACAAGTATATTTGTGGACACGGAAGGATAAAAGCCTGGGAGATATTTAGCGATATTTCCTAGGCTTTTTTTGTATTAATAGGAGGTTTTAAGATGAAAAGTAATTTTAGTTATAAGGATATTTATGTTGAAGATGGAAAGAAAGTATTAGAAATGAACATACTTCCAGAAAAGTATTGTAATTTTGACTGTGTATTTTGTCCAATCGGAAGGTCAAAAAATAAAATAGATGAACCTGTGTCATTTGAAGATTATAGTTCATCTATTTCGGAATTAGATAGTATAATAGAAAAAACACAACCAGATTTAGTATTTATAAATTCAAAAGGAGAGGCTTTAGTAAATGATAAAGTCAGCCAAATTATAGACTTTATAAAATCTAAAGGATTAAAAGTAAGACTTCTTTCTAATGGGTATATACTTTCAAAAGATGAGTATATAAATATCGCAAATAAATGTGATGAAATTATAGGGGAAATAAAAGCTATAACAGAAGAAGATTTTAAAAAATTACAAAGACCAATTGAAGGATATACATTAGAGAACTATATAAAAAATATG
>OHCN01000507.1_pt1 | contig 16907 bp, 9 predicted proteins | sample 1566761 | NCBI WGS metagenome assembly OHCN01 (sample SAMEA3879568, study PRJEB24766) | human gut metagenome | biome: human-associated habitat; feature: feces | place: USA | collected 1985/1987 | reverse complement strand
CAGAAGCAGATGCGGGAATTCCTGCAGCAGTCTGTCCTGCAGTTCATACACACCCAGCACATATCTGTGATAGAGCTCTCCCTGACGGTCCACGGGCAATTCCACGCTACCAAGGTCCGACAGCTGCCTGTTCATGTCCCATTTCACATATTCAATATTGGCACTGTGCAACACTGCCGCCACGCTTTCAAAGGCATGATCTCTGACTTCCTTTCGGGACAGATCCAGCACATACTGGTTCCTGCATAAGCTGCCTGCCCGTCCCGGAATGGCGATGGCCCAGTCGGGATGCTCCCTGTACAGATCCGAATCCGGGGAGATCATCTCCGGCTCGAACCAGATACCGAATTTCATCCCCAGTGCATTGACCTGCTCCACCAGAGGTTTTAAGCCCCCCGGCAGTTTCTGCTCATTGACCTTCCAGTCACCTAAGCTGGTACTGTCATCGTTACGGTGTCCGAACCAGCCGTCATCCATGACCAGCATCTCAATGCCGAGCTTTGATGCCTGCTCTGCGATCTTCAGTAGTTTTTCCGTGTTAAAATCAAAATAGGTAGCTTCCCAGTTGTTGATCAGGATTGGTCTCTTTTTATCACGGTACTCGCCGCGGATCAGATGGCCACGGTACATATCGTGATAATGATGGGTCATCCCGCTCAATCCTTCTGAGGAATAGGTCATAACGACTTCCGGTGCTGCGAAACTTTCTCCCTGCTCCAGTTTCCAGACAAAGTTCTCCGGATGGATCCCCATAGTCATGCGGATGGAATCGAACTGGGAAAGCTCCGCCTGTGCCAGGAAATTGCCGGAGTATACAAAGTGCATACCGTAGACTTCACCGGCATCCTGCGTGGCATCCGCAGAAAGCAGTGCGATAAAGGGATGCTCCTGATGGGAAGATTCTCCCCGCACGGAGCCAACACTCTGTTTGCCGTGCATCAGACTTCTTCTCTCCATCTGGCGCTCTCTCGCCCAGGATCCGTGCAGCGTAAGAATGTCATACTTTTCATCCGTGCAGTCCAGATCCAGGCAGGCAGACATAACTTTTGTCACATAAATAGGCTGCCCTGCCGTATTTTTCAGGATCACACTGCGGGTGATCACATCTTCCTCTTCAAATGTAGTATAGATCAGGTCTGCAGCCAGACCGATGACCGGATCCGCCAGATGTAGGATCAGGGTATCGCAGTCCTCATCCCCCGGAAATGTGGAAGGAAGTCCCGGCAGTGCCGGCTTCTCCTTTACGATCTCATGAGAGACATACTGTAACTGCACTCCTACATGTCCCTGTGCTGTCCGCACGGAAATGGCGCTTTCTCTGTAATCTCCCAGACCGTTTCCCGGATATTCCATGGGGAAAGAATCCAGAAATGACACACGCTCTCTGTTATTCTGTGACGGAACGAAGGGTGCTTCTCCCGTACGCAGCAAATATACCGGTGCCGGTGTATTCTCGGTATACTGCAATTTCTGACCGTAATATACGTGTCCCACAAAATTCTCCTGATCTACAATTGCCAGGAGATAGCTGGTGTGTTCCGTGTCCAGCCAGAAGGTTCTGTCCTGCTCGATGTATGTGATTGCCATAATCCGCCTCTTTCTTTATCAATGTTTATTCTTAAAAAACCGTTTTTGCAAAATCATTTTTCCAAATTTTCCAAATAATATCCATGACAGTGTATTTGCATCTGTCAATGTCACAGATATAAAAAAGCAAACGGTGCTTCCGGTTCTGTCTTCAAAAACTGCATCAGCATCAGTCCACAGCGCATGGACACCCGTTCTTCCCGCAGGATACGAAGTACTTCCTGTCTGTCTGCCAGGATCACCTGAATATCCTCGGTATTTTCCATCTGCTGTCCCACATTCTCTGTCACGGTTCCGAAGATCATGCTGCCGCTCTCGTCTGTCAGCCCCTGTGCCAGGAAAAATCCTCTTCGGAAAGCCGGTTCTCCGCCTTCGTAGACTTCCAGTTTCCAGCCGGTCTCCTCGATCATTTCCCGACAGGCGGCCTCCGAAGCGGTCTCCTCCGGCTCGATCAGTCCCGCCGGCAATTCATACAGATAATCATTCACGGGATACCGGTACTGACGCACCAGCACCAGTTTCTCTCCGTCCTCTGTCACTGCGTAGACCGCCATGCCCTCGGGGCGCATACTGTGGGTCTTGTGTTTGATATTGTTTTCATCATTTCGGGACGCAAAATAATAATGAAACGGCGTTCCGTCCCGTCCCAGGGCATCAATGTGATACAGGTTCAAAAACGGATTATCCGTCTGTTTCTCGATTCCCCGATAGTGTTTTCTGTCATTTCCTTTTGCGTCCATGTTTTCCATGCCCTATTTATACTCCATGTCTTTCTGTTCCCATCGTGCTCTGTCATCCACGTTCCCACAGCGCATCATCTGCCGCAGGCGCAGGCAGCCGTGACGGAACTACTGTAGGATTTCCTCCAACAGTGCCACTGCCAGCTCCGGATTCTTCATGCCATCCGCCAGCCCCACGGCTGCGGTCTCCTGATACCATCCGGTCTTCCTTACCCATTCGTTGTTCTCAAGCCGGATCCCCGCCACAATCGTTTCTCCCGTCATGGTATTTAACACCATGATCTGCTGATCTTCATATCTGTCCAATAGTTCCTTAGGCAGATAATCCCTTAAATCCGCCAGATAATCCGTGCCGCCCATGAGCTTCAAAAACTCTTCGTCAGAAAAAAACACATCCACCGACCGGGTCATGAACAATACCTGGATCGTGCTGAGATTCGTGGAATCCACATCGGAATCCGAGTTCGGATCGATCCAGATCGTATAGTTTAAGTTGACCACATCCCGTTTGGAAGTCACACCGTGCTCCCGCAGGAAATCCGTAAAATAATCCGGACCGGTGGCTTCGATGTGCTCTCCGTCCGTATTCACTGCCATGACTCCCATGACGAAGCTGGTCTTGGTGGCAAAATGTACGATCAGGAAAATAACAATAGCGATCCCCCCTGCCACACCTATGGTAACCCACAGATAATAGTCCATAAAATACTGCCATTTTTCAGAAGGAGACAGTTGTTTCCATTGTTCTTTCTGCCGGATACGATCTTCCTTTTCCAAGTTGCTGTCTCCCTTCCGTTTCTCGAATCTTCCGTCTGATAATATCCTGCTTTTAGTTCTATATCAGTCTTTAGTATATCAAACTAATTTAACCTTGTACAGCAGACTTTTTAATATATTTTAGGTTCAATTTTGTTAAAAATAAACAGAAAAAGCCCTGCCATGCACTTAAATTAACATGGCAGAGCTTTGTGTTTTCTATTTGTTCGAGCAGATAAGAAGAGGAAATGCTTTAGCGGTCCATCTCCGCAATACGTCCGGTGGACTTGTGCTCCTTGATGATCCCCTGGATCTCCTTTAAGTCGGTGCACAGCAGGTCACCAGGGATGGTGTTCTTAAGCGCGCTGATGGCATTGCCATATTCCAGTGCTCTCTGATACTCACCGGGATGTGCCAACAGTCCGTACAGGACACCGGAGATATAAGCGTCACCGCTTCCGATGCGGTCTACGACTTCGATATCGGTGTAAGGTGCTTCCTCATAATAGGTATCATCCTTGGCACTGTAGATAATGGAGCCGAAGGTATGACGCTTCGGGCTATGTACAATACGCTGTGTGGATGCCACGATGGAGATTGGATACTCCTCCGTGAAGCTCTTCATAATGCTCTTGGCATCGCCTTCCTTCAGGAAGGTCAAACGCGCCGTGTCTTCGGAGCAGAAGAAGATGTCCACATAAGGCAGAATGGATTCGATGCATTCCTTCGCCTCAGCGCCGGTCCACAAGTTTCCACGGAAGTTCACATCGAAGGAGATGATGGCCCCCTGTGCTTTAAAGCGCTTGATCATCTCAACAGCGGTAGCTCTCAGTTCCGGGCTGAGAGCCAGTGTGATGCCGCTGGTATGGAAGCAGCGGGTATCGCTGTAGATCTTGTCATCATAGTCATCAACGGTCAGCTTGTTGATGGAGGTATTCTTACGGTCATATACAATACGGGGCTTTCTGGGGTAAGCACCATTCTCATAGTAGTACACGCCCAATCTGGCATCCTTGTCATCATCGTATACCAGATAGTCATCGCTGACACCGCAGAGACGTACACGGTTCTTGATATATACACCCAGGTCATTGGCCGGAAGCTTGGAAATGATACCGCAGCGCAATCCCAGCATTGCCGCACCGGTAATGGCATTCAGTTCTGCGCCTCCTGCCTGCTTGCTGAAGCTGTCGCCTCTGGTAATACGCTCATTGTCGGGCGGTGATAATCTCAGCATGATCTCTCCCAGGGAGAGCAGGTCAAATTCCTTCTTCTCAGTCAGTTCCATAATATAAACTCCCATCTGCATATTTTGCCAAATGCTTTATCAGAATTTCACCGTTACTCCTTACAGCGCAGCGTTGAAACCCCTTACATTTTTTCTTTACATTTGTACTATATCACATATACACAGCCCCGGTAAAGACACTGGACATTAATTAAAAATTTAACGAATCCACATATTCAAAATAATCATCCTCGCTGGCAAATAAGATATATTCATTCTCCACATATCCCATATATCCGCTGGCAGTCACATATCCTTTCATAAAAAATACCTCCTTATCAGAATCCTTTCGTTCCCTGTTCTGATAAAAAGGTATCATTTTTAAAGTCCTATAAAACTCTCTTAATTATTCTGAACCGGCTCTGTTTCCAGCACCAATTCTTTCATTTCTTCCAATAATTCCTCGGTTCTGCCCATCAAAAGCTCCGCATCGGTCTCCACCAGTCCCGTCTTTTTATACTTATAGGTAAAAAACGGATTGCCGTAAGCGGTAAAGCTTAATTCATCCTTATGCTTTTTCAGGAAATCCGGAATCTTGCGGGGATCGATCTTCGCATCCGGCCGGAAGTTGAAGGTAATGCGTTCGTTCTTGCCCTTGATCTCCGTCATGTCCAGGCCATGGGCCGCCATGCGGATCAGGGCAATCCGCAGCAGATTATCCACTGCCTTGGGAATGTTGCCGAAGCGGTCTAACAGTTCATCCTTCATTTCATCCCGCTCCTTTATCGTCTCGATACCGGCGATCCGTTTGTAAATATCCAGCTTCTGTGTCTCGTTGACAATGTATTCCGCCGGAATATAAGCATCCACATCCAGATCGATCACTGTGGTGAAATCCACCGTTGTATGAATTCCCTTCAGATTCTGCACCGCCTCATTCAACATTTTGCAGTAGAGGTCGTATCCTACAGCTTCCATATGGCCATGCTGGCTCATCCCCAGCAGATTACCGGCACCGCGGATCTCAAGGTCACGCATAGCGATTTTAAAGCCACTGCCCAGATCCGTGAATTCCTTGATGGCCGCCAGTCGTTTCTCTGCCACTTCTTTCAACATCTTATCCCGCTTGTACATCAGAAAAGCATAGGCATTCCGGTTGGAACGACCCACACGGCCTCTGAGCTGATACAGCTGGGACAATCCCAGATTGTCCGAATCGTGGATGATCATGGTGTTGACATTGGAAATATCCAGTCCGGTCTCTATGATGGTGGTGGACACCAACACATCGATCTCTCCGTTAATGAAATCAAACATGATCCGCTCCAGTTCGTGTTCCTTCATCTGTCCATGGGCGTATGCCACGTTGGCTTCCGGCACAAGCTTTGCGATCTGTGCTGCGATATCCGCAATATTGTTCACCCGGTTGTAGACATAGTAGACCTGTCCGCCCCGGGCCATTTCCCGGACAATAGCCTCTCTGACCAGTTCATCGTTGTATTCGCAGACAAAGGTCTGGATCGGCAGTCGGTCATTGGGGGCCTCCTCCAGCACGCTCATATCCCGGATACCGATCAGGCTCATATGCAGTGTCCGGGGAATGGGGGTTGCCGTCAGGGTCAGCACGTCCACGTTTTCTTTTAATTTCTTGATCTTCTCCTTATGGGCCACACCGAAACGCTGTTCCTCGTCAATGATCAGCAGACCCAGATCCTTGAACTTCACATCCGCAGATAATACTCTGTGGGTCCCGATCACGATATCCACCATGCCCTTTTCCAGATCCTTCACCGTCTTTTTGATCTCCGATGGCGTACGGAAACGGCTCATCAATGCGATGTTGATGGGAAAATCCTTCATTCTCTGCACAAAGGTGTTGTAATGCTGCTGTGCCAGAATGGTGGTGGGCACCAGATAGACCACCTGTTTTCCCTCCTGTACCGCTTTGAAGGCAGCGCGGATTGCGATCTCGGTCTTGCCGTAGCCCACATCTCCGCAGATCAGGCGGTCCATGATCCGATGGCTTTCCATATCCGCCTTGGTGTCCGCAATGGCATTCAGCTGATCCTCTGTCTCTTCAAAGGGAAACATTTCCTCGAACTCCCGCTGCCACACCGTATCTTTTCCGAAGGCATAGCCCTCACTCTGCTGACGCACCGCATACAGCTCCACGAGATCCTTTGCCACGGCGCTGACCGCACTGCGCACCTTCGTCTTGGTGTGCTCCCATTCCTTACCGCCCAGTTTGTTCAGCTTCGGCTTCTTCGCCGCATCGGCGGAGGCATACTTCTGGATCACATCCAGCCCGGTGGCCAGAATGTACAGGTTGCCGCCGTCCCGGTATTCGATCTTGAGGTAATCCTTGACGACCTTGTCTACCTCTACCTTCTCGATGCCCTTATAGATGCCCAGTCCGTGGGTCTCATGTACCACATAATCCCCGATCTTCAGGTCGTTGAAATCATTGATCTTCTGCCCCTGATAGAGCTTTTTCTTCTTTTTCTTACGCTTCTCCGCTCCGAAAATATCACTCTCGGACAGCACCACGAATTTCAGCCAGGGGTATTCAAAGCCCTTATTGACATGACCGTAATAGGTCAGGATCTCCCCGGGCTGTACCTCCCGCATGGGGTCTTCCGTGTATACTGCCGTCAGTCCGGCATCCTCTGTGTTCCGCAGATCCTCCGCCAGACGTCTGGCTCTGGTACGGGAACCGGACAACAGCAGCACCCGGTAGCCGTTCTTTTTATATTTTTTCAGATCCTTGACCAGTGCTTCAAAGCTGTTGTTATAAGGGGCGATGTTGCGGGCAGCAATATCCACATGCATTTCCGTCCTAAAATATCCGTACTTGGTCTCCATGGTAGCCAGCGTCACCACGGCATTTTTCTCCAATGTGGCCGCCACCTGCTCTCCGCTGTAGAGAATATTCATCTGTCCCGGCAGCACATAGCCTTTTCTCGCACGCTGCTCCATGCTCTCCCGGAATTCCAGTTCGATGGCATCCGCCTGTTCCTTCACTCTCGCCGGTTCATCGATGTAGAAGACAAGAGAACGCCCCGCCATATCTGACAGCAGTTCCGGCATGGTTACCGTATTTTCATAAAAATAACGGATGTAGCCTTCCAGATTGATCTTACTCTGGAACTCCAGCAGCTGCTCTTTCAATTCGCTGACCTGTGTGGCGATCCTGTGGGCTTCCTCCGGCTGGTGGGCATCCCGGAAGATTTTTTCCTGTTTGTCTGCTTCTTTTTCAAGCTTACTGATGCCCTTGCGGATCTGCTCTTCCGACAGTACAAACTCTGTAGCCGGGTAGACAGTGATGCTTTCCAGTTTCTCAATGGAACGCTGGCTTAAGATATCGAAGCTGCGGATGGACTCCACCTCATCTCCCCACAGTTCGATACGATAGGGGTTTTCCTCCGTCAGATCAAAGATATCCACAATGCCGCCACGGATGGAGAACTGCCCCGGGCTTTCCACCTGGTATGCCTTCTCATATCCCATGGCTACCAACCGGGATGCCAGTTTACTCTCGTCCAGACTACCGCCCCGCTCGGTGTGGATGATGTCCTTCTCCTCCCACAGCACCTGGGGTGTCATCAGTGCCGCATAGGTGGTGACAATGGTGACGGGTTTGCCTTCCACGACTCTGCGCAGGGTCTTGATCCGCTCCTGCACCAGCTGATTGCCGTGGATATCCGCCTGGAAAAAGATCAGGTCCTTCGCCGGATATAGCATGACATTTCTGTCATAAAAGCGGTATTCCTCGTAGATCTCCTTGGCTTTTAAGTCATTATAAGTAACGATGACCTTGTATTTCAGGCCATCGCTGAGTCCGTAGATCATATGAAGTTTCTGGGAGTCCACACAGCCGGCCAGAGCTACGGTTCCTTTTCCCTGTCTGGTCACTTTCCGGATCTCATCATATTCCGCCAGTTCTTTCAGTGGCGCAATCAGTGCCTGCATCGTTTTTTCCTCTTACTATACAACCGTTACGCTTTCTTACTGTTAAAATGGTTCATGGCTGCATCCGCATTCTCAGTGATGATCATACGGATAGCTTCTGCTGCGGTTTTCGCCGCTTCATCCATGATGCTTCGTTCCTCCGCCGGAAAATGTCCCAGCACGTAGTCTGCCAGATCGAAGTTCTTCGGCTTCTCTCCCACGCCCATACGCACGCGGATAAAAGTATCATGCCCTAACATTTTGATGATATTCTTGAGGCCGTTATGGCCACCGGCGCTGCCTTTTTTGCGGATACGGATCTGTCCCACATCCAGACTGATATCGTCGGAGATCACGATCAGCTCCATGGTGTCATCCACCTTGTAATAGTCCACGATCTCCCGGATGCTCTCTCCGCTTAAGTTCATGAAGGTCTGGGGCTTCGCCAGAATCACCTTCTGTCCGGCCACATAGCCCTTGCCGATCAGCGCCTTATGCTTACTCTCCATGACGGTGATATTTTCTTCCTCTGCTAATCTGTCTATGACATCAAACCCGATATTATGTCTGGTATTTTCATATTCTTTGCCTGGATTTCCCAGCCCTGCGATAATATACATATATTTCTCCTTACCTTCTTGCAATCAATGCGTTATCTTATATTTTCGCATTTTTACGCAGAAAATGCAACTATTGGTTATTTTGCACAAATTTCATTTTCGGGAAAACAGCCAATTTCCGCATACTTTTAATGCTCCGAAAATGTATGGAATTGCTGGGGCTGACAGTATACTCAGCTTTTGTTCTATGTTATAATGGACAAGACAGGAGTGGATAAGAATGCGATTTGCACTGATCGAAGATCAGGCGGAGGAACGGAAGCGCATCGACGACATGCTCTCCGAATTCTGCCGTGAACGAATGATTTCTTTTACAACAGACGTGTTTACCAGTGGGGAGGAGTTTCTTGCCGCCTTTGTTCCCATGAATTACGATGTGGTGTTCATGGACATTTATATGGACGGAATGACGGGAATCGAGGCTGCGAAACAGATGCGCACGCAGGACTCCCATTCCTTTCTGGTCTTTCTCACCACCAGCCCGGAACACATGGGGGACGCCTTTTCCACCCACGCTTTTGATTATCTCTTAAAACCCATCCTGCAGGATGATTTCGTAAAATGTCTCAACGATATTTTGAAGCGATTGCCAAAGCAGGAAGATTCTTTTTCTTTTCTTTCCGGCGGCATACAGGTACATCTTCTCTGCAGTGATATTTGTGTGCTGCGTTCCCAAGGCCACTCCACCATCATTGTGAGTAAGGCCGGACTGGAATATCCGGTATCGAAATCCTTTATCTCCTTTACCGCCCCATTTACGGACCGGGACAATTTTCTCCTGGTGAGCCGTGGCATTCTGGTCAATCTCGATCATGTGAGCGGGTTTACTGCGCAGGAATGTCTGCTGCAAAACGGCATGCGGGTTCCCATCACCCTCCGGAATCAAAAACAACTGGTCCAGATCTGGCGAAATTATGACTTTGCCAAACTCCATCAGGAGGCTGCGGAAAGGAGCCTGCGTCCATGACTTTTCTCTCTGAAATTTTACAGTTTGCAGTACTGATCCCTGCCGCCATTCTCGCCATTCTTCCTTTGAAAAACAAGCTGCGGTTTTCTGTTGTGAAAATTGCGGGGCTGATGGCTCTGGCGCTGGGATTCCTGATCCCTTTCTGCGGATGGATCGTGACAATAACGGGAATTCCCGTAAACTATATACTTTTTCCGGTAATGGCGGTACTGTATCTGTGCTACCACAAGGTGTCTACGGTGCTCGTAAGCGTGGATCTGCCCATATATCTGTTTGACATTGCATTGATGTCTTTTCCCGCAAATATTGCAGTAGCCATTGATTCCCGTGTGCATCCCACAGCATACCTGGCAGATTCCTGTATCGTTGCCAACGGGTGGCAGTTAGCAATCAGCTTTTTGTTCCTGTTGCTGTTTTCCTGGTTTTTCCGGCATATTCTGGGGTTTCTGGTTGACAATATCTCCTCGCCCAACGTATGGCTGGCCACCCTTCCGATCCCCCTGATCTTTACCTGTATGAATGTGATTATCCAGCCCAAGTACTATGAGACCATGCATGTAAACCGGGTCTTCTCCTTTTACATCGGCTATCATTTCCTGGCGCTGATCCTGATTCTTACTATCTATATTATCTTTTATCAGGTGGCATTGAATCTGATCCGCAATGCGGAGAATACAGAGCGGATCCGCTTTCTGGAGATGCAGGAAAGCCAGTATCATGCACAGCAGCAATATATCGCAGAGTCCGCAAGGCTTCGCCACGACTTCCGGCAGCAGCTTCACAGTCTGGCGGAGATGGCGGTGGCCGAAAATTATGAGCAGTTGACGGAGCATCTTCTGGGCTGCGTGGAGGAGCTTCCCAGACAGCCTGTGCATTATTGTTCCAATCTTCCGTTAAACGCACTGTTTTCCTACTATGCTTCTCTTATGGATGATGCGCAGATCCGGCGGAACTGGAAAATCACCCTTCCGTCGGAGATGAACTTTTCAATTACGGATATGGAACTTTGTTCCCTTCTGGGGAATATTCTGGAAAATGTATGGCAGGGATGCCAGAGTGTATCGCCCCAGAACCGTTACCATGAGCTGACAGTCTGTGTGAAACACGAAACGAGCCTTTATATCGTGTCCTCCAACCGTTTTGACGGGCGGATAAAAAAGGAAAACGGAGTGTATCTCTCCACCCGCAAGAACGGTTCCGGCATCGGACTTTCTTCCATTGCAACGATTGCCGAACGGCACCGGGGGATCGCACAGTTTTCCAATACAGAAAATACCTTTGTGATCGATGTGGTCATTGAATAATATTAATAATAATATTGATATTAATGAAAAGGGGCACCTCCTTTGAAGTGTCCCTTTTGCATGTCTTACTTTCTCTCTTATCTTCTTTTCCTGTTTACAAGGATCACCGCAAGTGCGCCGACTGCTGCCGCCGCTGCGCCAATGAGGAAGATCCACCATGCTGTGTGGTTTTCTTCCTGTTCGGGTGCGGCAACGATACCGGTGTCTGCCGGCTGTACCTTTCCGGTCTCCGTATCCGCAGGCTCCTGTTCTGCCGTCTTTGCATCCACCACGAGGATATACTCGGATGCATGGGTAAAGGTGAGCGCTACGCTGCCGTCCTCTGCGATCTCCTCCTCGCAGATAAATTCCATCTCACCCGCCTGTTCATTATAGTAATACAGACTTGCATACAATCCGGCATTTTTCTGGTCCATATTCAGGGTAAGCACCGCCTGGAAACCAAACTCGCCATCGTAGGACAGGCTTAAGCCGGTATAAAACTTCTCACCCGTAACATTGGTTATTACCGAAACGGGAATGTTGCCCTCTGCCTGCTCACCGTACTTCACGCCGAAGTCAATGTCCCGCACTCCTTCCACTGTCACATCCCGGCCGTTCACACTCCAGGTAATGCCGTTATCCATAGCAAACACAACGGTAACATCTTCTCCGCGGATCAGGTCAAACAGGCTGCCGGGCACCTCCGTGGTGCCATTCATATCCACCGTAATTTCTTCTCCCGCCGGGGCCTGCTTCGCCTCCTCACGGATGACATCCCAGCCTTCCTTGCCGTTCTCTCCCTTAAGGAAAGGTCTTGCGTCACGGCCGTCCTCTACTGCGTCTGCATTGCTCTTCTCTGTGCTGCCCGTATTTTTGCTTCCGGTGTCTACACTTCCGGTACCTGTGCTTTCCGTATCCTTACTTCCCGTGTCCTTACTTCCCGTGTCCTTACTTCCGGTATCTTCGCTTCCGGAGTCTACACTTCCGGTATCTTCGCTTCCGGTATCCTCGCTGTCGGAACCGCCGTCGCTAAGCTTCGCCACCGTCTCCGTATAGCTGTGTCCGCAGCCTCCGCAGGTGTAGGTTCGGATACCTTCCTCCGCAGTCGTCGGCTGTTTTGTGATCACTGATATATAGCTGTGCCCCTTCGCAGGGATCACCGTGCCGCTTACCGTAATCTGATCGCACTCTGTGCAGTAGGTGTCTCCGGTATAGCCGGTTCCGGTACAAGTCGCTTCCACTGCGTTCTTCACTACAGTCTGCTGGTGTCTGCACACAGACCTTGTGATCTTCACGGTAACGGTCTCATTCTCATAATTGCCCTGATCCGCTCCGTTGTAAACGGCTGTTGCGGTCGTCACCACGCCAACATTCAATGCTGTCCCAAGATCACTGTCCTGCCATGCCCAGTTCTCTCTGCCCAGTGCCACATCCGACACCTTCTTACAGTCAAATGCCACATTCATGGTATCGCCGGGCATATTTGGTGCATTCTCCGCCTTGTTCACCGTCAGCTTTATCTTCATCGTTACCGGTTCATAATTGCCGGTATCCGCCGGAGTAAATATTACCTCATACTCTGTCGTATCACTGTCGGACACGGCAGGCTTGACGTCCGGTGTGCTCCATGCAAAAGTACCTGCCACTTCCGCATCCCCTCCGGTCAGCGAAGATGCATTCCCCCTGCCGTCGCCCCGCACCGCTTTTCCACCGGTCAGTCCGGACATTCCGAGGCCGTCTCCATAGGTAATCTCTGCCGCCATGGGAACGGTCTCCATATAGGTCTTCGCCTTTGCCACCGTCACATCGATCATCATGGTGAAGGACTTATAATTATTGTCCTCCGGCTGAAAGCGTGCCTCGTAACTATTGATTCCGGCCTCCGGGATCCCGCCGGGATTCACCCATGACCAGCTGCCGGACACCATTTCCTCCTTACCGTCAACCGTCCATGACAGGCTTCCCTTCGAGAGGCTTAGATCCGCCAATGTCTGTGCCGGATCATATATAATACCCTTCTTTTCCGGTGCCGGTTTTGAATTTACGTTCGGTGTTGCCTGATCCACTGTAATTTTCACGAAGTCTGTCAATACGGCATACCTGTCATCAGCCGGCGTAAACTTCCATGTCGCTCTTTTCATACTGCAATCCGGTACCATTGTCTCGTCTTCCCATGCCAGTGTACCTTTCAGAGTATTTCCCTCAGCATCCACAAACTCTACCGGTTCAAATTCCAACGCAGAAATTCTGCCGCCGTAGGTCATAACGCTGTTCTTCAGGGCAACCTTCTGGCCTTCCCTGACATACACCTCCATCTTGGAACTCCATGTAACATGGAAGACAATATTACTGTTTGTGTAATTTTCAAGTTCCACCGCTATCTTAATCTGTGCACTCTCATCCGCTGTGTTCTTCAGGATCCGATAGGGCAGCATGCCGGTGGTATCGTCAAAGTCCTCCTTGTCGATCAACACCTTATCATGACTTGTCACGCCGGTAATTTGTATCCTGCCACAGTCCTGGGGTAAAATTGCTCTGATATCCAGCGCCCCCTCATGGTCGCAGTCAAAATAAAAGCCTTTGTCTGTTCTGGAAGCAGCCAGATCTTTTTTGTCTGCTACAATCGTGATGGTCTTCTCCGCCGCATTGTAATTCTGACTCTCCGGCAGATACGCTCTGACCTTTGCCGTTCCCGCTTTCAGAATCGTCACGGTGCCGTCTTCCGCAACGGTTACCACACCTTCTCCATCCGTCAGCTCGTACTGTATTGCCGACTCTGTATGGTTTGCCGTCGCATCGAGTCTGAATGAACCATCCCCATAGGTTTTGGTAACGCTGTCCACTCCGGTAAGCACTGTGTCCGCCCTTTTCACGGTCAGCGTACCGTGTTCGGCATAATCACCTGCCGCATCCTTGTAGTTCACGGATATTCTATACTTTTCATTTCCGGAAACTACCTTAAATCTATAATCACCGACATCCGAGGCTACCGTCGCATCTGTCTCCAGTGTGAGACTGGCAAGTATCTCCTCTTGGGTATCCCCGGGCACCAGCCGGCTCCAGTCAACGGTTAAATCGCTTATTGCAAGCATCGGGGTTTCCTGCCCATAGGTCTTCTCCAGATTTGCCACAGCTACACGAAGGTATCTCTTTTCCACCTGCGGCGTTACCTTTACGGTCACACTGTCAAAGGTGCTGTCTGCAGGTGTAAAGGTCAGCTCATACTCTGCGGTTGTGCCCGGAACGGGATACTCCTCTGCATTGCTGTCCGTGATGCTCCAGGTACCCTCCAGGGCACTGCCCGCCGGATCCGCCGGGTTGATGACTGTTCCGCCGGAAATCGTAAATTCCTTAGCCTTCGTGCCGTAAATACCGCTTAATTTAGGCTCTGCAGACACGACCGGCATAATCTTCTTCCATGTCACCGTCGCCGCATTGCTGCGGAACGGATATCCGTCACAGGTGATCACACAGTAATAGGTCTGGCTCGTTCCCGCACTCTGTCCCTGAATGGTCAGTGTGGCTGACGTTGCACCGTCTACCGCCGTACCGGTGCTGCCCTCCGCATCTGTGAGATACCACTGATAGGTCAGCTCCTTTTCCGATGCAGCAGTCACGGTAAGTGTCTCCTGCCGTCCTGCCCATGCCGTCTTATCCTCCGGCTGCTGTGTAATCTGAGGCTCCGGAAGCTGCTCTACCTTCACGGCATAGGCAAACTTGTTTCCATTTAACGCCGTCTCATCCAGAATCCAGTCACCGGCGGAGCCATCGTCCTCCATCCGTCTAAAACCATAGCCCTCGGAAAGCAGATCCCGCAAAGTTCCAGAACCCACTTGCACACTCATGCCATCGAACGGGTCCGCATGTCTCGACATATGGTAGCTGCCGCCCTTCAGGCTTAAAGTTCCCGACTCATGGGACACTCCCTCAAAGCTGCCGTCAAGGATTGTGACTGTTCCACCCGCCACATACATGACCGATTCCATGACTGTCCCATCAATGGTCGTCTCGCCGCCGTATGTCGCCAGATTAAAACCATACAATGTTTTCTCCCATAAAATCTTTAAGTTCTTCTCCAGTCTCAGGCTGCCACCCGTGACATCCAAAACGTTACTTTTATCATAGCCTGTCAATGTTCCGTTTTCTATCGTTACTGCACCGCCGGCAATCTTAAAGAGAGTTCCCGACGTTCCATTTTTGATATTGTGTCCACCCAGATCCAGCGTTACCGTGCCATTTTGCAATTTGGCGCACTGCTCTCCAGTCGCAGTCACATCCGTGTAAAAATACACGGTATATTCCTTGCCGTCAACCAGCTTTTCCGTCTCGCTGCACAGGGTTTCCCACGACGTACAGTATACGTTTCCCTCCTCCGACCGGACAGCTGCCAGCACCTGTATGCCACAGTTCCCACAGACCCCGGTGGTCTGATCCAGATCGGCATGTTTGCAATCCGCGATCAGTGCATTGCAGTACTTGCAGTACCCTTTCTCATATACATGTTCCTTACACGAATATGCCTCTATTTTGCCTGAAAAGTCCTCCGCATCCAGTTCCGCTCTGGTATAGCGTATTCCGGTCTCCGGGTTTTTCACTCCATAGCCGGCCGGGAAGGCTGTACTGCGCTTCAGATACGGGTAAATGCAGTTCAGATTGCCGATGGTGCCGCCGGTAATGGCAAGGCCTACATTCCTCCATTCTATTTCCTCCACGCTTCCCGAAGAAACCCTGCAGCTACCCTCAGAAAAGTTCAGTTTAGCAATACTTGCTCCTTCTATGCATACAGTTACATCAGTCTGCGTCACGCTGAGCATTCCTGTAACCTTGACGTTCTCCTTGAACACCGCTGTTTTTTCCCGAGCAACATAGACACCTTTGCCCCGCAGTTCCCCGCCAGCTTGTGAAGACATCACAATGAACGTATTACTTATTAACACCAAAGAATAATCTTCCGGTGTCACCAGAGCATGCCCCGCCAGATCCAGTGTTATCGTGTCTGATTGATTACTTCCAATCGTCCAATTAACATCCGCCAGATCTTCCTGACAATCATCTAATAGCGTCAGTGTTGCGTCAGAACCTTTTGGCAGTGCCGCCACTGCCTCCGACAGACATGTATAGTATGTGGTGGTCTCACCTACAGTCAGACTGACCACATCATCTGCAGAACCGCTCTCCCCCGACAGCGTTGCAATTCCGTATTGCCCGCCGGATGCCTTATCTGCGACTGTCCCGGAATTCCCACTCACGGTAGCGCTCCCCACCGCTGTCTTTGTCATTGCTGCATCCGGCTCGTCAGATGCCGTCGTCACCGCTGCCTGCTTCTGTCCCGCCGCTGCCACTTTCAGCGCCGATGGTTCCACCGTACTACCGGCGATGAGCACCGCCAGCGCTACTGCCATGATTCTTTTCCACCTTCTGGTCTGCTTCTTCATACTCTTTCTGCCCGCTTTCCTTTACTATCTCGGTTACAAATATTTGTACTGATATTGTTTTCTATTCTATACGGATTCGTCTTCCCTGCGCAAGGCGACCTGCACGAAACGACAGTTTTACGCACGAATGACATTGGGAAGGATTTGTGCTATACTATCCAAAAATACTGTTATACTGAAAAAGCTATAAAAACTGGTGTGTTCGAGACCTTCCACACGTAAAACAAAACTTATACTTTTTCAGACATTCCAAACACTATGCAGTCAAATGTCCGAAAAACTATCAAAATAAAATTAAAATATTTGACTTCCTATACCACCTTTGTCAGATAATTGGTCT
>OHCN01000497.1_pt1 | contig 17151 bp, 13 predicted proteins | sample 1566761 | NCBI WGS metagenome assembly OHCN01 (sample SAMEA3879568, study PRJEB24766) | human gut metagenome | biome: human-associated habitat; feature: feces | place: USA | collected 1985/1987 | reverse complement strand
GTAATCATTTTTTGAAATTCGGGTCTATGGTCCGTTGTGCCGGAGAGTGCCCGGTCAATGTATTCTCCCACCACGGTATAATCATTCCGCAGGGCGTAGGCATAGCATTCTTTCAACTGCCCCTCAATGGACTGCTCCGTCTGGCTGTGGCTGGAAAAGCGGGCGTAAATGACTACATTCATACAGAATCCTCCTCTCCGATTTTTATTATAGTCATCCGCTCTCCGGTGTCGAATGTGCCGCATATTCCGGGTGCTTCAGAAGCCACTTTGCAAAATAGGCCTTGCCCTCGTCGCTGGCGTAAAACTTACGCAGCTCCGGGAGCATGGCCTTGGCAAAGGAGGTAAGCAGTTCCTCCGGCAGTGCGACCTGCGTGTAGTCGATCTTGCGATATTCTCCCATAGGCCACACCTCCTTATCGCTCCCGGTCGGTTCGTCGGCGGTAGTCCCGCTCGCAGAGCTTCACCACGGCATCCTCAATCTGGGCGGCGGTATAGCTCTGGGGGAAATACTTGCGGATGCGTTCCATCGGAATTTTGAGACGGACCTTCTGGTTGGCTTTTTCCTCTGACATAATGGTTTGAATGGCTGCCGTGGTCAGCGTCCCTTCCCGGTCAGCCTTGTGCATCCGCCATGCCTGTGAATAGGACGGGGTGCAGTCGTTGATAGCGCACTGCTCCAGCACCTCCCGCTGGCTGAATTCGTCAAGAAACGAAAGCTCCGCACCTACGGACAGGGCGATTTCGCCTTTATCCATCTTTTCAAGGAACTCAGGAATGAGATAGGTCAGGCGGATATAGCGCCGTACCTGAGATTTGCTGTCATCGGACTGCTGTGCAATAATCTCAGCGGTTTCCAACTTCCGACCAAGTTGGTCGGAAGTTAGGTCAGAGCGGTGTCCTTGTCTGCTCATTGCTTCCAGCTTCATTCTGTACGCAAACGCCTTTTCGGAGGGCAGAATATGCTCCCGGTGCAGGTTGCTGTCCACCACCGCAATGGCGGCTGCATCCCGGTCAAGGGCATAAATCAAGGCAGGGACTTCGGTGATCCCTGCCTTTTGTGCGGCGTGTAAGCGGCGGTGACCGCTTATGACCTCATATTCCTCTGTATTTTCAATCGGTCGGACGATCAGCGGCGAGAGAATGCCTTGCGTTTGTATGCTTTCGATCAGTGCGTTCATTTCCTCATCATCCTTGACCTTGAACGGGTGTCCGGCAAAGGGACACAATTTTTCTACCGGAATTGCCACCGGCTTTTTCATCGTATTTTTCATTTTTATCTCCCTCTTTCCTTGTATCTTGCACGGGCTTTTTTCTCCAGCTCGTGCTCTTGTTTTAGCAATTCATACAGGTGCGGAGATTTCTCTAAAATCCGCTCCGCACGGTGCAGACGCTCTCTTATGGGTTTCATCTGCTTGGATACCATCTTTCGGTGCTCTTTATAAAGGGCTTGTTCTTTTTGCGACCTTGGACGGCGGATGCGGTTGCTGATGCCGCTGCGCTCACGCTCCAAAGCGGAAAGCTCTGCCTTGGATTGCTCAATATTTGCTTGTAGGTCGGCTGTCGTATGGATACCGTGCTCCTGCAAAAAGTGATAGTCGGCAACCAGCTCCTTCAAATCCTTTTCCGCCGCCCGCAGATCCGGCGACAGCAGCATTACATCGGCAAGCTCGGCTACAATTTGAACGACGGTGATAATGATATAAAAAAGCGTATCAACCAAAACGGCGGCGGTGTCATAGCTGTGTTCAATGGAGAACCCCAGCTTTCGCAGCTCGTCCTCCAGCGGAAATTTCTTCGGCTTGTACGGCGGTCGGTATTCCAAGGTAAATAGCCGATACCGATTTTCGGCGTTCTGCCGCAGCTGTGCGTTGACATGGTCTTTGGAAAAGCCGATGTTACTCAGCCGCACGGCACGCTCCCAATGCTTCGCTTTAACTGAAAAGCGCACAGGATCAAGGGTGTATCCGAGCGCATAGAGCTGATTTTCAAATTCTCTTGGGCTGGTCGCAAAGGACAGGCAGTATTCCACATCCTCCCGCAGATAGTCCCGGTGGGTTTTCTTGCCGGCCTTGTGGATCCAATATTCTTTCTTCTTGCCCTTGGAGTAGAAATCGCTGTTTTCCAGCACAAACAGTCCGTGCTCCCGGCAGATCGCGTCGGAGATTCTGCGCAGCTCCTTGTGGTCACCGATTTTGTTCTGAAATTTGCTGCCGTCCTTGAAGGACACAGGGTTCACCACAAAGTGGCAATGCACATTGTCGGTGTTCAGATGGACAGTAACGAGCACTTGATACCGGTCGCCCCACATTTGCCGCGCGGTTTCTTTGCCGATGGCAAACGCCTGCTCCGGCGTGACCTCGCCCTCACGAAAGCTCTGAATGCCGTGGTAGCCCACCACCTTGCCACGCAGTCCAAATCGCCGCTGGACGGCGATCATCTCGGCATAGGCGTTCTGTGCCGAGCAGTTGATACCGCCCACAAACATTTTGCGGTCGGTTTTATCGTCGTTCTCTGCATAGCGCAGGGCGGTGTATAGATCCTCGTCGAGATATTCCGGTGCGGTAGTCTTGTCGGGATTGTCGGCGTAGTCCAGCGTGGCTTTCAGGTTTTTGAACACAGGCCAGAAGCCTGTAACAGCCATAGCGCATCACCCCTTTCCGGGAAGAAGACACTCTGCTGTGATCTGCTTCAGCACCGTGTAAATTTCTTTGTTCAGCTCTGGTGAACTCGCCTTGTCCGCAAGCTCGCCCAGCTTTTCAAGGCAAGCAAAAAGAGCGTCAGGCGGAACCGCTCTCGGCTCGTACCCCAACGCTCTTTGCTTCACATATTCAGTTACGCTCAGCCCGCATTTTCGGGCCTTTGCTTGAATCTTCTCTTTCTCCTTTGCCGTCACGCGGACGGCAATGCGTACATCCTTCCCCATACACATCTCTCCTTTCGGGGGATTGGGGGCTACGCCCCCAAAGAGTCAGCCGATTTCGGCTGTGATTGGGACTTCTGTGGCACACAAAGTCCCTGCTTGTTATATCGTGCGACGCACCCCGCAGGGCATAAAGAAAAGCGGCTGACGGATACTGAAAACCGCATCCTTGCCCCTTGAGGGGATATCTTGTTTCTGCGCCAAAGTGGCTCTGATTCGGCTGCAAATACTGTAATTTGAGCCACATCTCGGCGTTTTGGCTCAGCCGAACATTTCAAGGTCATCCAGCACACTCTTTTCGTTTTCGGCTTGTTGCTCCTCGGTCAGCTCCGGCTGTACCTGCTCAAAAACAGGAGGTGCCGCAGCAAACGACACCTCCTGCAATTCCTCCCGTATGACCTGCCGAATGTCCTCCAGCAAAACCCCGGATGTCTGCCGCTGCATTTCGTTTAAGACCGCCGTTACCATAAAAGCGTTGCGGGATTTATCCAGCGACTGTAAATACTGTGCGGCGTTTGCCTCCATCGGCTTGTCCAAATCGAACCGTACATTGATACGATATTTGCTCATCCCTTCGCCTCAGCCTTCATCTGTGCTTCGGCCAGATATTCATACCCCTTTGCGGCGGCGCAGATGTCCTCAACGAATTTTACACGGTCGGTGCTGAACTTATAAAAGTTCTTCACAAGGCAGCCGCCGCCACCGGTCACATACAAGGTCATTGTATTCTCATCATAGCCGTACTCACGAAGTCTGCGGAAGATGTCCCGTACATACTCGGCGGCGACAATCTTGATGATTTTCAGGTCAGCAGGCGCAATATTTGCCGTGCCGGTGATCAACACCTCGTCGATGATGGCATCGTTGATCTCCCGCTGCGTTTTCTGCATAAACGCCTCACGGACAGCAAGCGTACACTGGTAAGTCCCGAATTTCTCGGTGAACATTTTGCCCTGCTGCGGCTTGCCGTTGATCATATACAGCGTGTTCATCGTGCCGTTGCCGATGTCGGCAATCAGATTGACGCCTTTCAGCGTGGTTGCAAAGCTCGCAATGGCGGCGTAGCCCTGCGGATAGATACGCACATCATCTATATAGAGGTGGTAGTCTGCCTTTTTATAGGTGAACTCTACCTCGCCGTTTTTCATCAGGTATTCCTTGAAGTCCGCCTTTTGCCCGCTTGTCCAAGTCAGGGGCAGACCGGCGGCAATCACAATGTGCGCCTCGGTAAGATTTTCGGCTTTCAGCTCCTTGGCGATGGCCGCAAGGGTCAGCACATAGTAGTCCTCGTCCTTGATCTTGTCTGGTGCAAATTCCTTGTGCCCCTCGCCGGTGAGATAATACCTGCCGCCGTAGACCAGCATATCCGCCGTGAACAGTGGCTCGTGGTCATAGGCGGTGATGCCGGTGGGAAAACAGAAATTGGCCGTTTTCATATTCCCGTACCCGTGGTCGATGCCGATGATTTTTGTGTTGTGGATTGTTTTCATAATAAGTCCTTTCCTGCGCATAGCGCATTTCAAAATATTTCGGATAACTCTTTTTCGGGCGGTTATCCATTGATCCCGTTTTGCCGTAAGATTTCTGTGTACAGCTCTTTTTCAGCCAGTAATACCGCTTTCAGAAAATAGTTGCAGTAGATACCGTACCGAGAAATGAGCTGCACGCATTTTGTTTCTTCGCCGTCGTCCAGCAGCAGGCAGTTACCCTTGCAGCAGTTACAGCAAGTCCTGCGCACAAGGGTTTTGATTTTTGCCCGTTGCCTTGGCGTAATTCTGAATACCATAGACTAAACCTCCTTTCCGTTTTTCGGGCAGCAAAAAAGCCGCCGAGTGTGATCTCGACGGCTCGATTACTGCCTTCTGTATATTGAATGGGGGAAACGGCTGAAAAGGGTATGTTTATAGCAACACAGTAAAAATGCTGTCCGCAACATCGGGAAAAAGCCTTGAATATCAGGCGCTTTTCTGCTACAATTATATAGAACAAATGTTTCTATTTGGCGATTCGGAGAAAAAACATCTTGGCTTTTCATCACCGCAAGACCGGTTTATGGGACACTTGGCTTGATAGAATATAGAAGGAGGCAGGGCGTATGAGCGATGGACTTGGCTTTCTTACTGCCGTTTACCGGGACGGTCGTGTACATATAGGCGGCAAAAGCTACCCGGCAGGAACCTTTGCGGTGCAGCTTTTGAATCAGTATTATAAAGATGACACGGCGGCGAGGATCGCCGTGTTCCGGCAAAGTAACTGGAATGTGCAGGAGCAGCTATGCGCCGGGTATCTGAACGAAACAGATTTTATTAAGGCCGGAAAGGAGATTCTGACAATTCTGCAAACCCTGCCGAAGCTAAAGCCTTTTTCCTCCTTGGACATTGCGGCGGAGAAGCAGCGAATTGCAGAGCTATTCACGGGAGGCAACGCTGCTGCCCTTTCCGACTATCTGCGGCGCAGAGCAGCAACAGCGCAATTCGATGGTGTGTTCCCTCCTGAATATAATAAGGCGCTGCTCAAAACCGGTGAAATGATGTACGCAACCGTTTTAAGTACTCTCCGCTTCTATGATGCTATCCCGGAGGATATGCGCAAGGCTTTTGAGCAATTTATGAAATTCGCTTCCCGTGTGGATGAAGCCGACCGATTTGACGAATACCGTTTGCTGCCCATTGCAACGGAGATATTCGGGACGAATTTATTTCCCTTACACACGGAATATATTGCTCTCCCGAAACGGCGAAACAGTCGTATTCTCGTCACCGCCCGAAGAATGACCTTTGCGAGCTACTACAGCTTTGTGCTGACGGACTTCTTTGAAGGACTGCACCACGGACACTATCCGAGGCAGTGCGAGGTTTGCAAGCAGTATTTCCTGATGCAAAGTGCACGGCGGCAGAAATACTGCACCTATGGCACGGCACCGGAGTTGTACCACGGTGAAAAGATCAGCTGCCGCCGGTACGCTATTATTCAGGGCAAAGCGGAGCGGGCAAAGGATAACCCGCTGAAGGTCGCCTATGACCGCCGCTGCTCGGCGATCCGCTCCGAAAAAAGCCGGGGAACGATCTCTGCCGAGTTTGCGCAGGCGGCGCAGGAGATGGCAAAGCGCCGGTTGGAACAGGCGGAGGAGGACGATGCCTACGCCAAAACAAGTTATTATGCAGATTTGCAGCGCGCCAAGCTGTACGCTGACACGGACAAAAGAATGAAATGACAGGAGGTGTATCCGGTGTCTGAAGAACAGAATGAAGTTTTAGAGCAACAGCGGTACCTTTTGGAGCGCCGGATGTACCGCCTTGACCCCGCACCGCCGAAGCTGCCAGCCCAGGAATACATTGTCCGCTATCTCACCGAAAAAGAGGAAAAGTATTTGGCTTGGTATCTGCACGATCAGGAACCTGCGCTTAATAAGCTGGCGCAGGCCGCCTGCGAGCGATACGCTATGGCGGAGCATTTTGCGGACATCAAACAGGCGGCGGTGTGCGGTATTCTGACCGCTCTGCAAAAGTATGACCCGGCTGTCGGTGCACCGTTTGCCGCTTTTCAAACGCGGTATATACAGGACGGTATTGATGATTATATCCGCACAGCACAAAGCGGTGTTATCACCATGACGGCAGATACCTATCCCGTCCTGCGGCGCATTATGGCGATTTACCATCTAAACGGCGATGATTGCAGTGACAGCTGCATCCAGCGAATTGCCGATGAAACCGGAATGGGCGAAAAGAGCGTCCGCAAGTATATTGCGATAGGCACGCTGAATGAACGCCGAGTAGATTTTTACCGACAATATGATGAGGACGGCGAGGAAACGGCGGAAGACATTTCGGTGGACACCACCTCTCAGCCGGACAAGATGTATTTCCGGGCGGTGCTATACGACGCACTGCACGAGGCTTACGGCAGCCTGACCTACCGGGAACAGCGCACGGTTGCCAAGCATCTTGGCTTCTGCGATACCTGCTGGTCGGTCAGGAAAGCGGTGCTGATAAACGGTGAAATCGAGTACAAGCCCATAAAGTCCATGACCTTTGAAGAAATCTCTCACTCCGCCAGCCGCAGGTCCGATAAGGCTTCCGAGCGGACATATAACAAAGCGTTGAAGAAAATGAGGGACCACATTTTGAAACTGCAGAGGTGACGCTTTTCCTTAATTTACCGATGGTGAACTTCATTTAACACTTTCTTTACCATTTGCGGGGTGATTCTCGGCAAAAATGGAAGCAAAGTGATGAAAAACGCAATATTCAATTGAATAATTGGCAAAAAGTGATATAATGTGTTTGTAAAATCTGGCGCAAATATGTGCCTGTCGACTATAGTTGTTTGCGAAACCTGTTAATACACGAAAAAAACCCGCTTAACAATGCCCAACAAGGTTCCTTGCGGGAAGACCAGTGCGATATCTGATTATGCAGAAGCAGAATTACTATTTTACTGCTGCAATACGGATGCAATTTGAACGACTCGATGGAAAGAATACAAAGCTTGTTGTTAGGAGAGAATGTCGAAATGGATACAAATCACATCGCTCAAGTACTTCAGGACAAAAAACTTCGAAAGCATTTGAATACAAAGATCAACCGTCAGTTCAAAACATGCCGGTATATTGGCGATATTGTAATAAGTGAGGACGAATATATCCTTCTTAAGGCATATCTTCGCAGTATTTGCAGAAAATATCTGAACACATCCGAGAGATATATCACTAGCCCAATCTTTGCGGTTGCGCTGGTTCAAATCGGCATTCATAATTATGATGGTCGGTTTTGGCCCCATGTTGAGCGAGAAATTGGCATGGAATTGCCGGGTTCATACCAGAAATGGATTGGACGCAGCTTCTATAAAACACTCGAAAAATATAACAAATACAAAGTAGCAGAGAATGAAATGATGAACAATATTCTTCTGCACTGCTTTATAACAAACTATTATGCGAGTGACCTCTTTGATTTCCTTTTTGCATATTATCAAATAGACTTAGAGCGTGACCTTACGAGTAATAGTAAGGAAATGCGAGATTATTTGATGCAATCTATGGCGAGCGGTGAGAATACAGCCAGAGCATATAAAATCAAAAAGCACACATCTGATGCAGTCGCGTTCAATACGAGAGGCTGTAAAATTCGAGTTGGCAAAATTCTGCGGTTTATGGATAATGCTCTGTTCTATGGACTGTTTCCAAGAACATCACAGAATCGGATTGCTCAACTGTTTTGCAAGTGGGCTGACGAATCAAAGAAATTCGATCAAGCGAAGAAAGCTATTGCGGGATTAACCAAAAGAGGAGAAAAGAGATATAGTTCTCCGTATTTGCGTTACAATGGACGTCAAAACCGTTTTGAGCTTGTCTTGCCGCCGCAGTATATTCACTTAGCAACAAATGAGGAGTTGCCAAACCTACACTGGAAAATTGCCTTTTCCAATGTTGAAAAAACTCTTGAAGCAGAATCGGAAAACTGTGTAACCGGTTGCAAAACGCGAATCGTTTCCGATATTTACATTCCTTCTGATAATATTTTCGACAGCATCCGAATTGAACTTATCAAGAATGACGCAGAGGTAATCCATAAGTTTACCAATATCAGAGCAGCGTGCATTCGTTTCTTTGATAACAATTGGGAGTTGATCCATTATACAGACGCTCTGCCGATTGGGGATGCGTTTGCATTTACACATACAGAGGATGCTTTGTATACAGATTCTGACGCTGTTTATAACTGTGAATATCTAAACGGATTGAATCTGTACAGCATGGAACTGATTAAAGGGGATATTATTCGACTTCCCGATGGACGAGCTTTGCCGGTGGGGAGTGCGCTGGAAGACGGCCTTTTGAAAAACAACCTGAAAAATGGTGTATATGTCATGCGCGAAGGAGTAAAACACCCCGTTTTTTCCGCCGTTCCATCAATCTATTTTCGCATGTCACCTACTCAAGAGAGAGGAACACTGATTAGAATCAATGAGGAAAAATATCGCTTTGATATTGCACGAGCAATAAAATGTAATACGCAAGACAAAACTGATGAATATGGCTATATTCTTAGGCTGTCCGACTATATTAAAACGGATGGCATTTTCCGTGTGAATATAGATATTCCCAACTCCAGAAAAGCTAACGATTATTCTTTTGCAGTAATTAACCAATTTGACTACAAGTATGAGGACGCCCCCTTTATTTACAAAAAAGAGGGCAAAATCACATTCTCTAGCACTGGAATGATCTTGGGCGATGAGCACTCTGAGCATATTGCCAACAACAGCTTTGTTTTTAGAATTGACCCCGATATTGATTACTTGCCTTTCACTTATCAGACTGCTAACGAGAATTTGGCGCTGCGTGTGTATCTTCCGGCTTTTAAGTGGAAATTTGACGATGGGGCTTGGCATACGGAAAGGCCAAAAGAAATATGGCATGCGGAATTTCCCAAGATGATTTATCTGAAGTTCCCGGATGATACCGTTTGCTTGGATATGCCTCCCCTGATGACGGATGATAACGAAGATGCGGAGTACAGCATAAAAGTTGAAAAAAACAAGGAAAAGCATCTTTTTGTCTGCGACACGCGAAAGATGTTATCGTGGTTTGGATTTGAGGATATTATCAGACCCTTGAGCCTGCACTTCGAATCGATATCGTTCGTGTTTTTGCGGGTTATCACACACTGTTTCTTGGCAAACTCGGAATGCCAAATTGTTGAAGATCGTCCCAACCGAAAGTTGTGGTTCAGGAGCAGTATTATTGGTTTTTCTGATTGTGTAGCCGATGTTTATTTAGATGGTATCCTGATTGCTGAAAAAGTCGAAGTGAAATCAAATGGTTTTAAACTCAGCATTCCATTCACCAGCGGCAAATACCGAATTGATTACTTTGAAGCGGACGAGGAAGATGATTTTGGCGCACCCGATTATAGGTTATTTGACACTAAAGAATGTAATTATAAGAACACGAAGGATTTGAGCGGCAAAACAATTCAGATTGTAAGCGTTACTGAGCGTAGGCAGAAAGGATCCATTTTTTCTTCGCCGGAATATGTTCTCCGCGGAAATGTGACAGTTTCAAGTATTCAGGCAATCCCCAATGAGATAGATAGCTTTACAGGTGTTCTCTCGTGCGATACATTGACACCACTCCAAGTCAAAGTCACTTTTGAAAATCCCAACAATATGAAAGTAGGCGCACTATGTTTTTGGAGTGATGAAGAAGATGGGTACATTGAATTTATGTACGACAAAATAGAGGGCATCCTAGTGCTGTCTGAAGACGAAAGCACCAGCTCATCGGAAGCTAAAAACAGATATTTGGTGCTCTACGAAGATAGCTATTATTACAATTTCCGGATTAAATAGAGAAAGGGGTATGGTCGTGGCTTTTTCTCCTGTTACTGCATCTAAGCATATTAAGGAAAAATACTATCGATATTTAAAAACATCATTTAAAATGGGAGAGCCCTATAAGAAGGAATACGAAGCCCTGCTTGAAAATCAGGATGCATTTGCAAAAGGACCCTACCTTGATGTTACGGATGCTTTCGAAAAAGGCAAGTGTATTGCAGAGCTAATTGAAGAAGGGATTCTCCCTAAAAGCTTTTCCAAAATCAACATGAACATGACCAGACCTCTGTACCTACACCAGGAAAAGGCCATAAGAAAGGTCGCAACCGAGAACAGAAATCTTGTCGTTTCAACAGGTACCGGTTCGGGTAAAACGGAAAGCTTTCTCATCCCCATACTGCGGGAGCTTGCAACGGAGGCCGAGACAGGAACGCTTTGCCCGGGTGTTCGTGCATTACTTATTTATCCGATGAATGCTCTTGCTAACGATCAGACGGAAAGACTGCGTTCTTTATTGTCTAATTATCCGGAGATCAAATTTGGTGTTTATACCGGCCAAACAAAACAAAAAGATGCCGATGCAATTGAAGATTACAAATCACTAAACAACGGGAACCTACCGTGTGAGAATGAGCTTATCTCAAGAGATCAAATGATAGCGAGCCCTCCACACATTCTCATCACAAACTATGCGATGCTTGAATATCTAATGGTGCGTCCGAGAGACAGTATATTCTTTGACGGGGAATTCGCAACGCACTGGAAGTTTATTGTTTTTGACGAAGCCCATGTATATAGCGGGTCAACGGGAATTGAAGTGTCCATGCTTTTCAGAAGGCTAAAAGCGAAGCTTGGCAATCAAAAAATCACTTACATTCTAACCAGTGCAACCTTGGGCGGAAAAGAGGATAATAAGCAGGTTGCAGAATTTGCAGAAAAGCTCTGCAGCGCACCGTTTGACAGCAGTGACATCGTAAGGGCTGATCGAATCATTCCATCAACAAGGCACGATATATCCCCCCTTCCGATTCAGTTTTACGAAAATGTTGCTCATGCAATTGATATGAATTGTCCCGATTCGGAAATCTTGGAAATTATCGGCAAAGCCAAAGAAGGGGTACTTGAAAGCGAGCTGTACGATTTAATCGTGCATGACCAGAATTATTGGGCAATACGTTCGTTGCTTTCCTCTCCGGAAACAGTAAAACAGATAGCGGACAGCATGAACTGGACACAGAAACAATTGTCGGACTTTGTTTCCGTGGCATCAATGGCAGAGAAAAATGGCGGAAAACTGTTTGATGCCAGATACCATATGTTTTTGCGTGCCACCGAGAGCGTGTTTGTGACGCTTCCACCCGACAGTCATGTCATGCTTCATCGAAGCACAAATAGATATGATATAACTACGAACACAAGCTTTAAGGTGTTTGAAGCAGCTACTTGTTCGTTCTGCTCTGCTGTTTATCTTGTTGGAAAAATAGAAAATGGCAAGTTGGAGCAATACAATATGTCTGATGACATATCGACAAAAGAATTATTCCTTCTTGCGGATAGTATTAATGACACGGACAACGATCACATATTGGAGGACGAAGGAATTGAGGCCGAAGCCTATCGTATTTGCCCATACTGCGGATCAATTCACAAGGATGGTGCAAAGACGCACTGCGAGCATATCACAACATCCTATGTAAAGGTATACCGTGTAAAATTCACGACAGAAAGACATACATTGACAAAGTGCTTGCATTGCGAAAATGTAAATACTGCCGGAGTCCTTAGAATGTTTTTTAGTGGTCAGGAAGCATCGACAAGTGTTATTGGCACGGCGTTGTTTCAGGAATTACCCTCCTATAAAGTGACAGTCCAGAAGCATGATGCCGATGATGAGTTTGGTGACGATTTCGGCTTCTCTGAAACGATTAAAGAAAAAACAGCGAAGCAGTTCATTGCGTTCTCAGATAGTCGTCAGGCTGCTGCCTTTTACGCAAGCTATCTGAACATATCGTATAATGACATCCTCTATAAAAGGCTTATTGTAGAAGCACTCAAAAAGCGGGAGGCATCAGGCGGTCTGATGGTTCCGTCTTTTGTCGACCTGCTGAAGACCGTTTTTGAAAAAAACAATATTAAAGGAAGAACTTCGTTTGAGGCTGATTCTGATTTTGGCATTCAAAAAGAGGCGTGGAAAGCGATTCTCGCTGAACTGGTGGACAGCAATGGAAATACTTCTTTATCGCATTTTGGCCTTATCGGAATTGAGACCGATGTTTCGGGAAGCTATAAAAAATATCACATCAACGAAAACGAATTCCGTTCGCTCTGCAGCATTTTTGCCGCGTCAATGATGACGGATGCAGCTCTAAAATATGATGCTCCGTTAAACGAAAGCGATTTGGAAGATTTTACACATGGCGGAGCGGAGTATTCTTATACTGTTTCAGAATCCGGAAAACGGAAGAAGGCCTTTATTCCATCTAAAGCAGGACTATCTAATAAACGGGTCGATTATCTGCAAAAGATCACAAAAAAGAAGGGTATTGAGCTTTCTTTAGATGATGCAACGGACTTCCTGAAGCTGTTGTGGGACAAGGTTTTTGTACTCAGAGGCATAGTGGCTCGTGACAGCGGAACATCATATAAGGTAGACACCTCAAAAATCAGAATCACAAATTCCAAGCCATGGTTTATATGTAAAAAATGCAGGCGCTTAACCTGCCATAATATCGAAGATGTTTGTCCGACATACCAATGTGATGGTGAGCTGATACCAATTGATCCGTCAATTGAGTTTAAGGAGAACCATTACTACCGCTTATTCAATGATATGGAGATCCGAGATCTTCGTATTGTGGAACACACTGCCCAACTTGACCGGGATATGGCATATGAGTTTCAGAAGAAATTCAAGCAGAAAGAAATCGATATTTTGAGCTGTTCTACCACCTTTGAAATGGGTGTTGATGTTGGTAGCTTGGAAACAGTCTTCATGCGTAATGTGCCGCCGATGCCTTCTAATTACGCCCAAAGAGCCGGACGAGCAGGTCGAAGCAAGCAGTCAGCAGCGTTCGCACTGACATTTTGCAACAAAAGCAATCACGATTTCTCCTATTTTCATGATCCGGCCAAAATGATCAAGGGCAAAATAGCTCCTCCCAATTATGTTGTTGAAAACGATAAGATCGCAATTCGGCACCTATACGCATCTGCTATGAGTTTCTTTTGGAAAATTCATCCGGAATTGTTCAAGACGATTGGCCAATTCTTGCGCAAGAACGAAATGGGGGAAGACGGTTTTGAGTGCCTTAAAAACTATTTATATTCTGAACCAAGCAGCCTTCGTGACTATTTGACCACATTTTTGCCTGCGGTGCTGACAGAAAAATTTGATGTTGCCCATTTTGGCTGGGTAGCATCCCTTATAGGAGAAAAAGGCGTTTTAACTGAGGCAATTCAAATGTATCGATATGAAATTGACTTGTTGGAAGCTGTAAAGAAGCAACGCATAGAAAAAGGGACCTATGTGGACGGTATTATTCAGCGAATCGCCGCATATGAAAGGGAGGATATCCTTTCGTTCCTTTCGCGAAAAAATGTACTTCCTAAATACGGTTTTCCCGTCGATACGGTCGAGATGACGGTTACCGATGCAAAAAAAGGAAGAGGTTACGGACTTCAGCTTCAGCGCGACCTGTCTATGGCTATTTCGGAGTATGCTCCTGGTTCCCAAATAGTTGCAAATAACAACCTGATAACAAGCCGTTACATCAAAAAGATACCAAAAATCGGATGGAAAATGTACAGCTATATTCAGTGTGATGAGTGCCGCACTTTGAATATCAAGCCATTTGCCGAAGATGAACCGGGAAAGGATGGTATAACGGAATGTTGCCAATGTCATAAGAAATTCACATCATCTCCGAAAGTATTTTTGATACCGGCTCAGGGTTTTATTGCAGATGGAAATATGATTCGAAAACCGGGGCTCAAAAAACCGGAGCGTACATACAGAGGCGAAATCTCTTATGTTGGATTCAACAATAGTGTTCAAGAAAACACTTATAGCATTGGTAACGCCATTGTAAGTGTAAGATCAAGCCAAAATGATGAAATGGCTGTCTTGAATAAAAGCCCCTTTTATGTATGTGAGAACTGTGGATATTCTGAGGTCGATGAAAATCAATTTACCGGCATAAAGAAAAAGAAGCACAAAATAAGTAGTGGTTACCCGTGTTCAAATGAGCACCTACGGCTTTTTTCACTTGGGTATCGTTTTCTTACCGATGTTGTTAGAATTAGATTTGACAATTATGTTATCGAAGATTGGGAGCATGGGCTTTCCATTCTGTATGGGTTTCTTCGAGGTGCTTGCTCTTATTTGAATATCGAAGAAAATGACATTTCCGGTTGCTTGCAGTATGAACCTGTTGATGGACGACCCAATTATTCGATTGTCGTTTTTGACAACACACCCGGTGGCGCAGGTCACGCCAAGAGACTTGATAATGAAATTGCGCTTTATAACATTCTGACTCACACTTTAAAAATGATGAAAGGCTGCGTTTGCGGCGGAGAGGTTGGAGATTCTTCCTGCTATTCGTGTTTGCGCAGCTACAAAAATCAGAAATACCATGATTTGCTTAAAAGAAAGTATGTAATCGAGTTTGTAGAACAAATCTTGGATGAGCGCATGTAAACACATTTGCTTTGTAGCACAGAGCCGGCAAGAATGCTCTTACCGGCTCTGTGCTTATGCCTTATGTATAGATAATATCTGCCTCAACTATTTCAAATGCTCGGCTGCGGACATTATTCATCCGCCCGACCCATTCCATTTGGTTGCTGGCTTTCAGCGTTTCGGAGATGCCCTCCGCATTTGCCATTTGCTTTACCAGCCGAAGAAAAAGTTCTTCTGCCTGCCGGTCAATGTCCGCAAGATAGGCGTTCAATTCGCCACTTGTCAGCAGGTTGGCATAGCGCACACGGCGATGCTTCTTGAGATAGCGGAGATGCCGCTGCCCCCATACCCCGATTGGCCGATCTTCCTCCGGCTCATCATCCCCGGCAATCAGATAATAGTCTCCAACCAATTCATATTTCAGCCCCATGCGTTCATCCGTGACAAATCTCTCCATTTGTATAACCTCCTGTTCCTTTCTGCAACCATTGTAGCAGGAGGATTAGCGGAAATCGAATGTGCAGATAGCAAAAAAGCGCCGTCTCGGAATCACTTCCAAGACGCTTTTCTGTTGTGGATCAGAGCGAACATTTCACGGCAAAGCCACCGCTGAAGAAATAGGTGTTCGTCCAATACCTGTTTGGTGGACCCGGAGGGATTCGAACCCTTGACCTCTGCGTTGCGAACGCAGCGCTCTCCCAGCTGAGCTACGGGCCCATATTCTGTTCAACAGCAAATATTATAACACAGTTTTTCAAAAAAATCCAGTCCTATTTTTTATTTTTCGCAATTTTCTGTATGCAAAAAGGGCCGACCGCTTTGGGCCGACCCTTTTCTCATGAATTATTCGTTTATTTTGCCGCTCATGATATCGAAACGCAGTCGATCGTGCCGCGGGATGGTCCAACCGGCCATATAGCCGAAATCGGAGAGGGCACGCGAGGAAAATCACACACCGCCGCCGGCTTCTTTGCTGATGGCATCGATGAAGGCAGGGATGAGCTGCTTTTTGCGGGAGACAACACCTTTAAGCCAGATGGTGCCCGCTTTCGGCGCACGGCCGAAGGCATCTTCAACGAGCATATCGGCGGACTCGCCGTAGCACATGAGGCGCGTGGACTCCTCGATGATATTCGTCAGCATGAAGAACATCATGGAGAGGCCATGCTCGCGGCAGGACTTTTCGAGGTACGGACGCAGGCGGCGCTCCAGCTCATCGAGCTCGGAGCCGCTCATGCTGTTGATCTGGCCGACGCCGAACGTGACGTCGCCGAACTCGAACTTCTTGTAATCCTGATAGAAAATTTCCTCAGGCGCTTTATCCTTCAGGTTGCTTCCTGCCTTGAACATCGCCTGTGCAAGTTTCTCTATATTGATCCCGGCAATCTCTGCAAGCCTTTTCGCTGTGCTTTCATCAAGTGGTGTACAAGTTGGGGAACGGAACATCAATGTATCGGAAATGATCGCGGAACAAAGAAGTCCTGCATTCACCGGATCTATTTCGACACCATTTTCCTCGTACATCTGAGATACAATTGTTGCTGTACATCCAACCGGCTGATTTCTGAAAAATACAGGTCCGATCGTCTCGATACTGCTCAATCTGTGGTGATCAATAATCTCCTGGACATCTGCCTCTTCCACTCCGTCTACTGCCTGGTTCTTCTCATTATGATCGACAAGGATCACCTGTTTCTTGCTGACATTGAGAAGTCTTCGTCTGGAAACAAGACCTAAGAACTTTCCATCTTTATCTACAACCGGGAAGTCGCGGAAACGCTTGCGTGCCATCACTTCTTTCACATCATCTACATAATCATTCTTGCGGAATGTTACGAGTTGATCCTTTGTCATGAAAGATCTTACCGGAATACTCTGGCTGATATGCTGCGCTGCCGTAAATCTGGTGTACTGACCCAATGATAACAAGATCATCTTTCTCTATAAAGCTTGTCATCAACTCTTTGCTTGATGCTGCAACAGTTACTTTTCCTTTATAAAAATAACCATGTTCATTTCCTGTTACAATTTCACCTTCTACTGCCGCTGCAATATTACGGTACTGTGTTCTTGCCTTCGCAAGCATTGTGTTATCATAGACTTCCATATAGGATTTCGCAATATCACCTTTTGTGATTACACCTTCCAGCACACCATTACGTGTGATTGGAATCGTATGAGTATTCATCTCTGACATCTTTTCCCAT
>OHCN01000490.1_pt1 | contig 17604 bp, 20 predicted proteins | sample 1566761 | NCBI WGS metagenome assembly OHCN01 (sample SAMEA3879568, study PRJEB24766) | human gut metagenome | biome: human-associated habitat; feature: feces | place: USA | collected 1985/1987 | reverse complement strand
AACCTCTTTTTCAATCAAAGAAATAAGTTCATTGTAATAATTATTCAAATAATCAATATCATTAACAATATCTTCATATATTTTTTTATTTTTATCAATATCTACTTCCCTATAAAAAGTAGTTTTACTATGAAGTAAACTAAGTAAATGCACCATATCCATAGCCTTTTGTTCTCTTGGTTCATATACATCTTCAATATATGGATATATTTCATATTTATTAGATTCTTCTATTGGATAAGGAAAATAATCAAAAGCTCTTGATCTTAAATAATTATAAGTCTTATCAATATCATTATTATTTTTATTTTTAATAACTATTCTATCGTCGACTATTTTAACCCCTGATTTAATAGTAAGCTTATTATAAGGCAAATTATATTTACTTACTTCACTTCTAATATCATTATTCACTAGTCTTAGGTATAATAACCTTATCTCCAGGTTTAATATTTGTTATATCATTATAATCTTCAAATGCTTCTTTTGTAATACCATATTTAATAAGTATTTTATCAATAGTATCTTCTTCTTTAACAATATAAACATAATAAGTAGTATAAGTCTCACTATCATCTAAATTAGAAAACAAATCACTAGCAGTAATATTATCATTGTCTCTAGTTTCCTCTTTAATTTCTTCACTACCTATTTTTCCCATAATTTCCTCTTTCTTTTCATCAACTACTGGTATATCATCTTTCACATCATCAACCTTTATTTTTTCTACTCTAACTTCTTCTATTTCCTCAGCTTCTACTTTTTCATCTAGAGTATCTTCTTCCTTTGTTACATCTTCTGGTAAATATTCAGCTTCAATAAATAAATCAATATTAACACTCAAAGTATCACTATTAATAACATCGTAATAAAAATCATCAATATCCGCCTTAACAGTACTAATATCATATCTAGGATCTAAAGTAATATCAAAAGGTAAATCAAAAGAAAATTCATCTCTATTAATAGAGCCTTCATTCATCTTATAATTCCCAGTAATATGAAATACACCAGTAATAATACCTTCTTCTTCAACATTAATTTCTCTTTCCAAAGATATAGAAGTAATCTCACTAACTTTAGTTTTAAATGGTAATTCTTTCTTAAATGGTACAATCTGTTTCATAATCACTCTCCCTTTCAATAAAAGATATGAAACAAAAACAAAAATATAACAATTAAGTTATATTTTTAAGTATTTTAATATTTCTTTTCAATTTTAATTTATATAAATAATGTCCACTACCAATATTATTTAATATCATAGTAATTGTCTTAAGTTCTTTATCACATTTCTTTCTAAATAATTCACTATTCTTATCTAATAATATTGGACCTAAATATAATTCTTTATAAGAATATCTTTTCCTACCCTTCTTAAACACGATAACAGTATAAATAATATTCTTATCAAGAACCAATTCTTCATCATCTATATAATAACCCATACTAATCATATTCTTTCTTAAGAAATATAAATCAGTATTACTTTGGATAATAATCTTATTAATATCTTTAAGTTTATCTTGAGAATATTTAAGAAATCCAATAATAGTATTAGCACCCATACCAGCTACTACTAATGTATCAATTTTATCTTTCTTATTAATAACAGATACACCACTGCCAAGTCTAATATCTATTCTATCTTCTAATTTATATTTGGATACATTTCTTCTAGCAGACTCTAAAGCATTATTATTAACATCACTAGCAATAATTTTTAAATTATTAAATTTTTCAGCTAAATATATAGACAAAAGTCCGTGATCACAACCAATATCAATCACGGATTTATCATTTTCATCTATAAAACTAGCCACTATTTCTAATCTTTTAGATAATTTACTCATTTAAGAAATCCTTCAACTTTCTACTTCTAGATGGATGTCTTAATTTTCTTAAGGCCTTAGCCTCAATTTGTCTAATTCTTTCCCTTGTTACACCAAACATTTGCCCAACTTCTTCTAATGTTTTAGATGATCCATCATCAAGACCAAACCTAAGTCTAAGTACTTGTTCTTCTCTTTCAGTCAAAGTAAGTAAAACATCACTAATCTCTTCTTTTAACATTTCATGAATAGTGAAATCTTCCGGAGACATATTGTTTTCATCAGGAACAAAATCACCCAAATGTGAATCTTCTTCTTCTCCAATTGGAGTTTCTAAAGAAACAGGATCCTGAGCAATCTTAATAACTTCTCTAATTTTTTCAGGACTCATACCCATTTTTGCAGCAAGTTCTTCATCAGTAGGTTCCCTATTAAGTTCAAGTGTAAGTTGTCTTTGAAATCTTGATAGCTTATTAATAGTTTCTACCATATGTACAGGAACTCTGATAGTTCTAGCCTGATCAGCTATCGCTCTAGTAATAGCTTGTCTAATCCACCAAGTAGCATAAGTAGAAAACTTATATCCTTTATTAGCATCAAATTTTTCAACAGCTTTCATAAGGCCAATATTCCCTTCTTGAATCAAATCAAGAAAAAGCATACCTCTTCCAACATATCGTTTAGCAATAGATACAACAAGTCTTAAATTTGACTCTGCAAGTCTATTTTTAGCTTCTTCATCACCATTAGCAATTCTCTCAGATAGTTCAGTCTCTTCTGCAAGTGATAACAAACTAATTTTACCTATCTCTTTTAAATACATTCTAACAGGATCATTAATAGTAAGTTCTTTAGCAATATTATTATCTTTTAAAATATCCTCTAAATCTCCACCATCATCTTCATCACTACCATCATCTAAGTCAGATTCTGATACAACACTAATATCATTTTCCATAAGAGCATTATAAAGTTCATCAAGTAAATCACTACCAATTTCAAGACCTTTTAACTCCTCTGCTAACTCTTCATATGTAATAAATCCAAGTTCTTTACCTTTCTTAATCAAGTTTTCTTTTCTTTGTTCAAAATCTTTAATTTCTGATACCATTTCTACTACCTCCCCTTATCTTCATTATCTCCATAGATATTTCTGCTTGCTTTAATGGATCTTTCTCTTCTTTTAACTTTTTGTTTAAATTATTAACTCTCACTTCTTTATGATACTCATTTATAACAAAAATATAATCTTCAATTTCTTCTATTTGAAAGTCCTCTTTTATTCCCATAGCAATAATATCACGGAGGGTTCTAAGTATTTCCTCTCGATCAGATATATAACTAATAAAATCAGCAACATTTATTATACCATATTTATGAAAATAGTAAATAATTTCATTAGATAATTCACGAATATTTTTATCAGGAAAATATCCAACTCTATTTTCAACCATATTAAGTACCTTTTCATTCTTTAACATGTAATAAATAAGATAATTCTCTGCCATACCATATTTATTATAAGTCTTCTTAGGTTTAATATCCCTAACAACCTCTTTTTTATTTTTAATTAACTTATTATATTTATCTTTTATAGTCTCATAATCTATATTAAAATTATCCGATAACTTCTTTAAATTAAGTTCTACTATAATATTATCTTTTTCATTAATAAGTTCCTTTAAAGCACTATTAACATAAGAAGAAATATCCTTAATATTACCAAAATCTTTATTCTTTTTAAGTATTTCCATTTTATAATCAATAAGATTACTAGCATTATTAATTTGTGCTAAAAAAGAATCTTTACCATTTTTAAGTATATATTCATCAGGATCCAAATTATCAGGAAGTCTAACTATTTTAATATTAACTCCAGTATCTTCAAGTAACTCAATAGCACTAATAGTAGCCTTTTCACCAGCAGCATCACCATCAAAACATAAAATAACATTATTAGCCATATTTCTAATAATACTTTTATGTTCCCTCGTAAGAGCAGTTCCCATAGTAGCAATACAATTATCAATACCAACTGTACTAGCCCTAATAACATCCATTTGACCTTCCATAATAATAACAGAATCATTTTTCTTCAAATATTCTTTAGCAATATGATAATTATATAAAATCTTTCCCTTTTTAAATTTATCCGTCTCTTTAGTATTAACATATTTAGCAGTATCTTTAGTATTATATATTCTACCAGAAAAAGCAACAGGATTACCACTTAAATCATAGATAGGAAACATAATTCTATTAATAAAAATATCATGTCCATTCTCATTAGTAAGACCAACATCTACTAGTTTATCAATAGAATATTTTTTATTAATCAAATATTCAGTAAGTGATACCTTCTGTATAGAAAGACCAATACCGAATTTTTTAATAGTATCTTTATCAATATGTCTCTTATCTAAATATTCAATAGCATTCTTACCTAAATTAGTAAATAAACTATTTTGATAAAACTTATTAGCAGTACTATAAATATCAAAGTATTCATCTTTCTTATTACTAACACTAATATTAGTACCAATATTAATACCAACCTTTTCCCCAAGCAATCTAACAGCCTCAGTAAAAGATATCTTCTCAAAATCTGCTACAAAAGTAAATACATTACCACTAGCACCGCAAGAAAAACAAGTATAAATCTGTTTTTCCGGACTAACGCTCATACTAGGAGAATGATCATCATGAAAAGGACAAACACCAAAATAATTTTTCCCCTTCTTTGTAAGATTAACATACTTAGAAATAACATCAACAATATCAGTTTTATTTCTTATCTCATTCATAACTTCATTACTGATATAAGCCATAAGTATCACTTCCTTACAAAAAGCCAATATAATTATATAACAAAAGCATTTTTTTGTAAAGAAAAAAGATAAGAAACTTCCATATTTCCTCCCTTTTTAGTATATAACCCTAACTAATATATAATATATATGGTTGATATCTTAGTTAAAGACTCCATTAGAGACTTTAACTAACACTCTAAGATTACAAGCTTAGAGTACCATAAAAGAATAGTTATCTAGCAAATCCATATACCTTTCCCTTTTCTAAAGGAATATTCTTATAATAAAACAAATCACTAACCGTAACAAAAGTATAACCCTTACTCTTTAAAGATGGAATAATAATTTCTAATGCATTAGCAGTAGCACTATAAATATCATGCATTAAAACAATATCTCCATCTTTTACTTTATTAATAACCCTATTACTAATTCTCCTAGAATTATGATATTTCCAGTCCAAAGTATCAATATCCCATATAATAATAGGAGTATCCACTATTCTCCTAATCATCTTATTACAAGATCCATAACTAGGTCTAAATAAAGTAGGATATTTCCCCGTAACTTCAAAAATAAGATTACTAGTATCATTAATCTCACGCTTAACCTTATCTTCTTTATATTTAGTAAGAAGTAAATGATTAAAAGTATGATTTCCAATCTCCATTTTACTACTAACCATTCTCTTTAAAATATTCTCATTTTCCTTAATTCTATTACCAAGTACAAAAAAAGTAGCAGGAACATTATTTTCCTCTAATATATCAAGAACCTTATTAGTATTATAATTAGGTCCATCATCAAAAGTAAGAGCAATATATTTATTACTAATAACATCATTATCATAAATAATATAATCATTCATATAAGTACTAGCTATCCCATTCTCCACTTTATCATTATCCATATCAATAATAAAAATATCATCACTATAATTATTAGAAGTCCTATTCAAATAATTCTCAATAAATAAATCAATATTATCATTATCAAAAAAAGGATAATTAATAGTCCTATTACTATCAATAAGTACCTTGTTAATAATCTCACTATTATAATCAATAACTAGTATCATAAAAATAATAATAATAAAAGGAAGCATAAAATATCTATATTTCATAAATTCACCTATCTAAATATATGAAAAAAAGACTAAATATATTAGTCTCTAATATCAATTCCATCAAATCTAACATCAATAAACCTCTTACTAGATAAATAATCACACATATGTACAAATCTCTGATACTTATCTTTAGGTATAGGTAAAACCTCATTACCATTATAATCCTTATTCCAAATACCCATATGTGAAGAAATAACCCTAATAAGTAAATTAAATTCTTCATCAGTAAGAGATAATTTACTCCTACTTTCTTTTATAAGTTCACATACCACTAACGGATGATCAAATCTCGTATACTTTTCTTTTACTCTACCACTTTTACACCCATCATGTAAAACAATAGCCATAATAATAATATCCTTTTCATTATCACTAAAATTATTAAGTCCCGGATTATCTAAAAGCTCTTTAGCAAATCTAACTGCCACTTTAGTATGTTTAACAAGTCCATGCTCACTCTTAGCAAAATCTGGATGGTATTTACCAGTACTAGAAGCAGGAATATCAAAAAAATAATCAGGTAATTCATTAACCAATAACTTAAGATCTTCTCTTTTCTTATTATCTTTTATATAACTATATTCCTTATTAAAATATTCAATTTTATTCATAACATCTACTTCCTTACATTAATATCTACAGTAGTATATGGTATTTCAATCTTTTCTTTATCAAAAGTATCTTTAACTAATCTAAGAAATGCTCTCTTAGCAGAATACCTATTAGGAGCCTTACAAGTAACATTAACCAAATATACAATTGAAGAATCCGCAAAAGCATCAACACCTTTTAATTCATATGTAATAACACCATCTATCTTTAATACATCTTCCCTAATATCCGAAAGAACTTTCTCTAGTTTTTCCAAATTAGTATCATATGCTACATTAAGTTTAATATATAATATAGCATCAGACAAACTATAATTAATAACCTCATTAAATGAAGAATTACCAATTGATTTAATCTCACCAGTAAAAGATTTAATCTTAGTAGTTCTAAGTCCTAATTGAATAACAGTACCACTAAAACCATTAATTTCAACAGTATCTCCGACAGCAAACTTATTATCAAAAATAATAGAAATTCCCGCTAATAAATCTTTTAAAATATCTTGAAAAGCAAGACCAATAACCGCAGCAAATACTCCAATTGAAGCAATAATACTAGTAGTATCAACCCCATATAATTTTAATATTTGTAATATAATTAATATAACAATTATATATTTAAAAATATTCTTAGATAAATCAATTATCGTATCTTTCCTCTTATCCCTACCCCTAGTACTCTTATGTTTAGCAGTAAGTTTATTAATAACACTATTAACAACTAAATAAAGAAATAAACCTACTAAAACATAAACAAAAGGTAAATAAAACTTTTCACTAGTAATAACTTTAATAAAACCTTCCATAATTTTCCTTCCTTCCTTCCTTTTATATAAATAATTATACCATTATTTAAACATTCTAACAATAACTTCATTAGAAATATACATATATTTCTTATTAATTTTAAGATAATTATTTTCTTTTATCAAATAACCATCTCTAACTAAGTCATCTATATCATAAACATCCTCTAATAAAACATTAAATTTTTCTTTAAACTCATCTAAATTTATACCATCAAACTTTCTAAGTCCAAGCATCACTTCATTTTCCATCTGAATATCTTTATCTTCTTCTTGGGTATAATCTAAATAACTACCACTTAAATACTTACTTAAATTCTTCGTATTACTAATTCTCTTATCACCAATATAACTAACACTAGATAAACCAAAACCATAATATTCATAATTATTCCAATAACCCAAATTATGTTTAGATTGATATCCACTTCTAGCATAATTACTAATTTCATAATGAATATACCCATTCTTCTCTAAAGTATCCTGAATATAATTATACATCTCATAATCCAGATCCTCATCAATATTCTTAGTACCATTAATCTTTAATACCGTATTATCCTCAATAATCAAACTATAAGTAGAAATATGTGGAATATCAAGTTCTAAAAAACAATCAATATCACTCTTCAAAATATTAATATCATCATAAGCAGCATATATTAAATCAATATTAATATTATCAAAATATTTCTTTACTAACCCAATCTTTTCAAATACCATTTTCTTATCATGATTTCTTCCAAGAAACTTAATTACACTATCATTAAAAGATTCTACCCCTACACTAACTCTATTAATACCATATTTTTTCATAATAATAAGTTTTTCTTCACTAATAGAATCAATATTACATTCCATAGTAAATTCACAGTAAATATCTTTATCAAAAACACCAATAATATCAAATAAATACCTAAGTTCATCTATATCTAAACTAGATGGTGTACCTCCTCCTATAAAAATAGTATTTACTTTCTCACCTTTATACCTACTACTAATCTCTTTCTTAAGATTATCTAAATAATCATAAATATATTTCTTATTATAATATACCTTACAAAAATCACAATAACTACAAATACTATTACAAAAAGGAATATGAATATATATCGACATAAACATCACCATAAATAGAATATCATACTAAAGAGTATTTTACAACGTATAAATCAAAAATAAATAACCATATTAATAATGGTGATAACATGAATAATATAGATATAAGAGCTTATATAATTTCTAACTTCAAAGAAGACAATATAGAAGAAATAAGAAATTCAATTGAGGAATCAATAGCATCACATGATGAAGATCCTCTAATAGGATTAGGAGTATTATTTGAATTATTTTGGAATAATAGTACTGATGAAGAAAAAGAAAAAGCCCTATCAAATATAAAAAAAGGTATGTAACCAAAAATTACATATCTTTTTTTGCAATAAAAAGTTCTAAAAGAAACTTACCATCACCATTACCACTCTTAATATTTTTATCAATATCCGCTAATTTAGATAAATACTTAATCAAATCATCTTCACTATAGTAGTAGCAATCATTAAGTAAATACTTAACTCTATATGGACTTTTAAACTCTAATATTTTAGCAATTTCTTCATTAGACTTACCACTATTATATAATCTCTTAACTTGAAATAATAATCTAATCTGACTAGCAATAATAGCTATTATCTGACTAACATCCATACCATTATTAATAAAATTATAATATAACTTTATAGCCTTATTACAATCATTTTTAAGAATAGAGCTAACAAGTTCAAATACAGTATCATCTATATCTTCATCAACAAGTAAAATAATATCATCTTTATCAATAACTTTCTCTTCTAATTTATATAGCATAAGTTTATCAAGTTCATTCTTAATATTATCAATATCTTTATTACATCTACCCAAAAAGAACTTAATATCCATATCACTCATAGTAAATCCATTATCTTTAATATAATTCCTAACAAAAGTATCCAAATACTCTTCAGTAACACTAAGTTTATTAATAGTACCATTATCATTAATTAATTTATATAACTTCTTCTTACTATCAACACTACCACTATTTAAAATAAATATCAAATAACTATTAGTATTATAATTATTAAAATATTCCTCTAACAAAGAAATATCAAATTCACCCTTCTGTAAAAAATAACTACCGCTATCAATAACAATAAACTTATATGGATCAAACATCCCAATAGTAGAAGCCTCTACAATAATATCCGAAACATTTTCAATATCATAATATATACTATCACTAGTAATATTTAAATTCTTCTTAAGTTTATTAACCTCATTACTTAAAAGAGATTTATCTCCACTATATAATAAATAAAAATTACTCTTTTTCATTAATTATCAACAACCTTACAAGTATAATTATCATCTTGATAATGTTTTATAAGTCCATCTTTATCTGTAGGTAAAAAGAAGTCCTCTTTAGTATTAATTGAAGAAAATAATTTATAAGTATAAGTATTATCATCAAACTTATAAGTATCACCATCACTAAAATATTGATAAAAATAACTTTTATCTCTAAATTCTTTATAATAATTAACATCATTAAAAATATAATCAGACTTTACTTTAATATCAATAATAGTTCCATGACCATTAAATTCAAGTTCAACATTTTCAATAACTGAAGCCGGTAGTTTTTCATGATCATAAGACTTACTACAAGTATAGTAAACATTTTTACCATTAATAACTTCTGGATTAAAAAAGAAAAACATAGCTACTACTAAAATAAAAACAAGTAAAAATACTATAGTAAAATTAACTTTTTTCTTTGGAACAATCTCTTTTTCAACAACTTTAGGTTTTGGAATTGTAATATCATTAAGTTTTTTAATATCAACATCAACATCACATATTGCCTCATCTATAACCTGTATAGAATTAACTTTATCCAAAGAAATAATTTCATATTCTTCTTGATAATTATTATTAACTCTTTAACAAATTTTTTAATATCATTATCATTTTCACCTTTCGATATCATAACAATAATCTCATTATTTTTAACAAAAGCCGAACCACAATATAATTTCTTATTATCATAACTATAAATTATATATTTATTACCATTCTTAATATTTTTAAATTCTGCAAAAACATTTAAAAAAATAGTCTCTTGTCCAAAATTAAACTTATAGTCATTTAATTTAATAACTTTACCATTCATAACATTATCACCTAAATAAATTATATACTAAATTATCATTTTAGTAAAGAAAAAACTGCTAATGCAGTTATTGATATCTTAATTGCTGAGCATCTATACTAAATCCTCCAACAAAAGAATTACTCATTTCATAATTTTGATTAGTTCCATCATCATTAAGCCATATTATAACAGTATAGTAATTAGTAGTATTAGTCTTTAATACTTCACCAGAAGCTAGTAAAACTCTACCACTAGTTGGAATACTACCAGAAGAAATTTTACTACCATTAGAATTATATAATGCAAATTTCAAACCATTATTAAGAAATTCATTTTTAGTAACATTAATATAAATATCTAATGTTTGATCTAAAGTACCACTACTAGAAATAGCAAATCTCTTAGTATATACAGCATAGTTTTCTCCTAATGAAGGTTCCTTTCTAGGAATTAACCCATTACTATTAATAGAAGCCCCATCAATATAATTTATAGCAATACTTCCTGTTTTAACCTTAGTACTATCATCTTTCTCTTTAGCAACTAGAGAAAAATAAGTAAAAGTAATACCAACCATCAAAGTAATAATTGTAAGAATTAAAACAATCAAATAAAATATATCATTTTTACTTTTACTCATATCATCACCTAGTATAATAATACCAAAAATATCAAAAAAAAGCAATATCAAATATTGCTTTTTAATAATTATTCTCCTGCAGCTACACCAGTAATATCGCCATTTGCTCCTGGTAAGTCAACATGAATTGTTCCCTTAAAAATTGCACCTTGTTCAGCATTATTGTCTTCACCAGCTTCATTAAGCCAAACAAATAAACGATAATTCTTTGAAGCACCTTTTCCAGCAAGATCAGCAGTAGTATTAATATCACTACCAAGTAAACTAAATCCAGATACATCATATGTGCCAGCTTCAGCATTATAAGGAACTTTTCCTTCATATACTTGTGTTCCATTATTTGATTTATCATCAATACCAGTTCTATCATATAATGTAAACATTAAATTAGAAAATCCAACCTTACCTTCAGTAAGAGCTGTTGGAACAACATAAGCCTTTACCTTAACAGCATTTTCACTATTATTAGTTAAAGAAAATTCATAATAACCACAAGTAGTATAGTTATTATCATCTTTACATGTAGTATAAGGAACTTGTGCACCTTCAACTTCATGAGTAGTTCCAGCTAAACCTCTAGTTAAAGTTTTCATAGCAATTTCCCTAGTAGATGGAATCAAATTTTCAATTGCAATTTGATCACCCTCAGTATAAACTATTTTAACTGAAGCAGCACTAACATTTACAGCATCTTGTTTACTACTTGCATTAATTGAAAAATATGCAAATGATGCCCCAATTATAGCTACAATTAAAGTAAGAACCCCAATAACACCAAAAAATACTCCTCTCTTATCTTCTCTTTCCATAAATAATTCCTCCTCTCTTCTATCATAATAATCATACCAAAAAACAAAAAGAAAATCAATATTTTTTCTACAAAAAAAAGAAATAGTAACATTTATCTATTACTATTTCATAAAATCAATTAATTCTTCCTTCGACATATATCCAATATTTCTTTTAACTTCCTCACCATTTTTAAATAAAATAACGGTCGGAATAGTCATAACACCATACCTTCTAGCAATATCATTTTCCTTATCAACATCGACCTTAACAAAATTAATATTACTTTCCTTAGAAACCTCTTCAAATACTGGACCAAACATTTTACAAGGACCGCACCATGTAGCATAAAAATCCACAACAGCAATATCCTTAATCAAATCATCAAAACCATTTTCATAATGAATTAATCCCATAACAAACCTCCTATTCTACTATTGACTTATCATTAATATGTATTTTATTCTTATCAACTAACTTTTTAGCAGATTCCTTAGTAACAACTTTCTTATCAATTAATACCTTTAATATCTCTTCATTTAACTGCTCATTAGTCTTATTCTTTCTATTATCTATAATATTATAAACATCACCATAAATATCAATAATCTCTTCTGATACACCAGATAAAACCGGAGTATTATTAAGAATAAAATTATTCATTTTAGAATCCTTCAAAAATGAAGAATCAAATATTGGTAACGAAACAATTACAAGTATTAAAAATAAATATACATACATTTCAATAACTCCCACTACAATACCAAGTAATTTAGATGGAATACTAAGTATAACAGTAGCCTTAAGTATTTTTTCAACTAAACCAGTAAGCATAAGCACAACTTTCAATACAAATAATAAAGCAATAAATATAACTAAAAAAGCAATGACCTCATAAAGTAAAATATTTAAAGCATCAATACCATTAATAAGCCCAAAAAAATTAAAGAAAGGTAAATTTTCGTACATAATTACTGATATATAATTTTTAAGATAAAAAGCCAAAATAATAACCACAAACATTCCAATAAAATCAGTAAGTTTCTTTATAACACCAGCTTTAAATCCAGCAACACCACCCAATATTAAAAGAGCAATAATTATAACATCTACTACATTCATAGTTTATCCTCCTTCATAAATAATATGCCATCATTAAGCATTATTATTATTTTGATTATTCTCTTCATTAACAACTGTAAAAATCATACTATCATTATAATCAAAAGAATTTTCTTTATAATGAATATCAAATTGTTTCCAATTAGTATCTACTTCGTATGCAACATACCCTCTAGTCTTTTTACCAGGAGTCAAATCAGCACTCAAATATTGAACATTATCAACATTATTAATTAAAATCTTACTTGCAACCAAAGTATCATCTACATAGCCAGTAAAATTATGAATAGAAACAAAATTATTTTCATCATCAATATTCTCAACATTAAAGAAAAATACTAAATATTCTTTCCCTTCAGCAGGAGTATCAGTAAAAGCCTCTCCCTCAATACGAGGATAAATAAGAGCATCAGTTAAAGTGATTTTAACATCATCGCCACTTAAAGTATCACCTATAGTTCCCTTCATAGTAGCACTCTCTTCGATATATTCCTTAATATCAATATCATTATCTTTTACATATTTAAAAGTAACAATAGTAAGAACAGCAACTATAATAATAGGAATAATAATAACACAACCAATAACAATTAAAACAATTGCCCATGTTGGTAGTCCTTTCTTTTTCTTGTCATTTCCATTTGAAGTATTTTTATTTGTACTTATATTTTCATTAACCATTTTCCCACACTTAACACACATCGCAGCATTTTCTGGAAGTTCATTTCCACAATTAGTGCAAAACTTTGCCACATCAATCACTCTCCTCTATTTAATTATATATCAAACCCAAAGAAAAAGAAAGTATTTTCTTAAATATTTTCTTCTCTTATTTGTTCAATAATATTATGTTTTTTAATCTTACTAGTACTATACATCATTGTAAGAAGTACAATTACAAATACTGATACAATAGATATAATAATATATTTCCAAGGAATAATAATTGTGCTTATACTCACCATATCAGCAAGAGCATAATGAATAAGCACTGTAATACCTATACTAACAGGTATAGCAAATATAAGTGATTTCATACCAAAAAATAAACTTTCAAAGAATAAAATCTTATTAAATCCCCTATTAGTAAGACCAATACTTCTAAGAACCGCAAATTCTCTCTTTCTAAGTGCCATACTAGTAGATATAGTATTAAATACTGAAGTAACACCTATTAAAGTAACTAAACTAATAAAACCATACATAAGTATTTTAACAACCAATATTAAATTATTAGCTTGCTTCATAGCTTCTTTAATATTAGTATAATTAACATTACTATATTTATCTAAATCTTTAGTTAATTTATCAATATTATTAGTATTATCACTTATAATATTAAACTGCGTATAATGAGTACTACTATCAGATATATTATCATATAATTTCTTATTAACAATAAGTTTAAAATCATCCATATAAGAAAACTCTTCAATCAAGTCAAAAGACTTATTAGTAACAAAAATATTATCTATATTCTTATTACAATACTTAGTAGTATCCACATCTTCATCATTATCATCAAAGTTACATATCTTAATATTAATATTACCATTATTAATTACTGGAATATTATAATTAACTCTCTTATTATTACCATAACTCACACCCTTGAATTTGTTAAGTAAAATAACACTATCTTTATCTAAACCAATTAACTTTTTATATTTATTATAAGAATTATCATCTAAAATATAGATAGAAATATATTGATATTTTAAATTATTTAAAGCCTTTATACCATTCTCGCCATAAGCACTCTTATAAAAATCAAGATATTCATCACTATAAGTATAATTACCAATTATAGATAAATTACTAACACTATAAGAAACATATTCTTTAACATCACTACTTTTAACTATCTCATTAATTTTATCTAGTGCTTCCTTATCATTATTAGGATCATCACCAAAATAACTAATCTGATAATCATAAGGCACTTCACCCATCACACTACTAGCAGTATTTAAAGTATAATTCATATATGAAGAAAAAGAAATAAATAAAACAATACTAATAAATAAACTAACAATAGTAACTCTATATTTTTTCTTATTTCTCTTAATATTCTTAAGAGCAATCTCTCCTTCAATTCCAAATAACTTTAAAACAAGCTTACTTGTTCTAATTTTCTTTTTATTAATTTTAATATCATCATTCTGTCTAATAGCTTCAATTGGAGAAACCTTACTTGCTCTTCTAGAAGGGATAAAAGCTGATACCCCAATAACAATAATCATAAATATTACCGGAATAATAATAAATAGAGGATTAGTAACAAGATGTAATTTATATTCTAACATATCACTAATTAAATTATTAATAACAAGTACTACACAACCTATACCAATATAAGCACCAAGTATACCAAATATAATACCTATTACTCCTACAACTAAAGCTTCAAAAAACACCGTATGAGATAGCTGTCTCTTCGTAGTGCCTATACTAGAAAGTAATCCAAATTCCTTCTTTCTTTCCATTACTGAAATAGCAAAAGAATTATAAATAACAATAATACAACCTATACTAACTAAAGATAGCATAATAATCATCATACCACCCATAGAGGACATAACATTACCATAAGTACTTTCACCATATAAAGCAAGTAAAGTACTATTATAGTTAATATCACCATTATAGTTTAATTCTTTAGCTAGTTCTTCAGACTGTTTAATAATCTTTTTATTCTTATTAAACATAACATATAAGTTTACATTTCCCTTGTCACTATTTACATCAACTGTAAAGGCTGTATATCCAGAGGCAGAATAACTTTCAAAATTACTTCTCTCTACTATACCAATAATTTTATAAGTATGAGTACCTTCATTAGTAAGAAACTCACCATCAACAAGTTCACTATTAGCTAAAGTAATATCTCCATCTATATTCCTACTTCCATAAGTAAAAGTAACAATATCTCCTACCTTATAATTAAGTCCTCCATTAGTTATAACATGATTAGATATAACAACCTCATTTTCATTTTTTGGAAAACTACCATCAACTAATTTAAGTTCATTAAAATATTCCTTATTAACACTAGTAATATACATATAAGGCTTATATTCATTACTAGATTCAATTTTACTAAAACCAATAGGTTTTTCATAGAAGTAAGTAAAACCTTTATCTTTAATATTATTAAGTTTATCTAAATCTACATCACTATAATTAGCTTCATACTTACCACTATAACCTATAGTATCCCTAATCATCAAGTCTTGAAAAGAAGAAAAAAGTAAACCAATACCAACCATCAATGCAGTCGATAAAATAATACCAATAATTGTAACAATTGTTCTTTTTTTATTAAGACGCAAATTCTTAATTGTCAATCTATTTAAAATACTCATTTTATCTTCTCATCCTTAACAATATGACCATCTTCTAAAGTAATAATCCTATCAGCAGTCTTAGCTAAATTCATATCATGAGTAATCATAATAATAGTTTGACCATATTTCTCATTAGAAAGTCTAAGTAAATCCATAATTTCTCTACTAGCCTTAGAATCTAAATTTCCCGTAGGTTCATCCGCAAGTATTATATCCGGCTTAGATATAAGCGCTCTACCTATTGATACTCTTTGTTGTTGTCCACCAGAAAGTTCATTAGGTAAATGATTAATTCTTCTTTCTAATCCTAATATATCTATTAATTCTTTCAAATAATTCTTATCAACACTTTTACCATCAAGTAATATTGGTAAAGTCATATTTTCTTCTACATTAAGAATAGGAATCAAATTATAAAATTGATAAATAAGTCCTACTTTTCTTCTTCTAAATACTGCCAAAGCATCATCTTTTTGTTTAAAAACATCAACATCCCCAACAATAACCTTTCCACTAGTAGGTTTATCAACAGCTCCTAGAATATGTAATAGTGTTGACTTACCACTACCAGAAGAACCAACAATTGCAACAAACTCTCCTTCTTCTACTGAAAAAGATACATCATCAAGTGCCTTAACTAAAGTACTACCTTTACCATAATTTTTACATAAATCTTTAACCTCTAATATTTTCATTTCTTTATCCTTTCTATAACTTCTTCATAACTAATACCCATCTTAGTAAGTTCATCAATTTTTTCTCTAATAATACTAATTTCTTTATTAATCTTCTCATTAGTAGCCTTCTTAGTATCTTCTGATATAAAAGTTCCCTTGGTGCTAATAGTGGTAATAACCCCTCTACCCTCTAATATATCATAACTCTTTTTAACCGTATTAGGATTAATTCCTAAATTACTAGCCATCTCCCTAATCGAAGGAATCTGTGTTTTCTCTTTAAGAATTCCTAAAGCCACATACTTCTCAATACCATTAACAATCTGTTCATATATTGGAGTTCTACTTTGATAATCCAAATTAATCATAATCTGTCTCATCTCTCATCACCTACTCCCCATCTATTACTACATCAGTATCAAGAGAAGCATATTTACTCTTTAATAAATTAAGTTCATCTACTTTATTAGTAACAAAAACATTCCTTCCATTATGTGTATAAGTACTAATGTAACCATAATCTTTATTAATATCAAAATCATCATCTATATTATCAATTATAAACTTACTAATTTCATTATAATATTCAAAATTATATATACAATAAGTATCATCTATATAATAATTATATATATCATTATCACTATT
>OHCN01000469.1_pt1 | contig 18259 bp, 18 predicted proteins | sample 1566761 | NCBI WGS metagenome assembly OHCN01 (sample SAMEA3879568, study PRJEB24766) | human gut metagenome | biome: human-associated habitat; feature: feces | place: USA | collected 1985/1987 | reverse complement strand
GGACGTCCAACCGGTGCTTTACCTTCACCACCACCGTGTGGATGGTCATTCGGGTTCATGACAGAACCACGTACAGTCGGGCGGATACCCATGTTACGTTTCCGTCCTGCTTTACCAATGTTGATCAGGCTGTGCTCGCCATTTCCAACAACACCGATGGATGCACGACAGTTGATCGGAACCATTCTCATCTCTCCAGACGGAAGACGAAGGGTTGCGTATTTGCCTTCTTTAGCCATCAGCTGAGCGCCATTACCAGCTGCACGAACAAGCTGTCCGCCTTTGCCTGCATGAAGCTCTACGTTGTGAACCATGGTACCAACCGGAATCTCGGACAGCGGCAGGCAGTTTCCAGGTCTTACCTCGGCAGCAGCGCCGCTCATAACCTTCATGCCAACTTTCAGTCCTTCCGGAGCCAGGATGTATGCTTTCTCGCCGTCTGCATAGCAGATCAGAGCGATGTTTGCTGTTCTGTTCGGATCGTACTCGATCGATTTAACGATTGCCGGAACATCATCTTTTCTTCTCTTGAAGTCGATGATTCTGTATTTTCTTCTGCTTCCGCCTCCGCGGTGTCTTACAGTGATTTTACCCTGGTTGTTACGACCAGCGTTTTTCTTCAGGGACACTACCAGAGATTTCTCCGGTGTGCTCTTCGTGATTTCGTTGAAATCAGAGGAGGTCATGTGTCTTCTGGAAGGTGTATATGGGTTAAAGCTTTTGATTCCCATTACTTTGTTCTCCTTTCATTTCGTATCGCACTTATGTGTGCATATTTCGAACAGCTGCTAATTAAAGTCCTTCGAAGATTTCGATGTCTTTGCTGTCCTCGGTCAGAGCAACGATTGCTTTCTTGCTCTTTGCAGTTTTTCCAACTACCATTCCACGACGTTTGTTCTTTCCGTCCATGTTCATGGTGTTTACGCTTTTTACTTTTGTTCCTTCGAACATTTTCTCAACTGCTTCTTTAATCTGAGATTTGTTTGCTTCCGGGTGAACCATAAATGTGTATTTCTTCTCGCCCATAGCGTTCATGCTCTTCTCAGTTACGATTGGTTTCAGGATTACGTCGTAATATCTGATATCTGCCATTATGCGTACACCTCCTCGATAGATGCAACACTGCTCTTGGTTGCGATGATGGTGTTGTATTTCAGCATGTCGAATACATTGATGGTATTAACAGATGCAGTCTGAACGCCAGCAATATTTCTTGCGGAAAGTGCTACGTTTTCGCTGTCATCTCCGATGATTACCAGTGCGTTGTTTACTTTGAGGTTATCAAGCACTTTCTTCATCTCTTTTGTTTTAACCTCTGCAAGTTTCAGCTCATCAAGAACGATGAATTTGTTCTCCTGAACTTTGCTTGTCAGAACGGATTTTAATGCAGCTCTTTTCTCTTTCTTGTTCATTTTGAAAGAGTAATCTCTTGGTACTGGAGCGAATACAACTCCGCCGCCTGTCCACTGAGGAGCTCTTGTTGAACCCTGTCTTGCGTGACCTGTTCCTTTCTGTCTCCACGGTTTTCTTCCGCCACCGCTTACTTCGGAACGGGTTTTAGCTTTCTGAGTTCCCTGACGATTATTTGCAAGCTGAAGCACTACAGCCTGATGTACCAGATGCTCGTTGATTTCTACACCGAACACTGCATCATTAAGCTCCATGCTGCCAACTTCTTTGCCTTCCATATTTAATACAGATACGTTAGCCATTACGTGTGTTCCTCCTTTCAACGAACTTATTTACCGCATTTTACTGTCTCTTTGATGGTAACCATGGATTTCTTCGGTCCTGGTACAGCACCTTTGACTAACAGTAAATTGTTCTCTACGTCAACTTTTACGATTTCCAGGTTCTGTACGGTGATTTTCTTTCCACCCATCTGTCCTGGCATTCTTTTTCCTTTGAATACCTTACTCGGATCGGAGCAAGCACCATTGGAACCTGCGTGACGATGATATTTGGAACCATGAGCCATAGGTCCTCTGGACTGACCATGTCTCTTGATGGCACCCTGGAATCCTTTACCTTTGCTTGTTGCAGTAGCGTCGATTTTATCGCCTGCGCCAAAGATATCGGCCTTGATTTCCTGTCCTAATGTATAGGTTTCAGCATCTTCAAATCTGAACTCTTTCAGATATCTCTTGCAGGAAACACCTGCTTTTGCGAACTGGCCTTTCATTGGTTTGTTCACACGGTTTTCTTTCTTCTCGCCGAAGCCTACCTGAATTGCACTGTACCCGTCGTTGTCTGCGGTTTTCACCTGTGTTACAACACACGGACCTGCCTGCAATACAGTTACCGGTACTAAAACACCGTTTTCGTCGAAGATCTGAGTCATTCCGACTTTTGTAGCTAAAATTGCTTTCTTCATTCCTTTTACCTCCTGTTTTATCTACAGCGGAACTTCCTATTATAAAGAAGTTCATTCTAGCGAACAGTTGATATAAGTGGAACACTATGACCCTTAGGGATGTTGATTCCTTCGAATGAGTGTTGCTTCTATATCATCTATTGCTTACTTAATTGATGGCCGGGGGCTGATCCCGGACTTTTTACAGCTGATCTTATTTGTTTTTCATCTTGATATCGATGTAAACACCAGCCGGCATTTCCAGTCTTGCTAATGCATCCACTGTTTTCTGGGTAGGTGCGATGATATCAATCAGTCTCTTGTGGGTTCTCTGCTCGAACTGCTCACGGGAATCTTTGTACTTGTGAACTGCACGAAGGATTGTTACTACCTCTTTCTTCGTTGGAAGCGGTACTGGTCCGCTCACCGTTGCTCCGTTCTTCTTTACAGTTTCGATAATTTTCTGTGCAGATGCATCTACTAACTGATGATCATACGCTTTCAGTGTAATTCTCATTACTTGACTTGCCATAAAAAAAGTCGCCTCCTTTTCGCACTTTTACGAGTACGACAAGCGGTGACTGTACACTTACCCGTGTGTGTCCTGATGTTTGCACACGGTCGTTTCCACTCTTACAGGTGGACTTAATTGTGGGTACAGTGACTTGTCGCCAGTTTCTTTAACTTGACATTCGCTCCACGGAAAACCCGCTGTTTCTCAGCGGCAACCTCGCGCTTCAACGCTATCAATGTCACAACAGTTGTTAGTATACAAGAAAGCACGCGAAAAATCAAGGTTTTTTTTTATTTTTTTCGATTTATCCGTTTTTATGCAAAAAGAGAAATACAGGGGTGCCGTGTTGTGCACTTTTCCTATATTTCTCTCTTTTTTGACGTTTTCCAACTATTCAGAGCCCCATCTCGATTCCGCTGCGATGTATCTCGATGTGGCTTCTTGCCATATGAATAAAAAGAAAAGAACGTTCATTCATGCAAGCATGATTCGCGTTCTTTTCTTTTCGTTCGCATGGCTCTGAATAGTTACAGAATGTCGGAATAATCTAAGATTGTGATGCCGGTTGCAGGATCTTCAATGACTTTCGGGTCATCTCCGGCTGCGTGGGCCTTCTGGAGGAGTTCTTCCGCCGTGTAAACCGGCATGGCAAGTTCGATCGGCTCGGACGGTTCCGGTTCCGGCTCTTCGATGGTTTCTTCAAACTCTTCGATTTCTTCCACAGTTTCCGGCTCTGCTGATTCCGTTTCTTCGGTTTCTTCTGTCACTTCTTCCGCTGTTTCTTCTGCGGCAGCTTCTTCGACAATTTCCGTTTCTTCCACGGCTTCCGGAATTTCTTCGGTTTCTTCTCCTCTTACAAGGTTCTGCAGATCGACGGTATGAAAGGACACCTGCTCCGTTCCTTCTTCTTCCAGATCCGGAATTTCAAATTCGTCCTGTTTCTCTTCTTCTGCCGTTTTCTGGTCGGCTGCTCTCAACTGTTCGGTCATTTCCTGTTCTTCCCGTTTCTTTTTTTCTTCCAGGGCAGCTTTCTTTCTGCTGCGAAGCTCTTCGGACGCTTTCTCATCGTCCTCGTCTTCGTCTTCTTCCTCTTCTTCCTCATCCTCTTCTTCATCACGTTTCCATACCTCGGAAAGTATGAACAGAATGACCAGAAACAGAATGGCAAGTCCGATGATCATGATTCCCTCTCTGCTCTGCGCCGCCATCGACAGAAAGCCGATCACCGGAATCGTGACGATCACTTTGCTCACGGTTGCTCTCACGGTAATTTCCGTTGTGTCTCCACTGATCACATTTTTTACGGATGCGGTTCCGGCAGCGGTGTCGAGGGACTGTATCGTATAGATATACTTTCCGGAATTGTCATCAACCAGGATTTTGTCTCCCGTCGCAACCGATGACGTATCTGTCTTCTTTGCGTACGTGACAGCGCCGCGGGAAATGTTGGTATTTCCCATCCCGTCTGAGACAAGTGTCGTGATGCCGGCAAACGGCGGAATCACCAGTGCGCCTGCTGACAGGATTGCAAGCAGAAGCAGCGTATTCACAATTACCTTCAGTAATTTTGACATATTCAATTCTCCTTGTATTCTCAGTCTTTGCCCCCTATTATAACCCCTTTTCTTCGATTATGCAAGAAAACGTTACGCATCGTGTCCCGGCCGCCCGGTTCCGCGTGTCGAATTTTTCGATTTTTTCTTGAAGATCTGTCCTGTTTCTTCTATACTATATACATAACCAAAGGGGGAATACTTTCATATGAATACACTGATCAAAACCATCGAAGATCTTTCCCTGAACGCATGGCCGTCTCACCAGATCGAGCTGTACGACGGATGGATTCTTCGTTTTTCTTATTTTTATACACACCGGACCAACAGCGTCGAGCAGATCGGGCCGTCCACGATTCCGGTGGAGGAAAAAGTGCAGTACTGTGAGGAGATCTACCGTCGCTGGGGTACACCGGCAATTTTCAAGATCAGTCCGCTTGTCAATCCCGGCTTTGATGCAATGCTCGCCGACCGCGGCTATGTAGTCCAGCACACGACGCACGTCATGACAATGGATCTGGCGAACTTTGCCAAAAAGAATCCTGCCGTTGCCGTGACCGTCAGCAGCTTTATCCCGCCGAAATGGATTGACAGCCTCTTTGCTTTAAAGAGCACGACGAACGTGATGCACCGCATGGTCGTTCCTTCGATGTACCGCGCCATTCCAAAAGAAACCATCTGTACCTCCATCCAGGATGAAACCGGAACGATCATTGCCACCGGCCTTGGCATCCGCGACCGCGATTACGTCGGTGTCTATGCCATCCATGTGCATCCTGCGTACCGCCACCGCCACTACGCTTCCTCGATCTGCCGCACAATCCTCTCCGAGGGAATCCGGCTCGGTGCAACGAAAGCGTATCTTCAGGTTGTTGAGGGAAACACGCCTGCGATCACACTGTATGAATCGCTCGGTTTTTCCTATCTCTATACCTACTGGTTCCGCGCGAAGAACGTGGTCTGATTTTCGTCTGATTTCACATAAAAAAGCATAGCAAAACGGCATGTCAAAATTTTCTGACATGCCGTTTTGCTCTATGTTTATGCTATAAGTGCAGTAAGATTATTCAGCAAAAGGACTGCTTAAATATTTTTCAACGCCGTCCATGGCTTCGCTCTCGTCTTTTCCGTTTGCGGTCACGGTAACTTCCTCGCCATTGTCCAGACCAAGTGTCATCATACCCATAATGCTCTTCGCATTTACTTTTTTTCTGCCGCTCTCGACATAGATTTCACTTTCGTACTGGCTCGCTACCTGTACCAGCATGGCAACTGGTCTCGCCTCCAGGCCGCTTGAAAGACGAATTGTGATTGGTTTCTTAATCATAATACTTCTCCTCCTTGTTTCCTTCGCAAATCTTCTGCAATCTCTTTTAGTTTCCTTAATCTATGATTAACTCCGGATTTACCAACAACCGGCGTTAACATCTTGCCCAGTTCCAGAAGCGATGCTTCCGGGTATTGTAAACGGAGCCTTGCCATCTGCTCCAGCGGTTCCGGCAGAGAAGAAAAGCCTGTGGTTTCTTCGATATACCGGATATCTTCGATCTGGCGGATCGCCGCGCTGACCGTTTTGTTGATGTTGGCAGTTTCACAGTTCACCTTTCGGTTGACACTGCCGCGCATTTCTTTTAAGATCCGCACGTTTTCCAGATTCATAAGTGCGATGTTGGCTTCCATGATGCCAAGCATCTCCACAATCTGTGCGCCTTCTTTCATATAAACCACATGGTGATTTTTCCGGAGAACGATCCGTGCATCAATTCCAAAGCTTTTCAGAAGTTCCTGCACCTGTTCTGCTCTCGGTGCATCGGGGCAGACAATTTCGAGATGGTAAAACCGGTTGGGATCGCTGATGGAACCGGACGCTAAAAATGCGCCCCGCAGAAATGCCCGTTTGCAGCACTGACGCTGTACCACAACAGCCGGAATCGGCATTGCTAACTGCCGGTCTGTCTCGTGTAACTTCACTGCCTGCAGAATCTGACGGGTTTCTTCCCTGTCATTTACGCGGATCAGATACGTATTTTCCTTCTGATTCAGCTTAACTGCAAGCTCTGCCTCTATATTAAATGTTTTTTTCAATAAAGTAAAGTACTTTCTTGCCACATACGCATTCTCTGTCTGAATCCGTATCGTCCCGTCCTTCTCGGAAATCTGTCCGCAGAGTGACAGGATCGCCGCTGTTTCCGCAATCTGGCAGTGGCGTGCCGTCGGAAGATGTCTCGATAATTCCTCTTTTACCTCGCTTGAGAATGACATCCTTCCACCTCTAAATTCCTTTTCGGATGGCGTCTTTTTCCAGATCCCGGTGCTCAATCCGGATTCCATAGTCCTTCGCGTTGGAAAGACGCCGGTACAGCTCGTTGGCAAGGGTTACGGAACGGTGTTTTCCGCCGGTGCAGCCGATGCTGATAATGAGCTGATGCTTGCCCTCGGAAATATAATTCGGAATCAGAAAACGGATCATATCCTCTAATTTTTCCGCAAACACCTGCGCTGTCTCAAATCCCATCACATAATCCCGCACCGGAGCATCGTTGCCGGAGAGCGGGCGCATGCCTTCTACGTAGTAGGGATTCGGCAGGAACCGCACATCGAAAACAAGGTCCGAATCCGCCGGGATTCCGTATTTGAATCCAAATGAGAGCACAGTGATCATCAGATTTTTGAATTTCTGATCCTGCACGAAAATCTTATCGAGCTCCGCTTTCAGCTCTCTTGTGAGAAGCTGGCTCGTATCGAGAATGTAGTCCGCATCTTTTTTCAGGAACTCAAGTGCTTTGCGCTCTTTTCTAATTCCCTCATCCACCCGTCCAAGGCCTGCCAGCGGGTGCGTTCTTCTCGTCTCTTTGTATCGTTTGACCAGCACGTCATCGGACGCGTCCAGAAACAGGATCTCATAGCAGATTCCGTTGATGCTCATCCACTCCAGAACATTCTGCAGGTCCGGAAGCGCCTGGCCGCTTCGGATATCGATTCCAACTGCCACTTTCTGGATTTCTCCGGAAGTACCGTCGGCGGTAAGCTGTGCAAATTTTTCAACCAGCGGGATCGGAAGGTTATCGACGCAGAAATATTCCGCGTCCTCCAGCATTTTCAACGCAGTACTTTTTCCCGCACCGGACATGCCGGTCACAATTACAAAACGCATGTTTTTTCTCCTTTGGTGGATAACGAAAATCAGAATTCCCCGAGGAACTGGATTTCCGGCTCAAGCTGTACGCCAAACTGTTCTTTTACTTTTGCCTGGATCTGACGGATCAGTTCCATCACATCCGATGCGGTTGCACCGCCTGCATTGATCAGGAAGCCGCAGTGTTTTTCCGATACTTTTGCACCGCCGACTGCGTAGCCGGAAAATCCGGCATCCATCACAAGCTTGCCTGCAAAATAGCCTTCCGGCCGCTTGAATGCGCTGCCGGCGCTCGGATACTCGAGCGGCTGTTTCCCTACCCGCTTGTTTTTCAATTCCTGCATGCGGGCAAGAATTTCTTCTTTATCTCCCGGAACAAGCATAAGTTCTGCTCCAAGTACGACGTAGCCTCTGTCTTTGATGACGCTGGCACGGTAGCCGAAGCCGAGCTCTTCTTTTTCCAGTTCCCGGATCTCACCTTCTCTTGTGAGTACAGTGACATTCTGTACAATATCCTTCATCTCTCCGCCGTAGGCTCCCGCGTTCATACGGACGCCGCCGCCTAAAGTTCCAGGGATTCCGGAGGCAAACTCCATACCGGAAAGACCGGCTTCTCTTGCCGCCTGGCTGATGGATACGAGCATGCTTCCGGCTTTCGCCCGGATTCTGTTTCCTTCCACTTCGATTCCCTGAAAGTTTTTGTAAACCGAAAGAATCACACCGTGGTAGCCCTCGTCACTTACAACGAGATTGCTGCCGTTTCCGGTGACGAACCACGGGATCTCTTTTTCTTCGCAGAGAGCCACGATTTTTCTGATTTCTTCTTCTGTATGAGGAGCGACGAAATAATCTGCCGGACCGCCCACACGGAAGGTCGTATGATTTTTCATCGGTTCTGCGGTCTGTACCGCATCTTCCCCTGCAATTGCATAAAGTTCTCTGACAATCTCTTCTTTGATCACGATTTTTACCCTTTGCCGCATCTGCGGCCGAACATTTCATTACGAATTACTACGAATTACAGATTATACTTTTTTAGACGCGAAAGCAGCCGACATCCCTCACTTCTTCGTTCGTTCTGCCAGCCGCTGTTTTTCTTCTTCGTCTGCCCGCCTTTTTGCAGGCTCACGGGGTATTCTACCACGAACCCTCAAAAAGTGCAACGAACTTTTTCGTTCCGGCTCTTTTTTCTATCAGATCTTCCGGATTGGTATCATTTCCTACATCAGACAGTCTTTTCCAAGGATTCTCGCCGGGGTGACAAGCACCATCTGATTCATGAGATTTTCTTCCGAAAGAACGGCAACGCGCAGATATTCTCTCGTATGTCCCGTCCAGTAACGGACGCCGTCGATCTCGACTTCTTCTTCCATGAGCACTTCCAGCTCTTTTCCGAAGAAGCCTTCCATATATTCCTGTCTCCGTCTCTCGTCCAGTTCCAGCAGAACATGGCTGCGCTTCGTCTTCTCCTGCTCCGGAATCTGGCCTGCCATCGCTGCGGCGCGGGTGCCTTCTCTTCTCGAATACTTGAAGATGTGAGTCTCGAAGAAATGAATGTCCTCGACAAAGGCGCGCGACTCTTCAAACTCCTCCTCACTCTCCTGCGGGAAACCGACAATCACATCGGTCGTCAGCGCCGGATTTCCATATACCTTACGCAGCAGATCGCATTTGTGTTTGTATTCTTCTGCGGTATATTTCCGGTTCATCCGCTTCAGTGTTCCATTGCTTCCGCTCTGCAGCGAAAGATGGAAATGCGGGCACACCTTCGGCATTGCGGCGATCGCCTCTGCAAACTCTTCGGTGATGATGCCCGGCTCCAGGGATCCGAGACGGATTCTTCTGATGCCGTCCACTGCATCAACAGCGCGGATCAGGTCGAGCAGCGTCTCTTTTTCGTCCTCCGGGAAATCGAGTCCGTAGGAGGAAAGGTGGATACCGGTCAGCACGACTTCCTGGTATCCGGCCTCCACCAGACGTTTTACTTCTTCTACCACATCACTCTGGCGGCGGCTTCTGACTCTGCCGCGCGCGTACGGGATAATACAATAAGTACAGAACTGATTGCATCCATCCTGTACTTTCAGGAATGCGCGGGTGTGCTCCGCCGTTTTGCTGATCGAGAGTGTCTCGTACTCACGGTTGTGTGTCATATCCACGAGGAAGCTCTTACACTCCGCGTCGGATGGTTTTCCACCATCCTCACGTTCTGCCAGAAAGTTTTCCAGAATATCCACAAGATCTTTCTTCTTATTATTTCCGATGATCAGATCAATCGCCGTATCCTCTTCGAGTTTTTCCCCAGCCGCCTGCACATAACAGCCGCAGGCCACGACAACCGCATCGGGATTCATCTTTTTCGCTTTGTGCAGCATCTGCCGCGATTTCCGGTCCGCAATGTTCGTCACGGTACACGTATTGATAATGTAAACATCCGCTCCCGGTGCAAAAGGCACGATCTCGTACCCTCTGTCTTCGAGGAGCTGCTGGATGGCTTCCAGCTCATATGCGTTCACTTTACACCCAAGATTATGCAAAGCTACCGTTTTTTTCATGCCATACTCCTTTCTTCTTCATCTTTATTATTAAAAATCACGAAGATTCCACTTTATCTTTGTATGTTTTCGCATTGACTTTTTCCCCTCCAGACGGTAAGATAAAGCTGTTAAATGAGGGTAATAAATAATGTTAACCAAATAACAGGGAGGATTACAAACATGAAAACAGTACAGATTTCTCTTAATTCTATCGACAAAGTAAAATCTTTCGTCAACGACATTTCCAAATTCGATTTTGATTTCGATCTGGTATCCGGAAGATACGTGATCGACGCAAAATCCATCATGGGAATCTTCAGCCTCGACCTTTCCAAACCGATCGACCTGAACGTCCATGCTGATGGAGATGCTCTTCAGACCGTACTTGATGTTCTTGCTCCGTACATTGTATAATTACGATAGAACATAAGGGCCGCGCACTCGCCGCGGCTCTTTTTTTGTCTTTGTTTATCATCAGGACCGGATCTTGTTTTTCAGAACCCCCAAAACAAGATCCGGCCTTTTTTGTTCTTTAAAGCAAGTTTTCCTTAGCAGACCTCGATCGTCTCTGCGGTAGAAACTGCGCGTTCCATCATCTCATCGATCACGTCGTCCAGATGGCGCTCGGAGCATTTGATGACATTCAGGTTCGGTTTTGTCACCGGATGCTTTGCAACGAAGATCGTGCAGCAGTCCTCATACGGCAGAACGGATGTCTCGTACGTACCGATTTTTTCGGAAATATCGACGATCTCCTGTTTGTCGAAACCGATCAGCGGACGGAAGACCGGCATGGTGCAGACTTCGTTGGTAACGGCGAGGGAATGCATCGTCTGGCTTGCCACCTGTCCGATACTCTCTCCGGTGATCAGGCCAAGGCATTTGTCCTGACGTGCAAACGCTTCTGCGATCTTCATCATATAACGGCGCATGATGACGGTCAGCTCGTCGTGCGGGCATTTTTCGTAGATTGCAAGCTGGATCTCGGTGAAGTTGACCACATGCAGACGGATCGGGCCGCTGTAGCGTGCAACGAGTTTTGCAAGATCCACAACCTTCTGTTTGGCTCTCTCGCTGGTGTACGGCGGAGCGTGGAAGTAAACGGCATCAATCTTAACACCGCGTTTTGCGATCATATAACCTGCAACCGGACTGTCAATACCACCGGATAACAGAAGCATAGCTTTTCCGTTTGTTCCGACCGGCATACCACCAGGTCCTGGAATGATCTTTGAATAGATATAGATCTTTTCGCGGATCTCCACGTTCAGGGTAATTTCCGGATGATGAACGTCTACTTTGAGGTTCGGGCAGACATCGAGGATGCGGCCGCCCAGCTCGCAGTTGACTTCCATTGTGTGCATCGGATAGTTTTTGTTCGCACGGCGTGCGCATACCTTAAAGGTTTTCTCCTCGGTCGGGTACAGCTCTTTCACGTAGGAAACCACTGCCTCTGCCAGATCTTCAAAGCCGGTGTCCTCTAAAATGACAACCGGGCAGATCTCGGCGATACCGAAAACTCTTGTCAGCGCATCGACAGCGCCCTCGTAATCAAAGTCTCCTTCGGTGTTGACATAGATTCGTCCCATCTCACGGGTGACCTGGAAATTTCCGTCTACCGGGGCAAGCGCGTGCTCCATCTGTACGCAGAGCGCTTTCTCGAACAGATGACGGTTCTTTCCTTTAATGCCGATCTCGGCATATTTTACCAGAAATGCTTTGTACATCATCGTTTTTTATTCTCCTTTTTTCTCAGCCAGATCGCGGAAGAACAGAGGATATTCCTCAGAAAATTTCTTCAGGATCAGGTCAGATACCTGACGCATCTGCGGATGTGCGGCGTTGGCGCTTCGAAGCCGGATAAAGTGGCGCCACTCTCTTAAGTTCATGGTCATGACGATCTCGGTTTTCAGGGAGTTCGGAAGAATGCTTCTTGCCTCCTCCGGCTTTGCTCCGAGTTCGAGCATCTGGAAGTAATACTGCTCTGCAGCTTCCATTGCTTTCTGCCATACCTCGTATTTTTTACGGTCGTTCTCGTCGTCCAGATCATAGGAAAATCCGGTTGCCAGGTCGATACAGGTGATCTGGTTTCCAAATTTATCTTTCGAATAGTTGCAGTAGCGGGTGCTCTCCTGGCTGTAGCTTGCGATACGGTGGCGGACGATCTCATGGGTCACGCCGCGGTCGCACGTTACTTTTACGGTGATGGAGCCGTGCTCAATGACGGATTCATGGCCGCGTTTGATGATGCCTGCGATGAATTTCTCTGCAGTGCCTTCTCCAATGCGCTCCTCGCTCTTGTAGCAGACTCTTCCGATTTTCTCGATCCGGCGCAGCATATCCTCGTAGGATTCGGTGCTCAGGATTTCAATTTCCGGCTGTATTGTAATCATAATTTTCCTCTTTCTATTATTTCCTGGTAAATCTGCGCAGCATCGGCAGTACCTCGCGCAGCGTATCCAGGGTGTAATCAATCTGTTCCAGTGTCGTAAATTCGCTGAAGCTGAACCGCACGGCAGACTCCATCTCGGCTTTCGATGCGCCGATGGCAGTCAGCGTCGGGCTTCCGGCTCTCTTGTGTGATGAGCAGGCGCTTCCGGCGGAAACGTAGATCTGGCGGTCCTCCAGCGTGTGCAGCAGCACTTCACTGCGCACATTTAAGAACGATGCATTGACAATCTGCGGCGCACCCTCTTCTTCCGGCATGCCATGGATGACCACATCGTCCAGCTCCCGTAAGCCTTCGATCAGACGGTGTTTGCAGGCACGCATCTGCGCAGTCTGCTCGTCAAAATGCCTGTAAACGATCTCAGCGGATTTCGCAAGGCCTGCGATGCCCGGCACATTGTCGGTTCCGGAACGCATGCCGTTCTGCTGGCCGCCGCCTAAGATCAGCGGACGGATTTTTACTTTCTCATCAATATATAAAAAGCCGCTTCCCTTCGGTCCGTGGATCTTGTGGCCGCTCACGGAGAGCATGTCGATGCCCATCCGTTTCGGATAAATCCGGTATTTGCCGAACGCCTGGATCGCATCGACATGAAAATACGTTTTCGGATTTTTCGCCTTGATTCTGCGTCCGATCTCCCCGATTGGCTCAACAGCACCGATCTCATTGTTGACATACATAATCGAAACGAGAATCGTCTCCGGCGTGATCGCTTCTTCGAGTTCGTTCACATCCACAAGACCTTCTTTATTTACCGGCAGGCGCGTAATACGGAATCCCTGCTCCTCCAGAAATGCCAGCGGTGCCGACACGGCCGGGTGCTCGATCGCGCTTGTGATGATGTGGTTTCCCGTTCTCTTATTTGCCATTGCTGTTCCGACGAGCGCCCAGTTGTCGGACTCTGTGCCACCGGAGGTAAAGAAAATTTCTTTTTCTTTGACTTTCAAAATCTTTGCCAGCGTTTCCTGGGCGGTTCTGATATATTGTTCTGCTTCTACCCCTTTTTGATGCATCGCAGACGGATTTCCATAATGATTTACCATCAGATCACAGACGAGATCTGCGGTTTCCTGATAAACACAGGTGGTTGCGGAATTATCCAGATATGCTTCCATTATCTTGTTCGTTCCCTTCCTTCTAAAAGATACACCAGAATGGAAAGCACGGTCATTCCGGCCGTTTCCGTGCGCAGAATGCGCTTTCCGAGCGTAATCGGCTCTACCTTTGCCTTCATGGCCATTTCCACTTCCGCTTCGTCAATGCCGCCCTCCGGTCCGATCAGGATCGCAATAGATTCACCCGGTTCAATGGATTCCAGAATTCTTCTCGTTCCTTCCATCCCCTCTGCGTTCTCATACGGCATCAGGCGAACGTCTGATTCTGCCATCATTGCAAGCGCCTGCTGAAATGTAACAGGCATGTGTACCGTCGGAATCTGCATCCGTTTGGACTGCTTTGCCGCACCAAGCGCGATCGTCTGCCAACGCTCTGCTTTCTTTTCCGCCTTTTTCCGGTCCAGCTTCACAACGCAGCGTTTCATCTCCACCGGAACAATTTCCGTCGCACCAAGTTCCACTGCTTTTTGGATGATCAGTTCCATTTTGTCACCTTTTGGCAGACCCTGAAACAGCACAATTCCGGACGGGAGTTCTCTGTCTGCTGCTGTGACTTCTTCTACTGCGGCAAGAACCTCCCCTTCCGGGAAATCCGAAACGGCACAATGATATTCCTTTTCGCCTCCGGTACTGACCAGTATTTTTTCGCCCGGCCGCATGCGGAGCACATTTTTGATGTGATTAACGTCACTGCCCGTGATGTGGACAGTGCCGTCATAAATCTGACTTTCTTCTACAAAAAAACGGTACATGAATCTGTTCTCTTTCTCTTCTGGTGTTTCGCTTTTCTTAATTTACATCGGTTTTCTTGCTGTAACAGAAACCCATTCGCCCTGATGTGTAACTTCAACTACTTCAAGTCCCGCTGCAACGACTGCCTCTTTGACAACTTCCTCTTTCACATCGAGAATGCCGGATGTGATATAAACAGCGCCCGGCTTCATCTGGTGTACGATTACCGGCGTCAGCGGAACAAGAACATCTGCAAGAATATTTGCGGTAACGATATCGTATTTCTCGTATCCGACTCTGTCCTGTACTTCTTTGTCATCAATGATATTTCCGATCATCATATCAAACGCTTCTACCGGAATTCCATTGACTTCTTTGTTTTCCTCAACTGCAGGAACCGCACACGGATCGAGGTCTGTTCCGACCACATGACGCGCACCAAGCTTCAGTGCAATAATCGAAAGAATACCGCTTCCGGTTCCGACATCAAGCAGCTCGGTATCCTTTGTCACATATTTCTTTAACTGACGGATGCAAAGCTGTGTTGTCTCATGCATACCCGTTCCAAAGGCTGTGCCCGGATCGATATGGATGATCATTTTATCCCGGTCTTCCGGCTTTACTTCCTCCCAGGACGGGATGATCAGAATGTCGTCTACATAGAACTGTTTGAAATACTGTTTCCAGTTGTTGATCCAGTCCTTGTCCTCTGTCTCAGACTCTGTGATGGTGCACTCTCCAAGGTCCAGGAACTCCTGCATTTCTGCAAGTGCCGCGCGGACATCTGCAAGAACCTTCTCCTTGTCCTCATCCACATCGAGGTAAAAATTCAGGTAGGCAATGCCATCGTCATCCGGAATATCCGGCATGATATCCACGAACATCTGCTGTTTGTCGCTCTCGGTCAAAGGCTGTTTGTCCTGAATTTCCACGCCTTCGATTCCCACATCGGCCAGAGTGGAGATCACAATGTCTTCCACTTCCGATCTTGTTTTTAATGTAAATTTATTCCATTTCATTGTTTAAACTCCTTTTTGCGCTTCTCTTTTCCATACGTGCAAAGAAAGCCACATTTATCATACACGATATCGTTCCTGTTGTAAATGTTATTTTCGGCTTTTACGGCCCGTCTCAATCCGAAATCTTTGTCAGAAAGCCATCTTTTTTCGCCTTCTGATAACGCCATATCAGCCCGAGTGTGGATAAAATGCGAACCCCAAGATCTATCAGGTTGAACCGGTACAGTGCCGTAAGATCTGCCCCAAGTGCCGTATACAGACGGACACCAAGCAGCGGCAGAACACTGTTGGTCAGCGTCGTCATCATCGTAAAGAGGCCGATCAAAAGCGAACGGTTCTTTTCCGGTGCGGCATTTAAAAGAATCTGTACCGTGCAGAGTGCAACGGCACACTGTGGAGCGTTCAGAACCGTCATCAGAACAATAAAAGTAACCCCGCGGTACGCCAACGGTAAATGTGGAACCAAAATCATAATAACCGGGCAGAAGCAAAGACCGATCCCGGCGAAAATCAGTGCAAAATCCGGCGATTTTTTTCGGACAACCTTCGCGATCATTCCAACTGCCGCAAGCTGGCCGATATTGAAAACACCGTTGCAAATGGAAAGTGTCATCTCCGACATTTTGCAATATTTGACCTGTCCTAAATACCACATGCTCCAGTCAAGCTGCCAGGTGATATAGAAAAAGACCACCGGCACGAAAAACCAGCGCAATGCTTTATTTTTCCCCACGCTTGTGATCGCCTCCAGCAGATCAGAAACAGAAAAACGTGAGGATGCCTTCCCCGCTTCTGCCGGAGCTTTGCCCTCCTCCTGCTGTTCCACCGGAATTTTTTTGATTGCAGCGGCCTGCAGCAAAACACAGACAGCACACAGATAAAAGAAGCTTCGGAGTACCAGAAGCTTTCCATCGGCCGTGTGGCATCTTCCCATCAGAATCCCGCAGATCACCGGTGCAAGAATGCCAATCACAAACATGAACTGATTCCGAAAGGCATAGACATCGTTTCGCTGCCGCAGTGAAACCGCAGCACCGAACATTGCCTGCCACTGCGCATTGTAAATAGCAAGCGCCCCCGCAGTAAATGCCAGTGATACAAAAAACAGCTCCATACATCTCTCGCCGAGTGCCGGTACACTTCCAAGAAATGCATAGCCGGCACACATCACAAGAAGCGTAAGCATCGGTATCGTCTTTGTCGACTTCAGACGATCCGCCAGAATTCCAAGCGGCAGCAGTGCTGCACACGCTACAATGTTCGGCACCATCTGGATAATACCGATCTGACTGTCGGTTGCACCCATGTTTGTCGCATACAGATTCAGGCCGAAACCGTTGATCGATGTGATATATTGCAGAAATACACCCTCGACAGCAAACAGCAGCATGATCTGCGCAGATGGCGGCATCTTTTTTGCCCGGTAAAACAGACTCTTTTTCATTGCTTCATCCCCCATGCCTTCTTTTGTCATCTTCACGTTCCTGCCCCCTGCCGGATACGTAAAGATTCTGCTTTCATAATGGCAATTTCATGTTCAAATGTCAACAGAAATACCCGGATCCAACGTGAGAATTTTAACGGCATTTTCTGTCAATATTCACAAAAGAAAAAAGGGCATTCTCCCTGTTGAATGCATGGGTTTGGCATAAGAAAAAGGAGCCCCCGTTTTACCTGGGGCTCCGCCTATTGGAAATGTTTATAGCAATCTCAGAAACTATAGCAAGACCAGAAAATAACGCAAAAAAGGCAGTGCTGCAGGGCGCGAATTACAAGGAACGGATTTGAAGGCGTACCGGGGTACGACGAAAATCCGTGACGCAGTAATTCACGTTCTGCAGTGCTGAATTTTTTGCATTATTTTCTGGGATTGCTATAAACATGATTATATCGTGAATTGCTTCGGGGTGCAAGCCGGAACCGGAGGAACGCAAAACTCCACGTTGACGAAACGCAGAAATAAGGCGTAAAATAAAGAAAAATATATATCCACAGGGGGATTTTTATTATGGCATTTATTCAGGTAAGCTTCATGTCAAAAACTTTAATGCGCACCGTACCGCTGCAGGTTATTCTGCCGGTCGACAAATTTACCTTTGGGCAGCCAAAGCGCGAGGAAAAACCGTTTAAAACGCTGTATTTGCTGCATGGCATTTTTGGAAATGAGACAGACTGGGTTCATGGAACCAGAATCCAAAGATGGGCAGAGGAGAAAAACCTTGCCGTTGTCATGCCGGCCGGCGAGAATGCGTTTTATGTGGATCAGCCGTCCATCGGTGCCATGCACGGACAGTTTATCGGAGAAGAACTGGTTGAGATTACAAGAAAAATGTTTCCGCTGTCCAGAAAAAGAGAAGACACCTTTATCGGAGGCCTTTCCATGGGTGGTTTTGGCGCACTCAGAAATGGCTTGAAATATCACGATACCTTCGGGGCTGTGATCTGCCTGTCCGGTGCACTTCATGTGCTGGAAAATCCGGAAGAGAGCAGAGCGGACAGCTTTGCACATGAAGAAGGTTATTTCGGAAATCTGGTCGAAGCAGCAAAGAGTGACAAAAACCCGGCTGTTCTTATCGAGCAGTTAAAGGAAGCACGGAAAAAAGATCCGTCTGTCAATGTGCCGACGGTATTCCAGGCGTGCGGAACAGAGGACGGACTTCTGGAAGTAAACCGTCTCTACCATAAACGGATGGAAGAGAGCGGCATGGACATTGTCTACTATGAGAGCAAGGGTGGCCATGAATGGGATTTCTGGGATGAGTGGATCAAAAAGGCACTGGACTGGCTGCCACTTGAGGAAAAGACGGAAGGCCTGAACAGCGGAAACGTAAATGTTTAAAGGAAAAAGGGA
>OHCN01000457.1_pt1 | contig 18824 bp, 13 predicted proteins | sample 1566761 | NCBI WGS metagenome assembly OHCN01 (sample SAMEA3879568, study PRJEB24766) | human gut metagenome | biome: human-associated habitat; feature: feces | place: USA | collected 1985/1987 | reverse complement strand
TACGGAGGAAGATGTGATTATGGCGATCTGGAGCTGTGTGGGTTATACGGTTTTACTGTGCTTTACGCTCTTTAAGACCGGAAGCCTTGCAAAAGCCGTATTTCAGGCTCATTAAGGAGGATACATGAAGAAATATCAAATTATTTATGCTGATCCACCTTGGAGATACCATGTATATTCAAAAAAAGGAATGGGGCGAAGCGCAGAAAGTCACTACCCCACTATGAGTGTTGACGATATTTGCGCCTTACCTGTTGGTGATTTAGCAGACAAAAATTGCGTGCTTTTTCTTTGGGTGACAAATCCTTGTTTACTGGAAGGGATTTCTGTGCTTCGCGCATGGGGATTTACCTATAAGACAATCGCTTTTGCTTGGGTGAAGCAAAACAAAAAAGCAGATAGTCTATTTTGGGGAATGGGATATTGGACTCGCTCAAATGTGGAGTTTTGTATCTTAGCTACCAAAGGGAACCCCAAACGAATTAACGCAGGTGTTCATCAAGTTATTCTTTCTCATATTGAGGAACATTCCAAAAAGCCACATGAGGCAAGAGAACGAATTGTGCAGCTTATGGGTGATTTGCCGCGTATTGAGCTGTTCGCCAGACAAGCCACACCCGGTTGGGATGTATGGGGCAACGAGGTGGACAGTTCTGTTTCATTTTCATAAAGGAGGGAGTTTCTATGGCCTATGTACCTGTACCCAAAGACCTGACCAAAGTCAAAACCAAGGTTGCTTTTAACTTAACCAAGCGGCAGTTAGTCTGCTTCACTGGCGGGGCGCTTTTGGGCGTACCGCTGTTCTTTCTGCTCCGTGGCTCTGCCGGGAACAGCACAGCGGCCCTGTGCATGATGTTCGTGATGCTGCCCTTCTTTATGCTGGCGATGTACGAAAAGCATGGTCAGCCGTTGGAAAAGATCGTGGGCAATATCATTCGCGTCACGGTGATCCGCCCCAGGCAGCGACCTTACCAGACCAACAACTTTTATGCCGTATTAAAGCGGCAGGAAATGCTCGATAAGGAGGTGTATGACATTGTTCACCGCAATAAAAAAATGGCTGCACCAGCTGTTCGGAAAAACCGAGGAAAAAGCTGTGCAGCCAGTCAAAACAAAGAAAAAGCTGTCCCGCGCCGACAAAAAGCAGATTGAAGCTGCCATTGCCCGCGCCAACCGCACGGACAAAAAGGAAAAATCCGCGCAGGACAGCATCCCTTATGAACGGATGTGGCCGGATGGTATCTGCCGGGTATCAGACGGTCACTACACAAAAACCATTCAATTTCAGGACATCAACTATCAGCTTTCACAGAACGAGGATAAAACCGCGATCTTCGCGGGCTGGTGCGATTTCCTCAACTACTTCGACAGCTCGATTCAGTTTGAGCTGTCTTTTTTGAACCTTGCAGCATCGGAGGAAACCTTTGCCCGCGCCATCAACATCCCCCTTCAAAGGGATGATTTTGACAGTATCCGGGTGGAGTACACCACCATGCTGCAAAACCAGCTGGCAAAGGGCAACAACGGCCTCATCAAAACCAAGTATCTCACCTTTGGCATTGACGCGGACAGCATCAAGGCGGCCAAGCCCCGTTTGGAGCGCATTGAGACCGACATTCTCAATAACTTCAAGCGGCTGGGCGTAGCGGCGGAAACGCTGGACGGAAAGGCGCGGCTTGCCCAGCTGCATGGTATCTTCCACATGGATGAGCAGCTGCCGTTCCGTTTTGAGTGGGACTGGCTCCCCACCAGCGGCCTGTCCACCAAGGACTTTATCGCCCCCAGCTCCTTTGAGTTCCGCACCGGTAGGCAGTTCCGCATGGGTAAAAAGTACGGAGCCGTCAGCTTCGTACAAATTTTGGCCCCAGAGTTGAATGACCGGATGCTGGCTGATTTTCTGGACATGGAAAGCTCGCTGATCGTCAGCCTGCACATCCAGTCGGTGGATCAGATCAAGGCCATCAAGACGGTCAAGCGGAAAATCACAGATCTGGATAAATCCAAAATCGAGGAACAGAAAAAAGCTGTCCGTGCCGGATATGACATGGACATCATCCCTTCCGACCTTGCCACTTATGGTGTTGAGGCCAAAAAGCTCTTGCAGGATTTGCAGAGCCGCAACGAGCGAATGTTCCTTGTGACATTTCTGGTGCTGAACACGGCAGACAATCCCCGCCAGCTGGACAACAATGTGTTCCAAGCCAGCTCCATCGCGCAGAAATACAACTGCCAGCTGACCCGTCTGGATTTCCAGCAGGAAGAAGGGCTGATGAGCTGCCTGCCCCTGGGTATCAACCAGATTGAGATTCAGCGCGGACTGACCACCAGTTCCACGGCAATCTTTGTGCCGTTCACCACCCAGGAATTATTCCAGAACGGCAAAGAAGCGCTGTACTACGGCATCAACGCTCTGTCCAACAACCTCATCATGGTGGACAGAAAGCTGCTGAAGAACCCCAATGGCCTGATTCTCGGCACGCCGGGTTCCGGTAAATCTTTCAGCGCCAAGCGCGAGATCGCCAACAGCTTTCTGCTCACTTCGGATGATGTCATCATCTGCGACCCGGAGGCAGAGTACGCCCCTCTGGTGGAGCGTCTGCATGGGCAGGTCATTAAGATTTCGCCTACTTCCACCAACTACATCAACCCCATGGATTTGAACCTGGACTATTCGGACGATGAAAGCCCGCTGTCCCTCAAGTCCGACTTTATTCTCAGCTTGTGCGAGCTGATTGTGGGCGGCAAGGAGGGCTTGCAGCCGGTGCAGAAAACCATCATCGACCGCTGTGTGCGGCTGGTCTATCAGGACTATCTGAACGACCCGCACCCGGAGAATATGCCCATTCTGGAGGATCTGTATAACCTCTTGCGGACGCAGGAGGAAAAGGAAGCGCAGTACATCGCCACGGCGCTGGAAATCTATGTGACCGGCTCCCTCAATGTGTTCAACCACCAGAGCAATGTGGACATCAACAACCGCATTGTCTGTTATGACATCAAGGAACTGGGCAAGCAGCTCAAGAAAATCGGGATGCTGGTGGTACAGGATCAGGTGTGGAACCGCGTTACCATCAACCGTGCCGCCCACAAATCCACCCGTTATTACATCGACGAGATGCACCTGCTGCTGAAAGAGGAACAGACCGCCGCTTATACGGTGGAAATCTGGAAGCGATTCCGTAAATGGGGCGGTATTCCGACAGGTATCACCCAGAATGTCAAAGACCTTTTGAGCAGCCGCGAGGTGGAGAACATCTTTGAAAACTCCGACTTCGTGTATATGTTAAACCAGGCGGGCGGCGACCGGCAGATTCTTGCCAAGCAGCTGGGCATTTCCCCGCACCAGCTTAGCTATGTGACCCACTCCGGCGAGGGTGAAGGGCTTTTGTTCTACGGCTCCACCATCCTGCCCTTCGTGGACCACTTCCCGAAAAACACCGAACTCTATGCCATAATGACCACCAAACCGTTGGACTTAAAAAAGGAGGATGAACAGCATGACAAAGAAAGAAATTGAAAAAGGCGCAGGTCTGCTTCTGGCCGCCGTCAGCGGATGTGAGCAGATGGTGGAACTGCTTCGCGCCGCCGTCCATTACTGCTATGAGCAGGAAAAGACAGCAAAAAGTCTCACACCCAAGGGCTATGCCGGATTTACCCGGATTCACCATATCTGGACAGAGGGCATACCGGATGTTCCCAAGCTGTTTATTGGCAGCCCGATTCAGGATCGGGACATGGCAAGAGGAACCCTGATGGCGCTTTTCCTGTCCACAACGGTCTTTCCGGCAGAAACCATTCAGATTCCGGTTTATGCGGAAACCTGCGTTCTGCTGGATGACCTGATGGCGGGTGGCTGGTATGCGTAAGGAACCGCGCCTGCACTTTACAGACGAGGAACGCTCTGACCCGGCGCTGGAAAAGCCCATCCGCAAGGCAGACCGGGCTGCCGCCAAAGCAGACAGGGCGCAGGCGAAAATCCCCAAAAAGCAGGTGCGGCAAAAAACGGTGGACCCTAAGACCGGCAAAGTGACCACCAAACTGGTGCTGGAGAACAAGAAAAAACCGCCCTCCAAGCTGTCCCATGCGGTCCGGGATGTTCCGGGAGATGCGGCGCTGGGAAAACTCCACAAGGAAATCCGTGAAACGGAACAGGACAATGTGGGCGTGGAGAGCGCCCACAAGTCTGAGGAAACCGCAGAGACCGGCGTTAGGCTTGTTCGGGAGGGCTACCGCAGCCACAAGCTGAAACCTTACCGCAAGGCGGCACAGGCGGAGCAAAAGCTGGAAAAGGCCAATGTAAACGCCCTGTTCCAGAAGTCTTTGCGGGAAAATCCCCAGCTTACCAGCAATCCGTTTTCACGCTGGCAGCAGAAACAGACCATCAAAAAGGAATACGCCGCCGCCAAGCGCGCCGAAAACACCGCCAACACCGCAAAAAAGACCGGCAAGGCCGCCAAGACGGTCAAGGAAAAGGTACAGCAGGCCGGAGCATTTATTATGCGCCACAAAAAAGGCTTTTTGCTTGTAGGTGCGATTTTTCTTCTCATCTGCCTGTTGCTCAACACCATGTCCTCCTGCTCCATGATGGCGCAGAGCATTGGTTCTGCCATTTCCGGCTCTACCTATCCGTCGGATGACCCGGAACTTGTTGCGGTGGAGGCCGATTACGCCGCCAGAGAAGCGGTGCTGCAAGCCGAGATCGACAACATCGAAAGCAGCCATCCGGGATATGACGAATACCGTTATGACCTGGATATGATCGGGCATGACCCCCATGAGCTGGCGGCGTTTCTCTCCGCCGTCTTGCAGGGGTACACTCAGTCCAGCGCCCAGGGCGAACTGGAGCGCGTGTTTTCCGCCCAATATACCCTGACGCTCACCGAGGAAATCCAGATTCGCACCTATACGGACGAGGATGGCGACACCCACGAATACGAATACCGGATTCTTCATGTCAAGCTGGAGAGCCGCCCCATTTCCTCTCTTGCCACAGAGCTTTTGACCCCGGAGCAGCTGGAAATGTATCAGGTGTACCGGCAGACGCTGGGCAACAAGCCGCTGATCTTCGGCGGCGGCTCCACAAATACCAGTGATTCCGAGAGTTTGGAGGGTGTGGAGTTTGTAAACGGCACACGCCCCGGCAACCCGGAGCTGGTGGAACTGGCCAAACGTCAGGTGGGAAATGTGGGCGGGCAGCCCTACTGGAGCTGGTACGGCTTCAATTCCCGTGTGGAATGGTGCGCCTGCTTTGTGTCTTGGTGCTACGGCCAGATGGGTCTGTCTGAACCGCGCTTTGCAGGCTGCCAGTCCCAAGGGGTTCCCTGGTTCCAATCTCATGGACAATGGGGCGCGCGCGGCTATGACAACCTTGCCCCCGGCGATGCCATCTTCTTCGATTGGGATCTGGACGGCAGAGCCGACCATGTGGGCATCGTCATCGGTACAGACGGCAGCCGGGTCTATACCGTAGAGGGAAACAGCGGCGATGCCTGCAAAATCAGAAGCTACGATGTGAACTACGAGTGCATCAAGGGCTACGGTCTGATGAACTGGTGACAAATCTTTTGATAAGGAGTGATTGATTATGGCTACGAAAATCGAACGCATTGACCGGGAAATTACGAAAACCCGTGAGAAAATCGCAGAGTATCAGGAAAAGCTGAAATCGCTGGAAGCGCAGAAAACCGAAGCGGAAAATCTGGAGATCGTCCAGATGGTGCGCGCTATGCGTATGACCCCGGAGCAGTTAAGCGCCATGCTGTCCGGCGGCACACTCCCCGGTATGGATGCTCATGAAGAACAGGAGGACACCGCCCATGAAGAATAAGAGAATTTTTAAGACCCTTTCCGCCCTCTGCGCCGCATTGGTGCTGATGGGCGGTTTTTCTGTCACCGCTTTTGCTCAAGGACCGGAGCAGCCCCAGGCGGAGGATGCCACCAACGATACCAATGTGGTGGAAGAAACTGAGGACAGTCCTGCCCTGACCCCGGAGGGCAACGCTGCCCTGGTGGATGATTTCGGCGGCAACAAGCAGCTCATTACCGTTACCACCAAGGCAGGCAACTATTTTTATATTTTGATCGACAGGGCTAATGAGGATAAAAAGACTGCTGTTCACTTTCTGAACCAGGTGGATGAAGCTGACCTGATGGCGCTGATGGAGGACGGGCAATCCGCCGAGAAACCGCCCGCTGTCTGCAACTGCACGAAAAAATGTGAAGCCGGTGCAGTCAACACCAAATGCGAGGTGTGCAGTACGGACATGACCGGCTGTACCGGCAAGGAACCGGAACCGCCAAAGGAACCCACGGAACCGGAGAAAAAAGAACCCGCAGGGTTAAATCCGGCTGTCCTGCTGCTGGTGCTGGCTGTGATGGGCGGCGCTGCCTTTGCCTACTTCAAATTTATTAAGGGTAAAGCCAACCACAAAAACAACAGCAATCCAGACGATTATGACTATGAGGACGGCGAGGAACTGCCGGATGAGGAAGAAATGGAACTGGAGGACGAGGAATCGGGCGAGCTGGACGCTGACAGGGGCGGCGGTGAAGAAAGTGAGGATGAGACCCCATGACCCGGTTCACCGACAGCCCCTATGAACGCATGATGACACGCAGGCCGGAGGGCGGGAAGGAAACTTCCCGTCCTCCTTCTTTACCCAAAAGCCACCCCTGTTATGGCTGCGGGAATTATGGTCAGCCCTGTGTGGGAGTCTGCCACCGTGAGATGGAACGATGGCTCAAAGAAAGGAAACGAAAAAAATGAGTATTCTGATTACATTTATCAAGCTGCTTGCGGTTTTTGACCTGCTGGTGATCGCCGTCTATTTTGGCAGCGACATTCTCTCAACCGTGTGGAGCAAATTTCGGAAAAAGCCCACACGGGAGGAACCTTTTGATTTCTCCCTGGATGCCGCAGCGGTTCCCCTGTCCATAGATTCCATTCGTCAGCTTTATTCAGGCGACGCAGCGGATTTTGTGGAAGAAACGCTCCTGCCGGATGCTGCGCAGACAATGGCAGTTTTGACAGACCGGGAACAGACAGCCGCCCGCCTGCTCTTATCCGCACTGGTAGGCTTTCTGGCAGAAGAAGCCCCAATGGATGAACGGAGCTTCCCTATGGTGATGGAACTTCTGAACTGCATGGAGGGAGAAAAAGAGGACGGCTGCCAGGACCCGGTGGATATTTTGTTTGAGGAAACCGTCCGCCGTACCCGCCGCCATGAGGAATATTACAGCAATTATCAACGCTACCGATTGTTGCAGGTGGACAAAACCCGTGTCATTCTGGCCTGCCGTATCCTTATCAACGATTTGCTGGGAAAGCTGTACCGCTATGACTACCGGTTCGGCTATGACCTGCTGCTGGATGAGGAAAACAGCATTGAGAAAAAACTGCACACGCCTGTGCGGGAAGAATGGGAGGATGAAGATGATGAAACTTGTGATTGCTGAAAAACCGTCTGTTGCACAAAGTCTGGCCGCCGTGATCGGTGCGACTGCCCGTAAAGACGGGTATCTGGAGGGTAACGGCTGGCGGGTCAGCTGGTGCGTGGGTCATCTGGCCGGGCTGGCCGATGCCGATGTATATAACCCGGACTACGCTAAGTGGCGTTATGACGATCTGCCCATCCTGCCGGAACACTGGCAGATGGTGGTGGGTAAAGACAAGAAGAAACAGTTTGCTGTGCTGAAACAGCTGATGAACGCCCCGGATGTGACGGAGGTGGTAAACGCCTGCGATGCCGGACGCGAGGGCGAACTGATTTTCCGCAGCGTCTATGAGATGGCGGGATGCAGCAAACCCATGAAGCGGCTGTGGATTTCCTCGATGGAGGATTCCGCTATTCGGGAGGGCTTTGCAAACCTGCGCCCCGGTGCGGACTATGACGGACTTCGGGATGCTGCCCTCTGCCGTGCCAAGGCGGACTGGCTGGTTGGTATCAACGCCACAAGACTGTTTTCGGTGCTGTACCACCGCACTTTGAATATTGGGCGCGTCATGTCCCCGACGCTGGCCCTCATCGTCCAGCGGGAAGCCGAGATCGACACCTTCAAGCCGGTTCCGTTTTATACGGTAGCCCTGGAGTTACCTGAGTTTTCCGTTTCCGGGGAACGCATGGCGGACAAGGCTGCTGCCGAGCAGCTGAAAGCCGCCTGCCAGAGTGCGGATGTGACGGTCAAAAAGGTGGAATGCCGCGACAAATCGGAAAAGCCGCCCTCCCTCTATGACCTGACTACCCTCCAACGGGATGCCAACCGATTGTTGGGATATACGGCCCAGCAAACCCTGGACTACCTCCAAAATCTGTACGAAAAGAAGCTCTGCACCTATCCCCGCACCGACAGCCGCTATCTGACTTCGGATATGGCGGAGGGATTGCCGGTGCTGGTCAATCTGGTTGCCAATGCCATGCCGTTTCGCAAAGGGATCGCCATTTCCTGTAATGCCGGTGCGGTCATCAACGACAAAAAAGTGACCGACCACCATGCAGTGATCCCCACCCGCAATCTCCAAAACGCTGACCTGTCCGGCCTGCCGGTTGGCGAAAAGGCGGTGCTGGAGCTGGTAGCACAACGCCTGCTGTGCGCGGTGGCGGAACCGCATACTTACTCAGAAACTGCTGTCACCGTGGAGTGTGCCGGTGCAGAGTTTACCGCCAAGGGCAAAACGGTGAAACGCCCCGGCTGGCGGGCGCTGGACACTGCCTACCGTTCTGCGCTGAAAAATGCGGAGCCGGAAGCTGAGGACAAGGCTCTGCCTGAATTAACCGAAGGTCAGACGCTGCCCCTTTCCGGCGCTGCCGTCAAGGAGGGCAAAACCAGCCCGCCCAAACATTTCACCGAGGATACGCTGCTTTCTGCGATGGAAACTGCTGGCTCAAAGGAAATGCCGGACGATGCCGAGCGCAAAGGGCTTGGCACTCCCGCCACACGCGCCGGGATTCTGGAAAAGCTGGTGTCCACCGGCTTTTTGGAGCGCAAAAAGAGTAAGAAAGCTGTGCAGCTCATGCCATCCAAAGATGCGGTGTCCCTGATCACCGTGCTGCCGGAACAGCTGCAATCGCCCCTGCTGACCGCTGAATGGGAACACCGTTTAAGCGAGATCGAGCGCGGCGAGCTGTCCCCGGAGGACTTCATGGGTGGGATCTGTGCCATGCTCCGGGAGTTGGTGGGAACCTATCAGGTCATCAAGGGGACTGAGTACCTGTTCACGCCGCCCCGCGAAGTGGTGGGCAAATGCCCCCGCTGCGGCGGTGATGTGGCGGAACTGCAAAAAGGGTTCTTCTGCCAGACAGAATCCTGCAAATTTGCCATCTGGAAAAACAACAAATGGTGGGCCACCAAGAAAAAACAGCCTACCAAGGCACTGGTGACAGCGCTGCTCAAGGATGGCCGCGCAAGGATCACCGGCTGCTATTCCGAAAAGACCGGCAAGACCTATGATGCCACGGTGGTTCTGGAGGACGATGGGCGGTACGCCAACTTCAAGCTGGAATTTGACCGGCAGAAAGGCGGTGCAAAATGAAGCTCTCCCTTTATGAACAGGAAACCATTCTCCTCTACAATCAGGCCGAGGACACCGCCGAAGTTTATACCCATGACCGAAAACTGATGGAGAAGCTGACCCGCCTTTCCAAAAAGCACCCGGAACAGGTCTGCAAAAAGGATAAGCACAATTTTACAGTCCCCAAACGATGTGTGTCCGTTCGGGAGCCATACAGCGCAGAACGCCGCAAAGCTGCCAGTGAGCGGGCCAAGGCTGCCGGGTACAGGCCGCCCATCCCCAAACCGAAAGCTGATTGACGATGGGCGCAAATGTATTTGAGACGGTCAAGCAGTCTGTCACCGTCCGGGAAGCCGCAGAACGATATGGGATTGAGGTCAAAAGGGGCGGTATGGCCTGCTGTCCCTTCCACGATGATAAGAACCCCAGCATGAAGCTGAACGAAGAATATTTCTACTGTTTCGGCTGCGGAGCCACCGGCGATGTGATAGACCTGACCGCCCGGCTCTACAACCTGTCCCCCAAAGAAGCCGCCGAGAAGCTGGCGCAGGATTTTGGCCTGATCTATGACAGTCAGGCCCCGCCCCGCAGGAACTATGTTCACCAGAAAACCGAGGCACGGAAGTTTCGGGAGGACCGGCAGCGCTGTTATCGCGTACTGTCCGATTACTACTATCTGCTGAAAAAATGGGAAGCCGACCGTTCTCCCAGGACACCGGAGGAAGAACCGCACCCCCGCTTTGTGGAAGCAATCCAGAAGAAAACCTATGTAGAGTACCTGCTGGACCTTTTTCTTTATGAAAGTGAAGAAGAACAAAAGGCATGGATTGCAGAACACACAGCAGAAATCACACACTTGGAAAGGAGATTGAAAATCATGGCTGAGAATAAACCCACCAACCGGGAACGGTTGCAGGAAATCACGGCGGGTATCGAACAGGGCATCAAGGAGCTGTTCGAGAGCGAAAAGTATATGCGCTATCTGTCCGTCATGTCCAAGTTTCACCGTTATTCGGTGAACAACACCATGCTCATCTATATGCAGAAGCCGGAAGCTACGCTGGTGGCTGGGTTCAACAAGTGGAAAAACCAGTTTGAGCGCCATGTGAAAAAGGGTGAGCATGGCATCACCATCATCGCCCCCACGCCCTACAAAAAGAAAATCGAGGAAATGAAGCGCGACCCGGACACCCATGCCCCCATTCTGGATGCAGACGGTAAGGCGGTCATGGAGGAAAAAGAAATTGAAATCCCCATGTTTCGCCCGGTTAAGGTGTTTGATGTGAGCCAGACCGATGGCAAGCCCCTGCCGGAGCTGTCCTCCAGCCTTTCGGGGACTGTGCCGCACTATGAAGCATTTCTGGAAGCCCTGCGGCACTCTGCCCCGGTTCCTATTGAGTTTGAGCCGATGGCCGCCAACATGGACGGCTATTTTTCCCCCGACCAGCAGCGCATCGCCATCCGAGAAGGCATGAGCGAGGTACAGACCGTTTCTGCCACTGTCCATGAAATTGCACACAGTAAGCTCCATAATCAGAAAAAGATTCAGATTGACAATGACGAGCAATATCAGGAGGTGGAGTTATTTGAGAAACCCGCCCTGTTTTCCAACGGGCGTATTTCCCGTGATGATCTGCCCGAAGGCGTTTATTGCTATGACCTGCGCGGTTCGGATGACGACCCCGGTTCCCCAATTTGTGTTGAGGAAAGAGTGGTGGTGAACCACGCTGGTTCTGTTATTTTGACTGCTCCGTTAGAATTTCCAGAAGAAGGCAGGCTGTATTTTACAGATGAAACCGGACTGAATTTTAACGGCGGTATGCTTACCCTCTCGCAGTTTTTGCAGGAACAGAAAAAAGACCGTCGCACAGAAGAAGTCGAAGCGGAAAGCATTTCCTATGCGGTCTGCAAGTATTTTGGCATCCAGACCGAGGAAAACAGTTTCGGTTACATCGCTTCCTGGTCCAAGGGCAAAGAACTGAAAGAATTACGGGCCAGTCTGGAGACCATCAATAAGACTTCCTGTGAGCTGATTAACAACATCGAGCGCCACTACAAGGAAATCTGTAAGGAACGCGGCATTGACCTGACCGCCAAACAGGAGCCGGAACAGGCGGATATACCGCAGGAAGCCCTGTTTCTTCTGGACGATGCCACCTATCTGCATATTCAGCCGTGCGATACCGGCTGGGATTACACCCTCTATGACAAGGAAACCATGAAAGAACTGGACGGCGGCCAGCTGGATGCCCCGGAACTGTCCCGTTCCGCCGCTGTCCAGCAGATTTGTGAGGGGCTGGAACTGGAAAATCCGTCGATTCAGGATGCCCCGCTGTCCATGATTGAGACCTTGCAGGATGCCGCCTGCCAGCAAATGCAGGAACAGGTCAGCCAGCAGAGCGCAGAAACTGCCGCCACCCAGCTGCCGGATGCTCAGGAACAGTCTTTGGATGAGTACCCCATGCCCGACAGCGAAGTATCTGTTTCGAATATGCAGGAATACGGCTACTTTTACGATGGGATGCTGCCTGTCACCAGAGAACGGGCGCTGGAACTGGACGCTGCCGGTCTGACCGTCTATGTCCTCCATGAAGATAACACGGAGAGCATGGTGTTTTACACCGAAGAAATCATGGAGCATGGCGGGCTTTTCAGCATGGAACACGAGGAATGGGAGCAAAGTCCACAATTCCATGAAAAGGTGCTGGAACGGCAGGAACGGCAGCTGGAACGGGAGCAGGCATTTCTTGCCCATGAGGGCTGCTGCTTTGCCATTTATCAGGTGAGCCGGGACGATCCGCAGAATGTACGGTTTATGAATCTGGACTGGCTGCAATCGCACAATCTGGCCGTGGACCGAAGTAATTATGACCTGATCTACACCGCCCCGCTGAACGGTTCCGGCAGCACTATGGAGCAGCTGGAAACGCTGTATGAACAGTTCAACCTGAAAAAGCCTGTGGATTTTCACAGCCCGTCCCTGAGCGTCAGCGACATCGTTGCCATCAAGCAGGACGGTAAGGTATCCTGTCATTACTGCGACAGCGTTAGTTTCACCGAGATTCCCGGATTCCTGCCGGACAATCCGCTGAAAAATGCGGAAATGATGCTGGAGGATGACTACGGCATGATCGACGGCATCATCAACAACGGCCCAAAAGAGCCGACCGTGGCGCAGCTGGAACAGCAGGCCCGCAGCGGCCAGCCAATCTCTCTCATGGATTTAGCGGAAGCTGTCCACCGGGAGGAACGGGACAAGAAAAAGTCCGTCATGGAGCAGCTGAAAAGCCAGCCCCGGACGGAACACAAAAAGACAGCGCCTAAAAAGAGCGCGGAAAGGGAGCTTTGATATGGGAAACTTTACTTTTGAAGAAATGAACCTGATGTGCATTTACAACACCGGCAGCCGCACCGGGCTGATGGAGGCTCTGACCGAGATGCGCGGCGAACTTTCGCCGGAGGAAACGGAACTGAGGGAACTGACCGACAGCGCCCTGATGAAGCTCCAGGCTATGAGCGACGCCGAGTTTGCCCAGCTGGAACTGTACCCGGATTTTGATGAATAAGCATTTCATAAACACCCAACGGGGCGGCGTAAAATGCCGCCCCATTTCCATTTAACACGAAGGGAGGACAACAACCATGCCATCCAAAACAGAATTTTACCGGCAGATGGCCGACCATGTGGCGACCCAGCTCACTGGCAGCTGGCAGGAATGGGCGGGATTTCTCACCACCGCCGCCCGCCTTTACAAGTATCCGTTCCATGAGCAACTGCTGATCTATGCCCAACGCCCCGATGCTACCGCCTGTGCGGAGTATGATTTATGGAATGAAAAAATGGGCCGCTATGTGCGCCGTGGCTCCAAGGGTATCGCCCTGGTGGACGATTCCGGTGATAAACCCCGTTTGCGCTATGTGTTCGACATCACGGACACCGGGACCCGCGAACATTCCCGCACCCCCTGGCTGTGGAAGCTGGAGGAACAGCACATCGGGCCTGTGTCGGCCATGCTGGAGCGCACCTATGATGTTTCTGGTGATGACCTTGCCGGACAGCTCACGGAGGTAGCCGGAAAACTGGCTGAGGAATACTGGACGGAGCATCGTCAGGACTTTCTCTATATCGTTGACGATTCCTTTTTAGAGGAATATGATGAGTTTAACATCGAAGTACAGTTTAAGGCAGCCGCCACCGTCAGCATTTCCTACGCCCTGATGTCCCGCTGCGGATTGGAGCCGGAACGCTATTTTACCCATGAGGACTTTATGGCGATTTTCGACTTCAACACCCCTGCTACCATCGGCGCACTGGGAACGGCGGTCAGCCAGATCAACCAGCAGGTGCTGCGGCAGATCGGCGTTACCATCCGAAATGCCGAGCGTGAGGCCATCAAAGAAAGGAGACCCCAACATGAAGAATCCCATGAACTACATCCAGAACGGAGATTATCTGATTCCCGACCTGAAGCTGAGCCAGCAGCCGGAGAAACCCCTGGGCAAGTACGGCAGGATGAGGAAAACCTACCTGAAGGAACATCGTCCCATCCTCTACAACCAGATGTTGCTGAGCGAGAAGCTGTACCCGCACCTTCTGGAGATCGACGAGACCGCCCAGAGCAGACTGGAGCAGATGATGCCCAAGCTGGCGAAAGACGCGGGCGCGACGGAGCAGCTGAAAGCCAACGATCCGATGCGCTGGGTGGGCCTGATGAACACCTGCAAGGCACAGGCGGAGGAAATCCTGATGGCGGAGCTTATTCACAGCTGAGTTTCTTCCTCTCCGAAAACGAACAAATCCGAATCATAGATGAAGCAGAGAATGTGAAAACATCCTCTGCTTTTTCTTTTGCCCAGTATGACATCGACCATGTGCTGCGGCTGGGCGGCAACACGGACCGCCAAAGGGAGCGTGTGGTTGCAGCCTTTGAAAAGCAGAAAACTACCGCTGAGATTGCCGAGATACTGAAAACGCTCTATCACGGCGGCAATGGGATTGGCAGTGTCACCGCATGGTATGCCGAGGACGGCATCCATCTTTCCCACGGCAAAACAGCCCGTTACGACAAGTCTGCCCAGGTCATTTCCTGGGAGAGCGCCGCCGAGCGTATCGGGGAGCTTTTGGAGAGCGGCCAGTTTGCCTCCAATGTGGAGCTTGCAGAAGCGGCAGGCTATGAACGCTCCCTCCTTGCGGAAAAACTTTGGCATCTGTACCACGATTTCAGCGATAAAGCCAGAGATTCCGGGTATCTGTCCTGTCTGTCCGGTATTCAGAGAACCGGGTTCCCGGAAGAAACCGCATGGCTTGCCGAGCAGCTGAACCGCCCGGAGTTCCGTCAGACCCTTGCGGAAGAATACGCTGCCTTCTGGACGGCCTACCAGCAGGACCGGGAGTTGCTGCGCTTCCACTACCACAAACCGAGAGAGATTTGGGAAAACCTGAAAGACCTGTCCCTGTCCCGCAGGACTTTTTCTTCGGACCTTTCCCAAGTGCCAACCGTCCAGCACTTCATTACCGAGGATGAGATCGACGCCGCCATGACCAACGGCAGCAGCTTTGCGGGCGGTAAAGGCCGTATCTTCGTATTTTTCCAGGGGAACCACACCGATAAAGAGAAGGTGGATTTCCTCAAACGCGAATACGGCATTGGTGGGCGTTCCCACGCTCTCTCCGGTGCAACATACAGCGGCGAAGATCACGACGGGAAGGGACTGCATTATAAAAAGCAGGACTGCCCGGACGTCAACTTCACTTGGGAAAAGGTGTCCAAGCGGATCACCGAACTGATTCGGAAAGGCCGTTACCTCACCGAGCAGGAACAGGCTAAGTATGACAAAATTCGGGAGGAAAAGGCGCTGGCCGAGGACGATGCGATTCAGGCCCAGCAACCGACACCGGAGATATGGGAATACAACGGGGTCAAGGAGCATCACCCGGATGATATGGTTCTGTATCAGATGGGCGATTTCTTTGAGCTGTACGGCGAGGATGCTAAAACCGCCGCTGCGGAGCTGGGATTCAACCTTACAACCCGCGCTATCCCCGGCGGTGGCCGTGTGGAAATGTGCGGCTTTCCGGCAAACCGGCTGGAACAGGTTGTGGAACAGCTGCGGGATCAGCATGATGTGACCATTTCCGCTGTCCCGGAGGGCGGCAGGGAGCGTCAGGAGTATTCCATGCCCTCCATCGACCATGAGGCAGAGCAGCACATCGACGCTCAGGAAGCGGAGTTTGGTGCAGACGGGAACAGAGTATTCCGGGATACAGAAGCAACCACATCCCCTACGATTCGGGAATTGTATGAGCAATATAAGCCTGTGGTGACTGCCGCCATTTCCGAGGATGCCGCATACCGCAATGCCTGCGGTCATTCTGACCGTGAAAATGCTGTCATCGAGGGCAATGCCGCCATCCGCCGTGCCGTTCTCGGCTCCGGTGATTTGGAGCTGATTCGGCTCTATTCCGATGTGCCGGAGTTCCGCCAACGGCTGCACCGGGAAGTAATTGACGAAACCTACCCACGGCTCCATGAAATGCTGCGTCCTCTCTCGCAGGATGACATTGACGATGCCCTCCGCGCATGGAACGGCGATATTCAGAGCAAACACACCGTTGTCCGCTACATGGAACAGCATGGGCGGGAAAAAGATACCGCTGCATGGCTGGCTCAGGAATACAGCGGCAGTGACAGCAAGAGCCTGTTTGTGATCCGCGCCGGAAGCCCAGAGGGAATTGAGCTGCCCTGGCCCAAGGTACAGCGCCGGATCGCTCAGCTTATCAAGGAGGACCGGTTTTATACCGAAGCGGAACAGGACCGGTTTGACAACATCGACCCCATCGCCATCCGGGAGGCGCTGGCCGAGCGCGGTATTGTGAATGGCGAGCTGGTGGACGAAGAAAAGCTGGACAATGACCCGTTCATCCAGCACGTGATGGCGGATGTGGAGCAGATTGCCGCTGAAGAACAGAAGCAGTCGAACCAATCGCTTTCCGATGCCGAGTATGCCCGTCACAACCTAATTCCCGGCGAGACCACCTTTGCATTGGATGGGCGCACTTTCCGGGTCAGCAAGCTGGAGCCGGATATTGGCCGGGTGGAACTTCAAGATGTGACCTTTGCAAATGCGGTGGGATTCCCCATCTTCCGGGTGGAGCCGATTTCAGTCATTCGTCAGCATTTGGAGCAGAAGCCGGAACCTGCACAGCCCGGTTTTACCACTGAGCCGGTGACAGTTTATCCCGGTGACAAGAACCATCTGCCTTATGATGTGGTTGTCCAGACCTTGCGAACCAATGAGCCAGAGCCGCCTGCACCTGCCGCTGAGCCGGAAAAAACTCTGGATGAAGTGCTGGACGAACACCCCGTTTCCATTCAGGTAAACGGCGAGTGGCAGACCTTCCCCAATGCCAGAGCCGCCGAGGAAGCCGCTTACGGGGAATACAAGGACAACCTGCGCCGCACCGCTGAGAATTTCCGTATCACCGACGACCACCTGGGTGAAGGCGGTCCGAAAGCCAAGTTCCATGCAAATGTTAATGCCATTCGTTTGCTGAAAGAGCTGGAAGCTGCCGGACAGCAGGCAAGCCCCGAACAGCAGGAGGTTCTTTCTCAATATGTGGGCTGGGGCGGTCTGGCCGACGCCTTTGACCCGGAGAAGCCCGCATGGGCTGCGGAATATACCCAGCTGAAAGAGCTGCTGACCCCGGAAGAATATACTGCCGCCAGAGGTTCCACCCTCAACGCGCACTACACCAGTCCCACGGTAATCCGGGCCATCTATGAGACCGTGGGCCGCATGGGATTTGAGACCGGCAACATCCTGGAGCCGTCCTGCGGTGTGGGCAATTTCTTCGGTATGCTGCCGGAGGAAATGCGAAACAGCCGTCTGTACGGAGTGGAGCTGGATTCCATCAGTGGACGGATTGCAAAGCAGCTCTACCCCAAGGCCGACATCACCGTGGCCGGGTTTGAGACCACCGACAGGCGAGATTTCTATGACCTTGCCATTGGTAATGTGCCTTTCGGCCAGTATCAGGTTCGAGATAAAGCCTATGACAAGCTGAATTTCAGCATCCACAACTACTTTTTCGCCAAAGCACTCGACCAGGTGCGTCCCGGCGGCGTGGTGGCCTTTGTCACCAGCCGCTATACGATGGACGCCAAGGATTCCACCGTGCGCCGGTATCTTGCTCAACGTGCCGAGCTGCTGGGAGCCATCCGTCTGCCCAATGACGCTTTCAAGAAAAACGCTGGTACAGAGGTCGTTTCGGACATCATTTTCCTGCAAAAGCGTGACCGTCCGTTGGACATCGTGCCGGAGTGGACGCAGACCGGACAGACGCAGGATGGATTTGCCATTAACCGCTACTTCCTGGACCACCCGGAAATGGTGCTGGGCCGACAGGAACCGGAAAGCACCGCCCATGGCATGGACTACACCGTGAATCCCATTGAGGGGCTGGAGCTTGCTGATCAGCTGCATGATGCCGTGAAGTACATTCGCGGCACTTACCAGGAGGCAGAGCTGCCGGAGCTGGGCGAAGGCGAAGCCATCGACACCTCCATTCCTGCCGACCCCAATGTGAAAAATTACTCCTACACCGTGGTGGACGGCGCTGTATATTTCCGTGAAAACAGCCGCATGGTGCGCCCTGACCTGAATGCCACCGCCGAAGCTCGTGTAAAAGGGCTGGTGGGGCTGCGGGAATGTGTCCAGCAGCTCATTGATCTGCAAATGGACGCCGCCACACCGGACAGCGTCATTCAGGATAAACAGGCCGAACTGAACCGGCTCTATGACAGCTTTTCCGCAAAATATGGTCTTATCAATGACCGGGCGAACCGACTGGCCTTTGCCGATGATTCCAGCTACTATCTGCTCTGCGCGCTGGAAGTCATTGACGAGGACGGCAAGCTGGAACGCAAGGCGGATATGTTCACCAAGCGCACCATCAAGCCCCACAAGGCGGTGGACACCGTGGATACCGCCAGTGAAGCCCTTGCCGTCTCCATCGCGGAGAAAGCCTGTGTGGATATGGCGTATATGTCGGAGTTGACCAATAAGACCAGCGACGAACTGGCTGCCGAACTGCAAGGCGTGATCTTCCGTGTACCGGGACAGGTGGAGAAAGATGGCACTCCCCATTATGTGACCGCCGACGAGTATCTGTCCGGCAATGTGCGGCGCAAGCTGCGTCAGGCACAGCGGGCCGCACAGCAGGACCCTTCCTTTGCAGTCAATGTGGAGGCCCTTACCGCTGCCCAGCCCAAAGACCTGGATGCGTCGGAGATTGAGGTGCGTCTGGGTGCTACCT
>OHCN01000455.1_pt1 | contig 18855 bp, 10 predicted proteins | sample 1566761 | NCBI WGS metagenome assembly OHCN01 (sample SAMEA3879568, study PRJEB24766) | human gut metagenome | biome: human-associated habitat; feature: feces | place: USA | collected 1985/1987 | reverse complement strand
ACCGGATTTTGGATCAAGACCGCATCTCCCGGCTTTGTGAAAGCTTTTACCGCTGCACCCAGTGCAAATACCACACCGGGGGTCTTCATGATCCACTCTCTCTTCGTCTTCCAATTATGGTTTTTTTCCATCCAATTGGTTATGGCATTATAATAAGCATCCTTAGGCTGGGTGTATCCGTAGATTCCATGATCTACCGCCGCGTGAAGGCTTTTCGTAATCTCCTCCGATACTGTAAAGTCCATGTCTGCGACCCACAGTGGCAGCACATCCGCAGGCTTGCCTCTCTCCACGGCATAGTCGTACTTCAGGCAGTTCGTTCCCTTACGATTTATAATTTTATCAAAGTTGTATGTAGCCATACGAATCCTCTTACCTTTCGACAACCTGCAAGCTTTCTGCCTGTGGCCCCAAGTTGCAGGTTAAATTTTTCTGTCAATCGTACCTATTCTACCAGGACCTTCTGCACGTCCTGACTCGTTGCGTCTGTTGTGGGACTTCCGTGAAACTTTCCGCGGAACTGGCTAAATTACTATGTATACCAGTCAACCCCACTCAGGCAAAGGCCTGCTCCAAGTCTGCCAGCAGGTCATCAATATTCTCAATACCAACAGACATTCTCAAAAGCTTTTCATCCACACCCAGAGTTTCCCTGACCTCTACAGGTACATCTGCATGGGTCTGCTTCATGGGATAGGTCAGAAGACTTTCCACGCCTCCCAGGCTTTCTGCAAAACGGATCAGCTTTACGCTCTCCAAAATTTTAACAGCTTTCTCCGCAGAATTCAATCGGAAAGAAATCATTCCGCCATAGCCGCTGCACTGTCTGTCAATCAGCTCCTTATCCGGTCTGGAATCCAGTCCGATATAATAGACTTCTTCCACTTCCGGTCTCTGTTCCAGCCAGTGTGCGATGGCCAGAGCATTCTTCTGGTGCTGTTCCATGCGGACTGCCAGTGTCTTGATACCGCGGAGTAACAACCAGCTGTCAATCGCAGACAGACAGGCTCCTGTAGTCTTGTAGATATTATAGAGCTGGTCATACAGAGCATTATCCTTCACCACCAGAAAACCGGACAAAGTATCATTATGTCCTTCCAGATATTTGGTTCCACTGTGTACCACGATATCAGCTCCTAATGTCAACGGCTTCTGGAAATAAGGAGTCAGAAATGTGTTATCCACGATCAACAGGCATCCATTCTCATGCGCAAGATCTGCAATTGCCTGAATATCCGCTACTTTCATCATCGGATTGGACGGTGTCTCCAGATAGATAGCTTTTGTCTCCGGGCGCAACGCTGCCTTCACCGTATCCACGTTGGAAGTATCTACACAATCCACGGAAATACCATTCTTGTGACTGATCATGTTCCACAGTCTCAACGTACCGCCGTACAGATCATCGGTAGCGATCAGATGATCTCCGGGAGAAAAGATTTCCATCATTGCAGTGATTGCCGCCATTCCCGTAGAAAATGCCAGTGCCTCTGTTCCCTGTTCCAACAGAGCAACCGTCTTCTGCACTTCGTCTCTGGTGGGGTTGCTGCAGCGGGAATAATCATATCCCGTACTCTTCCCCAGTCCCGGATGCGCATACGCCGCATTCTGATAAATGGGCATGCTGATGGCGCCGAACGGATCCTTTCTCTCATTACTTCCCTGGACACATATGGTCTCTGCTGCAAATGCCATCTTTTTCTCCTCCTATGTCTATGTATACTATATTATTCCCTTTATATTTCCTACTGTTCCAGTAGGTATAGTATATATTTATCATAGTACATAGAAAAAGTCAAGTTTCTATTCCATATTTACCAATAAAGTTTCATTTCTTTCTCAGCTTCCTGCTCTGAGATATTCAGTTTCAGTCTCACCTTTTGTAAAGTTTCTTCATAACTGGTATTAAAATCCTTGCACATTATAATAATCCCTTGCGCAACTCCCTGAGAAATCCCCTGCGAAATTCCCTGTGCAATCCCTTTTCTTGTATACTGATCAAATAATTCACACACCCTGATCTCATCCTCCTCTTTGATTCCCATTTCTTTTAATGCATCTCCGGTATCATCAACATTTGTATCTCCGGATAATACCCGTAGCATCTTAACTGTTGCTTCTTTATGAATCACTTTTCGGTCCGACCGATAGCTATCTCCCTCTGCAAGATAATCCACGATGATTCTCATATCACTTTGAAAAAGCTCTCGTATTTCTCTGGGTAAATGACGCATTTCCCAAACATGAAGTTGTACATCATCTACATACTTCCATATAATATCTGCAGTCGCCCCTTCTTCATCAAATAACCGGTGCAAACTGCATACCCCTTTCCACCTGCTCTTTCCCCAGTATAACACTATTTCTATCACAGGATATAGGCTCGGATTTTGTTTTTCATATTGTCTGCGGTATTCTCCACCTGCATACCCGGCCTTGCGCAATACCATGCCCTTATCCACCTTTGTCTGATTGGCAAATAAATACAATACCTTAGGCACCCCATTTACCACATGGTACTTTGCTACATCTTCCAATTGATTTCGCAATCCATTTTCTTTATCCAAGTAAAGACTCTCAGTAGCCGCCGACAACATTTCATAATCTTTAACCTTTCTTCTCCCTTCATGTAACAGAACATTAATTATGTCCGCCGCCACATCCGCATAGCTTTCAAAATTTTTCGTCACAATATCGTTTGTTTCCAATAGTTTCCTCCCTGTCCGATTGTTCTGTCAATCCATGAATTTGCGGCGATCCGCCATCGACTGCACCTACGCATTAAAGCATTTTCAGAATATTGCCTATATAGACTTTCTTAAGATGTGATTACTATAGCACATGCATATCGATTCTGCAAGAAAATTGCAGGTAAAAAACCATACAAAAACAGAGCTGTGGAAATTGGTACTTTTCCACAGCCCTGCTCTTTGTGCAATTTGTCTTTTCTGCGTCGCCCGCAAATCCTTTAATCCAGCTCAAACAGCTCCGCTGCGCTGACCGTCAGGCTCTTAACAGCGCCTTCGGTCCGCTTGGCTCCGTTGTCGTAAACGGTTGTCGCCCGGATGTAGATGGTGGCGGCATCCTGATCGTTAAGCGTCATCTTGCCGCTGCCGGAGAACAGGCCCATCTCCGATGCAGGGAATGCCAGCGTGTATACACCGTCACTGGTCACAGAATAATACGACGTACCTGTGACATAATAGTCCTTTCCACCTTCCGTAAAGTGATTGTCTCCACCGGTGATCACATGTGCATCCACTGCTGTTCCTGCGGAATTCATTACCGTAAGCCCGGTCAGAGGCTTCACTTTCAGCTTGTCCTTGCCATATGCGATCTCTATGGCATCCGCATCCGTGGATTCCTTGAAGAACTCTACCCGGATCTCCGTTGCTGAAGACAGGATGTTGTAATCGGTAGCCTTGAAATCCACCTGAATCTTATTGCTTCGATCCAGGATCATCTTGTTGGCAGCATCATACATCATATATACGGAGTCAATGGTGTTGCCGTTGTCATCCCGGAAAAATACGGAAGGTGCCTTGGTTCCTGCATTGTAAGCCGCTACCATGGTGTTCACAAACAGCTTCTTCTCCGCCATTCCCGTGGGCTCCGTATGTCCAGCACCGGAATACGTGACATTACCCATGCTGTAAATATAATAATTATTTACCACATCTTTAGGGCTGACATTATACAGATTCACGCCATTGTCGTTGCCCCATCCGTTGTTCCACTCAGTCTGCGACTTTCTGGTCTTGGCATTGTCGGACAGGTCGGACAGACAATACCATACCACAATATCATTCTTGCCGTCTCCGTCCTTATCCAGCTCCATGTTCGGTTGCAGCCACTGATAATGTGTTGCCGCCACTGTCAGAGTCTGCTGTTCTTCTGTAGTGATCTGATAAGGATAATTAGTGATCTGTCCCTGATTTACCTGCGAAACGATCATATCAGGACCGGCACCGTCTCCGAATTCCTTGTAATCTCCCAGCACCGTGATCTGCCCCTGAGAGTTCGTTGTCTTATCCATACCCTGATAAAACAGAGAATTGCGAATCGGGAAACAGAAGCTCGTATAAGACGTTCCTTTCCGCAGGATCGCATTGATCCGATTCTGCACATAACGGACTGTCGTATATTTGGTCGTACCCTCGATATTTCCGACCGTCTGATCACTGCTCCGGTCCGTTCCCGGCTTCCATGCCGTATCGTAATTGTACTGCGTGTCCAGAATATTGTAATAAGCATCATAACGCTTTCTCTGGGCATCGGATAAACTGGAATTGTTCCTCTGGTCATCATAATATTCCCGAAGCGCACCGTATCGGTCCAGTCCTACCGCCGCACGCATGGTCTTGTTGAACTCATAGCCCCAGTACCAGCTTTTACCGCTTCCGGCCGTACTGTTGATATACGAACTGCTGTCATGGGTGAACAGGACACTCTTACCATCTTCGATATAATCACGGATCGCTTCGGATACTGCCATGTTCTTCAGGCTCTGATCCTTGCTTCCGAACTGATAGTTGTCTCCGAATCCCAGGATCAGCATATCGTACTGCTGGAAAGTGGTGTATGCCGCATTGTAATAAGCCTCAGACTTCTGTTCATCGGTCTTAAGCTTTTTCAACTGATCGTCTGAAATCAATCCGTTGATAAAAGTTGAAGTCTTCACGGAATCAATAGATACATTAAATTCCCGGATACCGCTTAACAGTGACTTTACATCACTGTCACTTTCCAGATCCCACAGTGTCTTGTCATTAGATGCTTTTCTGTCGGACATCAGCTGCAATACCTGAATATCCACTCTGGAACCTCTGTCCACTGCCGTATAACCGGACACTGCGGTTCTCACCAGTGCATCAGAATTATCAAAGAAGATCATCTTCCAGGGCAATACTCCCTGATAATCATCCGGCAGCACTCTGACTACCTTATAGGTATATCCGGTGCGCAGCTCGTAATGGCCACTGTCATTCTTCGCCACTTCCTTCCATTCCTGCCCGGATCTGACATACAGATTCAGTCCGGAAAGCTCCTCCGTGGAGGAAAGTGTCTGCCCGATCACATCGGAACCGGAAAAGCGACCGTCGGAGTTCTTATCAATATACAGCTTGCAATCATACGTCGTGCTCACCTGGGAGGCAGCCGCATCATTGGACAGAGCAAAAATATACTGCAGATAGAACTTACCGTCCGTCATCTTCAGGAACGCATCGTTGATACCGTCCCCGTTGTAATGCAGCTCTGTAGGAATATAATCTTCCCCAAGATTTTTCACCCATTCGATCTGCAGTTTGGACAAATTCAGATGGTTGCCAAAGCTTCTCTGTCTCTCTTCTCTGGCCGCCTTCTGCTCCGTTGTCTCCCGGGCTGCAGTCGTCAGCTGACTCTCCGCAAAGACATTCTTCTGCCAGTATTTATAATTGCCGCTTTCATCTGTAGACAGGGCAAACTGTATCAGCTGGTAAAAGTAGGAGCTTCTGTCCACGGTTTTCGTATTTGCGCCCACCTTACCATCGATTCCCGTCAGAAGTGCATCCGCAAATACTACCGGATACCCGGCGGAAATATACTGCTCAAACTCCTTTTCTCTGGTGGAGTTCATATCATTTCCCGGGCCACGGTACTGATTGGAAGTGTGGCTCAGGGAATCATCCCTCAGACGCTTCTTGTTATCATCCGATTCATCCTTATAATCATACAGATCCCCGATATGCGTATAGATCAGACCGTCCATAGAGCTGTCATTGTAAACGGTCTGATTGTTTTTCACATTCATGGTGCCGGTACGGGCACCCACATAGATCATATCATATCGATCGTTGAGATCCTCTATCTTGCCAATGAACTCTGCGGAAGCCATCTGGGTAATGGAAATCCTTCCACCGTAACTGCTCTGCCCCAGAAATCCTTTCACGGAATCTGCAGATAAAGCTCCAGTTCCGAAATCATAACAGGGCTCCAGATCCAATATCGCAAGGCTGTCCTTTACCTGGCTTCTGTGCAGATACCAGTTCATAATATATCTGGTGATGGAAGCTTTGCTGATCTCTTCATTCAAAGTGACCGCCGTGGCATTTTCCTGTGTGATCAGAAAATTCTCGTAGCGGATCTCTTTCAGGACATCCGTGTAGATCCATGCTCTTGTCGTATCTGACTTCAGATCCGTCAGATAATCCTCTGCCGCATAAGCTTTGGAACTGTCGTTGTTCAGGTATACATTTTCGTTCAGGTATTCCTTCAAGGTATCCAACGTCAGGGTATCCGCATTTGCCGCCTGCATTGCAGACGCATAGGATCTGATATTTCCCTCTGCCGCGCTTTTCAGCGTATCGACACTTACATTTTCCCAATAGGAATCTCCCTGACCTGCGATTGCGGTTGCCACATTGTCATCCGACACCTGCAGCAGAGTCAATGCCAGTTTCGTCAACACTTCATTGCTCTGGGTGCTGTTCTTGGCATAAAAATTATAATCCATGATCACCGGCACTCTGGCTGCAGCGGTTCTGATCCCGCTGTCGTCCACGCCAAATGCCAGCTTTGCAATCACGGTTGCCGCAGAGATCATATTGGACGGCTCTGCCCCGTAATTTCCCTGACCGGAAAAATAGAACAGATCCACATCTGCCAGATCAATTCCACAATAAGAATCCTCCGCTGTAATGGAAGCATCTGCCAGATCAGCCAGTTCCTGCAGGGTAAGTGTTGTCACTTCGATCTTCAGTGTATCGATATCGTCTCCGGTGGCTGTACCACTCTCATAACGACTGGTACCGGACAGATTCAGGACATTTTTCTTGAACCATTCTTTGTTGTAGAAACCGCCGTTATAGGCAATAGTCTCCGTAGCATCCTCTCTGTCATCCCCTACAAAATCATAGCTGTTGGCGGTGTCAAAGCCCGCTTCCCCCTTGTAAGTAACCTGAAGGGAACCCGGTGTCACCATAGTGTAGCTGCCGGCCTCATCCTTACGATAGGTATCGATCAGACGGTAATCACCGTTTTTGTCACTTACTGTCATTGCAGATACATAATAGTCGCCGTTATCATTTGCTGTGAAATCCACAAGATAGGCACTGGCTATGGTCTCAAATGTATATGCCTTCGAAACATCATCCCATTTTGCCAAAAGCTGTGCGCTATCCGGCTGTGCATGATCCAGGATGTAGAGATTCTGGGTAATATCTCCGGCAGAATAGGCTGCTATCGCATCTCCTCCGGATGTCGTGCGTGCCTGCACAACAGTACCTGCATCATTTCCGGATACCCCCCTGGACGTAGTCTTTAATCCATCTGGCAGTGCCGCATCGGTACCGTATACAATCTGTCCGAGATAGGTATAAACGGCAGTCTCACCCGTACCTATCTTCTGATAGATTGTCCTGTCCACATAATCTTTTGCCTGAAAACTCGTTTTATCAATAGCGGCCAGATCCGTCTCCGAAATTGCATATAAGCCCTGCGCATATCCCCTGGCGCTGTCTGAACCATTGATAATCGTAGTCTCCAGTCCGTTGCTTCCTCCGGTAGATCTATGGGAAAATACTGGAGTCACGCTTTTGGCATCCCGGTTACTGTCTCCGGCGGCCTCCAATGCACTGTATCGGTTATAACGTTCTCCTGCTGCTACCGTCTCCCCATTGGCAATCTCACGATAGACCGCATCGATCTGTTGGTAATTGTATCTGCCGGATCCGTCCTGTCGGAATACAAAGCGTCCTCTTACGTCCTCGGTTCTGGAAGCTCCGGTGCTTTCGCTGTAGGCAGAAAAAGTAACCGGACCTGTCGTCGGAAACTTTGCAGCATCCAGACTGTCCATAGCTGTCTGGCGCTCTGTGGCTGACGGCATCTCGGAAAGCTTTCTGCCCTCAGATACCGGCTCCTCGCCGCCTGCCAGATAGCCGATCGTGGCATTTTCCTTCGCCGGAACGATCTCCAGAATATGGAAAGTACCGTCAGAAGAAGCTACCGTATCCTGTACCAGTTTTTCAATACCCGGAAGGGTTCTTTCCTGCGCACTGACCTCCATAGAGCCATAGCTCTGACCGGCTCCGACGGCCAAAGCTATGGTGAGGATTCCTGCTATGTACTTTTTTGAATTGCGTTTCCAATTCATGGTCATTTATTATCCTTCCATTCCCACCACTCCGGATTCTTCTCTACTTCCAGTAAAAGATTTCTCTTATGATCCGGATATCGTTCATCATAAATGGTCATAATTAAATAATCATTTTCTTCATGTGCGCCAATATCAAACTGTACCTGCGAAAAAGGAAGATGCATATTATCAATTTCTGCAAATTTCGTGTTGGAATCCAACGGCAGTTCTCCCTGGAAATATCCTGCCAGTTTTGCTGCTCTATGTCCTTTCTCTCTTCCAGACTCAAAACCATACGCATGCAGATCATAACGATTCGTCCAGGTAGGTCTCAGCACCGTAATCACATGCTGATCATTGGCAAATAAGATATCCACTACCGGCACCAGTATTACCGTTTCGGCCACTAATGTGGAATCATCCAGGCTCCATGCCTGAAGCTTCAGACGATATTCGGTATCCCAGGAAATATAGCTAAGTGCTCTTACCTCTGTAGATTCTCCCGTATTTTCTGTTGTCAGATAGGCTTCCTGATGAACATTATCATATGCTCCGTCATAGACTTCAAAACCGACCTGATATGATTTTTGTATTCCGTTCCATACCTTGAAATCATTATTCAGCTCACTGGGAATATCTGCAAATCTCCAATTTACTTCCCCTTTATAATTTCGAATCTCGCAATTAATTTTTCCATTACGGTTTAATACAAACTGACTGGAGTAAATATACGGTTCCTTCGCGTTTACAACCGTCTTCAGGGGAGGGATTGTAATATCGATTTCTCTGGTAATCTTAATATCTACTGATAAAGCTATCACCGCACGTACACGTACTACCGTATCCGTCATATTTCCACATTCCAGTTCTGCCTGGAACTGTCGACCATCAGAATCTGTCAAACCGGTTATTTTGTAATTATTGGCATAATCATCTACCACACTCCACTCAATCTGTGGATAACCATTTCTGTAATCCGCCCAGGACGGCAGACATTCAATCAATGCCTTATAACCGATCTTTTCCGTACTTCCTTCGGTAAAATCATATGTGGTCAGATTCTTGGCAATCAGTGTTGCATCATATTTTCCGTCAATGTTGGTATAGGGTAATACCGATACCTTTGTGGATGCAGACATTCCGGGATCCGCCACGGAAGTACAGGTTACCTGTAGCACAAGTGTTCCGGTCGGCTCATATCTGTCAGCCGTCAAAAGACCGCTCCCATTTATCGTGGTTCCTGCCTTAAGTCCAGTTGCGTCCACTCTTGCCACGCTCCAGGTCACCCCGGCATTTTTAGCCTCTTCTGTTCCTTCCATAGTATAAGAGTACTGCAGGCTGTCCCCCTGAATCACAGAAGCATCTTTCGGTTCTATATCCAGAGAATCCACCATATGCTTTTGTACCGTTACGGTAGCCGTTGCCGCTATGGTAGGATCCGCTACGGCGGTACAGGTTACTGTCAGAATATTCTCTGCTATGGTCTCATCCGCTGCCACACTCAGTTTACCGTTACCGCTGATGGTACTCTTACATGCGCTGCCATCCTGATAACTTACGGCCCAGGTCACGCCCTGAGCAATGGCTTCCTCGTCTCCGGTGATCTCGTAATCGAAGACGAAAGCCTGTCCCTGTTTCAGATCTGCGTGCTCGGGAATGATACGGATGCCGCTGATCCAGGAATAGATGCTGGACGGTTCGGAGCTCAGATCATTTCTTAACTTGATGGTCTCGGAAATATCATAGGATTTGTCCTGATAGGTAAAGATCATATTCAGAACGACTTTCCGCTTATCCAGTTCACTGAGGTCCACGCTGAAACTGCTGACATGCTCTGCCATCAGTGCGGGCTTAGCCGCGTCAAAATCTCCTACCACAACTTTGCCTTCGCCGTCCTTAGTATTTGTTACCTCGTAAAGATATACCTGATTGGCATCGGCGTAATCCGCCCCGGCACCACCCTGCCAGCGGATCATATAGCTGTTGTCATTATTGATCAGACGCAACTCGCTGACACTGGCATTTGTTACTTCCATGCCGTTAACGTCTTTTGCCACATTGCCATCAACATCAACCGCTTCCTGATCTGTCAGATTGGAAAAGCTGATCCCTTTCTCCACATCAATGATCAGATCGATCATCTGGTTGGCGGTCAGCTGGGCTTCTTCCTGCAGGGTCAGTTCCTTGTTCCCCCGCATATAGGAATTGTTGCCGGCGACCACGAATGCTCCCACCGCACCAGCTACTATGGTCATGATGGCAAGAGATACGATGATCTCTACCAGAGTAAATCCTTTCTTTCCAATACCCATGGTCAACCTCCTTACTTCGTCAGGATCTTGCCGGTCTTGCCGACCGTTGTGATTTCTATGGTTCTCGTTCCGTTGCTTACGACGATTTTCTGACAATATTCCTTCAACACATTGTTTGCCGTACAGGTATCCTTCTCAAAGGCCCCGGATGCACGGTTAAACACCAGATGCAGCCCATTTGAAGATGAAACATAAGGTAACAGGCTGTCGGATCCTTTCAGTTCCGTCAGGGAATATCCCGTGGAATCTCCCTCAAAATATACCTTTATATCAATAGGTTCTTTTCCCAGTACCCTGTTGGATACCTCCACATCTCCCTGCCGGATCTGTGCCGTATATTCCTTGGTCGTATCATTATAGCTGATAACGCACTCCACCCGATTCTGTTCTTTTCCGAGGGTCAGCACTCTGGTCCGCTCCAGTGTTGTCACAATTTCGTCCGCACATTTCCGGACTTTCCTGCCGGTCAGGGATGTAATGGATGTGGCCATCACACCCACCAGCACCGCCATGATCGCAATGACAATGACCAGCTCCACCAGGGAAAAGCCACTGTTGTTATTCTTTCTGCCAGTTTTCATAAACTATCAAATCTCCCAGATTTATATCACTGTTCTTATAGGACTTACCGTTACTGCTCAGGTAACCGTCTCCGCCATTCAAAAAGTCTACCACATGATATTCCTGTGTCTTACCGGCAGAACTTACGATCGTTTGGGAATAGGTCAGGGCATGAAGCACAGCATCCCGGTCGGGTTCCACATTGACATTCTGATCCAGCGTGATCGTTCCGCCGGACAGAATCGTTCCCTGGAAGTTCTTCGTCACTTTGACATCTCCGTCAGCAATGATCAGCCCCTTAAATTCACCGAATCCGGCTTCCGGATAAGTATAATCACCCTTTACAATAACCGCCTTATAATTCTGCTCCGCAAGGCTTCCGGTAGTGTTGCCGAAATATTTTGCCTCCACCTTATTTCCGGTACTGCCGTTTAATACAGCATGGAAGGTCGTTATCTCCCCTTCATTTACCAGATTGGTATAAGCATTGGCTGCATCCGTCTTCTCCGAAGGAAGCAGCTGCTCATAGACATCGATCATCTTCTTGGACAATGCCTGGAATTTCAACTGATCCGATGCCAAAAGTGCCTGATATCCTGCATTGGCACCATCACTGGTCAGTGTGGCATCCAACAGCTTCTCTTTGCTTCCCGCAGCCGCACTGCTGTCATACATGGCCACATTGCCTGCCAGATGCATGATGTACGCTCCGTTCTGCTGTCCACGCACCTGAATGGCTTTGGTATACAGACCGGTATAGGCTTCCATGGTCTGTTGGTTGGCACCGTAATAATCCTGAAAATACCGGTTGGCATTGGCTCTCGCGGTATCAGAGGTGCTGTCAAAGCTTACATAATAATACACCAGCGTGATCTTGCTGTTGATCCGCTTGAAAATCTTCTGGATATTGTTCTGGGTCAGTCCGTACTCGGCCAGCGTATGACCATTCAGGGTAGCGGACGGAATATTCAATGCCACTTCCGTTACATCCGCCTGGTCCCTGATCTTGTCCTTATACTGCTCCAACGTGATCGGGTTGCTGGCACCGTTTAACACGGTCTTGCCGGAAGCATCCACGCCGATACACTGCGCCGGAACGAGGTAAGCCAGCTGGTCACTCTTCACAGCGATAGACTGTCCCATCATCACATCCTGTACTCCGGTGTTGCTCACACCATCCTCACTGGTAATTCCATCATTGGCTTTCGTCAGGGAAATGTAAGAATTTCCCGCCAGCGTAAGATTCTTCAATTCATTCAGATAGATCTCCGTATCCGTGCCGTTGACCAGAATGGCGCTGCTGTCCACGCCCTTTCCGTTACCGAAGCCGATATACTGTCCGGCATATTCTCCGTCGATCTGTGCTCCGGCGGTAAATACATTCCGCTCTCCGTTCATCTTGAGATCTCCGGCCACATATACGTTGTTTCCCTGAAAGTTCAACGTTCCGTTGCTTCCCGTATTGCCCGGAATACCTCCGTTCATGGCAATGGAACCGGCCCATACTTCACCGTACTGATCTGTGGTAAGTGTGGCTCCTTCTCCCAAATATAAGTCGGAAGCCATCACCATACGCTTGTCTTCGTTTTCATTGCCGGTGGTCTCTTTCCATTCCACCGTCACACCGTTACCCTTGCCAGACTCTTCGCTGCCCACGATAAAACGGTTCGCATAAAAGCTGCCGCCGATGACATTGGTGCTGTGTAGCGCAGGATTGGAAGGAAGCGCCTGAATATTCTCCTGTGCCACCATGGAGATTCCCGTAATGGAAGGCAGCGTCACTGCCTGTGCAAAATCCATATCCGGCATCTTCACCCGGATATCGGTCTGGATCACCGATACATAACCGTCGGTATCCGTATAAGTCACCTTCAGGCCGCAGAAGGAAAGTCCGTCGGTGTACAACTGAAAACGTCCGGTAGGAATATCCGTGGTCTCCACTCTCTCCTTGTTGCCCGTCACCGGATCCGTTGTCATTACATATACCTTCAGACTGCCGCTGCTGTCCAGAGCCATCCGGTACACTACTTCCCCGGAGTCATTCAATGTCTCTAGCACCGTCCCCCGCTTTATCTCCGAAGACAGGCTGTTGAACAGCTTGGTCAGATCATAGTTGTTGATATTCATACTTCCTGTCACTGCATAATAATCCTGCATATCCTTCAGGAAATAATATCTCAGTTTGTTCTGCTTCTCCTCTGCGGAGGTTGCCTCATAATTTTTCAGGACCAGTTCATAGGCACTTCCGACAGAAGCGGACACCCGCTCTCCCATAGCCGTCCGGATCTCATCCAGCACAGTCTCTGCAGAGTAAAAATTGTCCTTCGCCTTGAGATTGTTCACCTTCATCTGATAGTTCAGCAGTGACATATACATCAAAACACTGGCTAAAATGCCAATAAAGGCCATGGCAATGATCACAACGACCATTGCTGAGCCCTTATTGTCCGTTCGTCTGTGGAATTGTCTTACCCTTGAAAATATTTTGGGATTTCTTCCGCATATCTTCATTTTTCTCGTCTTCCTTCCGGTATCTTCTCTGTCCTGTGCCTGACGGATCACTCGATCACGGTTCCCGTCATGGTAAGCACAGGGGACTGTACACCGATCGTATCCCTGCTGTACACCTGTACCCGCATGTCATAGATACGATTGCGTCGCTCCGTCGGTGTCAGACCGCCGTCCGCACCCATAATATCCTTCGCCACGTCTCCGGCAGCATTTCCTGCCGCACCGGACACGCTGAGATCATTGAAAATGTATTCCGTATTGCTGCGGTCTATCAGATTCGTCCGCAGTCTGCAGGCGGAATCAATGCTGGCTCCGGCAGAGGACATCCAGCCCGGCCAGGTCTCCCGCAGTTCAAATGCCGCCTTGTAATTGTTGTTCCAGGAGGAATACGGGTTAAAACCGGTGCTTTCGTCCGTGAAGCTGTCTATTCTCTCCGCTGACGGAGTCTGCTCCACCAGGAACAGATTTGTCTGTACATTCTTCGGGTTATTTACGATCACTTTGTCTACCGCAGAAGTCACCGCACTCTGGGTAGCCTCCACTCTGGGCTGCAGGCACACAATAATATTGGCCAGCTGGGAAATGATCTCCTCTGCATCCACCGGATTCCCGCTCTCCTTCTGTTTCTTAAGTTCCGCTGCTTTGGCTCTTACCGCCTCTTCGTTGGAAAAGATCACATAATCCGTACCGTTCTGGGGGTAGTCTCCGCTGATGCCTGTAAGGATGGCGGAATTGCAATGATAGACTGTGGAGGCCGTCACCAGATACACATCTGTCTCTACGTTCTCTCCATCTCCCAGATCCAGCAAAATGCGGCTGCTGTCTATGGATATTTCGATGGTCTTGGTAGTATTCCTGGCAATCTCCATAACGTCTCTGCCGCCGGAATACGCTTCAAAATAACCGTATGCCTCCTGTGCGGCATCTTCCGATTCGGAATATACCGCATTCAGATTGCCTGCCAGGTTCTGGATATTTACAATATCCTTCTCATTCAGTGCCGTGTAACCATTAGGATCCAGTGTTACTACCACATCATAGATGCCGGAAGTCGTCTTCTCATCCCGGAAGGTATATTGCCAGATACCATCTTCTGCTGCGCCGTCTCCGTCCACATCCAGAGAAGCATCCTTCTGCACGCTGTTAGTAAAGCCGGTAGGGGTTGCCGCCTCATAGGTGTCTGCCATCTCCTCCAGTGTATGTGCCTCGAACTGCTCCATGACATCCTCTGCGATGGCCGTGGCATGCATGGTGTTGCGGGACTTGGCATTGGTTCTGGCAGAAGTCACAAAGCTGTGCAAAAGCGGCACAACGATGATCGACAGGATCACGATGGCAATCAGCAGTTCAATCAGAGAAAAGCCTTCGTTATTCAGTTGTCTTCTCTCCGTGTACTCCTTCATGTGAGGCATCCTCCCTGCTCTGACTAATACCGTTTTCTCCGCACTACGTGCTCCCGAAACCGGACAACCATTCGCACTCCGGACTATCGTCCTCCCTGCTCATGGTTGTTTGATTTGCTAATCATAGCAGTATCCTGCCTGCAAGCAGTCGTATACTGCTATGATTGCAAATCTATTATTCCACGTTTCCGAAAATAGTGTCTACGCCCATCTGCATATCCGGGATGTAAGGTGAACTGTATACCTTATCGGTTCCCAGCAGATAATAGGTGTTCATGGTCATGTTGCCGGTGAGCATTCCGTCGGTCTCGTTGTAGCTGATGCTGACGCCCTGGATGCTCTCACGTTCCTGCTGATTGTAGATGTATCTTACCAGTCCCTTGAAATCATCATAGGTGCAGGAAATGCTGATGCTCAGGGGTACCTCATACATATGGGTATCTGCATAAGCAGTACCGTCCGTAGATACCGGACTTGTAGATGCCGTTGTAGTTGTTGCCGCAGCATCTGTTGTTGTCGTATCCGTGGCAGCTGTTGCATCCGCAGTCGTCGTTGCCGCATCCGCTGCAGGAGTATACACCACCTCTGCTTCGGAACCGAATGCAATATTTGCCACCTCGGTACGAGTATAATCTTCCAATGTCTTTACCATCATAATGCTGTCTTCCGGTAAGATATCTGCCGGGAAGCGGTTCTCAAAATTTGTGATATAGGACTGCATCTTCCCGGTAGCCTCAATGTAGTCCGCCTTACGCTGATCTAATATCTCCAGCGTTGCCACCTGGGATGATAACGTTACATTCTGTGCCTCAAGGGCATCTGATTTTTCATTAAAACTGGAATATACCAGAAAATAAGTACACACAGCAATAAGAACACCGATCACTGCGATCAAAAGCTGAATTTCACTCTTTTTAACCTTCATCTTCCGCTGCCTCCTACTGTGCTGTCTGGGTGTCGGCCTGTGCCTCACCGCTCTCTTCGGTCTCATCCGTCAGCTCCTTATAGCTTCCGGTAATGGAAAAAGTCACTATGGACGTGCCGGTCTCATCCTTGCTGTCCGTAATATTGCTGATCTCTACATCATCTATGCTCTGCATGTTGCGGATATTCAGAATCGTACGGGCTGCCGCTGCTTTCCCTTCCACCGTCACTGACATGCTGATGCCGGTCTGGTCGGAGCTGAAGCTGTTGGTATAGAAGCTGTCCGGCAGGATCTGTTCCAGTTCATTGATGAACTCCACCAGATTCTCATTGGGAGTCTGGGTATAAGCATATAAATATGTGTATTTATCATACTGGGCTTCTGCCGCCAGATAATCGTTGTATACTGCCTGTGCCGGTTGCAGCTCCTGTACCCGGTTCTGCAGATACACATTTTGCGCCACATTTCCCAGATATCTGGTCACAGAGGTGGCTGCCATGGCGATGGACAGGATCACGCCCAACACCAGTACCGCCACACTGACGAAGGTATAATTCGTGCCGCTGACCACGGTCAGTCCCTTGGACTTCTGGGTGCTCTTGTCGATCAGTCCCACGGGGGCGAGCACCGCACCCAGACAGGAAATATAGGCTGCGGGTCTGGTGGAACGGATGGCCTTGCTCATGCCGATCTTGTCATCCATCTCGGACAGGGTATGTACCTTGCGCTCCAGACAGTTGGTGAACAGCTTGCTCATGCCGCTGAAGCTGCCGCCCAGACCGGTAACATAGGACTTTTCAATGGGATTTTCACTGTTCCTGGAATCATAGAAGTCAATGACACGACTCACACCCACGATCAGAGGCTCCAGCGAAGCGGTGATCTTCTGTCTCGCTTCCGTGACTTCCACATTACCGGCATCCTCATCTTCCCAGCGTCCGGCATTTTCTTCCCAGACTTTGTCTCCCTGATGGAGTACTCTGTTCAGACATGTTTTCTTCTGGAAACGTTCTACCGCACTCATGGGATCGTTCACGGCATAGGCTCCGGAAGCGATCATAGTATCAATAGCATCCTGCACACCGTAAGCCACCGTTCTCTGTAATAACACCTTACCGGCGGAAAGCACGGTCACAATGGTGCTGTTCTCATCGATTTTGATGACCATGGTAACTTTTTCGGACTTCTCATCGCGGAGGATCTGGTATAAGCTGTTGCTGCTGTAGTCGAAGCACTCCACCTCCCAGCCGCACATCTGCGCCAGCTGATAATAGCTGTCTAACAGTGCCTTGGGCACCGCCAGTGCCATGACACGCAGTTTCCCGTTCTCGGTCAGTCCGCCGGCCAGATAATGTCCGATCTCATACTGGGTCAGATCCACCGGGAAATATTCATTGGCGTTGGTCTTCACCAGTGCCTCGATCTTACTTGCCTTAACGTTGGGAATCTGTACCTCACGGCTTGCCACTCTGGTAGAAGAAATGGTGAAGATCACTTTCTTCGTGCGGATGCCATTCGTCGCCAGTGCATTCACCAGATGGTCTGCGTACTCCTGTGTTGGCTGCAGCATACCATCCACCACGATGCCTTCCGGTGTCTCCACCGTCAATACCTTGTAAACCTTCGGCTTCTTCACCTTATAGTCCATCTCGCAGATCTTCGTAAAAGAGTTTCCGATCTCAATACTCAATACGCGATTGTTCATTGCCATATTTCTACCCTTCCTCTTCCCGGTATTTATCGTATTTCGAAAGCATTCCGCTGGTGCGGAGCTTTTGAAGAACTTTCTGAAATCATGTTCGAAATGCAGGTATCTTCTTATACATAAAAATGCAGATACCACTGTAAGAATTCATTGCCCCACAGGACAGCGATTGCCACCCCTGCGGAGAGATACGGTCCCATGGCGAGGACATGTCCTTCGCCGCTTACTTTCATACGGATCAGATGGATCACGGAACCGATGATACATCCCAGTAAAAATGCGAAAATAATCAATTTCCAGCCGAGTAACAGCCCGCAGACCGCCATCAGCTTCACATCACCGCCGCCAATGGCTCTGCCACCGGTCGCATAGTACAGAATAAGCAAAAATACACTGACACACAGGAAGCCGATCAGGAAATCCAGCCACTGTGTATAGTGGAAGATTCCATGGATCAGCCCCAGTGTCAGTATAAATAAGTTAAATCCCACAGGGATCTCATATGTTCTGAAATCAATCACACTTAAAGCAAGAAGTGCACTAAATAACAAGCAGTAGACTAGGGAATCCACGCTCATCCCAAATTTCCAGAATACGAGCAGGTACAGAACTCCGTTCAGTGCCTCGATGACGGGGTACTGAACGGAGATATGTGCCTTGCATTTCCGACATCTGCCTCCCAGCGCCAGGTAGCTGAACAGCGGTACGAGGTCGTACCACCGCAGCTGATAACCGCAGTTCATGCAGTGAGACCTGGTCGTTACAATATTCTCTTTTTTCGGGATGCGGTAGATCAACACATTGAGGAAGCTGCCGATCACGATTCCATAAAGGAAAATCACTATGTAGAGTAAGATTGTAGGGAGCATGTCAGGTGCCTTTCAAAAATTATTTGATTTTATCATATGTGGTTTTTGCTGTTGTACCTAATTCAGGATACAAATCCGTAGCAGCAGTAGCAGCGGCAGAAGCGGTACCATAGGCAATATGTACAATATTGTTACTATCAATTGAATAATAGAATTTTGCACCACTAACTTTCTTAACAGCAGGTACTGCACTAACCAATGTAGTTGTAACCTCATTATAAGTTCCATCAGATACATAAGTTGCAGTTTTGGTTCCAGCTTCAACATCAGCAATTGCAACTCCAATTTCAGTTGCTAAAGACTGAGCATTCTGAACATCAGTGGATTGTTTTGACTTTTCAACATATCCAATATACTGAGGTGCTAAAACACCAATCAGGACTGCCATAATGGCAATAACGATGATCAGCTCTACCAGGGAGAAACCTTTGTTTGTTAAGTTCTTCTGTTTCTTGT